>Ga0207647_10003623_pt1 | contig 11563 bp, 11 predicted proteins | sample KBSCornC2_FD_184295 | JGI IMG/M metagenome (GOLD analysis project Ga0207647, IMG submission 184295) | Corn rhizosphere microbial communities from Kellogg Biological Station, Michigan, USA - C2 (SPAdes) (version 2) | ecosystem: Host-associated > Plants > Roots > Rhizosphere ...
CGCGCGGCGCCGGCGTCAAGCGCTTCGATCACCCGACACAGCTTGCAGCAGCCGCTGCGCAGCCCGCCGGCACACCGGACGGACTTGCACTCGGCATGGATTCGACCGCGCTCGTGCAGGAGTTCATTCCTGCTCGCGAAGCACACATCGTGCGCGTTGAAGTGCTGAACGGCCGCTATCTCTACGCCATCAAAGTCCACATCACCGGCGAAACCTTCGACCTGTGCCCGGCGGACATCTGCCGCACCACCAGCGGCGTTGAACTCAACCGCGCTGCGTGCGCCATCGATGCCCCCAAGACAGGACTTCGCGTCGAGGGCTTCGAACCATCGCGTGAAGTCATTGCCGACATCGAACGCATCATGCAGCACGCCGGCATTGAGATCGGCGGCGTCGAATACATCACCGACGACCGCGATGGTCAGCGCCTCTACTACGATATCAACGCGCTCTCGAACTTCGTCGCTGACGGAGTCAACGTAGTCGGCTTTGATCCGTTCGCCAAGCTTGCTGACTGGCTCGAAGTGGAAGCTGCTAAATCCTCGCGCATCCCCGAGCTGATGCATGGCCGATAGCACACGCCCCGAGAGCACACGCCGTAAGATGCGCTACGGCTTCTGGATGCCAGTCTTCGGAGGCTGGCTACGCAATGTCGAAGACGAGAGCATGGCTGCAACCTGGGAGTACGTCCGCGACCTCACCCTGCACGCCGAAGCACTGGGCTATGACTTGTCACTCATTGCAGAGCTGAACCTCAATGACATCAAGGGCGTCGAGGCGCCGTCGCTCGATGCGTGGTCTACTGCCGCCGCACTGGCTGCGATTACGAAAAAAATGGAACTGATGGTTGCGGTTCGCCCGACCTTCCATAATCCCGCGCTACTAGCCAAGCAGGCCGCAAACATAGACCACATCGCTAATGGCCGGCTTACGCTGAATGTCGTCTCCAGTTGGTGGGCCGATGAGGCGACCAAATACGGCGTGCACTTCGACACGCACGACGATCGCTACGCGCGCACCTCCGAATGGCTGGATGTGATCGATGGCTGCTGGCAGCAACAGCATTTCAGCTACAGCGGTCGTTACTATTCCGTGGCCGACAACGTGCTTTCACCCAAGCCGGTGCGCCGTCCACGCCCGACTCTTTATGCCGGCGGCGAAAGCGAGACCGCGAAAAACTTGATTGCAAGCAAGTGTGACGCTTACCTGATGCACGGTGATCCGCCGGAGATTGTCGGCCGCAAAATTGCCGACATGCGGGAGCGGCGCGAACGCCTCAACCTGCCGGCGATGACCTACGGTGTCGCAGGTTACGCGATCGTTCGCGACAACGAAAGCGAGGCGCAACGCGAGGTGACGCGCATCACGGATGTGCAGCAATCCGCGCGCGGCTACCAGAACTATCAGCAATGGGTGACCGGCTCGAAGCTCGAGCAGAAGATCTCACTCGAGGATTACTCCGTTTCGAATCGTGGCTTGCGGAGCGGACTGGTCGGCACGCAGGAGCAAGTTAAGGAACGGGTCGCTGCATTCGCGGAAGTTGGAGTGGACCTGCTGCTGCTGCAATCAAGCCCGCAGCGCGAAGAGATGGAACGCTTCGCCTCTCAGGTGATACCGAATCACTAAAGACCATCGGCCAGTCGGGTAGCCAGCCTCTCCGGCAATCCCGCGGCCAGGATTTTCTTCTGCGCACGGTCGAGATCGTACGGCACGCGATAAAAGCGCACCACCGACACAACGTCGTCGTACAGCGCAAATCCCGCGCGCCAGTCGCCGTCGCGCGGCTGCCCTACGGAACCAGGGTTCAACAAGTAACGCACTCCGCGGCGCATCGGCAGATCGAAGAACTCTTCATTGTGTTTCGAGGCGTACTCGGGCTTGAAGACATACCAGCCGTCATCGCTGCGCACGAAGCCGCCCTGTACATGCGTGTGACCGTAAAACTCTACCCATGCGCTTGGCGCTGCCTGCAGCGCGTCGATCGCCTCACCTAGCGTCTGGACATAAATATCCTCGTCCGCGGCCGAACCATGCACGCACACGAGTCCCTCGCCCACCTCGACCGGGCCCTGCGGTAGGTCGCAGAGCCATTTGCGGCGGCTACGCGATAGTTGCGCGTGCGTCCATTCGGCAGCCTGCCGAGCAACCGGATTGAAGTCATCGAGCGATGTCAGGCCGCAGCACGCACGGTCATGATTGCCGCGCACATACACGCTGTTCAGCTCTTTCAGACACACGATGGTTTCGTTCGGCGAGGCGCCATAACCAACTACGTCTCCAAGATTCCACACGATGTCATGCTCGGGCGCTGCAGCCAGCACGGCGGCCAGTGCCTGCATGTTCGCGTGAATGTCCGAAAGAATGAGAGCACGCATGATCGGGGGCCTGGGAAAGTATTCTAGTAATTCGAAACTACTGCGACCTCTAGTTTTAACTTGATCCTTTGAAATCTGTTTCAGGATGTCACGAATGAGCTTCGCTGCCGCTAGGAAAGCGCGCGAACCTGGTGACCAATGTCGTACTCCGTCCATGACCCGGGCGTGGCATATGCCTCGGGCGGCAGCGTCGCCAGAGGCTGCATCCGGTTCGTAGCCAGCGTGGGCACAGCTCCCAGCAGGCTGCGCGTGTAAGGATGTCTAGGAGTGTGAAAAATTTGCTCACGACTGCCCTGCTCCAGCAGCCATCCGTGGCGCATCACCGCGACGCGATCCGCCACTTCCGCAACCACGGCGAGGTCATGTGAGATAAACAGCATTGCCAGACCGAACTGCTGTTGCAGATCACGCAGCAGCTTCAGGACCTGCGCCTGCACCGTTACGTCCAGCGCCGTCGTGGGTTCATCGGCAATCAGCAGCTGTGGCCGGTTCGCGAGCGCCATAGCGATTAAGATGCGTTGCCGCTGTCCGCCGGAGAACTGATGCGGATAATCGGCGTATCGCTTTTCTGGTTCGGGCAGCGCAACAGCTTCAAGACTCGCAATCACTGCGCTGCGCACCTCGCGCCGTGTCAGGGTTGGCTGATGCGTCTCAATCGCCTCTGCAATCTGCCGCCCCACAGGCATCACCGGGTTCAGCGCTGTCATCGGCTCCTGAAAGATCATCGCGATGCGTCTGCCGCGATACCGGCGCATTGTCTCCGGTCGCAATCTAAGCAGATCTTCTCCGTCAAATCGAATGCTGCCCCGCACTTCTGCTGCGCTCTCCAGCAGGCCGAGGATCGCGAGCGACGTCACCGATTTTCCGGAGCCTGACTCTCCCACCAACCCCAGCACCTGGCCGGGCTCAATCGACAGACTCAATTCACGCACCACGGGCTTGCCCCGAAAGGCAACTGTTAATGAATCGATCGCAAGCAACGGATTGCTCGATGATGAGTCGTGCGGCACAGCCTGAGCGTACTACGTTTCGCGTCCTGGGTTAGACTTCTGCTCCATGAGTGAAATTGCGAAACCTGCTGCCCTCTGTGCGACCTTGTTGCTCTCCGCTCTTTCTTTCGCCTCGGCGCAAACTGCCACACCAGCCGCGAACGTCGATTTTGCGATTCACGACGGTGACCGCGTCGTTCTCTACGGCGACAGCATCACCGACCAGCGGCTTTATTCGACATTCATTGAGGAGTACGTGCTCACTCGTTTCCCCGCCTGGAAGGTGCAGTGGACACAATCCGGTGTCGGCGGCGACAAAGTCTCAGGCGGTGCGGCGGGGCCCATCGATCTGCGCATCCAGCGCGACATCCTGCCCTACCGGCCGAACGTCGTGACCGTCATGCTGGGCATGAACGACGGCTACTACCGCCCGGCGAATGCAGCAGTGCAGAAAACCTACCAGGACGGTTACGGATCGATGGTGGACACGATCATCAACGGTGCACCCGGCGTGAAGCTCACGCTCATCGGTCCATCGCCATACGATGACATCACGCAGCCATCCATTCACTACAACGAAGTGATGCAGGCTTATAGCGAGTTCGATCGGAAAGAGGCCGACCGTACCCGTCAGGGTTTCGTAGACTTCAACGCCCCCGTGGTCGATGTGCTTCAGAAGGTCAAGACCGCGCATCCGGATCTGGCGTCGCGGCTTATCCCCGATCGCGTTCATCCCGGCGAGGGCGTCCACTGGGTCATGGCAGCCGCGATCCTGAAAGCCTGGCATGCGCCCTCACTCGTCAGCAGCGTAACCGTCGACGCACGCGCGGCGAAGGCCACAGACGTGCAGAATGCCAGCGTCACCGACGTGAAGCGGGAGAAGAAGACCGACGAGTTGCAGTGGACAGAGATCGAGAATGCTCTGCCATTGCCGCTGCCCCTCAGCGCCACGGATCCGGTCAGTGACGTAGCTCTTGAGGCCGGCGGCATCGTGGCTGCGCTTGATCAGGAGATGTTGACTGTCACGGGTCTCACCGCAGGCTCTTACGCTCTCACCATTGACGATCAGCCTATCGCCAATTTCACAGCGGATGTCCTGTCACATGGCGTCAACCTCGCGCGCATGGCAACGCCGATGCTGCGTCAATCCCAAACCCTCGCCTGGGAGACAGACCACCGCAACGAGCTCGAACGCCAGTTCTTCACGCTGGCCGCAGGGACACACGAGCATCCTGAGGCAGCGCCCATGCCGGAACAGCAGGCCATGCAGCAGGCCGTCGCATCATCCATCGAGCAGCAGCAGAAGGACGCACAACCGACAACACATCACTTTGCGCTGAAGCCGGTCAAGTCCGCGGCGACAGTAACGGGATCCTGATCCCTACTTCCACTTGATATTGCAGCCAAGACTCGCGTGCTGCTCTTCGAGCGGCGGCCTGCCTGCCAGCAGCGCTTCCACAGCGCGGCGCAGGTCGCTGCCCGTCACCGGCATGCTCAGACTGGGACGGCTCGCATCGAACTGCCCGCGATAGACCAGCTTCAGATCTCGACCGTACAGGAAGAAATCCGGCGTGCATGCGGCATCATAGGTACGCGCAACCTGTTGTGACTCGTCGTAGAGATACGGAAAGGTGAAGCCGAGCCGCTTCGCCTGCGCGCGCATACCATCTGGCGAATCGTCGGGAAACGCAACCGCGTCGTTGCTGCTGATACCAACGATGCCCAATCCCTGTCCCGCGTAATCTCCAGCAAAACGTGCAATGCCCTGCTCGACATGCTTCACGAACGGGCAGTGAACGCAAAGGAACATGACCAGCAGGCCGCCGGCACCCTTCACCTCATCCCGGCTCACCATTTTGCCGGAGACAACATCCGGAAGCGAGAAGTCAGGGGCAGGCTTGCCCAGCGGCTGCATTGTGGATTCAGTTCGCGCCATGCCTACAGTCTAAGGCAGCCGCATACTCGCACGCCTCGGTCAGAACAGACGTCCGAAAGTGAAGAAGATCTTTCTGCGGCCCGCGTCGCCGACAGCGCCGCCCAGTGTGATCGAACCGAGCGGTGTCGTCGCCAGCACGCCCAGAACACCATCCTGCCGCAGAAACGAGGGCTGCTCGGGCAACCACATCCCACCGGCCTCATAAGCGCCAGTAATGTAAAGCCCGTCGCCAAGTTGGGTGGGAAGCGTCGCCACGCGCCGCAGATAAGCCGCCCGCACTAGTATGTCGTCTGTGCCGCGATACTCGTCGATCGACGACGCAGAGAGCCGGAATGGTCCGCCCAGCGTAAAGCGCAGAGGATCTGCGACTTTCCGCCGGAAATACGTATCGCCGGATATGGCCAGACCCACGATGTGCTTGTCGGCGAACTCGACGGAACGAAGGACCGTCAGGTGGGCTACCGGCGCATCCTGGCTGGCGACAGTGTTGTACAGCGCGCCGCCTGCGACATCAAACAACACTCCCTGCGTCGAAAGCTGTGCCGTATTCAGGCTGTTGTAGGTGTAGTGCAGCACGCCGGTCTGCATCGTTCCGGAGATGTCCCGGCGCGAGTCGCTGCCGATCTGCGAATGCCACCGCACTGTTTCGTAGCGCCACTCCGCCGCAAGTTGCGCCCGAGAATGATACGTCCGGCCAAAATCAATACCACCGCCTGCATTCTGCTGCAGCCGCTCCGCAATGCGTTGCTGGTTGTTGTAGATGTAGACCGGTTCGCGCAGCAGGCCGGCATGCGGCTGCACAAAGAGACCGTCCTCTCTCAGCCGCCGGTAGTACTCCGTGGAGGCCTGAGTCAGAAACCCGACTCGCAGATCGGTGCGGAGCTCGGACCGGTAGCCGCCGAAATTGTTGTTGATAAGCCGCAGATCGAAGGTGCCCCGAGTCACGTTGCCCGTCATCGCTGTGATGTCAGCGCCGACTAGCAGAAACGGCGGACCATTGCGCGTTGGTTCAAGGTTCACCAGCACGCCGTTGACGGGTCCTGGCGCAACTGTGCCGTCTGGGCGCCGTGGAGCCAGCGTCACAAACTCCGCCTCGTATGTCTGATTGTCCTGCACCCGATTCAGCGCCTGAATAGTGGGCTTTGCTTCGATCGGCTTCCCCTCAAGCGGCTTCATACTCTTCGAGACGCTTCGCTGTGCACCCGGCGAGCCGCCCTGTATCTTCACCGTCTTGAGCAATCCCGGATGCCCCTGCCGCCGCTCCCGTTTGTCTGCCAGGTATTCCTTCCATGCCTCCGGCGATAGCTGATACTTCAGCAGCGTTTCGCGCTGCGCATCGGCCGCGGCATAGCCAACGTCGATCAGCTCCTTCGCCTTGGCATATTCGCCGACGCCATACTTGCCGGTATCCGGTGTCAGCAGGACATTCGCCAGCTTCACCGACTCCCGCTCATTGCGCGCCGTGCCCGCCGAGAAGGCGCGCGCGAAGACGCCCACCACCGATGCCACATCGCTTTCTGTGAATTCCGTTGACGGCAGCAGCACCGCGATCACCACTTCCGATCGCAGGTCGTGCTTCGCCACCCCTGTCGGCAGGTTTTCCATGATCGCGCCGTCCACCAGGTAGTGATCCTGGTATTTCACCGGTGCGAAGATGCCGGGAATCGCGATCGATGCACGCACCGCCAGTGGTATCGATCCGCCATAAAACACTACGCGATGCAGCGTGTTCAGGTCGGTTGAGACGCAGCGAAATGGAATCGGAAGCTCATCGAAACTCAGGTAGTCGCCATCGTAATTCTGAAACTCGTCGTGCAGAAACGCATTCAGCCCACGATCGGTCAACAGTGAATTGCGCAAGCTAATGCCGCCCTTGAGGCCCACTTGAAACGCGCCCGGCATCTCCCGGCGGTCCTCGCGCCGGCGATAGCTCAATTGGTCATAGTCCACCGAAAGATGAAAGATATTCGGCAGTTCGGCGCCGGTAGCGACCTCCTCGATCTCCTCCGCGGAACGGCCCGTCGCATAGAGAGCGCCGATGAGCGATCCCATGCTGGTCCCGGTGATACGGTCCACGGGAATTCGATTCTCCTCAAACCACTTCAGTACGCCAATGTGCGCCAATCCGAGCGCGCCTCCGCCATCCAGCACCAGCCCGATGCTCGGCCGCCCGTCCGGAACCACTGGCGGCAGCGCTCCCGCAGGTGCGCTGTCCGTCCTGACCATCGCGTTGTCGATCGGCGAGGTCAGTCCCGCTCGTCCGCTGGGCAACCGCACGGACGGCATGGCCGGCGCCGCCGGAGTGGGAGCCGGTTGCTGCGGAGGAATTGACTGTTGCGCCGCCGCGGCAGGAATGACTAGCGCAAGCGAGAGAGCGAACGATCGTGCAATGACCAAAAGAATACCTCCAGAGCCCGAACCCATACTGTCTCTTCAATCATGCCGGGCCGGAACATCCAACGCACGGATTGTGCGGTTGGAGGTGACGCAGTAATTAAGTGCAAACGGAAATAACTGGCGCAGATCTGCTCGATCGCATTCGCCCAGACGATCAACCGCAGATACTTGCGGCGCATTGCCGTACTCTCTAGAAGGCCAACTAACGTCAATTTAAGTAGGTGATTCCATGACGAAGCCCCTGCATGGAAAAGTGATCTTGATAACTGGCGGAAGCGCCGGAATCGGTAAGGCTACAGCACTGCGGTTCGGCAAGGCAGGAGCCTCCGTTGTTATTGCCGCACGTGGATCGGATCGTGGTGAAAGTACACTCCAGGAAATCAGAGCAATTGGAGCAGACGCGATTTTTGTTCAAACCGATGTATCTCAGACTGGGCAGGTTCAAGCACTTCTTGCTCGGACGGTGGAAAGGTTCGGCCGGCTCGATTGCGCATTCAACAACGCTGCAGTGCTGAACAGAAGTGCTCGCACCGGCGATTATGATCAGGCCGACTTTGACACGGAAGTCGCCTCAAACCTGAGAAGTGTCTGGTTGTGCATGAAGTATGAACTCGAGCAAATGCAGAAGCAGCAACCATGCGGAGGAGCGATCGTTAATACTTCCTCGATAAATGGATTAGGTGGTGTGCGTAACGCGGCTCTTTACGCCATGTCCAAAGCAGGGATTTTAGCTCTCACAAAGTCCGCTGCTCAGGAGTACGCTGCAAACGATATTCGGGTGAATGCTTTGGTCGCCGGTGGTTTTGATACGGAAATGCTGCGCAATGCTGTGAGTCAACTAGTGGGTAACGATCCCGTAAAAGTGCAAGAGGCATTCAAGGGATTTACAGCGCAGGTGCCAGCTGGTCGCATCGGTAAGCCGGAAGAGGCTGCGGAGGCTGTCTTTTGGCTGTGCAGTGACGCAGCGTCCTATGTGACAGGTCAGTCCATGATCGTGGATGGCGGGCTGACCGCCTGGGCACGCTAGAGCACAATGGATGGCGCATAGGCGCGACACACCGAAAAGGCGCGGGGAGTGAATGGATAGCGATCGTCCCGGAAGCAGCTTATCCAAGACACAAGCAGATCTGCGAGCCTTCCTCTCGACTTGGAGCTGACGGGAATTGCATACCAGTTACAGGGACTGGAGACGATGAGGACATGATGAGATCGTGCGTGGTGTATTTCGAGTTAAATGCGCATGGAAGCTCTCCATGAACCAGAGGCGGACGGGAGTTTCGAAATAGTGGAAACTCAACACACTTAGTCCGATACAGAGTGCGAGGTATACCGGATAAAACGCATGCGTCACCCATTGAAAGTGCTGAAACAAGGCGAGCATTGGCGTATGGATCAGGTACAGTGCATAACTGGAGTTCCCCAAGGTCACTGGCCATCGCCCGCACAACCAATCCGACAACGGGGTGGAGACAGTCGATAGCGCCCAGATGAAGCCGGCAAAAATCGGCGCAAGGAGTCCATTGTTGTAAGGTGCAGCTACGCGAAACCAGGGAACCAGGCACGCGCTCAAGGCAACTCCGCCGACCGACAGTCCTAGCACGGCATTCACCTGCCAAACACGCATTCGCTCCTTGCCCCTTTGTCTCTGTTGCAGCGTCTGCCAGCGGGCCAGCAGTATCCCCAGTGCAAAAGTGGACAGGTGGAAGGGCGGCAAGACCATTGCCATCTCAAAACTCAGTTCCGTTCGCATTCCCCAAACCAAAGCTTGACCTCCGACGTACAAGGTCAGTGCGGTCATCCATAGGCGGGCTCCACTCAGCTTCCACAACAACGGGCCAAGCAGCGGAAAGCACAGGTAAAAGAAAATTTCTCCGCACAGCGACCAGCTCGGAGGGTTGATACGAAGCAGCCGGCTCGGGTACCACACTTGGGTCATCGCTACATTTGCCGCGAATATCTCGGCAGTCTTGATCATCCCGGTTTTCATGCCGTGCCGCCGTACTTCCCACATCAGAAGCTCCGGCGTGGCGATTACCAACATGACAAAGTACAGCGGATACAAGCGCGCAAACCGTGCAGTGAAAAATCGGCGCTTGTTGAGAGCCTGCCCATCACGCAGATACACCAGGCTCAGCACGTAGCCTGAGAGCAAATAAAAAAAACTGACCGCAACTGGGAAGGCAAACGAGACGATACCTAAAAAACCTTCCGGAACCCGATGCGCGCCTCTGCCGGAGAAACCAGGAAAGAAAGTTCGCACCGAATGGTGAAACAACACGAACGATGCAAGAAAGAAACGCGCTGAGGTCAGCGGAGATATCTTCTGGGGCATCGGCAACTCGCTGACTCCTTTAACTGAGTCGCGGCCGATTTATTCCAGGTCCCCGGAAAAATCCTCCTTGATGACGGGCGAGGTGCATAGAAAAAGGCACGCAGCGCAAAGGCGGCGTGCCCATCCTGAGAGCTGGACGAAGACTTAGGCTTCCTCGCCCTCGGCATTCACCGTGACCTTGATGTGCGCGCTCACCTCGCGGTGCAGCTTCACCGGAATATGGAACTCGCCCAGTTGCTTCAGCGGCTCATCCAGTTGCACCTTGCGGCGGTCGACCGAATAGCCCTTCTGCTCCAGCGCGTGTGCGATGTCCGAGGAGGTGACCGAACCAAAGAGGTGCTCGTTCTCGCCCACCTTGCGCTCGAAGACCAGTTCCACCTGCTCCATCTGCGCGACCAGTTGCTGCGCATCCGCCTTCTCCTTCGCGGAGCGGCGCAGGGCCGACTGCTTCATCTGCTCGATCACGTTCCGGTTGGCTGACGTAGCTTCAATTGCGAGCTTCTTCGGCAGCAAAAAGTTGCGTCCGTAGCCGTCGGCCACTTTGACAACGTCTCCGCGATGTCCCAGCGTGTCGACGTCTTCCTTCAGAATGACTTCCATAACTCTCCTCAGTGTTGTGGGCGCTCCAGTGTTGCCGGCACTCTGAAATGCCGCGCAACCGGAACGCGCCATACTAGTACCGCGCGGCGAATGGCAGCAAGGCGATATTGCGCGCCTGTTTAATGGCGCGGGTCAGTCGTCGTTGATGCGTGGTGCAGACACCGGTCAGGCGGCGGGGAACAATCTTGCCCCGCTCGGCGACGAACTGCTGCAGCAGCCGCACATCCCGGTAGTGGATCGAGTCAATCTTCTCCACGCAGAACTTGCAGACCTTCTTGCGCCGGAAAAACTTGCGTCCGCCGGGACCGCCAGGTCCGCCCGGACCGCCGGGCCCACGCCCGCCCGGGCCGCGTCCCCCTCCGGGGCGATCTCCTGCTGGACGGTCCGGACGATCACCCGCCGGACGCTCGGTTGCCGCGCCTTCCGACGCGCGCGGTGTTGCTGTTGCTGTGCTGGTCTCTTCAGCCATGGTTTCCTTTTTCTTTCTTCCCGCCCGGCTTTCGTATTCCGCCGGCGGGACAGGCCCTGCTCTTGGCAGGACCGGCTGCGATGATGCCGGCGCGTGGCCGGCGCTAATGTCAGCGGAACGCCTTAAGCACTGGCTGCGGCTTCCGTCGCGGCAGGCGCTGCTTCGCCCTCAGGCGTCGCGGCAGCAGGCTGCGCGCTCAGCTTCTTGCGCGTCGCCCGGATCGCCTTGATCTTCTCCGCCCGCTTCTCTTCCTCGTCCATGCGCACGGTGATGAACTTGATCACCGGCTCCGTTACCCGGAGACGGCGCTCCACCTCGGCCACCAGGCTGCCTTCCGCCTGGATCACCAGCAGGACGTAGTTGCCGTCGGAAAACTTACGCACCATATAGGAAAGCTTGCGGCGTCCCAGCTTCTCGGTCGATTTCACAGAGCCACCACCGTGGGTGATGGTCTGCTCCAATCCC
>Ga0207647_10003626_pt1 | contig 11557 bp, 9 predicted proteins | sample KBSCornC2_FD_184295 | JGI IMG/M metagenome (GOLD analysis project Ga0207647, IMG submission 184295) | Corn rhizosphere microbial communities from Kellogg Biological Station, Michigan, USA - C2 (SPAdes) (version 2) | ecosystem: Host-associated > Plants > Roots > Rhizosphere ...
GCCGGCAGCCACTGATTCCAGATCGTGTTCCAGGTGCGCCGCACCGTCGAGATATGCTCGCGGTGGCTGAACACCGCATAGCGCTGCGCGGCAATGCGCAAGCGGCTCATCTCCGCAGGCAGCGCCGAAAAGTCGCTCACTTCGACACCGCACAAATAGTCGATGTTGCCGGCGTCGTCGGCGTTGTAGCAGACGCCATACGCCACGTTGCCAACCTGTCCCGGCACTTTGCCGAACCAGTCGTTAAAGCGCTGCCACTGCGACGGAATCGCGGCGGAGGTTTCGCTCGTATACCGTTCGCTGAGGCCCGCGACGAGAAACGCTTTGCCGTCTTCAAAGCGCGGCGGTTCCAGATGGGTGAGAAGGGTTTCGTCCATTTTGATCGGCTCCACGATGACGATAGTGTCGAGATGACCACGCGCGCGCAGCGCTTCGGGTGTGATGCCGAATTGCTCGCGAAACGCACGCGTGAATGCTTCGTGAGAACCGTAACCGGCGTCGAGGGCAACCGCCAGGATGTCGGGTGCGCCGTTGGCGAGGCGACGCGCCGCTTCGCTCAAACGGCGCGCGCGAACGTAGCGCATGACCGAAAGCCCCGTAGCCGCTTCAAAAGCGCGCGCCAGATGAAAGCGCGACACGCATCCGCAGTTGGCGATATCGTCGAGCGTCAACTCGCCGGCAAAGTGGCTTTCGATAAACCAGAGCGCCTTTCCAACGGGGTTCATATCGGGTCTCAAGTCAGCACGAAGCCAGCATAGCCAGCCGCGAACCGGCCCATTTGATCGCGCTTGCGGTTTTACGGCAAACCTCGATCTTGAGCCGCCGCGGCGGGCATGAGGCTTGGTCGCGCAACACTGCGAACCGCCGCATGCGGGTCAGTAGTTTTCCGTCGCCGCCTCGTTGCCGGTGGCGCGACGCTGTTCCGACGCCGCTGCATCATGCGCGTGCGCATCGGCCCCGCCTTGTTGCCCCGGACGCAACAGCAAGCCACCGAGCACGCCCGCCGCCGCAGCGAAAATCGCACCGAACAGAAACGCCACGTGATAGCCGCTATTGAGGGCCGCGATGGCGCTGCCGGAAGCGAGCATCGCATCGCTGCGCGCGGCGGCGAGACTGGCGAGCACCGCGAGACCGAGCGCCCCGCCCATCATGAACGACGTATTGACGATGCCGGACGCAAGGCCCGAATCGCCCGGATCGACGTCGCTCATCGCGGCCAGCAACATCGGATTGAAGGCGATGCCCGCGCCGAAGCCGAGCAGGATCATGCCCGGCAACACGTCGACCACGAAGCTGCCATTGACCGGCGCGCGCGCGAACAGCGCGAGCCCCAGCGCGGCGACCAGCAGACCGACGGCAAGCGGAACACGCAAACCGAAACGCATCACCACGCGCGCCGACAGCCCCAGCGAAAAGAACGCCATGATCAGATTGGCGGGCAGGAACGCGAGCCCGACCTGCAATGGCCGGTAGCCGAGCACGCGTTGCAGATACAGCGCGGAAATGAAGAACCACGCGAACATGGCCGCGGCCCACAGCACGCCCACCACGTTCGCGGTCGCCACGTTGCGCAGGCGGAACAGCCCGAGCGGCATCAACGGATGCTGGACGCGCGCCTCGATAACGAGAAACGCGCCGAGCAGCGCGAGTGCGGCGAACAGCAAGCCGAGCGTTTGCGCCGAGGTCCAGCCGGCCTCGTTGCCGTTCACGACCGCATAGACGGCCAGCATCAGCGAGGCGGTGACGGTTACGGCGCCGGCCACGTCGAGCCGCTCGCCGTGAGCATGGCCGCGCGCGGACGGCAGCAGCGCGACGCAAAGCGCATAGACGGCGATGCCGATCGGCAGATTGACGAGAAAGATCCAGTGCCAGCTCAGCAGGTTGGTGAGCAGGCCGCCGAGCAATACGCCGATGCTGCCGCCGCCCGCGCACACGAAGCCGTACACGCCCATTGCCTTGGCGCGCTCGCCGGGTTCGGTGAACAGATTCATGATGAGCGACAGCGAAACAGCGGAGACGATCGCGCCGCCCAAGCCCTGCACGGCGCGCGCGCATACCAGCAGGATTTGCGAGTTCGCGATGCCGCAGGCGAGCGACGCCACCGTGAACAGCGTGATGCCGCCGAGGAACAGCTTGCGGTGGCCGTACAGATCGCCGAGCCGTCCGCCCAGCAGCAGACAGCCGCCGAACGTGAGCATGTACGCGTTGACCACCCACACCAGCGAGGTTTCGGTAAAGCGGAGATCCGCCGCGATCGACGGCAACGCGACGTTCACGATCGTGGTGTCGAGCACGATCATCAGCACGCCGAGGCAGAGAACGATCAGCGCCAGCCAGCGTTTGTTGCCGTGGATGGAATGGGTCATGCAGTGCGCTCCTTTGCATCAATCGATCGGTTGCCGCTCCGCTCCGTGCCGCCGTTCGGCGCGATCTTGCCGACCTGGTTGGCAAAGCGGTTGGCAAAGCGGTTTGCAACCCGTTGATGGCAATGAATTTTTGAGTCTAGCACCCGCGACTTTTGGGGTACAACTACGAGTTCCTGGGCGGGCACGCCGCTCAATCTCCGCCGACGATTTCGTACTTGCCGCCGCGCTCCAGCGCACGTTGATAAGCCGGCCGCGCGTGAATGCGCTTCAGAAAGTCGGCGATCGCGGGAAGCTGGTTTTCCATGCCGCCGCGCGCGGTGGCGGCTTCGAGCGGGAAGCTCATCTGCACGTCGGCCGCTGTGAAATCGTTGCCGACAAACCAGCCGGTCGCGCTCAGTTCCTTGTCGATATAGCCGAGGTGCAGCTTCAACTGCGGATCGACAAAGCTCGATTGCAGCGTGGCGGCAATCTTGCGCGCGATCGGCTTGGCGAAGAACGGCATCGGCGCACCGGCGATGCGCAGCGCAATCAGCTTCAGCAGCAACGGCGGCATGGCCGAGCCCTCCGCGTAGTGCAGCCAGTAGGTGTAACGCGGCCGCTCCGGCGTGCCCATTGCAGGCGCGAAACGCCCCTGACCGTATTTGTCGATCAGATACTCGATGATCGCGCCCGACTCGGCAAGGGTCTGCCCGTCGTCGGTCATCACGGGCGACTTGCCGAGCGGATGCACCGCGCGCAATTCGGGCGGCGCCAGCATCGTTTTCGGATCGCGCTGGTAGCGCTTGATCTCGTAGGGCGCGCCGAGTTCTTCGAGCAACCACAACACGCGTTGCGAGCGCGAGTTGTTCAGGTGATGGACGGTCAGCATGGGCGAGGGAAGTTGGCCTGTGAAGTGCCACATCATAGAGATGTTGCGCCGAGGCGTGGCTCTAGCCGCCCCTCTACTTCAACGAACGCAACTCGAAGCGCTTGAGCTTGCCGGTTTCCGTGCGCGGCAGCGAGTCGACGAACACGATTTCACGCGGATATTTATACGGCGCCACGCTGTTTTTCACGAAGTCCTGCAGTTGCGCGATCAGTTGGTCGTTGGGTTCATGACCCGGATTGAGCACGACGAAGGCCTTGACGATCTGCCCGCGTGTTTCGTGCGGCGCGCCGACCACGCCGCATTCGGCGACCGCCTCGTGTTGCAGCAGCACGCTTTCCACTTCGGGGCCGGAGATGTTGTAGCCCGCGGAGACGATCATGTCGTCGGCGCGCGCCTGATAGAACACGTAGCCGTCCTCGTCCAGATAGACGGAATCGCCCGGCAGGTTCCAGCCGTCGCGCACGAACTTCACTTGCCGTTCGTCGGCGAGGTAGCGGCAGCCGGTCGGACCGCGCACCGCGAGCTTGCCGATCGTGCCAGGCGGAACCGGCTGCATGGCGTCGTCCACGGCTTGCACGACGTAACCCGGCACCGCGCGCCCGATGGCGTGCGGGCGAATCGCGTCATCGGCCGCCGAGATGAAGATATGAATCAGCTCGGTGCCGCCGATGCCGTCGATCATCTCGATGCCGGTCGCGTCGTGCCACAGGCGACGCGTGGAGTCGGGCAACGCTTCGCCCGCCGACACCGTCTTTTGCAGGCTCGACACGTCGTGGCGCGCGACGAGCGGCGCCATTTGCCGATAGAAGGTCGGCGCGGTGAACATGATGGTCGCGTGAAAGCGTTCGACGGTGTCCAGCAAGGTCTCGGGCGTGAGCTTCTCGATCAGCACCGTGGATGCGCCCACGCGCAGCGGAAAACACAACAGGCCGCCCAGGCCGAACGTGAACGCGAGCGGTGGCGTGCCGCAAAAAACGTCACTGGACGACGGTTTCAACACATGGCGCGGGAACAGATCGCACATGGCCAGTACGTCGCGATGAAAGTGCATGCAGCCTTTCGGCGCGCCGGTCGTGCCGCTGGTGAAGGCGATCAGGCAGACGTCGTCGGCGGCGGTGTCGCACGCGGCGAAGCGGTCCGGTTTGTTGATCGCGAGCGTGTCGATCGACTCGGCGTCGTCGTCGTGAAACAGGCGCGTTTGCTTCAGACCGGCGCAGTAGAACTCGTTCTGAGGATCGTTGCAGCGCGCCAGTTCCGCGATCAGACGGGCGTCGCATAATGCCGCGCTCACCTGCGCTTTCTCGATGATCTGCTTCAGTTCCTTGGCGCGCAAAAGCGGCATGGTCGGCACGAGAACGAGTCCGGCTTTCAGCGCCGCCAGCGCCATCACCGCCATGTTCAGGCTGTTCGGTCCACGCAGCAGCACCCGGTTGCCAGGCTGCAAGCCCATTTCGTCGACCAGCACGTGCGCGCTGCGATTAACCAATGCAAGCAGTTCGCCGTAGGTGGTGGCGCGTGGTTCGCCGTCCACATCGGACCAGATCGCCGGATGGTCGCGATGACCCGCTTCGATGGTTCGGTCCAGCAACTCCGTCGCGCAGTTAAAGCGCGACGGGTACGCAACGTCCGGGTTGTCGAGAAGCAGGACAGGCCATTGATCCTGCGGCGGAAGATTGTCGCGCGCGAAGGTGTCGACGTGTGCTGACGGTTCCATCATCCTCTCCCCCGGCGTCGAGCCGGCTGCATTGCGGTTGGCTTGCTGTATTTATCGTGGAATCACTGCTGCGGAATCACCGCGGTCGCTTCGATTTCCACCTTCGCTTCGTCCTCGATCAACGCAACGACCTGCACCGCGCTCATCGCGATGTCGTAGTCGCCGATCAGCTCGCGAAACCCGCGGCCGATATCTCTGAGCGAGGCCAGGTATTCGCGCTTGTCGGTGACATACCAGGTGAGACGCACCAGATCGCGCGGTTCGCCGCCCGCTTCACGCAGCACGGCCACGACGTTTTTCAGCGCCTGAATGGCTTGGGCGGCGAAGTCGGTGGTCTGGAAGCGCGCCTGTTCATCCCAGCCGATCTGGCCGGCAATGAACACCTGCGTGCCGGTGGCCGCGACGCCGTTCGCATAGCCGCGCGGCTTGATCCAACCGTTGGGGAGAAGAGCTTTTTTCATGAGCGATGCGTCTCGATGGATTCGGCTTGTGGGGCGAACGTCGCGAGCGCGCTCGCGATGTCCGCGGGAATTTCAATCGACTGTCCGCTTTCGATCGACGTGGTGACGAGCACCTGTTTGGCGCGAAAGCGGGTTTCGCCGCGGCAATGACCGACGATCTCGATGCTGATCGAGCGCCGTCCAATCGCGACGACACCCAGCGTCAACGTGATCGTCTCGCCCATCTGGCTCGGCCGCGAAAACTCGCAGTCGAGCTTGACGATCGGCAGGCCGACGCGGCGCTGCGCGATCATCTGCGCGTAGTCGATATGCAGGCCTTCGTTGAACCAGTCTTCGACCAACGCGTTGGTCATCACCAGATATTGCGGAAAGAACACGATGCCCGCGGGGTCGCAGTGCGAGAAGCGAATGCGTACCTGCCTGTCGAACGAAGGCGTACTCATTTCGCGCTGCCCCCGGTCGCGGCCGCGTGCGCTTTCAGCAAATCGCGCCCCACGATCAATTGCTGCACTTCGGTCGCGCCTTCGTAAATGCGCAGCGCGCGAATCTCGCGATACAGCATTTCGACGGCCGTGCCGCTTTGCACGCCCATGCCGCCAAAAAGCTGCACGGCGGCGTCGATCACCTGTTGCGCGCCTTCGCTGGCATGCCACTTCGCCATCGCCGCTTCACGCGTGACGCTTTCGCCCTGGTCGCGCAGCCAGGCGGCGCGATAAACCAGTAGCGCGCTGCTGTCGATGGTCAACGCCATCTGCGCGAGCTTCGCCTGCGTCAGTTGAAAATCGCCGAGCGTCTGGCCGAACATCTTGCGCGACGCGGCGCGCGTGAGACCTTCCGCCATCGCGTGACGCGCGAATCCGAGCGACGCGGCCGCCACCGACGTGCGGAAAATATCCAGCGTGCGCATCGCGAGCTTGAAGCCCTCGCCGGGTGCGCCGAGCATCTGGCTGCGCGGCACGCGCGCGCCCGCAAAATGCAGGCGTGCGAGCGGATGCGGCGCGATCACGTCGATGCGTTCGGCGATTTCAAGCCCCCGCGTATCCGCATCGACGATGAATGCCGTGATGCCGCGCGCGCCCGGCGCTTCGCCGGTTCTGGCGAACACGACGTAAAAGTCGGCGATGCCGCCGTTGGAGATCCACGTCTTGTCGCCGTCGAGCACGTAGGCGTCGCCGTCTTCGCGAGCGGCGAGCGTCATGGCGGCGACGTCCGATCCCGCTTCCGGCTCCGACAACGCAAACGCGGCAATGGCCGTGCCGTTGGCGACGCGCGGCAGGTAACGCGCCTTCTGCTCGTGCGTGCCGCCGAGCGAGATCGCGCCGGAGCCGAGCCCTTGCATGGCGAGCGCGAAGTCCGCGAGACCGGAATGTTTGGCGAGCGTTTCGCGCAGCAGGCAAACGGCACGCGTGTCGATCGTGTCGCCGTGACCGCCGTAAGCGACACCGCCCACGCCGTATTTCAGCCAGCCCGCCGCGCCGAGTTCGCGCACCAGACGACGGCAGGTCGCATCGACATCCTTATGCTCGCCGTCGTGCGAAAGATTCGCGCGGCACCATGCCTCGATACCCGCCGCGAGTTCGCGGTGGCGTGGCTCGAAGAACGGCCAGGCCAGCGCGCCATGCAGATCCACATCGCTGTTGGCGTTCAACTCAGTCTCCCTCGAACACGGGCCGCGACTTCGCGGCGAATGCCTTGTACGCCCGTTCGAAATCGCGTGTGCTCATGCAGATGGCCTGTGCTTGCGCTTCGGACTCGATCGCTTCGTCGATGCTCATGCTCCATTCCTGATGCAGCATCTTCTTCGTGATGCCGTGCGCGAACGTCGGGCCGGCGACGAGATCGGCGGCGAGCTTGTGCGCTTCCTCGAGGAGCGCCGCGGGGTCGCACAGGCGGTTATAGAAGCCCCATGCGTGGCCTTCGTCGCCGCTTGCGGAGCGTCCGGTGAAGAGCAATTCGGCGGCGCGCCCCTGCCCGATGATGCGCGGCAGAATTGCGCAAGCGCCCATATCGCAGCCCGCCAGGCCGACGCGCGAAAACAGAAACGCGAGCTTGCTGCGCGCGGTGCCGAGCCGCATGTCGGACGCCATGGCGAGAATCGCGCCCGCGCCGGCGCAAACGCCGTCGACGGCGGCGATCACCGGTTGCGGACAGTGGCGCATGGCCTTGACCAGGTCGCCGGTCATGCGCGTGAAGAGCAGCAGTTCCGGCATCGGCAAATCGATCAGCGGCGCGATGATGTCGTGCACGTCGCCACCGGAGCAGAAGTTGTCTCCCGCGCCGTGAATCACGACGGCCTTGATGTCGGTGGCATACGCGAGTTGCCGGAACAGATCGCGCAACTCCGCGTACGATTCGAACGTTAGCGGGTTCTTGCGCTCCGGGCGGTTCAGCGTGATCGTCGCGACCTTGCCGGCGACCGACCAGCCGAAGTGTCGCGCCTCGTAGCTGGCGAGCGTCAGGCGGTTGCCGTCCAGCAGTGCGTCGGCGTTGGATCGTGTCATGAGCGTTCCATGCAGGATGGTGTTGCGGTTCAGGGCGGATCAGTCTTTCAGACTGTCGAGCAGATGTTTCTTGAGCTTGCCGAGGCGCTGATGGGTGCGCGATTTTTCATCGAGACTCAAGCCGCCGAACAGTTCGACCACCCATTGCTCGTGCGCCACCGCCATCTTGTCGAACGCCTTGCGGCCCGCAGGCGTGAGGCATACGCTGATCGAGCGGCGATCGTTCGGATCGTTGTCGCGCGAAACGAGGCCTTCTTTTTCGAGCTGATCCGTAATGCCGGTGACATTGCCGCCCGTCACCATCAAACGGCGCGATAGCTCGGTCATCTTCAAGCCTTCGGGATGGCGCTCGAGTTGCGCCATCAGATCGAAACGCGGCAGCGTGGTGTCGAATTCGTTGCGCAGACGCTTGCGCAACTCGGCTTGCACGAGGTTGGTGGTGGTCAGCATGCGCAGCCACAGACGCAGGCCCATGTGACTATCGGCGCCGGTGCTCATTTCCAGATCCACGACGTTCTCCGCGGGTTTCGCGATGCCTTTGCGCGGCGGTTTTGCGTCGAGCGCCACGGGCTTTTTGATGTTCGATGATTTCGTCACATTACTTCTCCACCGGAGATGGAAATGGATTGACCCGTCACGGCCTCCGAGCCCGGCTGGCAAAGCCACAGCACGGCATTGGCGACCTGTTCGGGGCTCACGAAGCGACGCTGCGGATTCGAGCGCAGCAAGGTTTCGCGCGCCTGCTGTTCGGTGCGCGAGGTCTTGCTGGTGATCTGTTCGAGGGATGCGTGCAGCAATTCGGTTTCCGTGTAGCCGGGACAAACCGCGTTGACGGTGACGCCTTTGGTCGCGACTTCGAGCGCGAGCGAACGCGTGAGACCGATCACGCCGTGTTTCGCGGCGCAATACGCGGCGACGTAGGCGTAGCCGATTTGTCCCGCCGTGCTTGCCACGTTGACGATGCGGCCATGACCGCGTTCGAGCATGCCGGGCAACACCGCGCGCGTGCCGAGGAACACGCCGGTGAGGTTCACGTCGAGCATGCGCTGCCAGAGCGCCATGTCGGTGTGTGTGAACGGCGCGGCTTGCGCCTGGCCGGCGTTGTTGATGAGGATGTCGACTGCGCCGGCCTGAGCGAACGCATCGGCAATGGAGCTTTCCTGCGTGACATCGGCGCTGATGCAGGCGACCTCGCCGAGCGCGGCGAGTTTGTCGCGCTGCGCGTCGAGCCGTTGCGGGCTGCGGCCCATCAACGTGACGCGCGCGCCGGCGCGCAGCAGCGTTTCCGCCACGGCCGCGCCAATGCCACTGCCGCCGCCGGTGACCACGGCGTGTTGTCCCGCGAGCGATGAGTTCAGCGTGTTCATGTGGTTCCTTCCGCGCGTTGCGCGCGTTCTTGCGGCGACAGGCCGGCGTTGGCCGCCGCCTGCGCGCGCTCGCGTTCCAGATTGCGTTCGAGTTGCGACTTCGCGGCGATGTAAGGCTTGGGCCAGGCCACATCGAGGTAGCCGATCCTGGCGGCTTCATTCAACGTCCACGACGGATTCGCCAGATGCGGACGCGCAATCGCGCACAGATCGGCGCGGCCCGCCGCGATGATGCTGTTCACGTGGTCGGCCTCGGAGATCGCGCCCACGGCAATCGTTGCGATGCCCGCTTCGTTGCGCACGCGGTCGGCGAACGGCGTCTGGAACATGCGGCCGTACACCGGTTTTTCCTCCTTGCTGACCTGACCCGACGACACGTCGATCATGTCGGCGCCCGCTGCCTTGAAAGCGCGCGCGATCTGCACGGCGTCGTCGGGCGTGGTGCCGCCTTCGACCCAATCGTTCGCGGAAATGCGCACGGAAATCGGCTTGTCTTGCGGCCATGCCGCACGGATCGCCTTGAACACCTGTAACGGATAGCGCAGGCGGTTTTCGAGCGAACCGCCGTATTCGTCCGTACGATGGTTGGTCAGCGGCGACAGGAAGCTCGAGAGGAAATAGCCATGCGCGCAATGCAGTTCGAGCCAGTCGAAACCGGCTTCGGCGGACATATGCGCGGCGCGCACGAATTGCGCTTCGATCTCGCGCAATTCCTCGCGAGTGGCATCGCGCGAATGCTGGCTGACGCCAGGCAGATATTGTTGCGGCGAGGCTGAAACGAGCGGCCAGTTGCCTTCGGCGAGCGGCTGGTCGATGCCTTCCCATGCCACTCGTGTCGATCCCTTCGCGCCGGAGTGGCCGAGTTGAATGCCGATCCTGGCATCCGACTGACGATGCACGAGATCGACGATACGTTTCCACGCCGCCAGATGCTCGGGCGCGTACATGCCAGGGCACCCGGGCGTGATGCGCGCTTCGGGCGATACGCAGGTCATTTCCGTCATGACCAGCGCGGCGCCGCCCATCGCGCGCGCGCCGAGATGCATCAGGTGATAGTCGCCGGCGATACCGTCGACGGCTGAGTATTGCGCCATCGGCGAAACCACCACACGGTTCTTCAACGTGACGCCGCGCAGCGTGAAGGGCGTGAACATGGGCGGAATCGAGTGCGTGTGCGATGCGGCTTCGACGCCGGCCCGCTGCGCGAGCCAGTTTTCGAAGCCGGACAGATAGCGCGCGTCGCGCTCGCGCAAGTTCTCGTGCGAAATGCGCTGCGAGCGCGTGAGCAGCGAATACGCGAACTGTTCGGGTTCGAACGACGTATAGCGGTCGACATGCTCGAACCATTCCGTTGAATTGCGCGCGGCGTTCTGGATGCGTAGTACGTCGACGCTGCGCACGTTCGTGTAGTGCCTCAGCGCGGCGGGCAAATCGCCGGGATGCGCGCCGATGCTGTTCGCCAGTTCGATGGAGTCTTCAAGCGCGAGCTTGGTGCCGGAGCCGATCGAGAAGTGCGCGGTGTGCGCGGCGTCACCCATTAGAACGACCGGCGTTTGCGTGCCGTCGGCGTTGCGGCGCCAATGCACCCATTCCTCGTTGACGACGCGCGGAAAGCGGATCCATTGCGACGACCCGCGCAAATGCGCGGCGTTCGACAGCAACGCGTTGCCGTCCAGATACTTGGCGAACAGCTTTTCACAGAAGGCGATGCTGTCTTCCTTGCTCATTTCGTCGAGACCGGCGGCGCGCCATACGCGCTCCGGCGTTTCCACGATGAACGTGGACGTTTGATCGTCGAAACGATACGAGTGTGCCTGAAACCAGCCGAACTCCGTTTCCTCGAAGGCGAAGGTGAAGGCGTCGAAAAGTTTTTTCGTGCCGAGCCAGACGAAGCGGCAATCGCGCATGTCGATGCTGGGCTTATACGTAGCCGCATATTTTTGGCGAATCGCGCTGTTGGCGCCGTCGCACGCGACGACCAGGTCGGCTTCGTAGACGGTGTCGTCCGTGACCTGGGTTTCGAATACCAGCTTGACGCCAAGCGCTTCGCAGCGCGCTTGCAGGATGTTCAGCAGACGCTTGCGGCCGATGCCGCAGAAGCCATGACCTGACGAACGGATCTGCCTGCCGCGAAAATTGATTTCGATGTCGTCCCAGTGATTGAAGGCGTCGAGGATGGCGTCGGCGCTGGGGGCGTCGGCGGCGCGCAGATTGCCGAGCGTCTGGTCGGAGAACACCACGCCCCAGCCGAAGGTGTCGTACGGACGGTTGCGTTCCACG
>Ga0207647_10003627_pt1 | contig 11557 bp, 7 predicted proteins | sample KBSCornC2_FD_184295 | JGI IMG/M metagenome (GOLD analysis project Ga0207647, IMG submission 184295) | Corn rhizosphere microbial communities from Kellogg Biological Station, Michigan, USA - C2 (SPAdes) (version 2) | ecosystem: Host-associated > Plants > Roots > Rhizosphere ...
GCACCGCCCGCGAAGTGCCCGAACCATGGAGTAATGATGCCGATCTTCTTATTGAACATTTTGGTTACGAGGAAGAGGTTAAGGCTTTCGAGCAATGATTCCGTAGTCAGGCGCGCTATAGAAGTACTCATTGAACCTGGTGACTAGTTCACTATCTTCTCCGAGCTTCACTTCATCACGGGGGCGCAATTTCAACACGTCCAGAGTGCGCAGCCCCCGAGCCTCGAGAAGAAACTGCAGGGTCTGACTGGGAATCGGATTGCGATGTGTGGGGTCGACATAAAAAGTATGACTGCCAACAATGAGGTTCTCAGGATTTGGCGTCTCGATGACAAGGAGACCGTCGCGCTTCAAAGTACGCACGATCTCATCGACGACGTTGATCAGCGTCTCGAGCGGCAAATGCTCTACCAGATGGAAGATCGTCACAGCATTGAGACTCTCGCCGGGTAAACTTCGCAGGTAGATCAACGCGTCGTTCTCGACAACGTTCAGACCGGCCGCACGACATTGTTCAATGAAGACTCGATTGCGATCTACTCCCTGGGCGTCAATGCCTTCTGACTCGACAAGCTGCAGCCATTCGCCACGGCCGCAGCCGATGTCCAAAACACAGCCAGTGATTTGGGCTTCCTTCAGGAACGGGATGTAAACCTGCAATCGCCGGCGAACCTCGTCACGCGGTCCGCGAAACTCGTCTTCAAATGAAGCGTAAAGCGAATCATGCAGATGCTCTTCCTCATGCTTTGCGACTTCAGTAAGTGAAGGAGTGTTTCGTGCAACCTCCTGGAGTAAGACTGTTAACCGGCGCTCCTGCATCAGCAACTCGACGCCCGTTTTCTGCTGCTGCAGGATCAAGGGTTGAATGTCGGCACGGATTTGGCTGCTTATTTGTTGCTGATCATTGAGACCCTTCTGAGTCTCTGCTTTCTGGGCGCTGATGATCTGCTGGAGTTGCTGAAGATTCTCGTGTTGTTGCTGTAGAACCTGCTGTAATTGCTGAACAACCTGCTGGTAATGGAGAAGCTGCTGAGCTTGTGACGAAATCTGTTCGCCCAGCTTTTGCGATGACTCGGCGCTGCCCGCTAAACGCGCTTCGGTCGCGCTCGCAAACTCCCGGAATTTGACCAGCAACTCTTCATACTGCTGCAACGACAGTTCGTTACTCTGCCGCAATGAAAGTTCGTTGGCCTGTTGTTGCTGCGCGGCGCGCTGCATGATCTCGAGTATCTGTGCAGAGATCTGCTGAAGCGTCTCACTCAATTCCTGGTGATGCTGATTTTGATCGGCGACGATCCGTTGCTGTTGCGACCAGTTGTAAAACTCGTATCGATTCTGGTGCTGAATCAGCAGTGGTAACCGCGCGACGGACACAAAGAGTCGAACGACGTAACCGATGACGGGAAGGCGCCCCAGCCGTCTTACGGTAACGGGCAAGGATAGACCGCTGAGTTTTACCTGGCTCTTGCTGCCTTCGGGCGATGAATGCAAGCTGGACAAGACATCAATCTTGTTGAAGCGACCACTTGCCAGTTGGTCCATGTGATGCGCGACGCCCGCTTCATCGGCTTCTCGATCTAACAGGACGCGGTATGCGTTCCGGACAAAGTCCTCGCCGTGAAATCCCAGCAGGTCGTTGACGTGGTACTGCCTCGCCTGCATCGCCTGCTTCGCCTTTCCATTCGCGGAAGGGGTCGCGGGTGGATTCTGACTCTCAGAACTGCCGTTCTCGCTGGCGACTCTGGCGCGAATCTCGTGCATTAACCGCTGCACATCCAGATTGGGACCGTCGTTAAGCATAGGTAGCTGAGATTCTAACGTCTTTATCCGCAGATTACACAGATTGAATACAAAATCTGTATGATACGGCCATGGAGCCAGTCCTGCGAGTAGAAGGCGTTTCTAAACAGTATCGCATCTATGAGCGGGCTGCGGATCGGCTTAAGGAAATGGCGACTCTCGGTCGCTGGAAGACCCACCGGGAATTCTGGGCACTGCGTGACGTCAGTTTCGACGTCGAACCGGGGACCACGTTTGGTATTGTCGGTCCCAACGGTTGTGGTAAATCCACCCTCTTACAAATCGTCGCCGGTACTCTACAACCGACACTGGGCAGCGTATGGAGCACAGGCAGGATAGCAGCACTGCTGGAGCTTGGCGCTGGTTTCAATCCCGAGTTTACGGGCGTTGAGAACGTTTTCATGAACGCCTCATTGACAGGTCTTTCTCACGCGGAAACGCTGGCGGCCCTCCCTTTCATCGAGCGTTTTGCCGAGATCGGTGAGTTCATTCATCAACCGGTCAAGACGTATTCGAGCGGCATGTATGTACGGCTCGCCTTCGCGGCCGCGATCAGCGTGATGCCGCAAATCCTGATCGTCGACGAAGCCCTCGCCGTGGGCGATGCCGTTTTTCAACATCGATGCATGCGGCGTATTCGCGAGATGCAGGAAAGCGGCATGACGATCCTGCTGGTCTCGCACGATCCGAGTGCGATACGCGCGCTTTGCTCAAGAGCATTGCTGCTTCACGAGGGACGTGTCGAGGCGTTGGGCAAGCCGACGGATGTTCTCAACCGGTATCAGAAGTTGATTATGGCCCGCGAATCGACCTATGAAGATACGCAACCACCGCAACTCGATGAACCCGTCGACGTCGAGATGGAGACTCCGCCGAAACTCTCGTTTACCTACCGTCACGGAGATGGTAGTGCAGCCATCACTTCGGTTGAACTTCTAAATGCCTCACACCAGCCGATTGAGTTTGTTGAGACTGGCGAGGAAGTCGTGATAAGAGTTCGGGTGCAATTCCGAGAGCCACACGAAGCACCCGTGTGCGGGTTTCTGATCCGTAACCGTCACGGCATTCACATTTATGGCACCAACACGGATTTGCAGCAGGTGCACTTTGGACCGGTTCAGCGCGGCGAAACTGTCGAAGTGAGCTTCAATCTGAATTGCTGGCTCGCGCCCGATAGTTATTCAATAACCGTTGGCGTTCATAGTTTGGATGGCGTCAGTTATGACTGGCTTGACGGAGCGTTCTTTTTTCGCGTGATGAGCGCCGTCGCGATGGAAGGTGTTACTAATCTCAACGCAACGGTAAGAGTTCGGCACAAGAGCGTTCGTGGGAGTTCTGTTACTGCCGAACCCGTTAACGCCTGACCTCAGTCATGGAAAGAGTTTCTTCAAACACGATTGCAAGCGGCGCAGTGCATGAACGGAGCAGCAGCCTTCTGCTCAGACGTTGGTTTCTTGTCAGTCTATTGCTCGCTACGTGGGTGCCTATTGCTTTCTTTATCCTGATCGCTCCTTCGCTCGGGCAGACTGGTGGCTTGGCAAATCTTAAGGCAGTGTTCCTCTTCCTCGGGACGGCTCACGTTCCGGCCACGCTTTTCTTTTACGCTGACAAGGATTTTTCCTCGATCAGAAGGAGCCATCGTGTTCGTTACATTCTGATCCCGATTGTTTTGATCGTCGCGACAGGGCTTGTTTTCGCATTCGCGAGCTTCACGATCCAGGCATTCGCTTTGTTGATCTACTGGGCGTGGCAGGCGTTTCACTACGGTCGCCAGAATATCGGCATCTACGCATTCGCATCGATTTCGGAAACGGGAAGAGCGCCAAAGAAGGCGGAGAAGATTGCCATCGACTGCGGAACCGTGCTGGGAATTCTGGGCACTTTCAAAGTCCTTGGAGCGGCAGTGGCGCCCGCGTACCTGCGCGTGAGTTTCGACTATCTCTATCAGATCGGCTTTCTGAGCTTTTTTGTCCTCGCTGTTTTTAGTGTAGCCGTCTACTTCAAATACTTTCAGGATACGTCGCTCTTCAAGACACTCTTTTTCTTCACGTCAGTTTTCTTTTTTGCCCCAATGTTTCTTTCTACTGACAACAACATCGGATTCCTCAGCTACGCAATCGCGCACGGTTTGCAGTACATCATCTTCATGAGCGTCATCTCAGTTAACGCTGGGGACAAAGTGCGGCCAGCGCTTTATAAGAACGTCGCAGTCTTTCTTGTCTTCCTGCTGCTTGTCGGTTTTGCGTTTTGGCGAGTGAACGATCTTCGTGAGATCGGATTTGTGAAAAGCACGTGGGCTTATGCGCGGATGGCCGACTTCCTTTTTGGCGCGGTTCTCGGAGCCACGATGTCCCACTTTGTAGTCGACGCAAGCGCATGGCGATTAAGCATGGCCAGGCAGCGTTCGTACATTACGAAGCGGTTCAATTTCGTTTTTGATCCACAGATTACACAGATTAAATAAGAGAATCTGCGTAATCTGTTGATAGCTTTTGATAGACCTCCCACGTCGCGCTTGCGGTGCGCTCCCAGGAAAACTTTTTTGCGTGCGCGATGCCGGCTGTAGAGCGGTGTTCTCGCTCGCCCGCATCGTCGAGCAAAGCCGTTATGCCTCGCGCGAGATCATCAACGTCAGTTGGGGAAATCAAACGGGCAACGTCGCCGACTGTCTCCACAATGCTGGGGATTCTGCTGGTAACTACCGGCGCACCACACGCCATCGCTTCCAGCAGCGGTAAACCAAAGCCCTCATACAACGATGGATATACAAACACTCGACACGCTGAATAAAGAGCTCGTAAATCTTCATCCCGTAGATGACCAGTGAACAGAACTCGCTCGCCGATATGGCTGTCGCGTAAGTAATCCATCAAGTCACCCGAGAGCCATCCTTTCTCACCGGCAATCACGAGCTGCAGCTTCGATGAATTTGACCGAATGATCTGTTCAAACGCGCGCACCAGCGTCAACAAATTCTTGCGCGGCTCGACGGTACCTACGAAGAGCAGGAACTCCGCTTCAACTCCAAGTCGCTCACAAACAAGTCGACTCTCGGCAGCAGGCATAGGATAGAAGCAAGCGCGAGCAGCTTCCGGGATCGCAAACACTTTGTCTGCGCGAACGCCCAGATGCTCGCAGACTTCGGCTTTCACTGTCTCTGAAGGCGTAATGATTGCCGTAGCCTTTCGTGCAGCGAGCGGCAGCTTCACACGAGCTCGTAGCACGAGGTGTTTTTCGTGGGTTTCGGGATAAAGAAGCGGCGACAGGTCGTGGATCGTGAGAACGGTGGGACAGCTCGCCCAATATGGCAGAGCAAAATTGGTTCCGTGGAAAAGAGCAAACGACGCACGCCGGCAATATCGCGGTAAATATATGGACCACCAGCCGCGACGTCTCAAGCTGTCGAGGCCGGCGTTCACAAGCTTCAGGTTCGGCGGAAGCGAGGCGTCTATCGATGAAAACGCGGATGGCGAGACGATCTCAAACTCATGCTCAGAGGCGATGGCGGCGAGCGCACGTCCCAATTCGAACGTGTAATGGCCAACGCCAGTTTTTTTCTTACACAGCGGTAAGCCGTCGAGTCCAAAGCGCATTCCTTCCTGAATTAACTGCTTACGCTGAAAAGATCAAGGCTGGCCCTTCGCAAAAAGGACCAGCCTTGTTTGGAGACGCTACTTAAAGTCTGCTTAGAACCGATTGATGTATTCCGGCGACTCGATGAAGCCGCGCACAATCGTGTTCTCGAGGAAGTCAGGATCGGCCGCCAGCTTAAACCGCTCGTTATGGAAAATGTAACCACATTGAGACGGGTTAGGACTGCCAACGCAAACTTCCGGATCGCGTCGCAGGTAGCCGAAGTATTCCATGGTTACGAACGCCGCCTTGTAGAACTTGTCATTGACTTGCGTGCTTTCAGCAATATTGCGCAAGACCTGAGCACGCGTCTTGGCAGCGGTATTCAAGTCAGTAACCAATTGAGCCTGGTTCGGAATGGTCACTCCTGCTGTGTCGACGAGTTTCTGCACGAAAGCCGTGTTTGACAACGGATCGTAAATGGCTTTGATTTCAGGGCGCTGCATCCAGGCGTCAGTCAGCTGGACCTTCTTTTGTTCCCCTAGCACTGGATCGTCATCCGGCACTGAAATAGCCGCCAGGTCAGTCATAAACTCAGCGTAATGGGGCCTGTCGATCTTGGACGGATCGCCAAGCTCAGCCACCGTTGACGGCCGCTGTCCCAAAGACGTCATGTAAAGGTACATCACGTATGAACCTTTGCGCTGGAACTCTGGCGAGCGGAAGAAATTGGCCGAGAGCGCACCCCTCGTAAACTTGATGCACTCGACATCGGTTTGCACACATCCGTTCAGGATATTGAGATAGAACTGCAAACCGGCCGGCTCGGGAAAGCGCCGTAAGAAATCGATGTACTGCTGCGATATGAAGAAATCATAGTCAGCAATGGTAATCACCGTATTGGTTCCGGGTCTCAGTCTCAGCGGCTTGACCTTGATATCACCATAAAACAGCTCCGACGGGAGTCCCGGCGTTTCGGTGACGATTCTCAATGTCGGCGGTGACTGGGCAAAACCGATGGCGGAAACGACAAGCATCAGGAATGATGCGGCTAAGAACTTTTTCATATTCAACTCCAACCCTGGGGAACCTGGGGATCGGTTCTGATTTAGGAATGAGGCTAGGCGTGCCTTTCTGGCCGCTTGACCAGAAACTATACTTGCGCCCTAACCTTCTGTCAACACTGTTTAGCTCAGACTCCTTTTACTAACCTAACACGACTAATGACCCGGAAATTTGCCTTTTTGATGCTCCATCCCGGGCCATGGCCGAAAAATATTTCGCCGGCTATCCGGCCCGTCAAAGAATCCTGAACGTTGCCGTATTGCTGGCCACGCTTTGTGAAATCACCTTGACCCGGACCGTGCCTGACGCCAGACCGTTCGGCAGCCGGAAAGTGACCTGACTGAACTGCAAATCAGTGAACTCGTGCACGTCAATCGGTGCCAGGTCAAACGACGTGTTGTTACTGTCGAGCAGATTAACCGTCAACGTCTGTGACGGCAAATTCGCCACAAAAATCACCACTCTCGTGTTTGTATCACCCTGCGGAAGAAACAGGTTGGCGCTATTGAACACGAGGAACGGATCTCTGACGTGGAGAATGGAATCGAAAATGGCCGCCTGATCCGCCACCGGCCCCGATTGCTCGAGAAGAATCTGAGGTGGCGTGGCAGACACAGTACAGTTGCTCTGGGTCCAGTTCAGCTTGATGGTGCCACTATCCCCACCATCGCCGCCGTCAAACCCATCTACAGCGATCTGGTAAACGGTATTAGCGGTCGCATTGAACGTGACGATACTGCTTTGGATAATGCCAGGGTTTACGTCATCGTTCTTCGCAATCGCAGTCAGACTATTGACTGCCGAACCCGTGTAAACGGCGAGCGCGGTGTCGTAGTTACTTCCGGACGTGTCGATGGTGACACTGGCGCTGACTGGCGCTTGCCATCGATACCATACCGAATGCATGCCGCCAGTGCCGTCCGATAGATGATTGGGTTCTCCGGCTTCGTGAGTCGAGCCCACGTTAGTGCCGTTCACCGATCCCGAACACCCGGCAATTACCTGCGCGGACGCGAAATTGTCGTTAGCTGGTGGCGAAGGCGTCGGTGTTGGCGAAGGTCCTGGGCCGGCGTTCCAGCCAAGATCGACCAACAGCGATAAAGTCAGATCCTGAGGCACCGAGACGCTGTGCGTCAGATTATTGCTGATGTTCGGCTCCATCAATTGATTCGGCGTCAGACTCGTATCGAAGTGGGAAACTGACGATCCCGCTTCAACGGGATTCGGGGTATAGAGGCGCGCGTGATTCGTGCCGTCGAAACCAGAACTCAAAACGCCGGGCACGGCGGCTGTTACCTGAGAGCCTATCCAAACCAGATTGCGGAAGTTGATCGCGGAAGCTATTCGCTCGCTGTTGCTCATATCCGGCCAGAGTTTGCCGGTCGTGTTGTCCTTCAGAAAGCGATCGTAGATCGTGGGCGATCCCGAAGGCTGCACGCCGGTCGACTCATCGGTGAACGACGAAAAGCCAAGACCGTGACCAAACTCGTGCAGGGCTACAGCGACAAGATCGACGCCAAACGAACCATGATTGTTATCAAGCCCGTAATACCACTGTCTGCTGGATAAACAGCCCGGCTGGCCGATGCGGATATTGAACACCGCATCTATTTCGACAGTTGCGCCGTTTCGATCGGTTCCGGAAAGCGCGTTCGCAAGCGCCAGCGGGTACCAGGTATTCGGAAACGAACCTGGAAAGTTTCTTGTCCCGCTATGGCTTCCTGCAGATGCGAGCGTGGCTCCTGTGTCCTCGCACGGCAAATTACTGGGCCACGTTGCGCCGATGACAATCGCAGTACTGCTTGTCAGAACCTGTCCCCAGATATCTGCTGCAGCTTGAGTGGCAATCAATCGCTGCTGTCCCAACGTCGTGCCGTTGTTTCCGCCAACTGGAGAAACGGGTGTCGGGTCGTTAAAACCGACGCCTGGCGCATCGTTATTCTTAACGGTGATTGTTACCGCGCCAAAGGCGGAAGACGAAAGAAGAAGAATTGTCGAAAACGCGAACAGGAACACACGTCGGCTGGTAAGAAAATGCATATTCATTGACGTCTAGTTCCTCTGTCGCGTTTTCTGGTTTTGTTTTGTGGCGCCGGGCGTACCGTCAATGCCGAAAAGCTTGGGATCGATTCCCATGGCCGATGCGGCCTGTTTAGGATTGTCGACGCACGACATTGAAAGCGAGCCATCCTCCCGCTCACGAGCGACAACGACGTGCTGGAACCGGCCTTCGAGATCCATGGTCGTTGAACCGTCAGCGTTCTGAGTTTCGGTGAGTCCTTCTGCGGATTTGTTCAGCATCTTCTTGAGGCCCGCGGCTAGCTCCTGGGCTTCCTGCTGAGTCAGCGGCTTCAGCTTTCCCGTCTGGGGATCAACCTGAACGTCCTGGCCCGCGACCTTGACGGTCCTGTAGCTCTTACTGCTCGAATCTCTCAACGCCTCGGGACTCTCTGGCTGGCTTTGTTTCCCGGCCACTAACTGCCTGGAGACCGCCGATATTGCTCCGATAACTACGACCACCAGAGCCAAAGCGATCAATGCAGGCAGACGCCGAGCACTCGTCGCAGAATCAGTCTTCTTTGTTTTCTTACGCTTCTTCATTCGTCCCTCTTCGTTGGTGATTGACCCCAAATATGGGAGTCGGGAGACCAGGATTTACTACTCTTAGACGCTGGGCCTTCAGGTGAAGCCGATCTTTGAGGCAAAGGCAACCGCCTTGGTTGCCTACTTATTATGACGTGCGATGCGGCAATCGTTCAAGCCCAGGTTTGAAATACTGATATAGGTCCTATAGGGCATATAGGACCTATATCAGTTATTCACCGCGCGCGTTGGCCGATCTGTTCGGTTCCGAAGCTGCCGATTCCGTTCAGACGAAAAGCAAAAACGACCCGGTTCTCTTTACGCAGGCCCACGTTGAAACTCGAAAACTGCGCCGTTGCCGCACAACAATCCCATGCATGCCCGAGCGTTATCGTTGAACTGATGAGCGAGCTGTCGCCTCGGCCCGGCCGCTTCTGAAAATCGAAAAAGAACGACGCTCCACCGTACCAACCCAGATCGCGATTGCCCAGAAACACCGATGGACTCCACTGCGATCCACGCACGGTGCCCGCCTCGAAACCACGCGGATCGGCAAACTGTGCGAGGTCGGGCGTGAGCTGTATCGCACGCGTGTAATAAAAACTCTGGAAGATCTCGACGATCGACTTCTGTAATCCGAACGTCGTCGACAGCGAGCGCATCTCGAGACTGCGTGAATCGATGTCGGTTCGGAAATCCACGAAGAGATGTCTGCGGGGTCGATAGCGCGCATCGATGTTGACGGGTGAAAAGCGCCGCGGCACGCCGCCGTACACAAATCCCGAAAGCGTATTGATCGGATAAAACTGATTGCGTTGATTCGTCAGCAACGCACCGCCAAAGAACGGATCGAAAAAGTATTTGCCGCGCAGCGTTACCGTGAGGGCTTCGTATGGCTGGCTCGACAGCAACGGTTTGCCCTCGTCGTCCATTTCTTTCACCGGCACGTCACTCACGTTTTCAGTCGAGCGTCGCGTGAAGAAACGGTTGGCGATGCCGAATTCAATCTCGTTTGTGTCGGCAATGGCGTCCGTGTAATCAAACCGAATGATGCGATCGAAATTGTTAATGCCGGTCAGCCTTCGATAAGTCACGTAAGGCTCAATCACGTGACGGAAAAAGAAATTGCCACCACGCCGGAAGTCCCTTGCAAACGCGGGCGGCCGCACGTCGAATTCAAACTCTCCGTAAGACCGCGTCAGGTTGCGGCTCAAAACATCGCGCGTGTTCGGATCGAGTGAGTTGGAATAGAACGTTACTCGTCCGGCGCCCGAGGCGGTGATGTTCCAGCCGGCAAAACTCAGCGGCAACTCGAATCGCGGATGCAGATCGAGTCGCTGCACGATTGACGGCGTGATAATGGCATTGCCACCGACGTCACTCACAAACTGCACTGCGTCTTCAACGGTCTCTTTCCGGCTCACACCGTCGGCAGAACCACTGAAAGAAAAATAGAGCGGCAGCTTCTTGAAGAAACTCACGATGGCCGGACGCTTGTCGATGCTTATGCTCGGCAACTGGCGAATCCGAATACGTGCAGCCGCGAGCGACGTGACCTGCGTGCGCGCGAGAAAATTAAAGCTGTACTCGTTGTGATCCTTGTTTATGAAGACCTGCGAAGTCTCTTCCGGCGAGATCGCTTGTTGAATGTTGTCGGAGAAGACCTGGCGGAACGCGAGGTTCGAAGTGATGTTTACGTCAGCTACGGCTATGAAACCATTCTTGAAATAGTGCACGCCGTCCACATACAGACTCGAACCACCTTGATCCGGATGAGCGTCATCCGCGGACGGTCCGAAGATACGATCCTTGACCGCGTAGAATCCGACGTTGAGATAAGAGCGCGAGTTGGCGCGTGTGCGCAGGTCACCACCGAAGCCGAGGCCACGCTGAGTGTAGATGTCGTTGCGGAAAGTGAAATCTGCTGAACGACCGAGCGTTAAATAGTAGCCGTTCGACAAACGAAGGCCCTTCGCGCCCGAACCACCAAAGGTCGGCGTCAAAAACCCCGAAGCGCGATCGCGGGTCTTAATCGAAACTGAAGCATACGGCAGCCAGAATACGGGAACGTTTTTCACTTTCAGTTTCGGTCCAGAGACGTAAACGCGGTCACCGGTTTTGATGCGCGTCTTGCTCGCGTGAAAGCTCCACTTCGGCACGTCTTCGTCACAGGCAGTTACCTGAACGTTGGTCGCGATAATCGTATCGAGACTGATCTTCTCGACGCGATCCGCAGTGAAATAAATGCGTGTGCCGTCCTGAGTCTGATTTGTATAACCTGTGGAGTCGACGAAGTAGCCGGTCTTGGTGCGATAGTTCCACTCGCCACGCGATCCCGTGATGCGCTGCTGATCCGCTTGATCGAAAACGACGTTGCCTTCCGCGACCGCTCTGTTTTCGGCGGTGTAAACGGTGACCTTGTCTGCCTGCAAACGGTAAGTGCCGATGCGAATGTCGACGTTGCCTTCGTAGACGACGACGCGCGCGTTCTCAGGTCCGGAACCGTTCTCCTTCGCGGCCGCAACCTTGATCTCAT
>Ga0207647_10003630_pt1 | contig 11551 bp, 10 predicted proteins | sample KBSCornC2_FD_184295 | JGI IMG/M metagenome (GOLD analysis project Ga0207647, IMG submission 184295) | Corn rhizosphere microbial communities from Kellogg Biological Station, Michigan, USA - C2 (SPAdes) (version 2) | ecosystem: Host-associated > Plants > Roots > Rhizosphere ...
ATCGAGGCACGGAGGCCGAGTCGAAAACCCCCGTCCGGCACCCGGTTCGCGGCCGTAGGCCAAATCAGTACATGGCCGCGGAGCGGCATCCTTTTCGAACGCTGGAGACCTGTCTGAGCAGCGAGGGTGGGCACCGAGGGCTCTCCGCCCCAAGGCTCAAGTGTAGAACGCGATGGCGCCAGCCGAGCCCCGCGAGGCCGAAGGCGGGCCCTTTCGACGCGACCTCAGTCGCCGCCGCCCTTGGGCTTTTGCCTGTGCGGCTCGGCCTGCACAGTGATGTACTGCGGCTCTTCGCTATCCAGCCGCATGGCCGTCAACTGACCGCCCCACACGCAACCGGTATCGATCGCGTACACGCCCAGGCCCGCAAAGCGGCCCAGGGCCGACCAGTGGCCGCACACGATCTTCGTCTCGCGCTTGCGCATGCCCGGTACTTCGAACCAGGGGTACATGCCCGGCTTCTGCGTGCCCGGCGTGCCCTTGCCTTCGAAATCGATCCGGCCGTTCACATCGCAATAGCGCATGCGGGTGAGCGTGTTGATGGTGGCGCGGTGGCGTTCCACGCCTTGCAGGCGGTTAGTCCACGCCGCCGGGCGGTTGCCAAACAGGTTCTTCAGCAAGCGCTGGTGGCGGTTGCTGCCCAGTTCGCGCTCTACCTCCATGGCCGCGCGCTGTGCCTGGCGCAGTGTCCAGATCGGCGCCATGCCTGCGTGGATCATGGTCCAGCCGAGTGCCTCGTCGTGATGCAGCAGCTTCTGCATGCGCAGCCACTCGAGCAACACCGGGGCGTCCTCGGCGAACAGCACTTCGCGCAGCTCCGGATTCACCCGCTGCTGGGCATCTTCACGCCGCTGGCCGATCGCCAGCAGCGAGAGATCGTGGTTCCCGAGCGTGATGATGCTGCGCTCGCGCAGCGAGTGGATGAGCCGCAGCGTGGCAAGCGATTCGCCACCGCGGTTGACCAGGTCACCGCAGAACCATAACTGATCGGCCGCGGGATCGAAGCGGATCTTCTCGAGCAGGCGCTGGAGTTCGGGGTAGCAACCCTGCACATCGCCGATCGCGTAGACGGCCATCAGGTTGCTCGCTTCATGTCGCCACACCGGGCATTTGCGCTATCCATGCGTTAATCCTAGTGGAGCGTGCGGGGAATGGAGAGGACAAACGCGGGGATCGGCGTATCGAAGTGCGTGCCATCATCGGCCACCATGCGGTAGCTGCCCGCCATGGTGCCCACGGCAGTCTCCAGCACGGCACCCGAGGTGTACTCGTAGGTGTCGCCCGGGCGCATCCACGGCTGCTCGCCGACGACGCCATCGCCGCGCACTTCTTCCACTTTCCCGTTCGCATCCGTGATGATCCAGTGCCGCGCGAGCAGTTGCGCGCCTGTCGCGCCCGCGTTGCGCAGCGTGATCGTATAAGCGAACACGTAGCGGTTATCACCGGGCTGCGACTGGTCGGGAACGAAGCGGGTTTCGACCTCCACGTCGATCGTGTGGGGAATTTTCGAGTTCATGCAGGGATTGTGTGGGACGCGGAGGGGGTGGGCAAGTATGCCCGCATCTTGTTCAGGTCGCGTTCGCGAGCTTCACGAAATCCCCCGGCGAAAGCGTTTCCGCGCGTGCTTTCGGGTCGATACCCAGCTCGCGGATGGTGGCCTCATCGACGAGGCCTTTCAACGTATTGGATAAAGTCTTACGCCGCATGGCGAAGGCCGCCTTCACGACGGCGTGGATCTTCGCCGGGTCGCCCTTCGGCAACTGATCGGGCGGCAGGGGGACCATTCTCACGACCGCCGAATCCACCTTCGGTGGCGGCCGGAAGGCGCCGGGCGGGACGTTGAATAGCGGGGTGACCTTGCAGGCCAGCTGCAGCATGACGCTGAGGCGCCCGTACACCTTGCTGCCGGGTTCCGCGGCCATGCGGTCCACCACTTCCTTCTGCAGCATGAAGTGCATGTCCTGGATAGCCGCTGCGTGTTCCACGCAGTGAAAGAGGATAGGGCTGGAAATGTAGTAGGGCAGGTTGCCTGCGATGCGCAGGCGCTCGGCGCCCAGTTCGTTCGCCAGCGCGCTGAAATCCACCTTCAGCACATCGGAATGCACGATGCGCAGCTCACCGATGGGCGCGGCGCGCGCCTGCAGGCCGGGGATAAGGTCGGTATCGAGCTCGATGGCGGTCAGCTTCTTCGCCACGGCCAGCAACGGCAGGGTCATGGCGCCTTCGCCCGGGCCAATCTCGACGACGGTATCGCCATCCTTGGGGGCGATCGACGACACGATGCGATCGATATAGCGCTTATCGTGGAGGAAATGCTGGCCGAAGCTTTTTTTGGGGCGTGCGTTCATACGGTGGCCCGCTGGCGGGCAAGCTCAATGGCAAGGCGCGTGGCGGCGAACAGGCTGGCCGGATCGGCGCGGCCGGTGCCGGCCAGGTCGAGTGCGGTGCCGTGGTCGACGGACGTGCGGATGAAGGGGAGGCCGAGGGTCACGTTGACTGTGCGGTCGAACGCTTCGCTCTTGAGTACCGGCAGGGCCTGGTCGTGGTACATGGCCAGCACCGCGTCGTAGCGCGGGCGCATGGCCGGCACGAAGGCCGTATCGGCGGGCAGGGGGCCGATCAGATCCATGCCGCCGGCGCGCAGGCGCTCGAGCAGCGGGATGATGGTGTCGATTTCTTCGCGGCCCAGGTGGCCGTCTTCGCCCGCGTGAGGGTTAAGGCCAAGCACGGCAATGCGTGGCGAAGCCACCCCGAAGTGCCCGCGCAGCGCAGCGTGGACAATGCGCAGGGTGCGCTCAAGCAGGGCCGGCGTGATCGCGGCCGGCACCGCGGAAAGCGGCAGGTGGGTCGTGGCCAGGGTCACGCGCAGCTCGGGGCTGGCGAGCATCATCACCACCTCGGCGCCCGCGCGTTCGGCGAAGAACTCGGTGTGGCCGCTGAAGGGGATCCCGGCATCGTTGATGGTGGCCTTCTGCACGGGGCCGGTGACGACCGCATCGAACGTGCCGTCGAGGCAGCCATCCGCGGCCGTGCCGAGCATGTCGAGCACGTGCCGGGCGTTGGCGGGATCGGGCTGGCCGTAGCGCACGGGCGCGCCCAGCGGTACATGGCGTACGCGAAGATGGCCGGCCTGGCGGTGCGTGATGCGGGAGCCGTCGTCTTCTGCCAGGTGCAGGGCGAGGCCGCAACGGGCGGCAGCGTTGGCAAGCAGGTCGCGGTCGGTAACGGCGACGATATCGGCGGCCAGGTCGCTGGCCACCAGGCGTGCAAGCAGTTCGGGACCGACCCCGGCGGGCTCACCGGCGGTAACGGCGAGCCGCGGCAGGGTCGTCGCGTTCATGCGGCTTTATTTCGGCTGGAGGGCCGAAGCCTGCTTGTCGTCCGGGTCGCGCAGTTCCGGCACGCGGATATCAACAAACGAGGACGAGCGCATTTCGCGCAGGTAGCTCTCGTAGGCCTCATCCGCCTTGCGGTTACCGATGGCCTGGCGGGCCTGGTTGCGCTGCGATTCGTCGGTGACGTCGCTCTGGCGGGTGCCGAGCAACTGCATGACGATCCAGCCGGCATCGGTCTGGAACGGCTTGGAAACCTCGTTTTCCTTCAGGCCATCGAGCTGGCTGGAAATCGCCTGGCCCCATGCATCCTTCTGGAACCAGCCCATGTCGCCGCCGGCGTTGGCCGTGGTGGTGTCCTTGGAGTCATCCTTCGCCAGCTTGGCGAAGTCTTCCTTCTTGTCGGTCACCTTGGTGTAGATATCCTGCGCCTTCTTCTCCGCCTGTTCCGGCGTGACGATTTCAGACGGTTTGATGAGGATCTGGCGCGCGTGGTACTCGGTGACCACCTGGCGGCCCGGCTGGCGGGTTTCCACCAGCTTCAGGATGTGGAAACCGGTGGGGCCGCGCAGGGCCGCGGTGGTCTCACCCGGCTTGAGCGAGCCCACGGCATCGGCGAAGGCCGGCGGCACTTCGTCGAGGCGGCGCCAGCCCAGGTCGCCGCCATCGAGCGCGTCGGGGGCATCGGAATACTGGATGGCGACCGCGTTGAAATCCTTACCGGCCTTGATCTCGGCGATGGCCTTGTCCGCCTTGGCCTGGGCCGCAGCGATATCGCTGGCGCCGCCTTCGGCAGGGGTGCTGACCTGGATATGCGCCAGGTGCACTTCGCCCGCCTTGTAGGTGGGGCTGGCCAGCAGGTTGTTCACTTCGGCATCGGTGACCGTGACCTGGTCGCGCACGACGCTTTCATGCAGCTTCTGGGTAAGCAGCTGGTCGGAGATCTGCTGGCGGAAGCCCTGCCAGCTCATGCCATCCTGGGTGACCGCGGCCTGCAACTGCTCGGTCGACATCTTGTTCTGCTGGGCCACGTTGCCCACGGCCGCGTCCACGTCCTGGTCGGTCACGTGGATGTTCTGGTCGTTGGCGCGCGACACCTGCAGCTTCATGAGGATGAGGCGATCGAGCACCTGGCGGGCGAGCACATCCTGCGGGGGCAGCTGCCCCGGGTTCGCGGCGTACTGCTTCTGGATAGCGGCCATGGCCGCATTCAGTTCGCTCTGGAGGATGATGTCGTCCTCGACCACGGCCACGATGCGGTCAAGCGAGCCATTGCCCATGGCGGCGCCACCGCCCGCAGGCTGTGCCTGGGGCATGAGCTGCGCGTGAGCGGTGGGCACGGCCGCCACGATGGCGGCAGTGAGCAGGGAATAAGCGAGGATCTGCTTCATCTAATAGGGAGCCCGGGGCGCCTGCCCCACTTATTGATAGCCAAGGATAGCACGCCGCAGGTACTGGCCCGACTGGGGGTTCAGCGAGCCTAGGCCCTTGAATTCCAGTTCAAACATGATCGCGTTGTTCGTCCGGCGGGTGTAATCCTGGACGTAGTGGCGGCCAAGGATGCGGAACGCGACGCAGCAGCTGTCATATTCGACGCCTGCGGCGGCTTCCAGGGTCCGGTGCGAGAACGCAAACGAGGTGAACGTGATGCCGTCGGCTGTCACGGGCACGATATCGCGGCGGGCAAAGACCCACCGCGCCAGCGCGCGCCAGCGTTCCGACACGGGGTAGACCACGGACGTGTCGAATTGTTCCATCACGTTCCGGCGGTACCGGTACGAGAAGTTGAACACACCATCGCCCTTGATCCGGCGCTGGAAGGCGATCGTGGCCAGGTCGGTATCGTGGCCCTGCAAGCCGTATTGCCCGGTATCCGGGTCGGGGTATACCCGGGCCTTGTCGTTCGGGTTCCACTGGTAGGAACTGTTTACGCGCCATTTGTCGTTGAGCTGCACGGCGAACTGGGCAACGTAATCCGAACCGTTGTAGTCGGTCGGAAGTACGCCATACATCTGGACCTTCTGGTCGCTCAGATAACGGATCTGGCCGATGCTTGCCGATACGCGCTCGACACCGCTGTCGTCCAGCAGGCGCGTCGTGAGCGCGGCGGTGACGTTATTGGCATCCATCTGGCGATCGGCGCCAGCGAAGCGGTTGGTGGTGAATAGCTGCCAGAAATCGAACGACATTTCGTTGGTGTCGAACGTGGGCAGCTTGTCCTGATTTCGATAAGGCACATACAGGTAATACACGCGGGGCTCGAGGGTCTGCGTGTAGTCAGTTCCGAACAGGTGGGTCGCCCTGTCAAAAATCAGACCCGTATCGAAACTGGCGATAGGCACCGATCGCGAGGGCGTGCGGTCGGGAAACGCGGACTTGTAGTAATCGTTCTTCAGCTGGTAGCCCGTGAACCGGTATTCGACGCGCGGCCTGGCGAACCAGAATGGGCCTCCAAAGTCGGCCGCCAGATAGGGCGCCAGGTCCAGGCGGTTACCATCGAGCTGGCGCCCCGACGTATCCCGGTCGGTCTTGCGGAAGGCCACCGCTTCCGAATCGATGCCGGCATCGAGCCACGAATTCAACGGCACTTCCGCGTTGAACGTGCCTCGCGGCCAGCGCTTGTACGGCTCAACGTAGTTCGGCAGGCCCGGGTCGACGTTCTGGTAATCGTCCACGCCGAGCGAGGCGCTCCAGTACTTTCCGCCCTTGGAAACGTACACGCTGGAGGTCAGGATGCCGACGGCCGAGCTGTACAGGTCGTTGCCAAAGTCGCGGAAGTATTCGTTATCCGACGCGCGGTTAATGTTCGCGGAGAGGTTGAAACCATCTCCCAGTGAGGTCGAGTTGGTGATCTTGACCAGGTAGCGCTGGTCAGAATTGCCACGATCCCCGTATGCGAAATCCGTATCTGTACCCTTGTCGTTGCCCATGTAGTTGATATCGAACGTGCCGTTCGATTTGGGCAGCAGGTAGCGGAACTCCACGCCCAGCATCGCGCCTCGCTCGGTGTAATAGCTGGGCGTGATCGTCGCATCGTAATTCGGTGCGAGGTTCAGGTAATACGGCAGCGTCAGGTACGTGCCCGAGTGGCTCGACGAACCAAAGGTCGGATACAGGAAGCCGCTCTTGCGCCGGTCATCCAGCGGGAACGTGAAGTAGGGCAGGTACATGAATGGCACGCCCTTGAAGCGCATGGTGCCGCTGCGGGCCGTACCCACGCCGGTATCCTTGTTCAGGTCGACCGTCTTGGCCCGGAATTCCCACTGGTGCTTGCCAACATCGCATGTGGAATACGTGGCCATGCGCATGCGGCCGTGGGTCGGGTCGGTGACCTTGGCATGGTCGGCCACGCCATTGCCGCGCGACTGCAGCAGCTGGTAGGTGACGTGGTCGGCATCGCCCTGGTTCGGCGTGGTGGTGCCGGTCATGCGGTCAGCGCGCAGCAGCATGCCCGCTTCCTGGTAGCGCACGTTGCCTTTGGCATCGTAGGCCGTGGAATCGGCGTTGTAGGTGACATCCTCGGCCTGCAACACCTGGTCCGCACGCTGCAGGCGAACGCCGCCGGTCATGTGGTAGAGGTTCGGCTCGGGGCTTTCGACCTTCACGCCCTCGGTGCCGTTGATGTTCGAGACGGTATCGGTCACTGCCGTATCGCGCAGCGTGGTGTCCTTCGTGATCGTGGGATCGTAGAAGTCCAGCATGGCGTTTGGGCTGCACAGCAGGTAGCTGACCGGGCGCGGCGCACAAATGAACGAGCCGAGCTTGCAGGTCTCGACTTCGGATGCCGGGTGGCCGGAGGAAACCGCAGGCGCAGGTGTGGTCGCGGCGGCTGGCGTGGACTGGGCCTGGGCTTGCCAGGCCGTGCCGGAGACGACGAGGGCGACGGCGGTCGCCAGCAGGCGGCGTTTAGGCAGGATGCTGTTGCGGGGCGTCACGGGCGGGGTCTTGTCCGTTCGAAAGGCGGCCAACTTAGCAGAATCACCGCCTGCATCGCACGATGGCACTCCACGCATAAGCTCCAACCCCTGGCGAGGGCACGGCGGCGATCGCCGGGCCAATGCCCTTGAGCTTACACCGCCAGCTCAGCCGCGCGGGCGGCGCTCGTGTTGCCACAGCACTTCGCCGTGGCCGCTGCGCCGCGCCAGCACGCGCGCGAGGACGAACAACAAGTCTGAAAGACGGTTCAGGTAACGCTGTGCCTCGGGGCGTACTGCCTCCACGCGGCCCAGTGCCACGACCTCGCGTTCCGCGCGGCGGCACACGGTGCGCGCGAGGTGGCAGGTGGAGGCCGCCATGCCCCCGCCAGGAAGGATGAAGTCCTTCAGTGCGGGCAGGTCGGCGTTGAAGGCATCGAGCACGGCCTCGAGCCGGTCGATATCCTTGCCCTGCACCATGGCCATGCCCGGGATGCACAGTTCGCCGCCCAGATCGAACAGCTCGTGCTGCACCTGGACCAGCACCTCGCGGATATCGTCGCCCACGCCCTCGCTGGCAATGACCATGCCGAGCGTGCTGTTGAGCTCATCCACCGTGCCGTAGGCGCCCACACGCAAGGAATCCTTGCCGGTGCGGCTGCCATCGCCCAGGCCGGTGCTGCCGTCATCGCCGGTACGCGTGTAAATCTTCGAGAGTCGGTTACCCATTCGCCGATTCTAGCGTGCGGCGGCCCGCCGCACCCACGGCACCTGCACGCCACGGCGCTATCATCCGCGGATGAGCCCTGCATCCCCCATCCTCATCGTCGGCGGCGGCCTGGTTGGCGCCAGCCTTGCCATTGCCCTGGATACCGCCGGCATTCCCGCCATGCTGGTGGAAGCCGCCGCGCCCCGCGTCGGCGACCAGCCCAGCTACGACGAACGCAACCTGGCGCTGGCCCGGGCCACCGTGAACGGGCTGGCCGCGATCGGCGTGTGGGACCTGGCACGCCAGCGGGCTACGCCCATCACGCATATTCATACGAGCCGCGCCGGCGACTTTGGCAGCGTGCGGATGGATGCCGCCGCCGAAGGCGTGGATGCGCTGGGCTGGACCTTGCCCGCACGCGAGCTGGGTGAGGCCCTGTTGAACCGCCTGGCGACATGCCGCCTGTTGGTTCGCCGCGCACCGGCCCGGGTGGCGCATATCGAGCCGGTCGAGGGGGGATGGCGGGCGACGATCACGGGCCCGGATGGCACGGAACACGTAACGACGCCGCTGTTGGTGGGCGCCGATGGCACCACCTCGGGTATCCGCTCGCAGCTGGGCATCGGTACCCGCGAACACGATTACGCGCAGGCGCTGTTTGTCAGCACCATGACGCCCGAGCGCGACCCGCTAGGCCGGGCCTTCGAACGCTTCACCGATGATGGCCCGGTCGCGGTGCTGCCACTGGCGGAGCGCCGGCTTGGCCTGGTGCTGACCGTGGCGGCGGCACAGGCTGACGCGGTGGCTGCGATGGACGATGCCGCCTTTGCCGCGCTGGCGCAGGAGCGGTTCGGCTGGCGCCTTGGCCGGCTGGCCCGTCCCGGCAAGCGGGTGCCATACCCGATCCGGCGCGTTGCCGCGGAAGCGCTCACCGGCCCCCGCGCGGTGCTGGTAGGGAATGCCGCGCAGACCGTGCACCCGATTGGCGCCCAGGGTTTCAACCTTGGCCTGCGCGATGCGCTCACCCTGGCAGAGCTGGTTGCGGCGGGTGGCGATCCGGGCGCCACGGCGCTACTGACGGAATACGAACGTCGCCGTACCCCCGATCGCGAAGGCACGATGGCGATGAGCCACGGCCTGGTCAGGCTGGCCTGCCTTGACCAGCCGCTGTTGGGGCCGTTGCGCTCGCTGGCCATGCTGGCGCTCGACCGGGTACCCCCGTTGCGCCACGCGCTGAGCCGGCGGGGCATGGGCTTCCGCGCGAATGCGCCGTTTGCGGTGCGGGAGAAGACACCGTGAGCGATACCTGGAACACGGATACGCCGCGCCGTCGGGGAGCCTTGCTGGATGTGGCGATCGTTGGCGGTGGCATGGTGGGTGCGGCGGCCGCGCTGGCGCTCGCCCGCGCCGGCTTCAGCGTCGCCCTGGTCGATGCGCGCGAGCCGGCGGCCTGGACCGCGGCGCATGACGTGGATCTGCGCGTGGTCGGCCTCGCCCCTTCGTCCATCCAGCTGCTGGATAAGCTCGGGGTGTGGCAGCGCATACGCGAAGGGCGTGCCTCGCCGTACGAGCGCATGGTGGTGTGGGATGCCGAGAACGGCGCAACCCTGCATTTCGATGCCGCCGATGAAGGCCGCGACGTGCTCGGCTACATCGTCGAGAACAATCTGGTGCAGGCGGTGCTCTGGCACGCGCTGGATGACGCCGGTGTACGCCGCGTGGTGCCCGCCGAGGTCACCGGTTACAGCATGCGCGAGGACCGTGCGCAGCTGGAGCTTGCCGATGGCCATGTGCTTGCGGCAAAGCTGGTCGTGGCTGCGGATGGTGCGGAATCACCGCTGCGCGCCATGGTGGGGATTGGCACGCACGGGCGCGATTACGCGCAGCGTGGGGTCGTGGCGCATGTAGGCACGGCGCGCCCGCACGAACGTACGGCGTGGCAGCGTTTCCTGCCCGGCGGCCCGCTGGCTTTCCTTCCGCTCGCCGATGGGCGCAGTTCCATCGTGTGGTCGTTGCCTGAGCCCGAGGCGCAGCGTGTGCTGGCGCTGGATGACCACGGCTTTCGTGATGCCCTGGGCGTCGCCAGCGATTTCCGCCTGGGCCCGATCGAGAGCGTGACCCGCCGCATGGCGTTCCCCTTGCGCCTGAAGCTGGCCGATCGCTACGAAGTGGGGCGGCTGGTGCTGCTGGGTGATGCGGCCCATGCGGTACACCCGCTGGCCGGCCAGGGAGTGAACCTGGGCCTGCGCGACGTGGCGGAACTGCGCGATACGCTTGTTGACGCACGCGCCGCTGGCCGTGATTTCGCCGCCACGCACGTGCTGCGCCGTTACGCGCGCCGCCGCCGCAGCGCCGATGAACTGGATGCCCGCTCGTTTGATGCGTTGGCCCGTATCTATGGCTGGAGCGCATCGCCCCTGGTCACCGCCCGTGGCTTGGGCGTACGCCTGCTCGATCGCCTGGCCCCCCTGAAGCGCAAGCTCTCCCAGCACGCCGCCGGGCTCTAGCCCGGTCGCCGGCCCTTGTAGGAGCGCGCTTGCGCGCGATGGGTGCTTGCAGCGGCGTGTATCGCGCGCAAGCGCGCTCCTGCAGGTGCGGTCGCCAGCGTTTCGTGCGGCTAAGCGGTTATGCTTCGCCGCATCCAACCAGGGAGAACGCCGATGCGCCGTACGTTGCTTGCCTTGTCACTCCTCGTCATGGGCGCCGCGGGTAGCGCCCATGCGGCCATGGTCGCCAAGCCGGTGCAATGGACCGAGGGTGGCGTGACCTACAAGAGCTTCCTCGTCTACGACGACGCCGTGAAGACCAAGCGCCCGGGCTTGGTCATGGTCCCGAACTGGTACGGCATCAATGACATGGCCGTCGCCAAGGCCAAGGAAATCGCCGGCAAGGATTACGTGATCCTGCTGACCGATATGTACGGTGGCGATACGCGCCCGAAGAACACCGATGAAGCGGGCGCCGCGGTGAAGCCGCTCTACGGCGATCGCAAGCTCATGCGCACGCGCGTGACCCGGGCCTTCGATGAGCTGAAGGCGCAGGAAAAGAACGCCCCGATCGATCCGGCGCACCTCGCGGCGATCGGCTTCTGCTTTGGCGGTTCAGCCGTGCTCGACCTGGCCCGTACCGGCGCCGATGTGGCGGCGGTGGTGACCTTCCACGGCCTGCTTTCCGATGACTCGAAGCTTGGCTCGAAGATCCAGCCGAATACGCACGTGCTAGCGCTCAACGGCGCCGACGATGCCAACGTGCCGCCTGAGCAGCGCACGGCCTTCGAAGCAGAAATGCGCGCCGACAAGATCGACTGGGCATCGGTCGATTACGGCAACGCCGTGCATTGCTTCACGGAAAAGGAAGCTACAGACGCGACGGGCAATTGCCGCTATGACGCCAAGGTAGCCACGCGCGCCTACGCCGCGATGAAGGCCTGGCTGGCCGAAGCTTTCAAGAAATAAGGCAAGAGCGCGCTCGCGCGCGATAAACCCCTGTAGGAGCGCGCTTGCGCGCGATAAGCCGACGCAGCGATGAAGCGGCTGGCTATCGCGCGCAAGCGCGCTCCTACAGGGTGCCGTCCAACGTCGGCGGGGTAATCAGAA
>Ga0207647_10003633_pt1 | contig 11549 bp, 10 predicted proteins | sample KBSCornC2_FD_184295 | JGI IMG/M metagenome (GOLD analysis project Ga0207647, IMG submission 184295) | Corn rhizosphere microbial communities from Kellogg Biological Station, Michigan, USA - C2 (SPAdes) (version 2) | ecosystem: Host-associated > Plants > Roots > Rhizosphere ...
GGGGTCGGCAGGATCGCGAGGCTGCTGCCGTCCTCGTTCTTGGTTTCGTTGTAGAGGCTCACATTCCCGCTCACGACCGGGAAGTCGAGGGCGCGGCAGGCTTCGGCCATGCCTTCGATGCAGCCGACGAACTGGCCCATGATCTCGGGCCGCTGCGGGTTGCCGAAATTGAGACAGTTGGTGATCGCCAGCGGCTTGGCGCCGACCGCGCAGAGGTTGCGGTACGCTTCCGCCACCGCTTGCTTTCCGCCTTCGACCGGATCGGCGTAGCAATATCGCGGCGTGCAGTCGGTGGTGATCGCCAGCGCCTTCTTCGACCCGTGCACGCGCACGACCGCCGCGTCGCCGCCCGGACGCTGCACCGTGTCGGCGCCGACCGACTGGTCGTATTGCTCCCACACCCAGCGCCGGCTCGCGAGATTGGGCGAGGTCATGAGCTTGAGAAGGTCCGCGGCGATGTCGGCGCTTTCCGGAATGTCGGCGAGTGGCTCGGGCGCCTTCGGAATCGCGTAGGGCCGCTCGTAGCAGGGCGCCTCGTCGGCGAGCGGGCCGAGCGGGATGTCGGCAACGGTCTGGCCGTTCCACACGAGCTCCATCCGCCCGGTGTCGGTCACTTCGCCGATCACCGCGAAGTCGAGCTCCCACTTGCGGAAGATCGCCTCGGCCTCGCCCTCGCGGCCGGGCTTCAGCACCATCAGCATGCGCTCCTGGCTTTCGGAGAGCATCATTTCGTACGGCGTCATCCCCTCTTCGCGGCACGGCACCTTGTTCATGTCGAGCCGGATGCCCGCGCCGCCCTTGCTCGCCATCTCCACCGACGAGCTGGTGAGGCCCGCCGCGCCCATGTCCTGGATGGCGACGATGGCATCGGTTGCCATCAGCTCGAGACAGGCTTCGATCAGCAATTTCTCGGTGAACGGATCGCCGACCTGGACGGTGGGGCGCTTTTCCTCGCTATCTTCGGCGAAGTCGGCGCTCGCCATGGTCGCGCCGTGGATCCCGTCGCGCCCGGTCTTCGATCCGACATAGACAATCGGATTTCCGATGCCGGTTGCGGCCGAGTAGAAGATCTTGTCGGTCTTCGCGACTCCGACGGTCATCGCATTGACGAGGATGTTGCCGTCGTAAGCTGCGTCGAAATTGACCTCGCCGCCGACGGTTGGGACGCCGACGCAATTGCCGTAGCCGCCGATCCCCGCGACCACACCCGCGACGAGGTGCCGCGTCTTAGGATGATCCGGTCGCCCGAACCTCAGCGCATTCAGGTTCGCGACCGGCCGCGCACCCATCGTGAACACGTCACGCAGGATGCCGCCGACGCCGGTCGCCGCGCCCTGGTAGGGTTCGATGTAGGACGGGTGGTTGTGGCTCTCCATCTTGAAGATAGCCGCCTCGCCGTCGCCGATGTCGATGACACCGGCATTCTCGCCTGGACCCTGGATCACCCACGGCGCTTCGGTCGGCAGCTTCTTCAGGTGGACGCGCGAGCTTTTGTAGCTGCAATGCTCAGACCACATGACCGAGAAGATGCCGAGCTCGAGCAGGTTCGGCTCGCGGCCGAGCGCCTTCAGAATGCGGTCGTATTCGTCGGGCGCGAGTCCATGTTCGGCGACAATTTCGGGCGTGATGCGAGGTGCGTCCAGAACTTCCATGCGCGGGCCATTAGCCGCCGCGGCTGGCCCGGGCTAGGCCGACCGTAGCCATGAAAAAGCCGGCGGCTCCCAACTGGAAACTGCCGGCCTTCGAACTCAGCTGATTGTCAGGCTTTGCAGCTTTGCGCCGGGTGACCCGGAACTGCGATCTTGGCCTCGGAAGCAGTAGCGCTGCCTTCGACAGAATAGCCGCCGGCGGCCGTCATCGGCTTGCCCGCCTCCGCCGCGCTCACCTGCGTCGGGCTTGCGCCCTTGTCGGTGCGCACGTTGGCGGTCTTTCCGTCCGAGAGCCAGTCGACATAGACAACCTTGTTGTCGGCGCAGCGGTAGATTTTGCTCGCGGTGATCGACGGCGGCATTGCAATCGGTACATTGCTCTCGGCGACATTGGTGTCGTTTCCGGCGTCGGGACCACTCACGATGGTGTGGCTTTCCTGCTTGCAGCCGGCTAGCGCTGCGGCCGCAGCAAGCGTGATGAGGAGGGGAGCGCGAGTCATAGCGCGCCACTTCACTACCTGGGCCCGGCTCGTCAAGGGCGCGTTCTTGCATATTGTCGAAGTGGGACATAGCTTCGTCGAGTGCCCTATCAGGCCGGCAGCAGCGCACAGCGCATTCGTATCGGCCTGACGGGCCTCGCCATCGCATTCCTCCTGGTGCTGCTGGGCTCGGTCGTCAGCCGTTCGAGTCGCGACAATGCCAGCAACGCGGCAGCGCAGGCAGCAGCGAACGAGCCGAGTGAGCCCCTTGCCGAAATGGGTGTCGCGCCGGGCGCTTCTGGGACGACAAACACAACGAACAACAACAGCACGAGCAAATGAGTCCGGCGCGCGGGCGCGCGTTGATCTTCGCCGTCATTGCTCTCGTCGGGGCGGTGATTGCCGCAGCTTCATTTACAAGCCGCGAACCGGTGCCGCTTCCGCCACGCGCTGCGGCCGAACGGCCGCGCTTGCTTCTGCTCACCAGCCTGCCCCTGCTGTTCAGCGAGGACTTCTCCCTCAGCGGCGGCGGCTCGGCTGCTTTGACGCGCCTGCAGACCCGCTACAATGTCGTGCCCATCAGCGTCACGGAGCCGCGCGAGCTCGCAAAAGGCCGCTTGCTGCTAATGGCGCACCCGCTCGCACAGCCGGCCGAAGACCTGGTCGCTTTGGATGAGTGGGTTCGCCGCGGGGGCCGAGTCCTGCTGCTCGCCGACCCGATGCTGGAGTGGCCGAGCAAGCGGCCGCTCGGCGACCCGCTGCGCCCGCCGCCGATGTTCATGGACACGGGGCTTCTCTCGCATTGGGGACTGAGGTTGGATGCGCCGGAGGCGAGGCGCCCTGCGGTGCGTAGTCTCGGCGGCTTCCACATTGTGACGGTGTCGCCGGGAGCGCTGTCCGGCACCTGCTCGATCAGCAACGACCGCCTCGTGGCGCATTGCCGTGTCGGGAAAGGGGAGGCGACGATCGTCGCGGACGCCGATTTTCTGAATTCAGACCGACTCGGGTCTCGCGCCTCGCATAATCTGGACGGGTTGCTCGCGGAACTCGCGAGTCTCGAACGGTGATTCGCCAGTCACAGACTTATCCACAGGGTTGGAGTGTAAGAACGAGGCGCGAACAAACAGGCCCGTTTCCATTCGAAAACCGCAGAATTCCGCCACGAACCCATAGAAACCCATTTTAAACCATTAAATCCCATTGTATCCCGTGACCTGTTAGGTTACCAACATGTCTGGAGCGCGGGGGCTAACCCTTTGATTCGAACTTGAACGCGGCGCGCGCGACGGCGCGCATCGGCGATCGCTCGCTCGCGCGCTCCAAACGGGGAGTGGTTTGGCGTGGCGCTAGAGCATCTGTTTCAGGGCAGCGCTTTGAACGCGGTCGATGCGAAGGGCCGCGTGTCCATTCCTGCATTCCTGCGCGGCGTGATCGAGCGCCGTGGCGACGCCCGCACCATCGTCCTTGCCAAGCATGAGGCGTTCCCGTGCCTCAGCGCCTACGACCCCGCTTATGCCGCACTGAAACACGCCAAGCTCGAGCGGCTGCTCGAAAAGGAAGAGACCAGCCCCGACGCGCAGCTCGAATATCAGCAGCGCAATCTCATGGCCTTCGCGGCGACCGAGGAAGTCCCATACGACAGCTCCGGCCGAATCCTGATGCCGCCGATGATGCGGCGGAAAGGTGAGATCCGCGACCTCGCCCTGTTCCTTGGCACCGGCGAGACATTCCAGATCTGGAATCCCGATTTGCTCCTCAAGGATGCGCGGATTCCCGACGACCTCAAGGACATCGCCCGTTTCCGCCTCGAAGAGCGAGGCGGCTCATGACCAGCACCGGCGCAAACACGGCCCCACATGTGCCGGTGCTGGTCAACGAAGTGATCGCGGCGCTGGCGCTCAGTGCCGGCGACACGGCGGTCGACGGAACATTCGGAGCAGGCGGGTACACGCGCGCAATGCTCTCGGCGGGGGCGGGACGAGTGATTGGACTCGATCGCGACCCCGACGCGATCGAAGCGGGAAGGTCACTCGTCCCGGACCCGCGCCTGATGCTGATCGAGGAGCGCTTTAGCCAAATGGACCGAGTTCTTGCCGATCGCGGCATCGGACTCGTCGACGCGATCGCACTCGACATCGGCGTTTCCTCGATGCAGCTCGACCGAGCGGAGCGCGGCTTCTCATTCCAGGCGGACGGTCCGCTCGACATGCGCATGAGCCGGTCGGGCGTGACCGCCGCCGAGTTCCTGAACACGGCCGAAGAGGCCGAGATCGCCCGGGTCCTGCGCGACTATGGGGAGGAGCCGCGCGCCCGGGCGATCGCCCGCGCCATCGTTGCCGCACGTCCGGTCGAGCGCACCGCCGAGCTCGCGGCGATCGTCCGTCGCGCTGCCGGCTTCCGTCCCGGTCAGAAGAGCGATCCAGCCACGCGCACTTTCCAGGCGATCCGGATTCACCTGAACGCCGAGCTCGACGAGCTCGAAGGGGGACTCGAAGCCGCAGAGCGCGCGCTGAAGCCGGGCGGCCGGCTCGCCGTCGTCACCTTCCACAGCCTCGAAGACCGGATCGTCAAGCGCTTCTTCCGCGAGCGGAGCGGCGGAACCCCCGCCGGTTCGCGTCACCGCCCGCTGATCATGCACGAGGTCGAGCCGACCTTCGAGCGCGTCGCAAAGCCAGTCTCTCCATCCGGGCGCGAGCTCGCCACCAATCCGCGCGCGCGCTCGGCGCGGCTCCGCTCCGCGATCCGCACGTCTTCACCAGCTCGCAAGGAACGCCTGCAATGAGTAGCCGCAGCTTCCGCTCAGTCTTCATGGTCGCCAGCTGCGCCGGTGCGGCGCTGAGCTGCTACCTGGTGTCGCTTCGCGTTGCCTCCGAGCGCGCTGCGCTCGAGGACGTCGAGGGCAAGATTGTCGTCGCACAGCGTGACATGCGCGTGCTCCAGACCGAGATCGGCACGCGGGGCCGCCTTTCGCAGCTGGAGCGGTGGAACGCCGGTGCATTCGCGCTGTCGGCGCCGGCGGCGGACCAAATCCTCAAGGGCAGCTTCGAGCTGGCGCAGCTCGCCCGGCCCGAGCGCAAGGTCGATTTCCAGGCGCCGGTGGTGCTTGCGTCGGCCCCTGCGCCGGCGCCTTCGAAGCCGCTTGGCCAGCCGAATACCTACACCTCCGCTCAGCCGGAAGCGGTTCCCCCCAGTTCGCTGCTTCATGAGGCAAGCCTCAAGACCGAGACGCGCGAGGTCCTGGCGCGGACGGCCGCCGTATTGCCCCCGGCGGCCGCCAGAACCACCGACAAGCCGGCAACGGCGGCTAAGCCGGCCCAAAGCAAGTCGGTGGGGAAGCCAGGCCTCGCGGCCGCCCACGCGCAGGGGAAGGCCGTTCATGGTGATCGGATTGCATCTGCGAAGACGGTGAAGAAGCCGGCGGCCGGATCCGCTCCGAAGAAGGCCGCAGCGGCGCCGAAAGCGCCCGCGAAGAAATCCGTGGATAAGCCGATCATCGCCACGGCGAAGCCGGTGACAAAGCCGATCCGCCTTGCGAAGGTCGACCCGCTCGCGCCGCTCCCGGCGAAGCATTCCGGCAATTTGAAGGGCTCCGCTACCGAACGATGAACGCTCCGACGCCCGCTCTCGTCGCGCCACGGCCCGAGCGGCTCCGACTCGTCGGTCAGCGCCGGCAGCTGCTCGCGCTGATGCACCAGCGGCTGATGTTCGGAATGCTGGTCTATGCCGGCATCGTCGCGATCATCGCTCTGCGGATCCTCTACCTTGCGGCGTTCGGTGATCATGCCGGACGCAAGGAGGAGCTGACTGCCTTCGTTCCGGAGCGCGGCGACGTCGTCGATCGCGACGGCGTGCCCCTCGCGCGGACCATCGATGCGTGGACCATCGCCGTCCATCCGAACAAGGTCATCGGCGACAAGCTCGCGCTCGCCCAGCGCCTCGCCCAGTTGATGCCGGAGCAGACCGCGGAGCAATATTTCGCGCTGCTTCGTTCGAACAAGCCCTTCTTCTACCTGAGGCGCCGGGCCTCGCCGGAGCTGGTCGAAGCAGTCAACGCGATCGGTGAGCCGGGGCTTGCGATCGAGCGCGAACCTGACCGGCTTTACCCGCAGACGACGCTGGCTGCTCACGTGCTCGGATTCACCAACATCGACGGGCGCGGCGGGGCAGGGGTCGAGCGCGCGTTCGACTCCTATCTTTCGGATCCGCAAACCCGCGGGCAGCCGCTCGTGCTGTCGATCTCGAGCAAGGTGCAGCAGGCCCTCGAGGCCGAGCTTGGCGACGCCATGCAGCATTTCTCCGCGATCGGCGCTGCCGGCGTCGTCATGGACGTTCACACGGGCGAAGTGCTGGCGATGACGTCGCTGCCGAACTTCAATCCGAACGCACCAGGGCAAGGGACGCCCGACCAGATGTTCAATCGCGCCACGCTCGGCGTGTTCGAACTGGGCTCCACGTTCAAGCCGTTCACGCTTGCGATGGCGATGGACTCGGGTGTCGTCTCGGGCCCCGGGCAGATGTACAATTGCCCTGAGGTTCTGCCTGCGTATGGCCACCTTGTTCACGACACACACCCGTTCGGCCGCATGTGCTCCGTTGCCGAAATCATGATGGAGAGCTCGAACATCGGCATGGCGCAGATCGCCGACCAGCTCGGAACCGCGCGGCAGAAGGCGTGGCTCAAGAAGATGGGCTTTCTCGACAGGGTCGAGATCGAGCTCAAGGAGAAGGGCCGTCCGCTCACACCGGGTTCGCGCTGGGGCCCCTTCGAGACGATGACGATCGGCTTCGGCCAGGGCATCGCTGTCGCGCCGCTGCAGCTGGCAATGGGCTATGCGACCTTGTTCGACGGCGGCATCTATCATGCGCCGACAATCCTCAAGGTCGGTCCCGGTCATCCGCTGTCGCAGGGAAGGCGCGTGTTCACCGCCGATACGAGCTACCGCATGCGCTCGCTGCTGCGGCTCGTCGTTATGAAGGGCACCGGGAGGAAAGCGGATGCTCCGGGCTATCGGATTGGCGGCAAAACCGGAACCGCGCAAAAGATCATCGACGGGCATTACAGCAAGACGATCAATCTCACGAGCTTCGCCGGTGTGTTCCCGATGGACGACCCGCGCTATGTGATCGTGGTGATGCTCGACGAACCCAAGGCAACGCCCGAGACCTACGGCTTCACGACAGCCGGCTGGAACGTCGCGCCGGTCGTCAGCCGGACCGTCAGCCGGATCGCTCCCATGCTCGGCGTCGCGCCGGACATGAACCGCGAACCCAATATGGGCGAAGTGCTGCCGTTTGTGCAGGAAGCCAAGAAGCAAGACTCAAGCAAGGACTGACGGCGGGTGAAATTGCGCGACATCGCCGAGGTCGACTCCGATTCCGAAGTGACCGGCTTTGCGATCGATCATCGCAAGGTCGCGCGCGGAAGCGTGTTCGGCGCCTTCAAGGGCGCGGTGTTCAACGGCGAGGACTTCATCGGCGCCGCGGTTGATCGTGGCGCGGTGGCGGTTGTCGCTCGGCCCGAAGCGCAGCCAAACCGTGTACCGCTGCTGGCGGACCCGCAACCGCGACGGCTGTTCGCCGAATTGGCCGCAAAATTCTATGCGCCTTACCCGCACACCGTCGTCGCGGTCACCGGGACCAACGGCAAGACCTCGACGGTCGAGATGACCCGGCAGATCTTGCGCATGTCGGGCCACCGTTCGGCATCGATCGGAACGCTTGGGGTGACGACCTCCGACGAGCAAGTGAAGACTGGCCTGACGACGCCCGACATCGTCACCTTCCTCAACAACATGGCCGGCCTTAATCGGATGGGCATCAGCCATGTCGCTTATGAAGCTTCGAGCCACGGCCTCGACCAGCACCGCTGCGAAGGCGTCCCGCTGGCTGCCGCAGCCTTCACCAATTTCAGCCGGGACCATCTCGACTATCATCAGACGATGGAGGCCTATTTCGAGGCCAAGATGCGGCTGTTCGACGAGCTTCTCCCGTCAGGAAAGCCTGCCGTAATCTGGACGGATGATCCGAAGTCGGACGAGGTGATCGGTCGGGCACGGAAGCGTGGTCACGAAGTGCTGACGGTCGGCCGAAAGGGCGAGACGATCCGCCTTGTCGAGCAGAACCCGACGTCGCTCGGCCAGACGCTCAGGCTCGAGTATGCGGGAAAGCCGTACAAGCTCGCGCTTCCGCTGATCGGCGCCTACCAGGCGTCCAATGTCCTCACCGCGGCGGGACTGGTGCTCGCGACAGGCGGCAAGTGGGATGCGACCTTCTCCGCGATGGAGCGGGTCGCGCCGGTGCGCGGCCGTTTGGAGCGCGCCGTGATCAGCCGCTCGGGAGTGCCGGTCTATATCGATTACGCCCACACGCCCGACGCGCTCGAGGCGGCGATCGCCGCGCTCCGTCCGCACGTTGAAGGCAGGCTGATCACCGTGTTCGGCGCGGGCGGCGATCGCGACCAGGGCAAGCGCCCGGAGATGGGCGAGGTCGCGACGCGCCTTTCGGACGTGGTGATCGTGACCGACGACAATCCAAGGAGTGAGGATCCCGCGTCGATCCGCTCGGCGATCATGGCGGGAGCGCCTGGCGCGACCGAGGTTCCGGGTCGCCGCGAAGCCATCGCCGAGGCGATCCGCATCGCGCGCGAAGGCGATATCGTGCTGGTCGCCGGGAAGGGCCACGAGACCGGGCAGATCATTGGCGACAAGGTTCTGCCCTTCGACGACGCGCTGGTAGCGCGGGAGTGCGCAGCTTGACGGAGCACTCAGACAAGGACGTGCGCGGCATGAGCGCGCTCTGGACCTCCGAAGAGATTGCGGCCGCGACCGGCGGGACTGCAAGCCAGGCGTTCGAAGTGACCGGCGTGACATTCGACAGCCGTGAGGTCGAGCCGGGCGACCTGTTCGTCGCGATGCCGGGCACCGTCCACGACGGCCACCGCTTCGTCGATGGAGCATTCGCCGCTGGAGCCGGGGCGGCCATCGTGTCGCAGCCGGTGAGCGGTCCGCACGTGTTGGTCGCCGACACGTTCGCCGGGCTCCGGGCGCTCGGCCGTGCTTCGCGCGAGCGCAGCGGAGCGACGATCTTCGGAGTGACCGGTTCTGTCGGCAAGACCAGCACCAAGGAAGCGCTTTATGCCGCGCTCGACCGCAATCGGCCGGGCAAGGTCCATCGTTCCGTGAAGAGCTACAACAACCACACCGGTGTTCCGCTCAGCCTCGCGAGGATGCCCCGCGATGCCGAATATGCGGTGCTCGAGATGGGAATGAACAATGCCGGCGAGATCCGCGCACTGACGGCGCAGGTCCGCCCGCATGTCGCGCTGATCACTGCGATTGCCCCCGCACACATCGAGAATCTCGGCTCAGAAGAGGCGATTGCCGATGCCAAAGCCGAGATCTTCGACGGGCTGGAGCCCAACGGGACGGCGATCGTCCCCAACGACACGCCGCACCGCGACCGGTTGGTGAAGGCGGCGCGGCGCCGTGCCGAGCGGATCATCACCTTCGGCAGCGGCGATGCCGACGTCCATGCGGTGCACGCGGTTTCGGCGGAAGGGGGCGGGAGCCTGATCAGCGCTGCGCTGCTGGAGCGCGAGCTGACCTTCACCATCTCGCAGCGCGGCGAGCATTGGGTGTCGAATGCGCTGGCGGTGCTTGCCGCGGTTGAAGCGGTCGGCGCCGATGTCGCGCTCGCGGGCCTTGCGCTTGCCGATTTGGGCGGCCTCAAGGGCCGAGGGCAGCGCCACGTCGTCGAGATCGACGGAGGCGAGGTGCTGCTGATCGACGAAAGCTACAATGCCAACCCCGCGTCCATGGCCGCGACGCTGAAGAGCCTGGGGGCCGAGAAGGACGTCGTCCGTCGCATCGCGGTGCTCGGCCCGATGCGCGAGCTCGGCGCGCACAGCAGCGCACTCCACGCAGGGCTCGCGCCGGCGGTGCTCGACGCGCACGTCGACCGGCTGATCCTCATCGGCGAGGAAATGCGTCCGCTCGACGAGGCGCTCGGCGACCGGGTGCCTGTCGATCGCGTGGAAACGGTGGAGGAAGCGACGGACACGCTGCGCCGTATCATCCGGCGGGGCGATGCTGTGCTGGTCAAGGCCAGCAACAGCGTGGGCCTGGCGAAGCTGGTCGAGAGCATGGCGAAGGAACTGACATGCTCTACCTGATCGCCGACCAGCTCGGCTTTCCGGGCATCCTCAATCTCATCCGCTACATCAGCTTCCGCGCGGGCGCCGCGAGCGCGACCGCGCTTTTGATCGGCCTGCTTCTGGGACCCAAGTTCATCAGCTGGCTTCGAGTGAAGCAGGGCAAGGGCCAGCCGATCCGCACCGACGGGCCGCAGAGCCACCTCGCCAAGCGGGGAACGCCGACCATGGGCGGCCTCCTGATCCTGACCTCGGTCGCGATCTCGGTCCTCCTGTGGATGGACCTTCGCAACCAATATGTCTGGGCGTGCCTGCTCGTGACCGGCGGCTTCGGCCTGATCGGCTGGCTCGACGACTATGACAAGGTCAAGAAAGCGCATCACGCGGGGCTGTCCGGCAAGACGCGGCTCGCGCTGGAATTCCTGATTGCAGGCATCGCCACATGGCTGATGGTCCGCACGGGCGGCACTGGTCTGCATCTGCCGTTCGTCAAGGAGACAGTGCTCGACCTCGGCTGGTTCTACATCCTGTTCGGGGCGTTCGTGATCGTCGCGTTCGGCAACGCGGTGAACCTGACCGACGGGCTCGACGGCCTCGCGACCATGCCGGTGATCATCGCCAGCATCGCCTTCCTCCTGATCAGCTATCTGGTCGGCAACGTGAAGTTCGCCGCCTATCTCGGAATCCCCCACGTCCCGGGCGCGGGCGATCTCACCGTGCTGCTGATGGCGGTGATCGGCGCGGGGCTCGCCTTCCTGTGGTTCAACGCGCCGCCGGCGGCGGTCTTCATGGGCGATACCGGCAGCCTCGCGCTGGGCGGAGCGCTCGGGGCGGTCGCGGTCGCCACCCACCACGAGTTCGTTCTCGCGATCATCGGCGGGCTTTTCGTCGTTGAGGCACTGTCGGTCGTGATCCAGGTCGTCGTTTACAAGCGCACCGGCAAGCGCGTTTTCCTGATGGCCCCGATCCACCACCATTTCGAGCATCTCGGCTGGTCTGAGCCGACCGTCGTGATCCGCTTCTGGATTATCAGCTTCGTGCTCGCGCTCGCCGGCCTCAGCACGCTCAAGCTGCGGTGATCACGGCCAAGGCCTTCGCGGGCAAGCATTATGCGGTCTATGGCCTGGCGCGGTCGGGGATTGCGACGGTGCATTCGCTGTTGGCGAGCGGGGCGCGTGTCACAGCATGGGATGACAACGCCGGTGCTCGCAATGCCTTGACGACGCAGATCAAGGAAGATCGGCAAAAAACCGGGGCCGGGATACCAAGGCT
>Ga0207647_10003636_pt1 | contig 11537 bp, 12 predicted proteins | sample KBSCornC2_FD_184295 | JGI IMG/M metagenome (GOLD analysis project Ga0207647, IMG submission 184295) | Corn rhizosphere microbial communities from Kellogg Biological Station, Michigan, USA - C2 (SPAdes) (version 2) | ecosystem: Host-associated > Plants > Roots > Rhizosphere ...
GCCGGCAGCGTCACGGTCGGCGATGGTCCGTGGTTCTGGGCCGCACCGTTTGAAATCGACGGCGAATTCGGCGCGCGCGGATTGCCCGCCGCTTTTTCACCGGACATGGTGCGGATGCGGCTGAAGGGAGCGGCTGGTGCGACGGCGGTGGAAAACACCACGCTCGTCGTCGTTGCCACGGATGCCGAGTTGACCAAGCCGCAGGCCAAGCGGCTGGCGATGATGGCGCAGACCGGCTTTGCCCGTTCGATCTATCCCGTCCATGCGCCACTCGATGGCGATGTGGTGTTTGCCGCTGCCACCGGCGCAAAGAAGATCGATCCGCTGGCCGGTCTCACCGAGCTTGGCATGGTGGCCGGAAATGTCGTGGCGCGCGCGATCGCGCGGGGCGTTCATGCGGCGACCGCGCTGCCATTTCCTGGCGCCCTGCCCGCCTGGAAAGACCGGTTCGGATAATCGTGCGGCGAACTGCGTTCAGATGCTGACCGACAGCGATCCGGCGGCCGGACTGGCGATTGCCTGCGCCTCGCGCCGAATCATCTGTTCGATCGAATAATACGAGGACGCCGCACTGGCCGACGCATTTGAGGCATCTCGATGCAGGTGGCCGGCCTTCAGCGCGGATGTCATCTCGTCAAGGCTGACCGAGCCATCGCTATTCTGATCGAGCTTGGAGAAGACGTCATCGGCCCGTGCCGGGTTGGTACCGCCGGCACCCAGCGCATTCTCAAATTCGGCCTCGCTGATCTGCCCGTCGCCATCGGCATCGAGCTGCGAGAACAGATCCTTCAATGGGTCTGGCGGGCTCACCGCCGGCATGATCTGCGCGCTCGACTGTCCTTGCGCGTTGAGCAATGCGGTCATGGTGTCCGGCGCGATCTGAATGCCACCCGCCGCGGGCGCCGGCGGCAGATCAACCGGGACCGGCGTTGCGCCGGCATTGTCGAACGGGTTTGCCCAGGGCTGGGCATGAATGCCCGGCGAGACGCCGGAAGAAGACGTCAACGACGTGAGCGCGCCGATCAAGGACGACGCTGCACCAATGGCGGCAGGCAGCATGGCCAAAGCTCCAGATCCTGGCCCTCGCCGGGCCAGCGTTTCACCTTCTCGCAGCAAACGGCGTGCCATCGAAAAACCGCTGCAAAATGAGTGTCTTCGAAGCAAGGAACGCAACCATCGGCGGGCAAGAATTGCCGCGACGGGGCATAATCTTCCGCTTTCCTCGCGCTCAGGTCAGTTCAGATTGCCCCGGGGCGAGACGCGTGTTAGGCGGGGCCATCCACCTGGCTCAACTCCAAGCCATCCCTGTCGTGGGAGATCATGATGTCGTCTTCGCTGGTCCAGCGCCCCCTCATCATCGCGCCGTCCATCCTGGCCTCGGACTTCTCAAGGCTCGGCGAGGAGGTTCGCGCGGTCGATGCCGCCGGCGCGGATTGGATTCATCTTGACGTGATGGACGGACATTTCGTGCCGAACATCTCTTACGGGCCAGATGTCATCAAGGCGATGCGGCCACATACACGCAAGATTTTTGACGCGCACCTGATGATCGCCCCCGCCGATCCCTATCTCGAGGCCTTCGCCAAGGCGGGCTGCGATCACATCACGGTTCATGCGGAAGCCGGCCCTCATCTGCACCGCTCGCTGCAGAGCATTCGCGCGCTCGGCAAAAAGGCCGGCGTGTCGCTCAATCCCGCGACGCCACTGAACGCCATCGAATATGTACTCGACATGATCGACCTGGTGCTGGTGATGTCGGTGAATCCCGGCTTTGGCGGGCAGGCCTTTATCCCCTCGGCGATTGGCAAGATCCAGGATCTTCGCGCCATGATCGCCGGAAGACCGATTGATATCGAGGTGGATGGCGGTGTCGGGCCGGATGTGTCCGGCGCGCTTGCCGCCGCCGGCGCCAATGCCTTTGTGGCGGGCTCGGCGGTGTTCAAGGGGGGCACGACCGAGGCCTACAAGGCGAACATCGCCGCGATCCGCAATGCCGCGGCGACGGCGCGCGGCGAGGCGATCTAACCCGATCCCTGCGTTCTCCGTGGCGGCCTAACCACGGTCACGGAACAGGTCGCATCGGCGGCGACCTTGGCCGACACGCTGCCGAGCAGATTGCGCGTCAGAGAATGTTGCCGCGCGCCAATCAGGATGTGATCGACCTGGCTGGCGGTGGCAAATTCCAGAATGGCGGAGGCCGGGTCGACCGCTTCCAGCACATGTACCGACAGCCGGTCTTCCCCGAGCTTCAGCGGCGTCGCCCAGTGCCGCAGCCTCACCAGCCGATCGATGTGTTTGTTATGCCCCTGCTCGTCCAGTGTCCGGTCGAGCGCGATGCGGTTGAGCTTCAGGACGTTGAGGCAGGCAAGCCGCGCCGATGGAAGCGTTGCCAGGATGCGCTCGGCGCTCACGCGCAACGCCTGGCCGAGTTCTTCGGATGCTTCATCGAGGTCGATGGCGATCGCCACGATCGGACTGGAGGCGAGTTGGGCGGCAACATCGGATTTGGGCGCCTCGAGCGTCAGGCCCCGGTTGAAGCGGCGACGGAGCACGGTGCTAAAGGGATCGCGCTCCAGCTTCTCGGCGCGAGCGGTGAGCTTGACCTGATCGGGATGGCCGAGATCGAAAGCGAGTTGCGCGGCAGTCGGATGTCGCCAGACTGGCTCGATCTCCAGACAGCGCAACACCAGGTCCTGCAGCCAGGGCGGATAATCCGGACGCAATTTTCGCGGCGGATAAGGATCGCGCCACAGCCTTCGGCGCATGCCGCGCAAAGTCTCGGTCTCGCCGAACGGCCGTACGCCCGTGGTGAAGAAATACGCCAATACGCCGAGCGAGAACAGGTCGCTGCGGGGATCGTCGCGCCGGCCGAGCAAACGCTCCGGCGCCATGTAGGGAGCAGTTCCGTAGGGCAGACGAAACTCCTCCTGCAACAGGTCCGGCAGCTGGTTGTGATGCGACAGTCCGAAATCGATCAGCACGGCCTCACCTGTCGGCCGAAACATGATGCTGCTCGGCTTGATGTCATGATGAATGACGTTTTGCCGATGCAGGTCGGCGAGCGCCACGGCGATTTGGCCTATGATCGCGGCCGCTTCGGCGTAGCCGAGCGGCAGTTCGTTGAGCCGCCGGTAAAGCGTGTCGCCGGTAATGCGCTCGATCACCACATAGGGCTGGCGGGCAAAATCGCCGATGCCGAAACAGGCAGGCACATGCGGACCCGACAGCCGCGGCAAAATCATCTGCTCCATCTCGAAGCTGACGATGGCGGCTGGGTCTTCGCCCTCGGAAACCCGGGGCACCTTCATCAACAGCGGCGTGGCGATGTCGGGGTGGGTCACGTTCCAGAGCAGCGCCATTCCGCCGCGATGGACGCATTCGCCGATCACAAAGCCGTCGATCACGGCGCCCGGTCGAATCGGCGGCTCCCCCATGAGCTATCTCCCGATCCGCAACCTGTCAGCGAGCCAGAGCGGCAGGCCATTGGCGCGGATCTCCTGCGCCGCCGCCTCCACATCATAGGGCACGCGGTGATAGGTCACCTCCTTGCGCTTCGTATCGTAGATCGCAAAGCTCGCGGCCGGATCGTGGTCCCTGGGCTGGCCGACCGACCCGAGAACCACCAGCCATTGGCGGCCTGAGAGCAATTGCACGGGCACGCGAGCGGTCGGAATAAAACTCGTCATCTTTGCCGCCGCCGACATCGAGTACATCGCCGGCTGGTGAATGTGGCCGCAAAACGAGACATGCGCATCAGTCGCCATCAGGCTATGGACAGCATCATTGGCGTTGCGGACATAACGCCATCTGGAAGGCTGGCTCGCCTCTGCATGGACATAAAGGCGATCCTCTTCCCGGATCGTCATCGGCAGGTCGGCCAGAAAGCGCCGTTGCGCGGCGCTGAGGCGCCCACGCGTCCATTCAATTGCCGCCTGGGCTTCGGCGTTCATGGTCTCCGACGGCGTGCCGATGGCCTGATCGTGGTTGCCGCGCAACGCCAGCGCGCCCTGTTCGACCAGATCCATCACGGTATCGACCGTCCATTCGGGATCGGCGCCATAACCAACGTAGTCGCCCAACAAGACGATGCGCTCACAGCGTTGCATGCGCGCAGCCTCAAGACATGCGGCAAAGGCCTGCCGGTTCGCATGAATATCGGCGAAAATAGCCAGCCGCACGGTTTCCTCCCGGAGGGACACCATTACCTGGAGAGTTGGTCCGGCATTTGATAGGTATCAAGCCAGCCGGGCTGATCCTTGATTTTCTGTTCGAGATTTCCAACTGAAATCCTGGCTATGGATTCCGGACTCCCTCGCGGCGCCCGGGCTCCGGAATGACGCTCTGACGATAATTCAGTCAGGCCCGCGCCTTTAAGCCCCGCAACAGCAGCGCCAACAGCGTGTCGATCCGCTCCGCTTGGTTCGGATCGCTCCATTCCTCGCAATGCGCGGGATGATGGAAGCGGGCGGTGGCATCGAACAGTGCACGCGCCGTGAGCACCGTATCGGTCAGTTCGAATTCGCCCTGGGCCACGCCGTCGGACAGAATATCGGTCAGCTGATCGACAAGGCCTTCCTTATAGGCGCTGACGACTTCACGGGCTTCTTGCGCAAGCGCCAGATAGGTCGCAAACATTTCCGGATCATCGCATACCTTGCGGCATTTGATGCCGATCAGTGCGCGGAACCACCGCTCAAGCCGCGCCGGCGCAGGTCCGGTTTCCTCGGCGATCGCCTGCAGCGGCGCATTGGATCGCTCCAGCCAGCGCTTGACCACCGCATCGCGCAGCGAAGCCTTGCTTGGAAAATGGCGATAGACGCTGCCGTGGCTGACATCGAGCGCGCGGGCTACGTCCACCACCGTGGCCTTTGCCAACCCGAACCGACGCAGCACGTCTTCGGTTTTTTCGAGAATCCGATCAGGCGTCAGCGCAGCGATCTCGTTCATGCACACACCGCTTCGTTGTCATTCGCGCGAACACGAGGCAGATGGTCATCCGGCAACCTGTCCTCGTCGTCGCCTTCGTCTCCGGCCGGCAGTCCGGCCAGGTCAAGGCTGACCGCCCCGCCCGGCCCTTCAGTCCCCAGCCGCTTCCAGATCAGGCCTTTCGCGGGCTTCAACTTGGCGGCCTGAGCTTCCAGATGGCGAGCCACCCGAAGGTTGAGCCAGCGCTGCATTTGCGTCGTCAAATAGAGAAATTCGATGGTCATGGCGGAAGTCCTTCCAACGTTCGCCTGCCGTCCGGCCAGAGCAATGCGAACGCCTCAATGGCGTCGTGAAATGTAAATAGCATATCGCGCTGACAGATTTCAATATCTGTCAGTCAATCTTTATTGGGGTCGAGCTATGCAGAAAGATGGAGCTTGCGGGGGCGCCCACCCCGGTTTGTCTGGCCCTCCTAGTGGGGCGGATTTGACGTTCCTACCGGCGTTGCGGCAAATCCTTCGTAGGAACGTCAAATCCATAGCCCCACTAGAATCATATAGTTACTAGTGTCCTTTGGCTCCAACGCTTGTAAAAGCGGGTGCTGCAAGGTGATACAAGCGTCGGAGCCGGACACTAGGCTCTGCTAAAGTCCGTTTTCGCTCCCAACCCACGAGTCGACCGATGATCCCCCGCTATACCCGCCCGGAAATGGCCGCCATCTGGGAGCCCCAAACCCGTTTCAAGATCTGGTTCGAGATCGAGGCGCATGCGGCGGATGCTCAGGCCGAATTGGGCGTGATCCCCAAGGAAGCGGCCCGGACCATCTGGGACAAGGCCCGGAACGCCACCTTTGACGTGGCACGGATCGACGAGATCGAGCGCGAGACCAAGCATGACGTCATCGCCTTCCTGACCCATCTGGCGGAAATCGTCGGCCCCGAGGCACGGTTCGTCCACCAGGGCATGACCTCCTCGGACGTGCTCGACACCTGCCTCAATGTGCAGTTGACCCGGGCCGCCGACCTGCTGGTCGAGGATATCGACCGGGTACTGGCGGCGCTGAAAAAACGCGCCTTCGAGCACAAGATGACGCCGACCATCGGCCGGTCCCATGGCATCCATGCCGAACCGGTGACCTTCGGTCTCAAGCTCGCCTCGGCCTATGCAGAATTCACCCGCGCCCGCGAACGACTGGTTCTGGCCCGTCAGGAAGTCGCCACCTGCGCGATTTCGGGTGCGGTCGGCACCTTCGCGCAGATCGACCCGCGCGTCGAAGAACATGTCGCCAAGGCCATGGGCTTGCGGCCGGAGCCCGTCTCGACCCAGGTGATCCCGCGCGATCGCCACGCGATGTATTTCGCTACGCTTGGTGTCATTGCCTCCTCGGTGGAGCGGCTTGCTACCGAAATCCGGCATCTGCAGCGGACCGAAGTGCTGGAAGCCGAGGAGTTTTTCTCCGAAGGCCAGAAGGGCTCCTCGGCCATGCCGCACAAGCGCAATCCGGTGCTGTCGGAAAATCTCACCGGTCTGTCGCGCATGGTGCGGGCCTATGTCACCCCAGCCCTGGAAAATGTTGCGCTGTGGCATGAGCGCGATATTTCGCACTCCTCGGCCGAGCGCATGTTCGGGCCTGATGCGACGGTGACGCTCGACTTCGCGCTTAATCGTCTCGCCGGGCTGATCGACAAGCTCCTGATCTATCCGGCCAACATGCAGAAAAACCTCGATCGCCTGGGCGGCCTCGTCCATTCGCAGCGCGTGCTGATCGCGCTCACGCAAAAGGGCTGTAGTCGCGAAGACGCCTACCGGCTGGTGCAGCGCAACGCCATGCCGGTGTGGCGTGGCGAGGGCGATTTCCAGGCGCTTTTGAAGAACGATCCCGAGGTGAAGAAGTATCTGAGCGACGCGGAGATCGGCGAGCAGTTCGATCTCGGCTATCATCTCAAGCATGTCGATACGATTTTCCGCCGGGTATTCGGGAAAGCGTGACGGGTGAAAAATGGCGAACGTGATTTCCGTCAGTTCGCGTGCCGGCCACCATTTCAGCAAGACGCCGAAACTCAGCATTCGGCTGATCGCAGGCGTTGGCGTCGAAGGCGATGGCCATGCCGGCGCTACCGTCAAGCATCGTTCGCGGCTCCAGCGCACGCCTGAGCAGCCCAATTTGCGCCAGGTGCACCTTCTTCAGTGCGAACTGTTTGACGAGCTGGGCGGAGCCGGGTTTGTGGTGCGCGCAGGGGATCTCGGCGAGAACATCACCACGCAGGGTATCGACCTCCTTGCCTTGCCGGCGCAGGCGAGGCTTCGGCTCGGCGCGACCGCCATCGTGGAGATCACCGGGCTTCGCACGCCCTGCATCCAGATCGATCGCTTTCAGAAGGGATTGATGTTTGCGGTGACGGATCGCGATGCCACCGGCCGGCTGGTCGGCAAGGCCGGTATCATGGCGATCGTGATCGAAGGCGGCGATGTGGCGCCGGACGATCCGATCGAGGTGCAGTGGCCGGACGAGCCGTTTCGGCCGCTGCAGGCGATCTGAGGCCGGGTCGCTTCAAAACAACTGAATAGTAACTCTGAATCCGCTAGGATCATGGCGTGCTGGTCCCACCTACCATCCTGGTGTTTGATTCCGGTCTTGGCGGCCTCACGGTGCTCCGTGAGATCGTCCGCGCCCGGCCGGACGCCCACTACGTCTATGTCGCGGATGACGCCTTCTTTCCCTATGGCGATCACAGCGAGGATGAAATCGTTGCCCGCGTGGTGCCGCTGATCGGCGAACTGATCGAGGCGCACGCGCCCGATCTCGTGGTCATCGCCTGCAATACCGCCTCGACGCTGGTGCTGCCGCATCTTCGCGCCGTTTATCGGGTCCCCTTTGTCGGAACGGTGCCGGCGATCAAACCAGCCTGCGCCGCCTCTCGCACCCGCCGGATTTCCGTGCTCGGCACCAAGGGAACGGTGAAGCGGGAATATACCCGCGCCCTGATCCGGGAGTTTGCAGCTGGCTGCGACGTCACGCTGGTTGGATCGGGTGAACTGGCGCCGCTCGCGGAAGCTGCCTTGAGCGGCCGCGAAGTCAGCGATGCCGCGATTTTGGCTGAGCTGATGCCCTGCTTTCAGGGCGATGCCGAAGACGCCCAGGCGCGCACCGACACCATTGTGCTCGCCTGCACGCATTATCCCTTGCTGAGAGATCGCTTTGTCCGGCTGGCGCCCTGGCCGGTGGACTGGATCGATCCGGCGCCCGCCATCGCCCGTCGCGTGGCGGCGTTGCTTGGCGAGAATGGCGCCCGCCACTCCCGTGCCGGGGCCGAAATGATCTTTACGTCGCGCCGCTCGCATGGCCTCGGGTCAACACTCACCCCGTTCTTTGGTGGCCGCGTCCCCGCTTGAGGCGGGCGGATAGCCCCAACCGAATCCCCCTTGTGATCGCCAGCCGCGGCTATTTTGGCCTGGTTCGTGCTATTGTCGCGGTTCAGAAATTCATTCGCTTTTGAAAGCCGCAATCGACGAGATGCGTGGAACGGTCCAGAAAATCTCCCTGCCGCGTCGGCTGATCGCGGACCTGATGCACGCATCGGCGGATGTGCCGTTCGTCTCGTTGCGGCGGAGCATCTCCGTGGGTCCGCTGCTCGAGGCACGAGAGGGAGCCGCGGCGCGGACGGGCTGGGCGGCGATCTTTGCCAAGGCGTTTTGCCTGGTGGCCCGGGAGGAACCGGTCCTGCGGACGCTGTACGCAAAATGGCCCTGGCCGCATTTCTACCAGCTGCCGCGGAGCGTCGGCATGATCGCGATCGCCCGCGTCGAGGCGGGTGAGGATTGCGTGCTGATGCAAAAAGTACCGGCGGCCGATGAATTGCCGCTGACCGAGGTCGACGCCATTATCCGCCATGCCAAACAGGCGCCGGTGGCCGAGGTGCCAGCCTTCCGCAAGATCCTGCGCGCCACTGCCCTGCCCTGGCCGCTCCGCCGCCTGATCTGGATGATCGGGCTCAATTTCGGCCGCCAGCGGGCGAATTATTTCGGCAGCTTTGGCCTCACCTCGGTGGCGGCCCAGGGCGGAGGCGACCTGCACGCCCTCAGTCCGGGTCCGTTCATTGTCAGCTATGGGACCGTCAATCCCGACCAGACCATCGACGTCGTGATCCGTTGGGATCACCGGATTACCGACGCCGCGGTGATCGCGCGCGCCCTGACCAGGCTCGAACAGGTGCTAAATGGCGAAGTCGCTGCCGAACTTGAGCTGAAATCGCCGGCCAGCGCCCTTCAGCCGGTCCCGGCGATGGCCACCTGAGCCTCCGGTCTTTCCCCACAGATCATTTGACAGAAAGCCGGTTTCTCCCTAGAAACCGCCTGCTCGCGGGCCGGTTTTCGGCCCGCGTTGCGTTTCGCGACCCGTGGTTCGCCCCTACGCTTAGGGCGCGAACCTGTCAGTTCCGGGACATCCCGGCACGCAGGAGGGCGCGTTTCCTCATCTTCCAATTCAACCAACGAGGACGCGATGACAAAGCGTAGTGAAGCCAAATACAAAATCGACCGCCGGATGGGCCAAAACATCTGGGGCCGCCCGAAGAGCCCGGTCAACCGCCGGGAATATGGCCCCGGCCAGCACGGTCAGCGCCGCAAGGGCAAGCTGTCGGATTTCGGCGTGCAATTGCGCGCCAAGCAGAAGCTGAAGGGCTATTACGCCAATATCAGCGAGCGCCAGTTTCACGGCGTCTACGTCGAAGCCGGCCGGATGAAGGGCGACACCGGTGAAAACCTGATCGGCCTGCTCGAGCGTCGTCTCGACACCGTGGTCTATCGCGCCAAGTTCGTAGCCACCATGTTTGCCGCGCGCCAGTTCATCAACCACGGCCACATCAAGGTGAACGGCCGCAAGGTCAACATCGCAAGCTACATGCTGAAGCTCGGTGACGTCGTCGAGGTCAAGGAATCCTCCAAGCAGCTCGTGACCGTGCTGGAAGCCAGCCAGTTGCCGGAACGCGACGTGCCTGATTTCATCGAGGTCGACCACGCCAAGATGACCGCGAAATTCCTCCGCGTACCCCATCTGACGGACGTGCCGTTCGCGGTGCAGATGGAGCCGCATCTGATCGTCGAATTCTATTCGCGCTGATCGCTGCTCATCGGCAGTTTCAGAAATGCAAAAGCCCCGGCCCAAGGCCGGGGCTTTTTGTTTGTGCCGCGTCAATCCCCGGACGGACGGCCGATTCTGCCGAGACGATCTCGATGCAGTTCCTGGCTTTCCGGCGAGAAACAGCAAAAGATCACATGCTGGAGCAACGGTGCTGAGGGCAGAATTTCGGCGACGGTCGATACGGCAATGTTCGCCGCGCGATCCGCGGGAAATCCGTAGACGCCAGTCGATATCGCCGGAAAAGCCAGCGAAGCCAACTCATGATCGCGACAGAGTTCAATGGCGCGCCGATAACACGAGGCCAGATATTCGTCCTCGTTTCGGTCGCCGCCATGCCACACCGGCCCGACGGCGTGGATGACATGCCGTGCCGGCAAACGATATCCGCGGGTGATTTTTGCTTCGCCGGTCCGACATCCGTTGAGCGTTCGACACTCGGCCAGGAGCTCAGGTCCGGCCGCGCGATGAATGGCGCCATCGACACCACCTCCGCCGAGAAGCGAGGAATTGGCCGCGTTGACGATGGCGTCAACGGCAAGCCTGGTGATGTCGGTCAGAACAGTCTCGACGCGCGCCGCGCCGATCAGGCGCGCCGTCACATCAGGCGACCGCGTCGGTCGGTACGCCCTTCTCGGCAAAAAGCTGCTGCAACTCGCCAGCCTGGAACATCTCGCGGATGATGTCGCAGCCGCCGATGAATTCGCCCTTCACATAAAGCTGCGGAATGGTCGGCCAGTTTGAATAGGCCTTGATGCCGTTGCGCAATTCCGGGGATTCCAGGACGTTCAGGCCCTTATAGCCGACGCCGATATGGTCGAGGATCTGCACGACCTGACCGGAAAAGCCGCACTGCGGAAACTGCGGCGTCCCCTTCATGAACAGCACGACGTCGTTCGACTTCACTTCATTGTCGATGAATTGCTCGATGCTCATTTTTTTAGCGTCCTTTGGAGGAGAGGCCGGCCGGCCAACCCCGGCAGACTCCCAAACCCCCATATATGTACCCCGAAAGCCCTGTACAGCCAAAGTAAATTGCCGGCGAGCCAGTCTGACACGCGGGGCCTAAACCGGCTGCGAGGGATCGGAATGATAGGTGCAGGCCTTTTTTGCTCCCAGGCGGCACCTATCTAGGACAGACTATCCTGGAACCCATCGGACGAAACAAACGTTCTTCTCCCCGGACCGGAGATCTATGTGACGCTGACAGCACCCGCAGCCATGCTTGCCTCGCCCTCCCTGTTTCCGGATTCCTCCCGAGCCCAGCAATGGATCGACGCGTTTTTGCATGTCCGCCAGGAGACCGAACGCCGTGCCAGCCGCCTGAGCGCGGAGGACCAGCAGATTCAGTCCATGCCTGACGCCAGTCCGGCGAAGTGGCACCGTGCCCATACCACGTGGTTCTTCGAGCAGTTCGTTCTCGTCCCGCATGCTCCCAACTATCAGCCGTTTCACGCCGACTTCGCCTTTCTCT
>Ga0207647_10003638_pt1 | contig 11529 bp, 10 predicted proteins | sample KBSCornC2_FD_184295 | JGI IMG/M metagenome (GOLD analysis project Ga0207647, IMG submission 184295) | Corn rhizosphere microbial communities from Kellogg Biological Station, Michigan, USA - C2 (SPAdes) (version 2) | ecosystem: Host-associated > Plants > Roots > Rhizosphere ...
ACTTGGTGGCAGGCGGCAGAGATCGTGGGGATCAGTGACCGGCATATGCGACGCATCCGCGAGCGCTATGAGGAGTTCGGCTATGACGGGTTGTTTGATACGAACACCACACAAGCGTGGGGGACTCGGTCAGACCAGAATCAAGCTGTGCTCTAGCCGAAAACAACGATATGACGCACTCTTGTTGCATGGCCACAGCTACAAGGTTTCTTCATCTGTCAAAATTGCGCCGCTTGCGCGAGACCGAGCAGGTTGCCGCAGTTTGTTATCGGCTGCGGGGAAGTGAAGTGCAGTTCCTTTTAGTGCAGACCGGAGCCGGCCGCTGGATTTTCCCGAAAGGCAGCGTTGAGCCGGGACTCACTCATGCACAGGCGGCAGCGATTGAAGCTTTTGAGGAAGCAGGCGTGCATGGCCGGATTGAAGAAAAGTCCTTTTCCAGATATCGCGGGCGCCGCGCTGGCAAAAAGGGAAAGCAAAGGGTGATGGCTCATTTGTGTGAAGTTTTGCGGCTTGGTCCTCCCCAGGAGAGTGGACGAAATCGCACCTGGTTTACGGTCGAAGAAGCGAAGCTTCGTTTACGCGAAGACCGCACGGTAAAGGAAGGAAACGAAATGGCGCAAGTTGTCAGCCGTGCGGTGACTCGTATCGCAGAGACCCGAAGTAAAGATACATCCTCCTACCCAGTTCGGCCGGAATACTGTCCAGCGCGACTTGATTCCCTACAAAAGGTGCAATTGGAAGCAACTGCAATTGCACAGTTACAACATCCGATCGATCCAATGTACATGCGTTACATTCGTCGCCTGCGCAATGATAGCGAACTGTGGGCTGACAGCAAGATATCCGGTTTTCTCTCCAAGCCGCGCTTTCGGTTAGGCAGCGGAAGTCCCGCGATGGCGGGCATGCAAAAAGTGACAGCGATTGACCAAATTCGCGGAGAACGGGGCAAGGCTAGGGGCTGAAGGATAGATGGAATCCGGCTACATACTTGTGCTGAACCAGAACTAAAGACACTATTTGATTCTTAGAGTCGCAGTACTTTGAGGAACTCTTGGAACACTTGTATTGCCTTCGCTGCAATCGGGAAATTCAAGCAGGACAGAAATCGGTTGCGGTCTATATGTTCGCCCAGACTGTGGGAGTAAGGCCGCGGCAAAAATCTGGGGCGCAGCGCATCTGCTTCTGTCCGCAATGTTCGGTCTCTCTGGCCATGGGGCCGCCGCCGGAAGGTGCGCTGAATGTTGCCGCATGGCAGATGATCCGCGACTTGGTTGGTTCGGATCCTGCGCTAACCGAGGCCGCGTGGGAAAATCTCAGCGGCGCTGTTGGGCTGCTTGCGCCTGCCGTTGCTGAGGGCAGGTCGCGTCAAACCGGCACCGGTGAGTACTTCGAGTTTTAGTCCATTCTCGGTTTAAGGTTAAGAATCGAATAAATTTAGGTGGTCACAATTGTGCAAAAAGTTGCTCAATCCACCGCCTGACCGCCTTAACCCCTATATTCTTGAAACCCCGGTTTGGTATAGGGCTTGCATTTGACAGAACAGGGCCGCAAGCATCTTAGGATTGCCGCTTGTGACTTCCACCCGGATCCTTTGTAGCTAACAGGATCCATGTGGTCTTGATCTTGGAGAATGGTTCGCAATGAAGACTGTTCTATTCATGTTCACCGTGCTTTGCGCGACTGGCGCGTTAGCGCAAGCTGGGTCTGGGGTTACCGTACTCAGTGGTGATGTGCAAAAGTGGGAAGTGATCTCGCATCCCAGCCGTGCAAGCGTTGTACCGCTGGCCCAGGAACAAAGTCTTATCAGCCCCAGCAATCCCAGTTTTGCCCGCGGGGAACGCCCGCTGTGGGAAGTTGGGCAGATCAAACAAGAGATGTCTCTGGGTGAAGTGGCACGACTGCAACGGAAATTGCACGCTAAAGACAAGAAATCTCCAGTTGTCTGGCATGACTAGACGTCTCCAACAAGATTGATTTCGAACTGCGGCAGACTTTGCGTAGTGCATATGCAACTGCCGCATTGCTGTTTTGGGTGGGTAATTTACTCTTAGTCTCCCTGCTATAATCCGCGCTTTAATCAACTTTCATTCGGAAACGAGACCACAGCGCTTATGGATTTCCTCCGTGTGTTGTTGCTTGCCTTTTTAACACTCGTTCTGGCAATTCCTTCGGTTCAGTCACAAAGTAATTCAGGTGCTTCGATCCTTGGGTTCACCAGCGACCACGCTGCAAAACAAAACGAGATCGAGCAGAAATTCAAGGCAATTCCCTCACCTGAGGAAGAGCGCAAACATCATCGAATCTTCACCGCGGAGCCACATCTTGCAGGGTCGAAGCGCAACAACGACCTGGCCGACTACGTCGCCGACCAGTGGCGCAAACAAGGATTGGACGATGTCGTCACCCGCCAATATGACGTTTACGCGACCGCACCGAAAAGCTCATTTCTAGAACTAGTCGCACCGGTTCACTACGTGGCGAGCCTGCGTGAGGAGCCGTATCCCGAGGACCCTGACACCAAAAATCCCAACGTGAGTTCGGCGTGGACAGGCATGTCGATTTCCGGTGAGGTCACTGCTCCGGTGGTCTACGCACATAGCGGCAATCCTGAGGATTATGATCTGCTACGCAAGCAAGGCATCAGCGTCAAAGGCAAGATCGTGCTGGTTCGCTATTCGAATCCCTACAGCTATCGTGGATTCAAGGCCCTCACTGCGGAACGCGAGGGTGCAGCCGCGATGTTGGTGTACAGCGATCCGGCTGAGGATGGATTCAAAAAGGGCGCGGTATTTCCCGATGGCCCTTGGGGTCCTGAAAGCCACATTCAGCGGGGCGCGATCACTTACGACTTCATGGTGCCGGGCGATCCTCTAACACCGGGTTGGGCTTCGGTTCCCGGTGCCAAGCGCATTCCGCTTGAGCAAGCCGTCTCGGTTCCGAAGATTATGGCGCTGCCGCTATCCTGGCATGATGCCAAGCCGATTTTGGAGAATCTAGGCGGACCGCTTGCACCTGCGGATTGGCAAGGCGCTCTGCCGATGCAATATCACCTGGGCGGCGATCAGGCCAAAGTTCATTTGAAGATCGAAATGGACAACTCGATCAAGCCTTACTACGTAGTCGAGGGACGCATTCGTGGTTCGGAATTGCCCGATGAATGGATTGTGCTCGGCAATCATCGTGATGCGTGGGTGTTTGGCGGGGTGGATCCCAGCAGCGGCTCCGCTTCCATGATGGAGCTGACGCGGGCCATGGGACAGCTCGCCAAGCAAGGCATGCGTCCCCGGCGGACGATTATTTTTTGCAGCTGGGATGGAGAGGAAGTTGGGCTGACTGGCTCAACCGAATGGGGTGAGCAGTTTGCCGATGAGTTGCGCAAGAAAGCTGTGGCTTACATCAATGTTGATTCTTCTACTTCCGGTCCGAACTTTGATGGCAGCGCGGTGGGATCATTGACTCCCATGATGGTTGAAGCCAGCCATACGCTTCAGGATCCGGCGACCGGAAAAACTCTTTATGAAGCCTGGAAACAGTGGGCCATCCGCAAAAAGGAATCTGCAAAAGACACCTCTCCAGTCACCGATTTCAACATCGCGGATACTCGTATCGGCAGCGGCTCCGACCACACCGTCTTTTTGAACTTTGTCGGAATGCCGATGATCGCTCTGCAGTTCGATGGAGATTACGGGGTATACCACTCCATGTACGACGATTTTTATTGGATGAATAAGATCGGGGACCCGGGCTACCGTTACCACACATTGATGTCGCAGTTGTGGGGAGTGCTGGCCCTGCGGTTGGGCAATGCGGACCTGCTGCCTTTTGACTATGCAAACTACGCGGCAAACGTTCGTCAATTTATTACCGAGATGGCCCAAGGAAAAGATTTGAGCCAGCTTGATTTGAAGCCTGTCATGGATGGGATCAATGACTTCGAGGCTTCTGGTACAAAGTTGGACAACTCCATCAAAGCTGCGCTTGCTGCGGGCAAGATTGATCCGGCGCTGGCGGCGAAAATCAATCAGGGATTAATGCAGGCGGAGCGAAACTGGCTGAATCCAGACGGCATCCCGGGACGCCCGTGGTTCAAGCACATCTTGTATGGTGCACGCTTTACATATGCTCACCTGGAGTTGCCGGGTTTGACCGAAGCCGTGGAAAAAGGCGACTGGGCAACCGCGCGCCAGCAAGCCACAATTCTAGAACGAGCGATTGCGAACAACACTCAATTAATGAACTCATTGAATGCAGAAATCGCCGGGAAGAACTGATCGCCCGTTAAATTCTATGGCAATGCTAACCTTGTAGTGTCTCCAAATGATCCTTGACGCACTCCATCGCATCGCCACGCACGGGCAATCACTGTCTCGCCAAGACGCACGGGCTGTCATGGCTGAAGTTTTGAGCGGCAAATGCACTGACTCGCAAATCGCCGGGCTATTGGTCGGGCTGCGCATGAAGGGAGAGACAGTTGAAGAGATCGTCGGATTTGCCGAAGCAATCCGTGCCGCTGCCATTCCACTAAATCTTAAAAACGACTCCGCCTTGGACGTCAGTGATACCGAACGTGACGCGTTGGTGGACACCTGTGGTACCGGAGGCGACACCAGCGGTACTTTCAACATCTCCACGGCAACCGCGTTTGTGGTGGCCGGTGCGGGAGTGCGCGTCGCCAAACACGGGAATCGCAGCATCAGCTCAAAGTGCGGCTCAGCAGATGTGATGGAGGCGCTGGGGGTGAATATCAACCTGCCTCCGGAGCGGTTGGTCGAATGCCTAAAACAAGTTGGCATTGCTTTTCTGTTTGCGCCGCTCATGCACTCGGCAATGAAGCATGTTCAGACTGCCCGCCGCGAGCTAAAGTTGCGCACTGTGTTCAATCTGCTTGGACCGCTTACGAATCCTGCGCGGGCATCGGCGCAGGTGGTTGGCGTGTACTCAGCGGAGTTGGTGGATAAACTGGCGGAAGCTCTCAGCATGTTGGGTGTTCGGCGGGCGCTGGTGGTGCACGGGATGGATGGATTAGACGAAATCACCATCACCGGACCGACGCGCATCGCGGAAGTGCGCGACAGCGAGGTGCACACCTACGAAGTGACTCCGGAAGAATTCGGCATGCCGCGTGCCCGGCTGGAAGATATTTCTGGCGGGGATGCGGCGGCCAATGCGGCAATTATCCGTGCCGTTCTTGATGGAACGCAGTCAGCGCGGCGGGATGTGGTATTGCTAAACGCCGCGGCGGCACTTGTTGCCGCGGGTAAGGCCAATCATCTCAGCGATGCGTTTCCGCTTGCAGTGGAATCAATTGATTCAAATGCTGCGAAAAAGAAGCTTAACGACATGGTCCATTTCACTGCCGCGTAGAGACAATTCTGTTTCTAATCATTTTGCTGCTTCGACAATATCGCGAAAGTTTTTGGGGTTCTGAGTAACATTCATGTCAATTTTGATCACGAACCACCCCGCTTACTCGCCTTTAAGTCGTATTCCCCTTCTGGCAGATAGAAGCAAGATATTTCAGATTGCGACTCTACTTCGCCTCCCTCTTCAATCGCTCAATCTGCGCCAGATGATGAGCCCCGTGCGTACCCAGCTTCTCAACATACTCGGCAACGGTCACATCGTGGTGCAACTCGGGATGATAAGCCGACTTGGCCAAATCGCCCACCTTCATACGGCGCAGCAACCGCAAGTTGGCATACCGGTTTAAACCGTAAAGAGCTATAAGTTCCGCGGGAGGAGTCTCCATGTAACCGAGGTTGCGCGCCCAGTCATCCTGATCCATTGGAGCAATCACCGGCTTCTTGTCGGCCAGCATCTGCCGCAAGCGATAGGCGTACACCACTTCAATGTCAGCGAGGTGGCCGATAATTTCCAGGATGCACCACTTCTCCGGCGAGGGCTTGTAGCGAAGAACCTTATCGGGAAGACCGGTGACGGCAGCCGCGATCTGCTTCGGACTCTTTTCTGCCGCATCGAGAAAGTTTTTGCATTCGGCTTCGGTCATGGTGATAAAAGGTCCCAGTGTTCTTAGCTCAGTTCGACTTTTTGCATCCATTGAGCGGCTTGCACGTTCCAGCCCAATTCTTTGGTGATGGTGTCGCGCAACTGTGATGATGCCGCTGGCTCGCCGTGTACCAGATATGTTGTTCGCGGTTGGTTCTGGAACGTGCGCATCCATTGCAACAGTTCTGACGGGTCGGCGTGGTCGCTAAATTGTTCGAAGGCTAAGATCTGGGCGCGAATAGGGACCAGTTCCCCGTAGATTTTCACCTCGGGCGCACCGCTTTTAATCGTCGCGCCACGGGTTCCCGGCGCCTGGAATCCAATGAAGATCACAGAATTCCTCGGGTCCGGCAAACGTTGTGCAAGGTGATGCTGAATTCGGCCACCGGTTACCATACCGCTGGAAGAAATGATGATCGACGGATAGTGCGAGTCGTTGATCTTTTTCGATTCCTGCGAGGTCGACGCGAATGTAAATCCGTCCCAATGCAAAGGGGAACCATACTGATTGATTAGGCGCTTGGCTTCTTCGCTGTACTCTTCGCTGTGCTTCAGATAGATTTCGACAGCTTTGATCGCCATGGGGCTGTCGGCATAGACCGGGATGCGGGGAATCTGTCCTGATTCCATCAGCTCCTTGATCATGAAAATAAATTTCTGTGTGCGCTCTACAGCAAATGCCGGAACGACAATGCTTCCGCCGCGCTCCACAGTTTTACGAATTGCCGCAGCCAGCGCAGGACGTGGATCGTCGTCCGGGTGCAGGCGATTGCCGTAGGTGGATTCCATCACCAGCACATCGGCGTTTTCGCCCTCTTGCGGACCGGAGTGCACGACCTTACCGGGGGCAATGGTCACATCGCGCACACGTCCGATATCACCGGTGAAAAGCAGGTTACGCGTTTGGCCGTTTGTGTTTAGTGTGATTTCTGCCATGCATGAGCCGAGGATGTGGGCGGCGCGCACAAAGCGAAATGAGATGTCAGGGGATAGTTGGGTTGTTTCTCCAACCTTTACCGGCTTGAAATATTGCAAACAGCCTTCGGCTTCTTCCAAGGTATAGAGCGGCAAGGCTGGATTGTGCTTCGACTTTTTGATTTTGTTGTAGAACTCGGCGTCTTCTTCCTGGAGGTGACCGGAGTCGGGAAGGATAATTCCGCAGAGGTCGATGGTGGCAGAAGTCGCGTAGATCGCGCCCTTGAAGCCTTCTTTCACCAGGCGGGGGATCCAGCCGCAATGGTCGAGATGCGCGTGAGTCAAGATCACCGCGTCGATGGTGTGCGCCGGGATAGGCGTCGGCTGCCAGTTGCGTTCGCGCCACTCTTTTGGGCCTTGAAACATACCGCAGTCCACCAGGACTTGAAAACCGTCCTGGCCATTGAAATTGCTGCTTGTATTGATCAGATGTTTAGAACCAGTTACTGTACCGGCGGCGCCGAGAAATTGGATGTAGGCCAAAGCTCCTCCCAAGGGCAAACAGAGAAGTTATCACAAGAGTTTCACGGAGAAGGTTTTTCTGTCGCAGACTCCACTTTGAAGGTGTTGTTATTGAAATCACTCTCGGGCACGCTGCCGTCATTTACGGTCACCTGATCCGGCAGGTATGTCGTTGAAAAGCGCACTGTAGCTTGTGACTTCCCTTTGACAAGCAACTTCTCAGTGAAGTTGCCGCTGTCGTCGTGAAGCGTGACCGGCACTTCAGCTCCGGCGTTTCCCAGGTTTTCTACTGTAACCGTTGTCAGGTATCCCTCTTTCAAATTCTTACGTGGGAAAACCGTTGTTATATGAAAATCTGGCAGCCCCTTGTCTCGATAGACCCAATCGTCAAAAAACCACTCCAAATCCTTTTTGCATGCAGCCTCCAGCAGATGTTGCATGTAGGAAGGCTCTCTGTCGGCGGCGGATTGATAGTTAGCCATCGACTGCGGGACAACATCTTCTCCGCACATTTCGCCCAACATCCACCAAACCCACATTGCTTTCATTTGAGATTTCGGATCGTCTCCGGAATTGATCAGTGAATCAGCGGTTGCGGGTTGCGGCGAGGTTTGCTGATTTTTTACCGGATCGGAAAGCAGTGAGCGACGGATGGTGAGATAGGCCAGCACGAGCGACCGCCCTCCGGCTTTTTCGATATGCTCCAACTGGGCATAGTGAGCTAAGCCATCCTGAATCCACAGACGCTCGGAGATTTTGGACTGCCGCGCCAAAGCGTAGACAGTGTTTAATTCTGCATCCGTCGATATCGGCACATTCAATGGGCTGAGCAAAATTGAGTCGGACACGAACGGAGCTGCTTCAGTGTTCGGCAGCTGTAAAACCTGCAGATCTCGGTTTCCACGCAAAAAGGGCGGAGGATTCACCCTCGCCAAAAGAGCCGCGTAAGCTTTTGCCGCAGCCTCGCTTCCAAACAAGAAATTTATCGATGATCCGTTTCTGGTTGGCAAAGATTTGTAATCCGCCATGGCAAACACCGGCACATTCGCGCCGAAATGAGCAATCGTGTAGCCAATTGCATTTTCGAGTTTGTCACCTTGAATGCCGTTAAAAAACAACGGCAAAGCAGGCTGATCGAAAGTCACGGCCATGGACGAATCGCGGTGCCGGCTTTTCCAACGTTCGATGATTGTGAACGCGCTGCCTTCCGATAGATTCGCGGCTTCGGCGGCGATTGGATACCATGTCACATAGCCGATTCCACGGACTGCCGTGAATTCGTTGCTGATTGTGTCCCAGTCGGTGTCTTTCGCCGCATTTTCGGGCACGCCGATACGTGTTAGCCGGGTCGCATCCCTGCGCACGACTCCTTCGTACCCGATGGTCAGCTGGATCACTCCTTTCGCAGGTACAGCTTTAGGTAAAGTGACGATGACTTCGGACAGACTGCCGGTGTGATCGATGTCCGATGTATACGATTGCGAAATAAATTCCAGCGGTTCATGATCGAGTTGAATAGAACGCCACGTCAAGGTCGACGAAATCTGGAGAGCCAGGCTTTGCTGGGGAACATCCGAATCATTGCGAAGAGTGATCGCACCTCGCACTCCCAAGCGTTGCTGCTCTGGCTCGAGGCGCAAGTGCAGGTTGTATTTGGTGAAAGTGAATGCCTCGCGGTCAAGAGCCAGACCCGAAACACTCAAACCACAAAACAGACAGAGAACACACAAGAACTTCATGCAGATTTTTGCCGCCGCTGACGGACGATTTCATATAGGACGACAGCGGCCGCCACCGACACGTTCAACGACGGTACCTTGCCGAGCATGGGAATAGAAATAAGAAAATCACATTTCTTTCTTACCAAGTCGTGCATGCCCTTCCCTTCGGCGCCTAGCACGACTGCACAGTCCATCTTGTAGTCGAGTGAGTCATAGCTTTGCGTGCCGCGCTCGTCCAAGCCGACGGTCCATAGATTCTTTGATTTCAGTTCTTCGAGCGTGCGGGCAATGTTAGTCACTTTTGCAATCCGCAAATGTTCGCTCGCACCGGCGGACGCTTTGGCCACGGTTCCGGTGACTCCAACGGCGCGACGTTCGGGAATCACGACGCCATCGGCTCCGGCAGCGTCCGCGGTGCGCAAAATCGCTCCCAAGTTGTGCGGATCCTCAATTCCATCGAGTACCACGATCAAACAGTGACTCCCCTTCTTCTCCGCCAGCAGATCGTCGAGATCGTTATACTGCTTGGCCGAGGTCACCGCGAGCACGCCCTGATGGCCGTGATCGTGCGTCATACGCTCGATTTCCTGGCGCGTTAGAAAGCGCACGGCCACACCCTGCTTGCGGCAGTCCTCGACGATCCGTTGCAAGCGCAGATCATGCCGCTCTTTGGTTACCCCGACCCATTCCAGCAAGCGGCCTCGCGCCTTGAGGGCTTCGGTTACCGGGTTGATTCCATAGATAAGATTCATGGACTGCTCAGTTTACTGCCTAATGCCTGCTTAGGTCGAAAATTGGGCCCTACAATTGCCTTTCACGCGTCGCTTTCATTGACGCTCGGAAAACGCCATCGCTATACTTGGCCTAGCACCCGTCAGGAGGGCTATGTCGCTTTCCGCAGTGATTGTGGATGATGAGCAGTTGGCGCGGGACGAACTCGCTTACCTGCTCAAAAATGCCGGCGATGTGGATGTCGTCGCCCAGGGTAAAAACGGCGTTGAGGCGGTAAATCTAATCCGCGAGCATAATCCTGATCTAGTTTTTCTTGATGTGCAGATGCCCGGGCTGGACGGCTTTGGCGTCATCAAGAAGCTGCTCGAGAAGAAAGTTCCCATCCCGAATATTGTTTTTGCGACCGCGTTTGATCAATACGCAGTTAAAGCTTTCGAAGTAAACGCTGTTGATTATCTGCTGAAACCTTTCGATAAGAAACGCGTCGCACAGTCGGTACAGAAAGCCCGCGAGAAAATGGACAGCACTGGCGGTTCCTCCGAAAAGCTGGAGACGCTAGTGAAGATGCTGGGATCGCAGAAATCGCAGGCGATGAAGATTTTGCTAAAGGCTGCAGGCCGGCTTTTCCTTGTGAATCAAAAGGATATTTGCTACGCCTCCATTGCGGATGGAGTCATCACTGTCGTGACCAGCGGAGCAACCGGCATGGAGGGACAGTCCAACTGCCGTACTCTGGAAGAGTTGCTGGAAAGCCTGGATGAAAACATGTTCTGGCGGGCGCACAGGTCCTATCTGGTCAATATCAACCGTATTAGAGAAGTTGTGCCCTGGTTCAAGAGTTCCTACCAGCTTCGTATGGATGACAAAAAACAGACCGAAGTCCCGGTAAGTCGTGCGCAAACCAAGCGGCTACGTGAGTTATTCGGCTTATAGCTTTTTCTGATCTCCTCGCCGGCAACCCAGCCGACAAGTCAGCGCATCCATCGGTATAAGTTGAAGTGTATCCGGACAACTTTGCGCACCGGCACCAATATCGGTGGCAACAAGCTTTTTCAAGTCTTATCACTGACTTGTGTTCTGCTGGTCGTCCTTATCGGAGTCGTTCAAGTTGTTCACGTTCACTCGCAAAACTCCAAACTGCCCAGCCATGAGTGCTCGGTCTGCTCATTGGCCCATACCGGAGTTCTGCATAGTACGGCCCATGTGCCAGTTCCGGTACAGGTCCGTACACCATTGCGGTTGACCACCATTGTTAGCCTGCAATCTCCAGGTGTTTTCGACTGTATCTGCATACGTCCTCCACCGTCTGTCTAGCCTTCCGCTGAAATTCAATCGCTGGACTGACTTCAAAATTCATTTTTATTGGAGGAATTATGCTGCTTTCCTACAGGAAGCTGGTGTATTCGGCTATCTCGTTATTTTTCTACCTGTCATTCGCTGCCGGGCAATCAAGCACCAGCTCAACCATCAATGGCACAGTTGTAGATTCTTCGGGAGCAGTTGTTGCCAACGCGGTCGTGGAGATTCACAACCCTGTGAGCCAGTATGAGCGTTCTACTTCGACCGATAGCGCAGGAAAGTTCAGCTTTGCCAATGTGCCATTCAATCCATATCACCTGTCAATCCAAGCGTC
>Ga0207647_10003642_pt1 | contig 11522 bp, 8 predicted proteins | sample KBSCornC2_FD_184295 | JGI IMG/M metagenome (GOLD analysis project Ga0207647, IMG submission 184295) | Corn rhizosphere microbial communities from Kellogg Biological Station, Michigan, USA - C2 (SPAdes) (version 2) | ecosystem: Host-associated > Plants > Roots > Rhizosphere ...
CATACGCCCGGCAGCTGGACCGCGGGCGAAGTGAGCGACCTGAGCGGCGGCATGCCGCTGTTCTGCATGCCCGCGCAGTTGACCATGCCCCTGCTGTTGCGCTGGATGCTGGTGTTCGAGGACAGCGCGGGCGAGACGCTGCAGCTGGCGCGCGCGGTGCCGCGGCGGTGGATGGGTGGCGACCAGACGATCGAGATACGCAGCGCGCCGACGCGCTGGGGGCGGGTCGATGTGCGTTTGCAGCCGGATGGCGGGCATGGCGTCGCGGGTGAAGTCGTCTTGCCCGAGCGCATGCCCGGCGCGGTGTGGTTGAGCCTGCGCGCGCCTGAAGGGAAACGGCTCGGCGAAGTGCGCATCGACGGCGTCCTGGTGAAAGAACGGCGCGGCGAGTCGGTCCGCCTCAGCGGCCGCAGCACACACATCACCGCCACCTTCACGTAGGTTGGGGTGACAACCCCAACAAACCTCCACGCGCAGCAAAGCATTGGGCTCGTCTCGCCTGCCATGGTTGGGAAGGGCTCGGCGACTTTGCGCGTTTGTTGGGGTTCGCGTTGCTCACCCCAACCTACATGTGCGTCGTGGGCGCGGCACTGTGCGCAATTCCGCACGCCCCTTTCCCAAATACGACAAGACGCCCCATGCATGTGACGGCACGATGAAACCATGCGCATGGGGGGATGCGCCGTCATCCAGCACGTACGGGGAGAGGGCATGCCGTCAGGCTGTAGCGATCACCGCAGACGATTTCTGCAACACGTGGCCGTCGCCGGTCTCACCCGCGATGGGCAGTGCCGCGGCTATGACGCCGCCCCCAACCCGCAACCCAGACCCCGGCCGGCGCCGGACGTGGCAGCCGGGCGGCCCGGAGTGGCCGCCCGGCTGCGCACGCTTTCGGCGCGCAAGCTCCGCATCCAAGCCCCCGCGCGCGAAGGCGCCGTCGTGGCGACGCCCTTGAACGAGGTGCATGGCGAGCGCTACGCCGTGCACCGGCAATTTCAACCTGACGCGCCCGGCTAGGACTAAGCGCGTCATGCCCGCTGCAAGCGGGCCGCAGGAAACGCAACGGACACAGCCTGGCGGGAAGCCCGGCACGGTGCCCCGTTGCCTGAAGAAACGCATCCGCCCTGAGGGAGGGCCGCTGCAGACGCCGCTGTCAACGACGCCACATGCGAGGTATCCGCCCATGCTTCATCGTGTCAATCATCGCCATCCGCGCGCACTGAGCCTTGCCGTGCAGCTCGCCCTCGCCGCCTCCATGCTGGGCCTCGCCACGCATGGCTGGGCGCAGGATGCGCCACCGCCCGACGATGCCGCCAACCCCGAGAAGGCCAGGAACCTGGAGGGCGTGACCGTCACCGGTTCGCGCATCCGCCGCGTCGATGTGGAAACCGCCAACCCGGTGGTAACGCTGGACCGCGCGCAGATCGCCGCCACCGGCAAGGCTACCCTGGGCGATCTCGTGCAAGAGCTGCCGTCGATCGCCGGCAACGCGACCAATGCCAATACCAACAACGGCGGCGGCACCGGTGCGGCGACCATCTCGCTGCGTGGCATGGGCGACAAGCGCACCTTGATCCTGGTCAATGGCGTACGCCTGGCCTACAACGACGTCAACAGCATCCCGGCCAATATGATCGATCGCGTGGAGGTGCTGAGCGATGGCGCCTCGGCGATCTACGGCTCGGATGCGATCGGCGGCGTGGTGAACTTCATCCTGCGCGAACGCTTCGACGGCGTGCAGCTGTCCGGCGATTTCGCCGAGAGCCGGCATGGCGACGGCTTCCGCCGCAACTTCAACCTGACGGCCGGCCATAGCGGAGAACGCGGCAGCGTCGTGGTGGGGCTGGGTCATCAGAGCCTGGATGCGGTGTCCGCACGCGATCGCGCGTTCTCGCGCGATGCGCTCAACCTCACCGGCGGCCAGGTGATCGTCAGCGGTTCGTCCGCCACGCCCTACGGCGCGATCACCCTGCCCAAGACGCAGGCCAATGCGCTGGGCTGCACTTCGCGCGTGGCGCTCAACGCCGGCGTCAGCGGCGCCACCACGCCGGGCGACTACCACTGCTACAGCGTGGCGGACAGCTACAACTACCAGGGCGACAACATCCTGCAGACGCCGCAGCAGCGCGACCAGTTCTTCGCGCTGGGCAAGTACAAGCTCACCGACGCGGTGGAGGCCTACGCCAACCTCTACTACACCAAGACGCAGTCCGAATCGCAGATCGCCCCGGTGCCGGTGTTCGCCAACGGCGACAACTTCATCGTCTCCAAGGACAACTACTACAACCCGTTCGGCGTGGACTTCGGCACCGACCGCGTCAGCGGCGCCAACAACGGCGACTTCAATACGCGCTTCACCACGCTGGGCTATCGCCGCTACGTCTACAACACCTACAACCTGCAGGTGACGCCCGGCCTGCGCGGCAGCTTCGGCGACAGCAGCTGGCAATGGGACGCGGCGGTCAACTACGGCAAGATGCGGCAGAAGTCGGTCAACTACGGCTTCCTCGATTACACCGGCTTCCAGCAGGGACTGGGGCCGTCGTACCGGGATGCATCCACCGGACAGGTGACCTGCGGCACACCCGGCAACCCCATCGCCGGCTGCACGCCGATCAATATCTTCAATGTCAACGATCCCACCACCATCGCAGCGCTGAAGAACATCCAGCGCAATCCGGCGACCACCACTGAGTACACGGTGAAGCAGTTCGAGGCCAATGCCAATGGCAACCTGTTCGAGTTGCCCGCGGGCATGGTGAACCTGGCCACCGGTTTCTCGTACCGCAAGGAAAGCACCTCGACGCGCACCGATCCGCTGGCGGTAGCCGACCTCAATGGCCTGTGCGGCGTGGTGGAGTTCTGCAGCTCGGTACTGGCCGGCAGCTTCAACGTGAAGGAGGCCTATGCCGAGACGCTCATTCCGCTGCTGTCGGGCAAGCCCTGGGCGCAGACGCTGAACCTGACCCTGGGCACGCGCTGGTCCGACTACAGCAGCGCGGGACGCAGCACCAACAGCAAGCTGGCGGTCGAATGGCGGCCGATCGAGAACCTGCTGCTGCGCGGCACCGTGTCCGAGGTATTCCGCGCACCGAACATCAGCGAGCTGTACAGCGGCATTGCGGGCGATGCGCCGACGGTGAACGATCCCTGCAACTACTACACGGGCGGCCATCCGCAGGCCTGCGCCAACGTGCCCACCGACGGCAGCTACAGCCAGGCCAATCCGCAGGTCTCGGCCAAGACCTCCGGCTCGGTCGCGGCCGGTTACCAGCTCAAGCCCGAACAGGGCAAATCGTTCGACTTCGGCGTGGTGTACGACCCGCAGTGGGTGCCGGGCCTGTCGTTGAGCGCGGACGTGTGGCGCATCAATCTCAACGACACCATCACCGCGATCTCGGCGCAGACGGTGCTCAACCAGTGCTATGCCAATCCTTCGAGTGCGTTCTGCAGCTTCATCCATCGCTTCGCCAGCGGCGATATCAACTATGTGGCCGAGCCGACGGTGAACCTCGGCGCGCTGTCGACCAAGGGCGTGGACGGCAGCGTGGCCTACCGCTTCGACACCGATCGCTACGGCCGCTTCGGCCTGCGCCTGGACAGCACCTATGTGGCGCGCTACGACGTCAATCCCGACCCGTCCGATCCGACCACGGTGACCATCCACAACGCCGGCCGCTACACCTATGCCTATGGCAACTTCCCGCGCTGGCGCGGGCTCGCCACGCTGAACTGGTCGCGCGGCCCATGGAGCGCCAGCTGGCGCGTGCGTTACGTGGGCCGCACGCAGGTCGGCAGCGACGACACGCGGCAGCAGCTGTCGGCTGACCTCAGCGTGCCGGCCGTGGTGCGCAAGGTCGGTGCGTATGCCTATCACAACGTGCAGTTGGGCTACGAGGCGAAGGCATGGCACACGCGTTTCGACATCGGCGTGGACAACCTCTCCGACAAGCAACCGCCGCTGATGTACCAGAACAATGTGAACAACTCGAATACCGACGTAGCCACTTACGACGTGATGGGCCGCTACTACTGGGTGCGGGCGACGGTGACGTTTTGATCGAGTGAATCGAGGCGGACCAAGGCCTGGCGCGGGCCTTGGCCAGCCCCGCCCGGCCCCTCCTGCTGCAACGCAACAGCGCCCCGCCGGGTGACCCGCTAGACTTATGGACTGTGTTAGCACCCCGACCCCCGGTCGGGGTTTTGACTTTAAAGGCATGCGCACGCCGTTCCGGCCGCCGTACCGACAACCGCATCCCCAACCGCGCCACCCCAACGTGGAGTCACCGTTCCAATGATTTTCGAAACCATCGCCAAAACGGGTCACGAAGAAGTCGTCTTCTGCCACAACAAGGACGCCGGCCTGAAGGCCATCATCGCGATCCACAACACGGTGCTGGGCCCGGCCCTCGGCGGCCTGCGCATGTGGCCGTACAAGACCGAGCAGGACGCGGTGAACGACGTGCTGCGCCTGTCGCGCGGCATGACCTACAAGAACGCCGTGGCCGGCCTGAACCTGGGCGGCGGCAAGGCGGTGATCATCGGCGATCCGTCCAAGGACAAGTCCGAAGCGCTGTTCCGCGCCTTCGGCCGCTTCGTCAACTCGCTCAACGGCCGCTACATCACGGCCGAGGACGTCGGCATCGACGTCAACGACATGGAATACGTGTTCCGTGAAACCGAATACGTGACCGGCGTGCACCAGGTGCACGGCGGCTCCGGCGACCCGTCGCCGTTCACCGCGTTCGGCACCCTGCAGGGCCTGATGGCCGCGCTGCAGGTCAAGCACGGCAACGAGGACGTGGGCAAGTACAGCTACGCCGTGCAGGGTTGCGGCCACGTCGGCAGCGAGTTCATCAAGCTGCTGCGCGAGCAGGGCGCCAAGGTGTTCGTCACCGACATCAACAAGGATGCGGTGCAGCGCTGCGTGGACGAGCTGGGTTGCGAGGCGGTGGGCCTGGACGAGATCTACGACGTCGACGCCGACGTGTACTCGCCGTGCGCGCTGGGCGGCACGCTCAACGAGCAGACCATCGATCGCATCAAGGCGAAGATCATCTGCGGCGCCGCCAACAATCAGCTGGCGACCGATGCGATCGGCGACGAGCTGACCCGCCGTGGCGTGCTGTATGCGCCGGATTACGCGGTGAACGCGGGCGGCGTGATGAATGTGTCGCTGGAGATCGACGGTTACAACCGCGAGCGTGCGATGCGCATGATGCGCACGATCTATTACAACCTGGGCCGGATCTTCGAGATTTCGAAGTCGGAGAATGTGCCGACGTATAAGGCGGCCGATCGCCTGGCGGAGGAGCGCATCAGCTCGATCGGCAAGATCAAGCTGCCGCACATGGGGAATGGCGCGCCGCGCTTTGCCGGGCGGATGCGCGGGCAGTAAGCCGCGCGGTTGTCGTTTATGAAAACGCCTCCCGATCGGGAGGCGTTTTTTTTCGTCATTCCTGCGCAGGCAGGATGCGATACCCCTCTCCTCTCCGGGGAGAGGGCAGGATGAGGGGCCGGGCGGAGCGCAACGTCGATAACTCCCCAGACCCAACGATGGCGCGCGCATCGTATGCTGATGCGCGTGAGCCTCCCTCCTGCTTCCCTCATCGATACTTGGCGCCGCCTGCGCGGCTCGGACCGCTTCGCCGAATGCCTGCGCGTGCTGCTCGGCCTGGGCGGCGTGGTGCTCTATTGCCTGGCCGAAGGCCGCTTCGCCGATGCGATCCCCGCCCTGCTCGGGGTGATCGCCTGCGCGCTCGCGGAGACCGAGGACCATTGGCGCAGCCGGCTGGTCACCCTGCTGGTGACCCTGGCCTGCTACGCCGTCGCCGCGGGCGCGGTCCAGCTGCTGCTGCCGCATCCGGCGCTGTTCGCGCTGGGCCTGCCGCTGGCCACGTTTGCGCTGGTGATGCTCGGCGCGGCCAGCCATCGCTACGCCGCCATCGCCGGCTCGACCCTGCTGCTGTCGGTCTACACCATGATCGCCGCGGATGCCGCTGCCCGCTCCGGCGCGCATCCCGGCGTCTTCGGCGAGTCCGCCCTGCTGCTGGGCGGCGCCGCCTGGTACGGCCTGCTGTCGCTGTTGTGGAGCGCGCTGTCGCCGCAGCAGGCGGTGCGCCATGCGCTGGCGCGCACCTTCGATGCGCTGGCCGGCTATCTGGAAAGCAAGGCGGCGCTGTTCGCGCCCCTGCCGGGCGTGGACCGCGAGGCGCTGCAGCAGGACCTGGCCATGCGCAACGAGAAAGTGGTGCAGGCGCTCAACGAGACGCGGCTGGTGCTGATCGACCGCATCGGCCCGCGCCGGCCCAGCGGCCCCACCGCCGAGCGCCTGCGCCTGTATTTCGCCGCGCAGGACATCCACGAGCGCGTCAGCTCCTCGCATTATCCGTACGACGCGCTGGCCGAGGCGTTCTTCCACAGCGACGTGCTGTTCCGCTGCGAACACCTGCTGCGCCGCCACGCCGGCCTGTGCCGGCAACGCGCGCGGACGCTGCGCCTGCGCACGTCCCTGCGGGTCGACGGCACCGCGCGCGCCGCGCTCAACGACGTGCACGACGCGATCGACGCGCTGCGCACGCAGTCCGCGCCGCCGACGACGCAGCTGCTGCAGTCGCTGGACGCCCTGCTGCGCAACATGGAGGCGATCCAGGCGCTGCTCGAACACGAACAACCGGCCAGCGGCCCCGTCCCGGGCGAGGAAAGCGCGCTGCAGGATCCGGGACCGGGCAACCTCGCCGAAGCCTGGGAGCGCATCCGCATCCAGTTCACGCCGCGCTCGTTCCGCTTCCGCCATGCGCTGCGCCTGGCGCTGGCCTTGCTGGCCGGCTATGCGGTGCTGCGCGTGGTGCACCCGCTCAATGGCTACTGGATCCTGCTGACCACCCTGCTGGTGTGCCAGCCCAGCTATGGCGCCACGCGGCGGCGCCTGCTGCAGCGCACGGCCGGCACGCTGGCCGGGCTGGTGGTCGGCTGGGCGGCGCTGCGCCTGTTGCCGTTCGGACCGGCGCAGGTGCCCTTGCTGATCGTCGCCGGCGTGGTGTTCTTCGCCGCGCGCCAGCGCCGCTACACGCTGGCGACTGCGGCGATCACGCTGTTCGTGGTGCTGTGCTTCAACCAGGTCGGCAACGGCTACGAGGTGATGTGGCCACGCATGGTGGACACGCTGATCGGCGTGGCGATCACCGCGCTGGCCATCCACCTGGTGTTGCCGGACTGGCAGGGACGCCGGCTCGACCAGGTGATGGCCGATACCCTGCGCTGTGATGCGCGCTACCTGGCGCGGATCCTGGCCCAGTACGCCGAGGGGCGGCGCGACGACCTGCCCTACCGCATCGCGCGGCGCGACGCCCACAACGCCGATGCCAGCCTCAGCGGCGTGCTCTCCAACATGCTGCGCGAGCCGGGCCGGCACCGGCGCGGCGGCGAAGCGCTGCTGCGTTTCCTCGGCGCGGCGCACGTGCTGCTCAGCCAGCTGTCCGCGCTGGGCGCCAACCGCCAGGCGCTGGCCGCGGGGCATGCGCGCGAGGCCGTGCAAGCCTGCGGCGCGCGGACCGTGGAAGCGCTGGAGCAGCTGGCGGAAGCGCTGGAGACGAACGAGCCGGCGCCGCTGCTGCTGGCCTTGCCGGCGTATGTCGGCGGCGACGAAACCGCACGGCTGGTGCTGGGCCAGCTCGCCCTGATCCAGGCGCAGCGCGAGCGGCTGGCCGAGCTGGCGCTGGAAGTGCGGGACAGCTGAGCCGCCTCTGGTAGCATGCGCGCGCCTCGGCCAGACCGTCGCGGAGGCGGCGAACCCCGCCTGTTTCGTGGAGTGCCGACCGGCCGCATGCGCAAACTCACTTCCTTCCTGCTGCTCGCCGTCGGCGTGCTGTATCCCTTCCTGGTGTATTTCGGCATGCAACACGTGCCGCCGCAGGCGTTCGCGCTGGCGCTGGGCGTCGCCTGGCTGCTGCGCGCGCCCGCGCTGTGGCGCCAGCCGGGCGGCCGCTGGATGCTCGGCGCCGCGCTGGCCTATTGCGCCTTGCTGGCCCTGAGCGGCGAATCGCAGCTGCTGCGCTGGTATCCCACCCTGATCTGCACGCTGCTGCTGCTCGCCTTCGGGCTGACCCTGCGCTACGGGCCGCCGATGATCGAGCGCATCGCGCGCCTGCAGGATCCGCAGCTGCCGGCGGCGGCCGTGCCGTATACGCGCAAGGTCACCTGGCTGTGGATGGGCTTCTTCGCCGCCAACGCGCTGGCGTCGGCCGCGCTCACGCTATGGGCGCCGCTGCGCTGGTGGACGCTCTACAACGGCCTGATCGCCTACTTCATCATGGGCGCGCTGTTCGCCGGCGAGTGGCTGGTGCGCCACCGCGTGCTGCGGCAGGCCGCGTGAACTTCGCTATGGTTGCCGCTGCGCTTATCGAGGATCGCCACGCATGACCGACACCATCCTGGTCACCGGTTCCAGCCGCGGCATCGGCCGCGCCATCGCCCTGCGCCTGGCGCAGGCGGGCTACGACCTGGTGCTGCACTGCCGTTCGCGGCGCGACGAGGCCGAAGCCGTGCAGGCCGCGATCCAGGCACTGGGACGCCAGGCGCGCGTGCTGCAGTTCGACATCGCCGACCGCGCCGCCTGCGCCGCCGCGCTGGAGGCCGACCTGGCCGCGCATGGCGCTTATTACGGCGTGGTGTGCAATGCCGGGCTCACCCGTGACGGCGCCTTTCCCGCGCTCAGCGACGAGGACTGGGACCAGGTGCTGCGCACCAATCTCGACGGCTTCTACAACGTGCTGCATCCGCTGGTGATGCCGATGATCCGCCGCCGCGCGCCGGGGCGCATCGTGTGCATCACTTCGGTATCCGGCCTGATCGGCAACCGCGGCCAGGTGAACTACAGCGCGTCGAAAGCCGGCGTGATCGGCGCGGCCAAGGCGCTGGCGCTGGAACTGGCGAAGCGCCGCATCACCGTCAACTGCGTGGCGCCGGGGCTGATCGATACCGACATGGTCGACGCCGGGCTGCCGCTGGATGAAATCCTCGCGGCGATCCCGATGCAGCGCATGGGCACGCCGGACGAAGTCGCCGCCGCCGTGCAGTTCCTGCTGAGTCCGGAGGCGGGCTACATCACGCGGCAGGTGCTCGCCGTCAATGGCGGCCTGTGCTGACCCCCCATACGATCGATGACGCCATGACAGCATCTGCTTCCGACCTCACGCTCTCCCCCATCGTCGCCGGCCTGTGGCGCCTCACCAGCTGGAACCTCGACGTGCAGGCGCGCGTGCGCTGGATCGAGCAGGCGCTGGAGCTGGGCATCAGCTCGTTCGATCACGCCGACATTTATGGTGACTATGCGGAAGAGGCGGTCTTCGGCGAGGCGTTGAAAGCCGCGCCGTCCTTGCGCCGGCGCATGCAGCTGGTGACCAAGTGCGGCATCCGCCTGCGCTCCGCCAGCCGTCCGTATCGAGTGAATCACTACGACACCACGGCCGCCTACGTGCGCGCGCAGGTGGAACGCTCGCTGCAATGCCTGCATACCGACCACGTCGACCTGGTGCTGATCCATCGCCCCGACTACCTGATGGACGCCGCCGGGCTCGCCGACACCTTCGCCACGCTCACCCGCGAAGGCAAGGTGCGGCACTGGGGCGTGTCCAACCACAGCGCCAGCCAGTTCGCGCTGCTGCATGGGCGCACGCCGCTGCTCACCAACCAGCTCGAGCTATCGCCGCTGCAGCTGGGCGCGCTCGACGACGGCACGCTGGACCAGGCCCAGCAGCTGGGCCTGCGTCCGATGATCTGGTCGCCGCTGGGCGGCGGCCGGCTGTTCACCGGCACCGACGGACAGGCGGTGCGCGTACGCGCCTGCATGGAGGCGATCGCGACGCGGCTCGGGATCAGCCTGGCGACGCTCGCCTTCGCCTGGGTGCTGCGCCATCCCTCGCGCCCGCATCCGGTCACCGGCACCGGCCGCGTGGAAGGCCTGCGCGAAGCGGTGGCCGCGCTGGACGTGCGGCTGGGCAACGAGGACTGGTATGCGATCTGGACGGCCGGCAAAGGGCACCCGGTGCCCTGACCGGCCTTCTGTCGGAAGGAGCTAGGCCGGCTGGCGCTGCGCGTGGCCGTAGCGCACCGGGAAGCGGTGCATCGCACGCTCCAGTTGCGCGAAGAATTCCTGCAGCTGCAGCTGGGTGACCAGAAACAGCAGGCCGCGCCCGCTGTGCCATGCGTCGTACAGGGTATGCCCGTCGCGCGCGGGGTCGACCAGGGCCACCGTCACCGCGGTGAGGTTTTCCTGCACCGGCCGCTGCAGGTGCAGGCCGATGCGGTCGCTCACGCTGCACAGGTGCAGCTCGGTCAGCTCGCCCTCCAGGAACGGCGGCAGCTTCAGGCACCAGGCCTGCAGGTCCACCGCGGACAGCAGGGTGCCGCGCCCGGCCAGGGTGCAGCCCTGCACCTTGCAGTGCGCATCGACCAGCAATTGATTGCGACACCAGGCATCGTTCGCCGACGGCTTCACCCGGCGCAGCACGCGCAGGCGCAGGCTGCCCAGGTCGATGCTCACCGACGCGCCGCGTGCCCAGTTCCCCCGGTGCAGACGCCGGCGCGCCCATGCGCTCAAGCTTCCGAGCAGCGCCGGAAGCGCGAGAAAACCTCTCACATCCATAGTCCCTGAGGTGCCCCCACCCACTTATCTTGGATAACTGTGATCTACTTCACGGACATAAGCAATCGGACGAATTCCAACCCCTGCCCGATCCGACCGCTTTCGTGGTGCGCTGCGCCATAGGCCGAAGCGGGTCCTGCGTTAGCATTTCCGGCTCACCGTCCCCTTCCGGAGCCTCCGATGCGTCCATTTTCCCTCGGCGAAGAGCTCGACCTGCTGCGCGAAAGCGTGCATGCCTTCGCGGAAAAGGAGATCGCTCCCCGCGCCACCCAGATCGACCACGATAACGTCTTCCCGGCCGACCTCTGGCGGAAGTTCGGCGAAATGGGCCTGCTCGGAATGACCATTCCGGAGGCCTACGGCGGCACCGGCCTGGGCTACCTGGCGCACATGGTGGCGATGGAAGAAATCTCCCGCGCCTCCGGCTCGGTGGGCCTGTCGTACGGCGCGCATTCCAACCTGTGCGTGCAGAACCTGTTCCACAACGGCAACGAGGAACAGCGCCGCAAATACATTCCCAGGCTGTGCTCCGGCGAATACGTCGGCGCGCTGGCCATGAGCGAGCCCGGCGCCGGTTCCGACGTGGTCGGCTCGATGAGCTGCAAGGCCGAGCTGCGCGGCGACGTGTGGGTGGCCAACGGCACCAAGATGTGGATCACCAACGGACCCGACGCCGACGTGCTGCTGGTCTACATGCGCACCGCGCCGCGCCCGGCCGGCAGCCGCTGCATGACCGCCTTCATCATCGAGAAGGGCATGAAGGGCTTCAGCACCGCGCAGAAGCTGGACAAGCTGGGCATGCGCGGCTCCAACACCTGCGAGCTGGTGTTCGAGGACTGCGAGATTCCCGCCGCCAACATCGTCGGCGAAGTCAACG
>Ga0207647_10003643_pt1 | contig 11520 bp, 10 predicted proteins | sample KBSCornC2_FD_184295 | JGI IMG/M metagenome (GOLD analysis project Ga0207647, IMG submission 184295) | Corn rhizosphere microbial communities from Kellogg Biological Station, Michigan, USA - C2 (SPAdes) (version 2) | ecosystem: Host-associated > Plants > Roots > Rhizosphere ...
CCTGCCGGGCGCCGTGATGCGGCCGTGGCCGATGAACGCGTCGACCTTGTGCTTCTTGAGCAGGTACGCGACGCCCTTGACGTTGCCGTCGACGCCCTCGTCCTTGAATTTCATCATCGCCGGCAGATCGAGCTTCGGGCTCTGCACCTTGATGCCCATCGTGGCGAAGCCGTGACCGGCCTCCTCGTACAGCTCGGAGGCATGCAGCAGCGCCTTCGACGGAATGCAGCCGACGTTGAGGCAGGTGCCGCCGAACGTCTGGTCCTTCTCGACCACGGCGACTTTCATGCCGAGCTGCGCCGCGCGGATCGCGCAGACGTAACCGCCGGGGCCGGTGCCGATGACTGTGAGGTCGTAGGTGGACATCGAGAGCTCCAGAAATTTTCTGCCGTCATGCCCGGCCATAGCCCGTCAAAGACGGGAGTGAACGCCCTGATGGTCGGTCATCCACGTCTTTCTTGGATCGAGAAAGCCAAGACGCGGATGGCCGGGACAAGCCCGGCCACGACGTCGTGGAGGCTTTTGCGCCCGTTGCCGGGATTAGTGGCGTGCCTACGCCTTCTCCTCCCAGATCATGGCGAGATGGACGATCGTCTGCACCGCCTTTTCCATGTCCTGCCGGCTGACCCATTCGAGGCGCGAGTGGAACGCGTGCTCGCCGGCGAAAATGTTGGGGCAGGGCAGGCCCATGAAGGACAGGCGTGAGCCGTCGGTGCCGCCGCGGATCGCGGTGCGCATCGGCCGCAGGCCGGCGCGGCGGATCGCCTCGATAGCGTATTCGAGGATGTGCGGGTGACGGTCGATCACCTGCTTCATGTTGCGGTACTGCTCCCTGACCTCGAACGTGTAGGTCGAGCGCGGATAGTCCTTCATCACGTCCTTGACGATGTTCTCGAGCAGGATCTCCTTCTCCTTCAGGCCTTCCTCGGTGAAGTCGCGGACGATGAAGGAGAGCGTCGCCTGCTCGAGCGCGCCGTCGATGCTGATCGGATGCAGGAAGCCCTGCTTGCCTGACGTCGTCTCGGGCGAACAGCCCTCCTTCGGCAGTCGCTCGACGATGGCGGCCGCGATCTTGATCGCGTGCTCCATCTTGCCCTTGGCGTAGCCGGGATGGGCGCTGACACCGTTGATGGTGATGGTGGCGCCGTCGGCCGAGAAGGTCTCGTCCTCGACAGAGCCCGCGCTCTCGCCGTCCATGGTGTAGCCGAAATCGGCCCCCAGCTTCTTGATGTCGACGTTGTCGACGCCGCGGCCGACCTCCTCGTCGGGCGTGAACAGGATCTTGATGGTGCCGTGCTTCACATCGGGATTGTTGATGAAGAAATACGCGGCATCCATGATCTCGGCGACACCGGCCTTGTTGTCGGCGCCCAGCAGCGTGGTGCCGTCGGTGGTGATGATGTCGTTGCCGATCTGGTTCTTCAGCGCGGGATGCTCGGTGAAGCGGATCACCTGGCTGGTATCGCCCGGCAGGGTGATGTCGCCGCCGCGATAGTTCTTCACCATTTGCGGCTTGACGTCCTTGCCGGTGACGTCGGGCGAGGTGTCCATGTGCGAGCAGAAGCAGATCACCGGCACCTTCTTGTCGGTGTTGGCCGGGATCGTTCCGTAAACGTAGCCGTAGTCGTCGAGATGGGCGTCGGCGACGCCCATCGCCTTCAACTCGGTGACGAGGACGCGGCCGAGATCCTTCTGCTTCTCGGTCGAAGGCGAGCTGGGGGATTCCGGATCGGACTGGGTGTCGATGGTGACGTAGCGCAGGAAGCGCTCGGTCACGGTATGCGAAAAGGTGAGGGAGGACATTTCTGGTCAAACCGCCGGGTCTTTGGGGATGCAGGCGGTATATCAGAAAAGCGGGGCTTTGATGCGGCCGGAACGATGCGGATCAGGCTTAACGAAAAGTAGCGGCCAGAGCGTTTTCGAGCGAAGTGGGCACCGGTTCGCGTAAAGAAAACGCGTCAAAACAAAAAATCTAGGGCGGTTCCGATGCCATCGGAACCGCCTCTAGATCGCTTCCTTCAGTTCCTTGACCGGGCGGAAGACGACCTTCTTGCTGGCCTTGATGTGGATGGCCTCGCCGGTGGCGGGGTTGCGGCCGGTCCGGGCGGCCCGCTTGCGGACCTGGAGGATGCCAAGACCGACGATGCGGACGCGGTCGCCTTTCTTGAGATGCTTGGCGATCAGGTCGACCATGTCGGTCAGGACGGCCTCAGCGTGCTTTTTCGACAGGTCCTGGCTCTCCGCGACGTCAGCGGCCAGGTGCTTGAGCGTGATGGTGGCGGGAGCGGCTGCCTTCTTCGCCGAATCCTTCTTAGCCGAATCCTTTTTACCCATGTCTGGCCTCCTCAATGACAGGGAAGCCCCGGAAAAGCCGGTAAAGCGTGGGGATCCCTCTAAGTCCTGGAAGGCGTAGACGATTCGGGCGCGGGCTGACTATGCCACGAGTTCCCGCCGGACGCCGGCAAGCGCCGTCAGTGCCGCGAAAGGCATCGAGGAGTTCGGGCTAAGACTATGAAGGGATTGCCAAAATGGCGCGAGAGACGGGGCTCGAACCCGCGACCTCCGGCGTGACAGGCCGGCGCTCTAACCAACTGAGCTACTCCCGCGTGGTTCGCTGAAAGCGCGCGGAACGAGGGGGGACTTAAAGGCGGGACCTGTTGAAGTCAAGGACGTTGCGCTTCGTCAGGACACATCGGCTAAGCATTGCTCTGGAAAACGAAAAAGGCCGCCCGGAGGCGGCCAATGGTCAGCCCGGAACAGGGCGTGTCAGCGAATCTCCGACGAGCCCGCGCTCGTCACCACCACCGGCTTGCCGGCCTTGATCACGTGGGTCGACTGGGCGGTCTGGCTGTAATCGGCATTGGTGCGGGCCGCGATCCCGAAACCGGCCACCGCAATGCCGGCCACCAGCGCCACCACCACGATCTTCAGGTGGGTCGCACGATCAGCAGAGTGAATTGAGTGGTTCATCTGAGCCTCCCGACGGGCTTTGCCGCCGTCTATGGCTCTTCTTCTAATGACCGTCTGTTTCCGGATGGTTTCGCGGGTTCCGCAAAATGGTTTCATCTGCCCGCCCGGCTGGTTTTACCGGGCGGCGGGATCCGGGCCGGCCTCAGGCCGCGGCCCGACCGATATCGGCCCGGATCGCGCGGGCGGCCCAGACGAACAGCACGGCGCCCAGCGTGGTCGTGACCGCCGCCGAGAGCAGGGAGTAACGCACGGCGTCTGCGCCGTAACTCCCCTTCAGGGCATCGTTGACCATGCCGACGGCGAGCGGGCCGACGCCCTGGCCGAAGCAGGTCGCGGTGAGCGCGATCAGCGCGGAGGCCAGCGCCCGCATGCTCGGCTTTGCCACGGTCTGGGCGATCGCGAAGATCGGCCCGAGATGGAAGCCGACCAGGAACGAGGTCAGCGCCAGCATCGCCACCATCATCGCGAAATCCTGCGTCAGCATGCACAGCGCGAACACCGGGCCGGCGAGGCCCGAGGTGATTGCGGGCGCCCACAGCTTCCAGCGGTCGTCGCTGCGGCTCACTTGCGCCACCACGAAGCCGCCGAGCAGGGTGCCGGCCATGCCGGCCAGCCCCTTGAAGGTGCCGGCATAAGTGCCGATCTCGGCGCTCGACAGATGGTGCACGCGGGCCAGGAACGGCGGGATCCACGCCGCGGTCGCGTAGTTCGTGTAGGTGGTGAGGCAGAAGCCGATCAGCACGATGACGAAGCTCCGCTGCGAGGCCAGAAACCGCAGCGTCGGTCCGAGCGGTTCGGGCACGAAGCTCTCCTGCATGGCGCCGCGCTTCGGCTCGGAGATCGTCAGCCACAGGACCAACGCGAGCAGGATGCCAGGCAAGCCCGCGACATAGAACGCCATCCGCCAGCCATAGTGCTGGTTGACGTAGCCGCCGACGAAATAGCCGAGGAAGACGCCGAGATAGGTGCCGATGGCGTAGATGCCGAGCGCGCGCGGGCGCTCGTTCTTGGCGAAGAGATCGGCGACGATCGACTGCGAGGCGGGCGAGCCCGCGGATTCGCCGATGCCGACGCCGATGCGCGCCAGCGCCAGCGAGGTCACGCTCGAGGCCGCGCCGCACAGCGCCGTCATCGCGCTCCAGAACGCGAAGGCCACGGCCACGATGTTGCGCCGGTTGAGCCGGTCGGCGGCGCGCGCGATGGGGATGCCGAGCAGGGAGTAGAACAGCGCGAAGCCGAAGCCTGCGAGCAGGCCCATCATGGTGTCGCTGAGGGCGAACTCCTTCTTGATCGGCTCGATCAGGACGTTGAAGATCGTGCGGTCGAGGAAGTTCAGCGCGTAGATGATGGTGAGCAGCCCCAGCACGTAATAGCGCCGCGCCGAGGGCTTTGCCGCGGTGGCCGTTTGCACCGACAGTTGTGACGTCACATCGACCATCGCATCCCCCCAATTTGTCGTTGTTGTCGTTGTCGGTCCAGCCCCTATTGGAGCCGGCAGCATCACGCGTCGCGGATGTAGTTCCCCGCTTCGAATTCGACCGGGGGCGCGCTTGCGTCGAACGAGACGCCGATCGGGTCGCGATCTGCGTCCATCGCCTCCAGTTGTTCGCTCAGCATGCGCCGGATCATCAGGATGCCGCGGTCGCTCTGGCCGAAATGCTCCTCGGAGTGAACCGTCACCTCGCCCTGGCCGACCTGGGCCTCGTAATCGCCCGGGAATTGCTGGTGCTCTTCCTCGGTCATGTCCCACCAGAATTTTCCGTTGAACTTCGAGCGCATGCGGCCGATGTCGCCTGATGTCTTGACGCGGCCGGCGACGTAGATGCGGAACGATGTGTCGTCGATCGGCAGCGTCCAGCCGATCGACTCGACGCGGGCGAATTGCGCCACGCGCGGGTTCGGCACGACGCGCAAGGTGGGGAGGGCGGCTTCGGTGACGCGGTAAAACACCTTGCTGTCGTCCTGTTTGCGGATCGAGCGCACGGCGATCCCGCGCGGCGTCTTGTCGAACCTCACCTCCGGCATCGAGGCCATCATGTCAGTGAATTGCGGCCCCGAGAACGAGCCGTGCAGCACCGGCACGTGGTAGGGATCGACCACGTTCTCGAAATGCTGGAGCCAGTTGCAGGGGATCACTGCAGGTCCGCCGCCGCCGATCGAGGAATCGTCCGCCTCGACGAACTCGCCATCGTCCATGTTTTCGAGGCACTCATAGCGCGGCAGCACCGGGCGTTTCTCGGCCGGGCCCATATAGGCGAAGATCAGTCCGTAGCGTTCCTCGACCGGATACCAGGGCTGGCGCACCTTGTCCTTGAACTGGCCGCCGCCGGGCTCGCAGGGCTGCTCCAGGCAGTGGCCCTCGGCGTCGAACTTCCAGCCGTGATAGCAGCAGCGGATGCCGTCCTCCTCGACCTTGCCATAGTAGAGCGTGGTGCCGCGATGGCAGCAGCGCGCGTGCAGGAGACCCGTACGGCCATGCTTGTCACGGAACAGCACCAGATCCTCGCCCAGCGCGCGCACCTTCTTCGGGGTGCCGGTGGCATCACCGACGAGCCCGACCGGGTGCCAGTAACGGCGGAGCAGTTCGCCCATCGGCGTGCCGCGCACGACCGAGGTGAGCTCCGTGCGCGTCTGCGCCGGCTTCATCGCATAGGCCGTGCCGAGATCGCGATCCCGCTGGGTGATGGTCATGCTGGTCCTCCCGCTGTGGGCCGTGCTGGCTGGCCTTTTTGATGCCTTGTCCCCAGTGAAAAATAGTTCGATGACAATGTCAACGATCTTCCAAATGCCTCTTAGCCGCAGTCGGATGAGGGGGGAGGCGGCCTGCCTTGAGCCTCGGACTTGCTTCGGACTTGCTTCGGACTTGGGCTTGGACTTGGGCTTGGCAGGCCACCGCTTTCTTGGCACAGGTGGAGCATGAACCAGACACCGAGGGACGGGTGGACGACGCCCGAGGCGGACGAGAGCGAGCCGGCGCCGATCACCGTCATGCTGTCGTCGCGGCTGATGGTGCTCGCCAATCTGCTCAAGCGCGGCGCCATCCTGCGCTACAAGCGCCTCACCGGATTGTCTTCCGTCGAGTTCGGTCTCGTCGCCTCGCTCGGCCGGCGCCCGCCGATGAGTGTGGCGCGGCTCGCTGAGGCCGTCGGCCAGGACAAGGGACAGATCAGCCGCGCGCTCGCGAACCTCGTGTCGCGCAAGCTGATCGCGAAGTCGGCAAATCCGAAGGATAGCCGCGAAGTGCTGGTCTCGCTGACCGCAACCGGCCTTGCCGCGCATGATGCGATCGTCGAAGGCGCGCAGGAGCGCAACCGGCGCCTGCTGGAACAGCTGAGCGAAGCCGAGTTCGATGCGCTGCTGCGGCAGATCGATCAGCTCAGCGCGGTTGCCGCCGAGATGCTCGAGGCCGAAAAGAATTGGCGCTGATGTCTCGGCAATCCCTGGAAATAATGGATCGCTTCTAAGAGTCTCTCTAAGAAGCTTTCAATTAGGGAAATCGCGCGCCCTCTCATAAGCGTCACCTTTAAGCGCATGCCGTGCTGGGACACCACGGCATGACGCATCGAACATGCAGCTTTGGGGTGGCGCGTTGAACAGTCTTGGAATGCTGCGGTCGGCCGTGTTGGCGACCGCATCCGCTTGGGTCTTGGTGCCGCAGGCATCGCTCGCACAATCGTCTACGCAGGGTGGGGCACAGAGCTTGCCGTCGGTGACCGTCACGGCGCCGGAGGCGCGCCGCCGCGCACCCGCTTCGGTCGTGCACAGCGCGCAGCGGCGGTCGGTGCAGGCCGCCAATCGCAACAAGCCGCAACCGCAGCGCAATGTCGGCTTCGTCGAGACGCCGCGCGGGCCGGTGAATGGCTACGTTGCCGGTCGCAGTTCGTCGGGCACGAAAACCAATACGCCGATCATGGAGACGCCGCAGGCGGTCTCGGTGATCGGCGCGGAACAGATCCGCGACCAGAAGCCGAACAAGCTCGACGAGGTGCTGCGCTACACCGCCGGCGTGCGGGCAGGGACCTTCGGCGCGGATACGCGCAACGACTGGTGGCTGATCCGCGGCTTCAAGTCCGACGACGTCGGGCTGTTCCTCGACGGCATGCAGCTGTTCTACACGTCCTATGCGAGCTGGAAGCTCCAGACGCCCAACATGGAGCGTGTCGAGGTGCTGCGCGGCCCGTCGGCGGTGCTCTATGGCGGATCGAGCCCGAGCGGCATCGTCAACGTCATCAGCAAGATGCCGCCGGCCGAGCCGATCCGCTACGTCGAGACGGGTGTCAACAATTTCGGCAACGCCTATGTCGGCTTCGACGTCGGCGGGCCGGTCGCGACGCAGAGCGGGAACGGCAAGCTGTTCTACCGCGTCGTCGGCCAGGTCCAGAACGGCCCGACCCAGGTCAACTTCACGCCGGACAACAACTACTTCATCGCGCCGTCGGTCACCTGGAAGCCGGATGCCGACACCACCTTCACGGTGCTGGCCTCGGCCTCGAAGCAGGACACGCGTGGCATCAACTTCCTGCCCTACCAGGGCACGGTGACCAATGCGCCCTTCGGCAAGATCCCGACCAGCTTCTTTGCCGGCGATCCCAATGTCGACAAGTTCACGCGCGAGCAGGAGATGCTCGGCTACCAGTTCGAGCGCAATCTCAACGACGATCTGACGTTCCGGCAGAATGCGCGCTTCGCCCATGTCGACGTGACCTATCGCGGTTACGTCGGCAATGGTTGGGCCGACGTCAACACGGCCACTCTCAACCGCTACAATTGGTATGCGAAGAACACCGCCAACCAGGCCGATCTCGACAACCAGCTGGAGTATCGCTTCGACACCGGCCCGTTGAAACACACGATGCTGTTCGGCGTCGACTTGAAGGGCTATCAGATCGACGATTACCAGCTCTTCGGGGGCGGCGTGCCCTCGATCAGCGTCTTCAATCCCACCTACGGATTGAGCGACATTCCGTTCGCGGGCGATCCGTTCCGAAACTTCCGGATCACGCAGAAGCAGGCCGGTACCTATCTCCAGGACCAGATGAAGCTCGGCAATTTCACGCTGGTGCTGAGCGGCCGCAATGATTGGGTCGAGACCACTCAGGACAAGCGCTTTACGGGCGCCACGGTTGCCAGCCGCGACGACAGCAGGTTCAGCGGACGCGCAGGCCTCATCTACAATTTCGACAACGGCATCGCGCCCTACGTCTCCTATTCGACGAGCTACAACCCGGTCATTGGCTTGAATGCCAGCAACCAGTTGCTCTTGCCGGAAACCGGCAAGCAGGCCGAAGTCGGCTTGAAAGTGCAGCCCAAGGGCTTCGATGGCTATTTCACGGTTTCGGCTTTCGACCTGAAGCGCCAGAACGCGCTGACGACCGATCCGTCGAATTCGTTGCTGCAGAACCAGACCGGCGAGGTGACCTCGCGCGGCATCGAGCTTGAAGCGGTGGCCAATGTTACGAAGGAGCTGAAGCTGATTGGCGCCTTCACCAGCTATCACATCTTCACCAGCAGGGATCTCGATCCGACGCTGGTCGGCAAGACGCCGACCAACACGCCTTCACTCCTGGCATCAGGCTGGGCCGACTACACCTTCAAGGAAGGACCGCTGACGGGGTTCGGCTTCGGCGGCGGGGTCCGCTACGTCGGCTCGTCCTGGGCCGACACCGCCAATACGCTCGAAGTTCCCGCGGTGGTTCTCGGCGACCTCGCGCTCCACTACGAATGGCAGAACTGGCGCACGGCACTCAACGTGATCAACCTGACCGACAAGATCTATGTCGCAAGTTGCGCCTCGGCCTCGTCCTGCTTCTACGGCGACCGCCGGCGCATCACCGCCAGCGTCTCCTACAAATGGTGAGGCAAACGACGAGGACAGGCCAACGTGAAGCTGCGCCTGTCGGGCCTCGGACCGGCCTGAACTTGGCCCTCTGTCTGCTTCGCTGACTGATACCGCTGATCTTCCACCGGGAGGTCGATGAGCTGCCGGGCGATGCCCCCCGGCCCGGAGCTCATGCGAGCGCGGCGCGTGCGACGCCCCGGCAAGTCGCCGACGCCGCGCTCGCGGCCGATCCGGGTGCGCCAGCCGACGCATTCGCCAGACGAGCCCCGGTCCCGTCGTGATGCATGGCTCGTCTGACCGTCGCGCCTGTGGATACGTGTCTTTCTTGCACCGCGGTCGCGACCATCACCGGCTCCCCTGGCTGTGCTGCTCCGAGGAAGACGCAGCCAGTGTGTCGCCCGGGTGACGCTGGGCGCCTGTCCTCGTGGTAGATTTTGCTGCGCGGCCTCGATAAAGTGAGCTTCCCCAACAGCGGATATCACCGCCGAGCGCACTTGGGCTGATCGGGATCGCCCTTGCTGGGGCGGTCGATCTGCTCCATACCAGCCGCGGGGTGATTCCGGGATTTCTACCGTTCTGGGGCGGCAAAGGGCCTAAAAAGAGCGTGTCTTGCGCCCATTGGTGCACTGCGCTAAGGCTCAGAATAATTCCAAATCGGGACGAATCCGCGGCTCCCCCGACGTCGCGGGAAAAAGGGCTCGCCAATGAGCGGCATTCTACAGAACTATCTTCCACTCGTTGTCTTCATAGGGGTAGCGGGCCTCATCGGCCTCGTGCTGCTGATCGCGCCTTTCATCGTGGCGTTCCAGCAGCCGGACCCGGAAAAGCTGTCGGCGTATGAGTGCGGTTTCAACGCTTTCGACGACGCCCGCATGAAGTTCGACGTCCGCTTCTACCTGGTCGCCATCCTCTTCATCATCTTCGACCTCGAGGTGGCGTTCCTGTTTCCCTGGGCGGTGGCGTTCGGCAAGCTTGGCGCGACCGGCTTCTGGTCCATGGTGGTGTTCCTTGCCGTGCTGACGGTCGGGTTCGCCTATGAATGGAAGAAAGGGGCACTGGAATGGGATTGAACCCTGCACCGTCCGCCGGTCCGGTTCTCGCGCCGGCCCCCAAGGGCATTCTGGATCCGTCGACCGGCAAGCCGGTCGGGGCCAATGATCCGTTCTTCCTCGAGGTCAATTCGGAGCTGTCCGACAAGGGCTTCTTCGTGGCCGCGACCGACGACCTCATCACCTGGGCGCGCACCGGCTCGCTGATGTGGATGACCTTCGGTCTCGCCTGCTGCGCGGTCGAGATGATGCAGGTGTCGATGCCGCGCTACGACGTCGAGCGTTTCGGCTTCGCGCCGCGTGCCTCGCCGCGCCAGTCCGACGTGATGATCGTCGCGGGTACGCTCACCAACAAGATGGCCCCGGCGCTGCGCAAGGTCTACGACCAGATGCCCGAGCCGCGCTACGTCATCTCGATGGGCTCGTGCGCCAATGGCGGCGGCTACTATCACTATTCCTATTCGGTCGTGCGCGGTTGCGACCGCATCGTGCCGATCGACATCTATGTGCCGGGCTGCCCGCCCACGGCGGAAGCGCTGCTCTACGGCGTGCTGCTGCTTCAGAAGAAGATCCGGCGCACCGGCACCATCGAACGCTAAGGTTTACGTCATGGACGATGGCAAGCTCGACGCCCTTGGGCAAACGATCGTTAGCGCGCTTCCGGGCGCGGCCACCGGTCATTCGGTGGCCTTCAACCAGCTGACGGTGGATGTCGAGGCCAGCAAGATCGTTGAGGTGGTCAAGTACCTCCGCGACGATCCGAGCTGTCGCTTCGTCAACTTCACCGACATCACGGCGGTGGACTATCCGGATCGCGAGAAGCGCTTCGACGTGATCTACCACTTTCTGTCACCGACGCTGAACACGCGGATCCGGCTCAGGGCTCAAGCCGACGAGACCACCCAGGTGCCGTCGCTGATCGATGTGTTCCCCGGCGCCGACTGGTTCGAGCGCGAGGCCTACGATCTCTATGGCGTGTTCTTCGTCGGCCATCCCGACATGCGCCGGATCCTCACCGATTACGGTTTCGAGGGCCATCCGCTGCGCAAGGATTTCCCGACCACCGGCTTCGTCGAGGTCCGCTACGACGACCAGGAGAAGCGGGTGGTGTACGAGCCTGTCAGGCTCAACCAGGAATTCCGCAAGTTCGACTTTTTGTCGCCGTGGGAGGGCGCCGACTATCCGGTCCTTCCGGGTGATGAAAAAGCAGGGCCGAAGGTCTGATCATGAACGAGCAACCCGAACAGCTTCGCAATTTCACAATCAATTTCGGTCCGCAGCATCCGGCCGCGCACGGCGTGCTGCGCTTGGTGCTGGAGCTTGACGGCGAGGTCGTCGCCCGCGTCGACCCGCATATCGGCCTGCTTCACCGCGGCACCGAGAAGCTGATCGAGCAGAAGACCTATCTCCAGGCGATCCCTTATTTCGATCGCCTCGACTACGTCGCGCCGATGAACCAGGAGCACGCCTTCTGTCTCGCGGCCGAGAAGCTGCTCGGCATCGAGGTGCCGCGCCGCGGCCAGCTGATCCGCGTGCTCTATTGCGAGATCGGCCGCATCCTGTCCCATCTGCTCAACGTCACCACGCAGGCGATGGACGTCGGCGCGCTGACCCCGCCGCTGTGGGGGTTCGAAGAGCGCGAGAAGCTGATGGTGTTCTACG
>Ga0207647_10003645_pt1 | contig 11519 bp, 8 predicted proteins | sample KBSCornC2_FD_184295 | JGI IMG/M metagenome (GOLD analysis project Ga0207647, IMG submission 184295) | Corn rhizosphere microbial communities from Kellogg Biological Station, Michigan, USA - C2 (SPAdes) (version 2) | ecosystem: Host-associated > Plants > Roots > Rhizosphere ...
GAATGTCGCCAACGAAGTGCCCCAAGTAGATGAGCGCAACCGAGCGTAGACGATCGGACATGTGCCATGATCGGAGGATTGCGAACTCCCGAATGATCGCGCTGTCGGCGCATTCGTAAGCCAGGCCGCAGCCCGACTGGAGGTCGATCATGGCAGTGTCGCGCGAATAATTGATAAAATGCTCCGCGTCGCGGCGTTGGGGGCCTGCAGCAATTGCGCGGTCGGGGTATGTGCAGGCGGTCGAGAACTCTCCATTCAAGGGATCTGAAGCAAGGGCCGTGGGTCGCGCCTGAAGCAGCCGGCCGACTTCGGCTCTCGCTGTCGGCGTTAGGTTGATAAAAGCGATCTCGCAGACCGTGCGATGCCCCGCATTGCCCCAAGCGAATGATGGAGAGCTCCAGGCGGCAAGACCCAAGCCGGCTGCCAAAGTAGTCTTGGCGAGATATCGAAACAAAGCTGTCATCGGCTTCGCCCTCCGTTGGACCTCTCACGGGGACCCGTCCCGCAACCGGTCATGCAGTTGGCGGTGGACCAGCTCGGCACGCTGACCCGGAATTCATCACATAGCTCGGGGTCGCAAACAATAGGCTGCGCGCAAGTGGCAAACCCAACACAAGCGATCTTTTTCCATTTTGGCGCGCGCATTGCAAACACAGCGCTCTTGAGTCATTCTCGTGCAATCACAGCGTGCCGATGCTGACTAAGACCGCGCGGATCGCGCCCTACAGGGCGTTTTCGCATCGCGGAAAGTTGGGGGACATGCATCGGCCTCAAACACTGTCTCAAATCGCCCCGGCTCGCGAGCGCCGTCGTCCGTTTCGCCGTGGAACTCTTCATGCGGCGCTTCTGCTCGCCGCGGGCATCTGGATGGCGAACGCTCCGGCCTTCGCCAAGAACCCCAACTGCACGCTCGCGCAAAAGAAATCGGCGGACAAATGGCTGTGGCTCAATGCGCGTGACAAGGATCTCTCGCTCAAGCAGAACCTGCCGTGGGGTGCGCCCACGGCGACCGCGCCGACGACCAATGAGCATCTCCTCATCCACTGGGACTATGTGATCGGCTATGACGACGATCTAAGAGTCCCTCTGTGGACCGGCGAGCGGGTTGTCGGGTCCAAGCTGGGTAACACCACGCGCTCCGATTGCTTCCGGCCGGATCCGCGCCTGGACCCGTCCGTATCGGCAAGCCTCGATGACTATGATGAGCCGATCTACGATCAGGGACACATCACGCCGAGCGCCGACGTAACCATCTCCAAGATCTCGGTTTGGAACTCGTTCGTCCTTTCGAACATGACGCCGCAATATGCGGTGTTCAATCGCGGTATCTGGCGCAAGCTTGAGGATCTTGCCCGTCGGTGGGCGATCGCCAATGGCACTGCCTACATCCTGACCGGCAGCATCTTCGACCGGGACAACAACGGTTTGCGCGACCCCGATTCGGTGGCGCCCCAGATGAAGCCTCGAAAGGGCTTGCCACGGGTGGCGATCCCGAGCGCGTTCTATAAGATTGTCACGATCGAGCAGCCGGATCACAGCCTCAAAACCATCGCCTTCATACTGCCCAACACACCCACAGCAGTTCCGTCAAAGCAGACCCTTGGCTACCTTGGCTCAAGCATCGTCACCATCGAAGCGGTCGAGCGGTTTACTGGCCTGGACTTGTTTCCAGCTGGCCCCGCAATAACGCAGTCGAATGCGCTGTGGCCCATCCCCATGGCTGCCCCGAGAAATAGTTCCAAGCGCAAGCATAAGCCGACATGAGCGATACCCGCCGAAGCAAATTCGATTCCAATCGGCTCCTGCTGTGGCTCATCCACGGCGGCGCCGTGCTAGGAGTGACAGTCGCATTCCTTCTCGTCGTCATGACCGCTGTCGCGCAGCAGGAGGTCGTTGCGAGCATCAAGCAACAGCAGCTTGCACTCGGCTACGGCGCGGCCCTCTCGATCCGCAATGAAGCCCAGAAGGTCAACGGCCAGCTCAGCGCGCTACGAACAGAAGCGCAGAAGCAAGCCAATCAGCTTCGCGAAGACCAGGTCAAGTTCTTGGCCGCCCAGCGTCGCTGGCAGGACAGCTGGGATGAGCTTTTGCCCTTCGTCGAGCGGCTCACCAAGACCTGTGGCATCGAGATTCCGAAGGACAAGAGCTTTGGCTCACGAGCGGCTGCTCTGAACGACCTTAAACAATGTCAGGCGAGCGCCCCTAATACCCAGCCGGGGTCGCAATTTCTTGCCGCCTCGCATCAGCCGGCCAGCACGTTCGCCCAAGCCCAGGTTCAGTACCGCGATGCATTCGACGCTTTTTCCATAACCAAGGATCGTTTGGAGGGTCTTCGCGCACAGCTTGCGACGACCGCATTGTCCGACGTTGAGGCGAAGGTCGACACGAGTTTTTCGGAAATGAACGTGCTGTTCAGCAACTGGATGCTGGTGGGCGGCACTCTCGGGCTGTTTCCGCCCGCGCTCTTGCAAATCCTTTTGACCTTTTTCTCGGGGCTTTTCGGGGCGATTCTCGTGACGCTGGTGTTGCTCGTTTATCCCAAGAGCAATTTCGACATCACAGCGACTAAGGAGACCTGGGCCCGCGTGTTCCTTGGGGGGCTCATCGCCCTTTGCGTTTACATCGTGCTTCTCGGCGGAACGGCCGTGATGGGTGCTTCGAGCGGCCTTTCGGCCGCCGGAAGTAACTACATGGCATTCTGCGGAATCGGGATCCTTGCCGGCATGTTCTCCGACCGGGTCGCTTTCTGGCTGTCGGACCGGGCAAATTCGTTCTTCCGTAGCACGCCTGGCTCAACCGCAGCCGCCCATTCTGGAGGCAGGGGAAATCCGTGACCGAGTCCACCGCACGCCAGCAGCAGCCCGCCTGTAAGCCGAAGCTTAAGAAGTGGGGAATGACGGGCTGGTACAGCCCGGTGGTCCTGGTGAAGACCGCCATCCGCGTCATGATCTCGACCGTGTTCGGGGAAATGGCCGATCGGCGCGAAGCGATTGCGGCCTCAAACGCAATCCGGGCGAAGCCCTTCGATCCGACCATGTCCTACGCCAAAGCGAAGGAGGATTTTTGGTTCGATTATCTGGCTGACACAGGTGATGGCTGGAATTCGACTTACGCCATGGCGCGCCTGGTTTCGCAGGAGACGATCGATGTCGCGGACCAAAAGCTCCCGCGTGGAAAATTTCTGCTCTTGGGTGGGGACCAGGTCTACCCCTTCGCGACGCGCGAAGCCTATGACGAGCGTTTTCTCGCGCCATTCGATGAAGCTTATGCGCCCGGGAAAGTCGCACAATGGCCGGAGCGCAGCTACGACTTATATGCCATCCCCGGCAATCACGATTGGTACGATGGGCTGAACGCCTTCTTCGGAATCTTCTGCCGCCGCCGCATCGCGACGCGAAACACGATCGGGTTCAACCGCCGGGGCCGGGCCGTGGCCGGACGCGACACCAAACAGACCCGAAGCTATTTCGCTGCCGAGCTCCCGGGCAAGTGGTGGATTTGGGGCACTGACGCTCAGCTCGAAGGCTATATCGACCAGCCGCAGGTTGAGTTCTTCCGGCATGTGGCACATTTCTGGATGGAGAAGAATTCCAAGCTAATCCTGTGCGTCGACGGCCCGCGCTGGGCCTATGCTGACCCCAAGAAGCCCGAGCCGAAGTTTGAAAACTTTTCCTACCTCGAGCGGATCGCCGGCGCCGAGCCCGGTGAGGACGGACAGCCGATGGGCCATAAGCTCAAGCTCGTCCTCACCGGGGATAGCCATCATTACTCCCGCTACACCGAGGACGATCGCCAATATATTACCTGCGGCGGCGGCGGCGCATTCCTGCACCCCACCCATCATTTAAAGGCGGTCAATAGCTTTGACTGGCGCTTCCCACCTCCAGGCGAGCCGGTGCAGGAAAGTCAGGACTCCTACCGACGCACCTTCACCCTCGCGAAAAAGAACCCGGACGGACCGGAGGCATTGTTTCCCAGCCGCAAGCAGTCGGCGCAGCTTGCATACAAGAACTTCGGATTCGCCGGGATCAATAAGCTCTTCACGCTGACCTTGTTCGCCGCTTACGTGATCTTCCACTGGCTGCTCGACTTTAATGCGCGCGTCAGCGGCCAGGAGTCGCTGAGGGCGGCGCTCCGCACGGGCAACTTTTGGCAGTCAATCTGCGCCTACTGGTCGCTGGTCGTGGTATCACCGGCCGCCATTCTCCTCATCGGCATCGGGCTTGCGGCCTACATCTACGCCGCTGACACCCGCGATTCCTACGGCTGGTGGGTGCGCGTCGGCATCGGAGCCGCGCATGCGACACTGCAGGCGGTCGTGGTCACCGTAACGACCTGCTTCGCGATGGGCTGGTTCTTTCCGTGGCTGCTCGGCGCGGCTCGCTCCGCAGGTCCGATCGATGCAGCCCTGACCTGGGCATCTCCGCTTGCGCCCTCTCTAGAGATTGGCCTTGCGGCAGCCATCGCGGCGATCTTCTCGGCGACCGCGTATGGCATTTATCTGCTCGTCATGCTCAACGGCTTCGGGCTTCACTGGAACGAGGGATTTTCGTCCTTCGCGCACGAGGGTTTCAAGGGCATGCTGAGGATGAAGATCTCGCCGACCGGCGAGCTCACGATTTATCCCATCGGCCTCAAGAATGTGCCTTCCGACATGAGCGACCCGCCGAAGAATCCCCCACTAGAGCCCGAACTTATCGAAGGCCCGATCGTCATCAGCTAGAGGGTTTGATGGATTCCATGAGTTGCGGCGTACTCGGCCAATTAAGACTGCTGGGCGCACTTCTGGGCGCATCATGCATTGCAGCGAGCGGCGCCGTTGCTCAGCAAATCCCGGGAAGTGATCCAGGTTCGGACAGCCGCACCCGCTTCCGCGAGATCTTTTGCGCAGTCCAAGCCGCCCACGGTTCATTGTATCCGTATGACCGGCCGTGCGACCGTGCGCTGCACCGTCTTGGCGGCGAATCAGCCCCCACGGGCAAAGCTGTTTATCTTGGGCCCGCGCGCGTCCGCTTACGCATCGTCGTCGTTCCCGGGATTCTGGGTGAGTGCGTCGCCAGAATGGCGACGCCTTTCGAGGACGGGATTGAACCGCTGAGGCAGCGCGGCTGGACGGTGCAAAGTCTGCGAGTAAGCGGGCGCGGCGACAGCGCTCACAATGCCAAGCAGATCCGCGATCAGCTGCGCGCGTTGCACCTGATGCCCAACGAGAAGCTGGTACTCATCGGTTATTCGAAAGGGATGAGCGACATTCTCGAGCTTCTCGGAAGTTCCGACGAGTCGGTCATTCCGGCAGGCTCATCGATCGTATCGCTCACAGGCGTTGTGCGTGGCACGCCAATAGCTGATCGCGCCAGTCCTGCTTACCGCATGTTTCGTAGGCTTCCCGTGCCGGGGTGTCCGGCAGGTCCGGGGAACGCGGTCGAAAGTCTGACTCGAGAACATCGATTAAGGTGGCTGGCCACACATCGGCTGCCCGTCCGCCTGCGCTACTACTCCCTGCCCGCTTTTGCCGATCTCGCCAATATTTCCGCGGTACTTCGAAGCAGCTGGCGAACGCTCGCGACCATCGATCCGAAAAATGACGGAAATGTTATCGCCTCCGACAGCGTCATTCCGGGCGGAAGCACACTCGGCTATGCCAATTCAGACCATTGGGCGTTGGTGTTGCCATTCGCCCTCAAAGCTCCCATGCGAGCGAAGCTGTTTGCGACCAAGAACGAGTACCCGCGAGTGGTGCTGCTCGAAAGCATTGCCCGATTTTTCGACGAATTATATCTCGCCGAAAATACGATCGCCTCGGCCTCGAAATAGCCAAAAAAAATCGCGTCGGAAGGTGCTGCCTGCGGGCGGCCTCCCTCAGACGCCGAGAAACTGCTCGATCTCGCCCCAGTGCTCGCTCACACAATCGCGGCCCATCTGGATGGCGTCCTTGATAAGTGCACTGTTAAATTCGAGCGTGTCGTAAAGGTTCTTCGGGGGCTCGATGACCTTGACGGGCACGAGCCGGAACTGTGCGACAGCCATCTCAAGAGGCGCCATGACCTTTGCGATCTGGGGGCCAGCCAAACCCAGACTCTGGAGCTCGACTCTTTGCCGGTCGCGAGCGTTCAGCAGCTGGTTGATCAGGTTTACGTTCTTAAGGTCGTTCGTCGACACTTCATTCTGGAGAATATCTACGGCTCGAAGTCCGATCGACGTCAGGCTCCCATATTTCTTAGGCGCTGCTGGGCCTGCCGGAGCTGAGGCACGGACAACCAGGATCGCACGCGGAAGTTCATTGAGTGCCGCGTCAAGCGGCGTGACGTCGCGAACACCACCGTCGACCCACTGCTCGTCGTGGCCAAGCGCATCCTCCGACTCCTGGGGCGGGAACACGAATGGCATTGCGCAACTCGCATAGACCCAGTCGGCGAGATTATCGGCGTTCTCAGCAACGAGCCGGAACTCGCCTGTGGTCAGATTCACGACACCAATTCTGAGCCGCTTTCCGCTCGCGCGAATTTTCTGCGTATCGATCGTCTGCTTCAGCAGCTTTCTGAGCGGCTCGACGCTGTACATCGATGGCTTGCCCGTGATGATGTTAAGAAACGTACCGCCCCGCTTCTTGTAGATGTCGTCTGGACCCTTGATGCTGGTCCAGAACTGAATCAGCTTTCCAATATCGTTCTGTGCGACGCCTGCAGCCTGGATAGCGCCTGTCGACGTTCCGACTGCGACGTCGAAACTGACTTTCTTGCCGGTGATGAGAGCGTCCAGCACACCAACCTGGAACGCCCCCTTGGCGCCGCCGCCGCTCAAGACAACTGCTAGTCCGCCCGCCATCATTCTTCTCCCCATTCGTGGAAAAGTCAGGTCGATCCGGCCGTCCCAGTGTGCGAGTCTTCGAAATCCAAGTCCAGGCCCTCACAAGAGCGCCAGTCGCTCACCCAACCACCAAGGCTGCTGAAAAGGGGACTAGCCGCGGGCATCCCCGGTCCGATCGCAGCGGCTCCAACCCAGCTCCGCGTCCAGCCCGCGACGGCCCAAATAACAGCGACCACAATCCAGCTAATCGAGTCCCTGACCCAAACCAAGCGGATAGCCCGCGACATGCCATGTAATTTGAAACGTGGTTCGAGCCCCGTTCCCCGGTCCGATCAAGAAAACTCAGCGCTTCCCGAGAGAAAGTATTACCGGCCCATAGATTGGGCAAATCGCGTCCGATCGACAACGAGTCCCGCACGTTTCGAAGTTGTCGCAGGGTAATCATTGCTTCTTTGCTTCTCACCTCGCCGAGTCGGATTTGAGTTTATTGTAGACAAGAGCCGCGTCTGAGCTCACTCTTATCTTCGAGTCTGACGGCAATAATGCCGGAGTAGGCTATCTGGTTCGATAGCAATTCTCGTTCCGCGGGGGCGCGAATGGAACTAGGCGAAGCCACACTAACTATCGAGCGGGCGATTCAGTTCGTCCACGATGACCCCGCGCTCGTTGAGAGTTTGACGCGTCTTCGGGACGGGGGACTTTTGAAAATTGTCGGCCGCTGGCCACCCGAGGGATCGACGGCAGATAGCGCTGAACTCCAGCAATATCGGGATGTCCTCCGCCACACCATCGCTGAGGCTGCTAAGGGCAATGCATCACCCGAACTCCAGCAGAAGCTGAAGCAGCTGCTGCTAGAAGTCGAGGTACAGCTTCAGGGCGATGAGAGTAGCTCACCGGACGCCGCGTCGTATGACGATCACGGCGATAGCGGCGACGAGGACGGCGCACCCGGTATCGTTGGCCCTTGGGACGACTGAAAGAATGACGCCCGACGGTCCACCAAAGCCGGCACCGGCAGCTGCCATTCCACTGTCGACGGAAGCAGCCACTGGGGCGGCGGTCGCAGCTCCCCCGCGTTTGGCGGCGGCACACGAAGGTCCTGCGCCTTCTGACACGTCGCCAGCGCCGCAAGAGGTTCTACCCCTCGAGGCGCCCGGGACCGAGACCGACGATGGGCGAGGCGCTTACCGGGTGTGGCCGGCCGATGCGGATGGTAACTGGATCAACTACTCTCAAGGAGCGACGCCCAATCCGTCCGATCCCAATGCAGTCGAAATCTACTTCGGCCTGCGCTCCAAGGGCGGGCCACCGACCAAAGAACAGAATGATCTGCAGGCCGCGATAGAGCAGGTTCGGGCGACGATCTGCGCTCTCTACTTGAAAGGGAGCAAAGCCAAACCTCAGTTCCGCCTGTTCTATGTTCGTTTGTTCCGGCTCGCCCAGCTTGGCCTGGAGGCCAATCCTATGCCGGATATCGCTAAGGCATCGCTCAACCAGGTTATCGACGACCTCATTAACGCCGAGGGAGCGCGGGTAAAAAACCAACATCTCATCGAGCTTGGCGCTCGCGCCATAGCGCTCGGTGCCTTCTTCTTGCTCCTTTACACCGCGATCAGCCTTGCGCCTCCTTCGAGACTGTTTTCATCCCTCGGTATCGATCCGGTCGTCGCACGATCGTTCCTGCTGCTTTGGACAGGATGCTTCGGCGGGGTCTGGTTGTCCTACGCAATCCGAAAGTCGACGTTCACCCTGCGAGACCTCGTCGTACGAGATGACGACCGTTTGCTGCCGACGACGCGTCTAATATTTGCGGGTGCGCTGACGATGACGCTCGGACTTCTGTTGGCGCTCGGGCTTATAGACGCCCGGATAGGGAATGAATCTGTGGCGGCTTTCACCCGTGAACCGACCAAGGCACTGCTCCTGGGATTGATCTGCGGAGTAAGCGAACTTTTGCTGCCGTCGATGATCGGTAAGCGCGCCAACGACCTACTATCCAAATTCCAATGAGAGAGCACACGAGCATAACGTTGCAGCGATTACCTGCTCGGCGCTCCGCCCCGACTCGGATCACGTGCGTCTACCGCCCGGTCAGTTGCGTCATCCCACTGCCGTCAACGTTGATCACGTAGATCTCCTGGTTGCCTGTGCGGCTCGAGACAAGCGCCAGCTTCTTGCCGTCGGGTGCCCACTCAGCGCAGCAGTCGTAACCGGACTCCGCGACCAGCTTGACGGGATTCTTGCCGTCCATGCCAATCAGCATGATATCCCACTGGCGCGGCGCGCGCCGGAGATTGGCCCCGAACGCGAGCCGTTTCCCGTCCGGCGACGGCGCCGGATAAAAACTATGGTAGCGGTAGTTGAGCAGGCTCTTTCGCGTCCCATCGATGACGCTGACCGCCATCAAATCGGTATCGATCACGCCCTCGCTCGCATCGAAGAAAATCCACATTCCGTCGCGCGACCACACGGGATTGGCGAGGTCCTTTGGCAACGGCCATTGGGAGGACTTGAGTTCGCGTGGGCGATAACCGGCCGGACCCGGAGTTGCATAGCTGACCATCAGGTGCGGATCACCAGGCGGGCCAGAAACGTAGACGATGCGGCTGCCGTCAGGCGAATAGCGCGGCGTGCTTTCGGCCTCCGCGGTCGCGGTGATCTGCACGAGGTTGGCTCCGTCGGGATCCATCGACCACAAGTCAGCGGTCATGAACCCCGAATAGCTGCTGGCACCGCGAAACGACTGGAAGACTATTCTTTTACCGTCCGGTGACCAGTCTGGCTGCCTGTCGGCCTCGAACTGGTGGGTTACTCGCGTTTGGCCGGACCCGTCCGCGTTCATTACGTAAATCTCGTAATTACCATCGCGGTTGGATTGGAAAACGATGCGCTTGCCGTCGGGTGACCAGCGCGGATAGCTATTTTCAAGCGTTTGACCTTGGGCGCCGACCGGGTTGGGGAAACAAGCCACCCAAGGGATGAATGCGAGCCAGCGCGCGGAACGCAAATGCATATCTATCGCTCCTTCGGCAGTGCGCCGAAAACCGTCATCACGCTCTGGACCGCCGATGGGACGAACCAAGTGCGCATTGACAAGTGAGAGCCGGTGCGCTCGCGAGGGGTGGGAACAGCCACCCTTCCGCGCTGGGGACCGCACGGGCCGGGAGGCTCCCCTCCCCCCGGCCGCCCCGGCTCTCGAACTAGAACCGCGTCTTGATGCCGCCGAAGAACCTGCGGCCGAATACATCGTAAATGCCGGCATTACCGACGCCCGCCAGGGGGCCGCTGCCGGTGCCCGTGAGACCCAACGGCGGATGGCGATCGAAAACGTTATCCACGCCGGCATAGATCTGGATGTTCTTGAGGTGACCGAAGGCCGGCCCCGTGTCCCACTGGATACGAAGAGCATGATAAGTTGTGACCGGAAGCTTGAGCGGCGTGGACCAGTCAGCGTTATTCGGCGGGCAGCTATTCGGATCGCCCGCCGTGACACATGCGCTTGGCAGGCTGATCTGATCCTCGGCCTGACTAACATACTGCCAGCCAATATAATGCATGCTGTAACCAAAGGTGACATGACCGACTTTCAGGTCCGCATCGAAGCGGCCCTCGTCCTTAGGGTCGCCAACCTCACCGAGAAACTGGTTCTCGAACTTGGGATCGAGGACGTTCTCGAAGTTGCTGTTCTGCAGGCCGTGGACCCAAATCACTCCGGTATCGAGCGTCACATTGCCGCTGAGGCGAGCCCGGTAGTTGGCATTGATATCGATGCCGCGACGGATCCGCTTGGCGTAGTTTTGCGGACCTTGCAGAACTGAGTTGAACAGTACTTCACCCGGGTTTTCGGTGGCCGGTCCTGATCCCGGGCCCCGCCAGCGTGTGAACAGACCGCAGAATGGGTTGCCCGCCGGCAGGTCGTAGCAATTGTTGACGATAGTTTGCGCCGTAACCGAAGCAATCACCTTGTCGACCTTGATGTTGTAATAGTCGACGCTCAGCGAGAAGCCAGGCAGGAACCTCGGCTGCAGGACGCCGCCGATAGTCAATGAGTGCGAGACCTCGGGAAGAAGGTCAGGGTTACTGCCGCTCAAAATTCCGAGCGAATAGGCACCGTTTCGGATTGTCGCCTGCAAAGACCCAACGTCGGCCGTGCAAGCTGCAGCGCGCGTCGTGCTTCCCAGATTCACCGCGTTGGTACTGCAGGGGTCGACGTAAGTCGGCGAGAAATTCGGCACGACCGGAAATCCGGTCTCCGACAGGTTCGGCGCGCGGACCGATTTGCCGTAATTACCGCGGAACCTGATGTCGCGGACGGGGGACCACTCGCCGCCGAAGTTATACGTCCACACGCCTTTGATCGGCGCGGCGTAACGAGAGTAACGCCCCGCGCCCGACACCGACAGCTCGTGGAAGAACGGCATGTTCTTGAGAATTGGCACGTTGATTTCGCCGAACACTTCCGAGACATGGAAGGCTTCCGGGTCGAAGTTGCCGACGTCGACCTCGTTGGTGATGCTGATGCCGCCTCCGGGCGTGTCGACCAGCGGATCCTCATGATAGAAGGCCGTTTCCCGCCGATATTCGCCGCCAAGGACGAAGCCGATCGGGCCGCCTGGAAGCGAAAAGAGCTGGCTGCTGTCGCCATTGACGAAGCCGAGGACGTCGAATTGCGTCATCCTCGCAGTCTTGAACCCGGGCGCTCCGAAGTAGGC
>Ga0207647_10003646_pt1 | contig 11519 bp, 9 predicted proteins | sample KBSCornC2_FD_184295 | JGI IMG/M metagenome (GOLD analysis project Ga0207647, IMG submission 184295) | Corn rhizosphere microbial communities from Kellogg Biological Station, Michigan, USA - C2 (SPAdes) (version 2) | ecosystem: Host-associated > Plants > Roots > Rhizosphere ...
GCTGGGCCTGCTGGCCCGCGACCTGCACGACGCCGTGCGCCGCCTCGGCGGCGACCTTGCGCAGGAAGGCGTGCCGGGCAGCGTCGCCGACGCGCGCCAGCACCTGCAGGACGTGCTGGAGATGAGCTCGCAGGCCGCGCACCGTTCGCTCGATTTCGCCGAGCGCATGCGTCCGCAGGCCGAAGCGGTGGCGCAGAACGCCAACGCCGTGATCGACGGCACGCCCGAGGGCGACGTGGCGCATGTGCTGGCCAAGCAGGCCCAGTCGTTCGCCAACGAGTGCCGCGAAGGCCTCGCCGACTTCGTGGTGGCGCAATCCTGGCAGGACCTGTCGGGACAGCGCATCAAGAAGGTCGTCAACTTCATCGGCAGCGTGGAGAACTCGCTGCTGGAACTGGTGAGCCTCACCGGCGCACTCGCCACCGGCGAAGCCGCGGCGGCGCCGGTCAAGGTCACCAGCCAGGACGAGGCCGATCGTCTGCTCAGCGAATTCGGCTTCTAAAAAAACAAGGACTGGCGTTGATGGATCCCACGTTGGACAGCGAGCTGCGCGATGCCTTCCTGGTGGAAGCCGGGGACCTCGTGCAGCGCCTGGGCGACCAGCTGATCGGGCTGGAAGCCGCGCCGCGTGACAGCGAGCTGTTGAACGCGGTGTTTCGCGCGTTCCATACCGTGAAGGGCGGCGCGGGCTTTCTCGCGGTCGAGCCGATGGTGCAGCTGTGCCATCACGCCGAAGACCTGCTCAACGTGGCGCGCAACGGTCAGCTGCTGATCGATGCCGAACGCATGGACGCGCTGCTCGAAGCGCTGGACCTGCTGAACGACATGCTCGCCGCGCTGGCCGGTGGGCAGGCCATGGCGATGCCGCCGCGAGCCTTGCTCGATCGCCTCTCGCCGGGTACGCGTGCGGCGCCTGCGGCGGCGCCCAAGCCGGTCGCGCAGCCCGTGGCGCCGCCGCCGGCCGATGGCAGCATCGACGATTCCGAATTCGAGGCGCTGCTGGACAGCCTATACGGCAACGGCGGCGCACCGGGTGCGCCCGCCCCTTCGTCGACCGACGCCGGCGCGATCTCCGATGACGAATTCGAAGCGCTGCTGGACAACCTGCACGGCAAGGGCGGCTCGCCCGGCGCGCACGAGGTACCGCCGGCCGCCGCGTCGTCGGACAGCATCAGCGACGACGAATTCGAAGCGCTGCTCGACAACCTGCATGGCAAGGGTTCGGCGCCCGGCGCAGTGCAGGCGGCGGCACCCGCGCCGGTAGCGGCTCCCGCGGCTGCGCCGGCACCTGCCGCACGCCACGCCGCGCCGCCGCCGGAAAACACCGTGCGCGTGGATACCGCGCGCCTCGATTCCCTCGTGCATCGCGCCGGTGAGCTGGTGCTGGTGCGCAACCGCCTGCTGAGCCTCGCGGCGAAGCAGGGCGATGAAACCCTCGCGCTGGCCGCGAGCGAACTCGATCGCGTGGCCGACGCGCTGCAGAACGCCGTGCTCGGCATGCGCATGCAGCCGGTGGGGCGCCTGTTCCAGCGCTTTCCGCGCATCGTGCGCGATCTCTCGCGCCAGCTCGGCAAGGAAGTGGAACTCGTGCAGGAAGGCGAGGGCACCGATCTCGACCGCAGCCTGGTCGAGGCGCTGGCCGACCCGATGGTGCACCTCATCCGCAACGCGCTCGACCACGGCCTGGAAATGCCGGCCGATCGCGAGCACGCCGGCAAGCCGCGCAAGGGCAAGGTGACCCTGTCGGCGAGCCAGCGTGGCGAACGCATCGTCATCTCCGTGGCCGACGACGGCCGCGGCATGAACCCCGACGTCCTGCGCCGCAAGGCGGTGGAGAAGGGCGTCATCGACGAGGCGCAGGCCGCGCGCCTCACCGAGAACGAATGCTATGAACTGATCTTCCGCCCCGGCTTCAGCACGGCCGCCACCGTCTCCGACATTTCCGGTCGCGGCGTGGGCATGGACGTGGTGAAGACGCGCGTGGCCGAACTCGGCGGCACGCTGCAGGTGCGCTCGCAGCTGGGCCGCGGCAGCACGCTGGAACTCGCCGTGCCGCTCACGCTGGCGATCCAGCGCGTGCTGATGGTGCGCGTCGGCGCACGCCTGCTCGCGCTACCGCTCAGCAACGTCGAGGAAGTGTTCGAGATGGCGCCGGGGCAGCAACAGCAGCTCGATGGTCGCGTCGTCGCTTCGCATCGCGGTCGCGCGCTGGCGCTGGCGGATCTCGCCGGCTGGGTCGGCGTCAACGACCTGCCGGGCGGTCACGTGGTGGTGCTGCACATCGGCCACCTGCGCCTGGGTTGCCTCGTGCACGAAGTGCTCGGCCGCGAAGACGTGATGGTGAAACCGCTCGGCCCCCTGTTCGAAGGCGTGCCCGCCGTGGCGGGCGCGACGGTCACCGGCGACGGCCGCCTGGCGCTGGTGATGGATCTTGCCGGCCTCGCGGACGCCGATGGCCAACTCCTCCCTTCATTGCGAATGAGCGCCTGACATGGACCTGGTAAGTCTCATCGGCACGATCCTGGCGTTCATCGTCATCATCGTCGGCACCATCCTCAAGGGCTCCAGCGTGGAAGCGCTGTGGAACCCGGCTGCCTTCGTGATCGTGTTCCTCGGCACCATCGCCGCGCTGCTCGTGCAGAACTCCGGCAAGGTGCTCAAGCACGCGATGAAGCTGTTCCCGATGGTGTACAAGCCGCCGCAGCACCAGCCCAGCGATCTCATCAGCCGCATCGTCGGCTGGAGCGAGATTTCGCGCCGCCAGGGTCTGCTCGGCCTGGAACCGCAGATCGATTCGGAAAGCGACACCTTCGTGCGCAAGGGCTTGCAGCTGCTGGTGGACGGCAGCGAACCGGAAGCCATCCGCGGCGTGCTCGAAGTGGAAGTGGATGCGCGCGAGCACCACGATCTCGCCGGCGCCAAGGTGTTCGAGAACGCCGGCATCTTCTCGCCCACCATGGGCATCATCGGCGCGGTGATGGGCCTGATGGCGGTGATGCAGAACCTGGCCGATCCCAGCAAGCTGGGCCACGGCATCGCGGCGGCGTTCGTCGCCACCATCTACGGCGTCGCGCTCGCCAACCTGCTGATGCTGCCGATGTCGGCGCGCCTGAAAAGCCTGATCCACAAGCAGACGCAGATGCGCGAGATCCTGATCGAAGGCCTGGTGGCGATCGCCGAAGGATCGAACCCGCGCCAGATCGAAGCCAAGCTGCAAGGCTATATGCCGTAACCGGGACGCGATGTGGCCAGGAAGAAGAAAAAACACGAGGATCACGTCAACCACGAGGCATGGGCGATTCCCTATGCCGACCTGATGACGCTGCTGCTCGCCTTCTTCGTGGTGATGTACGCGGTGTCGGTGGTGAACGAAGGCAAGTACCGCGTCATGTCCAACTCCATCATCGAGGCGTTCAACGGCTCCAGCCACGTGATCGCGCCGATGCCGCAGACGCGCACCTCGCCGCACAACGTGGACCCCGCCATGGCCGCGCCGCAAGGCCAGCCCGGCGCGGCGACCACGCCGGTGAACGTGCCCATTCCCGCCAAGCCGCAGAGCGTGCGCGTGATGGACGTGCGCCAGACGCTGCAGGATCGCACCGAGCAGAAGAACCTCGAGGTGATCCGCGACCAGATCCAGCGCGCGATGCAGCCGTTGATCGACAAGCAGATGGTGATCGTGCGCAAGACCACCCACTGGCTGGAGATCGAGCTGCGCACGGACATCCTGTTTCCCAGCGGCGTGGCGAAGCTGTCCGACCAGGCCGACGGCGTGCTCGACCAGATGGCCGGCATCCTCAAGCCGTTTCCCAACGCGGTGCGCATCGAGGGCTATACCGACGATCGCCCGATCAACACCTCGTTGTATCCCTCCAACTGGGAACTGTCGGCGGCCCGCGCCGCGGCGGTGGCGCGCCTGTTTTCCGAACAGGGCGTCGAACCGGCGCGCCTGGGCATTGTCGGCTGGAGCGAATATCGCCCCGCCGCGGACAACACCACCGCCGATGGCCGCAACCACAACCGCCGCGTGCTGATCGTCATCCTCAGCAACGATGGCGCGCCCAAGCGGTTCTTCAACGATGCCGACGGCAAGAACCAGTACGCAGATACCGGCGATGCGATGTCGCCGGCGACGGAAGTGCCCTCGGCGCTCCCGGCGGTCCCCCTGTTGTCGCCGGTGGCCGCGGAGCTCGGCCGCGATGGCATCGTGCCCACGAACAAGGTGATCCTCGCCGGTCCCGCGCCCTCGCCATACCTCATGGAAACAAGGGACTCGCCGTCCAGCGTGCCACCGGCCACGGCCGGCGCGATCACCGTCACGGCGCCTCGCCTCGCCACACCGGATCGCGGGCCATGACCACCGTTTTCGTCACTCATGCAGCGGAGTCGATGTCTTGAGCGACATCCCCAACCACACCACCGATCGCTGGCTTTCGTTCCGACTGGGCGGGCAGCTTTACGCCGCGCCGCTCGACGAGGTGAGCGAAGTGATCCGCGACGGTGAACTCACGCCCGTGCCCGGTTCCGCCGATGACCTGCTCGGCATCCGCCATCTGCGCGGCCGCATCGTGCCGGTGCTCGATGGGCGCCGCCGGCTCGGCCTGCCGGAAACCCACGAAGGTGACCCGGCCGAAGTGCGCCTGGTGATGCTCTCGCATGGCCCGCACCTGGTGGGCCTTCGCGTGGACGCCATCGGCGACCTCGTGCATGCGCAGGGCGCGGAGATTGCGCCCCCGCTGCCCGGCGGCGCCGTGCGGCATGACGATCCCGTGCACGGCGTGTTGCCGTGGCAGGGCGGCTTCGTCGCCCTGCTCGACGTGCGCCGGCTGTGCCGCCTGCCGCTGGAAAGCGAGGCGGCCTAGACGTACGCAGCAGGGCTGCCGGGCTATGCTCTAGGTATCCGGAAGCGGCCACGTCGCTCCGATCCACCTGCAGCATGGAACGGTGAGGAGAGCGCCCATGTCTACCGATGCCAGCACCGCGCCTGCCGCTGCGGCCGGCCAGCGTGCGGTCGTGATCATCGCCGCGACCTGCGTGCTGGGCCTGCTGTACGTCGGCCGCGAAGTGCTGGTGCCGATCGTGCTGGCCGTGTTCCTCAGCCTGCTGATGGCGCCATGGGTACGCATCTATCGCCGGCTCGGCCTGGGCCACGGTTCGTCCGTGTTGATCGCGGTGCTTGCGCTGATCGTGATCGGCGGCGGCCTGACCACCGTGATCGGTTCGCAGATGGTGTCGGTGGCGCGCAGCCTGCCGCAGTACGAGGCGACCATCCACGCCAAGGTGCAGACCCTTCGCTCGCTGACGCTCGGCCAGCTGCAGGCGATGCAGGGCGAGTTCGGCAAGGTCATCGCTTCATCCGAAGGCACGCCGGGGCAGGGCGCCTCGACGGCGGACGCGAATGCGCGCGGTACGGAAGAGGGTGCCGCGCATGCACCGGCACATGGCGCGTCGGCGCCCATGGCCGTGCTTACGCGGGTGCTTTCCACGGCATGGGTGCCGGTGGAAACCGCGGGCATTGTGCTGGTCGTGCTGGTGTTCGTGCTGCTCGAACACGAATCGCTGCGTGACCGCTTCATCCGCCTGGCCGGCGGCAACGACCTGCGTGCGACGACGGCGGCGATCAACGATGCGGGCGAGCGCCTGTCGCGTTTCTTCCTCTCGACGTTCTCGGTGAACTTCAGCGTGGGGCTCGCCATCTGGCTGGGCCTCACGGTGCTCGGCGTGCCCAACGCCCCGTTGTGGGGCGCGCTTACCGCGGTGTTGCGTTTCGTGCCCTATATCGGCGTATGGCTGGTGGCGGCCCTCACCGCGCTGTTCGCCGCTGCGGTGGTGCCCGGCTGGACGCTGCTGCTGCTGACGCTCGCCTTGTACATCGTGATCGAGCTGATCGTGTCGCAGCTGGTGGAGCCGTTTCTGTATGGCCACACCACCGGCCTCTCGCCCTTGGCGGTGGTGGTGGCCGCGATCTTCTGGAGCTGGCTGTGGGGCCCGGTGGGGCTGGTGATGTCCACGCCGCTGACGCTGTGCCTCGTTGTCGCGGGCCGCCACGTGCAGGCGCTCAATCCGCTCAATGTGCTGCTCGGCGACGCACCCGCGTTGACCATGCCGCAGCGCCTGTACCAGCGCGCGCTTTCGGGCGATGCGGGGGAAATCATCACCGAGGCGCGGACGTTCCTGAAACGCCGCTCCTTCGCCGCGTATTGCGACAACGTGCTGCTGCCGGCATTGCAACTGGCGGGCATCGACCTGAGGCGCGGTGCCATCGGCGTGGAACAGCAGGGCATGGTGCGCGAAACCGTAGTGACCGTGATCAGCGCGCTGGGCAACGAGGGGCAGCGCCAGGGACGCTGGCATCGCCGCGCTTCGGTGCTGGACGACATGAGCATCGGTCGGCGCCTGCGTCGGCAGCGCGAAGACGTGAGCGGCCGTTGGCAAGGTCCGCTCCAGGTGGCGCCGGGCTCGATCGTGTTGTGCGTCGGGTTGGGCTCCGTGGTCGACGATCTGGCGACGGAGCTGCTGACGCGCATCCTGCGCGACCTGCATGTCGACGCCCGCCATGTCTCCATCGAGGATTTCGCGGCGTTCGAGGCCGAACCTCATCCCGAAGCGACGCCGAACGCGGTGGCCATGCTGTACATCGTCAGCGCGCAGCTTTCCGACGAACGGCAGGACATGGTCGACGTCGCTGCACAGCTGCGCGAACGCATGCCGGGCGTGCGCATGGCCGCCTTGCTGCTGCCCGAGCCGCTGTCGGCGACGGATGGCCCGACAACCACCGAAGCCCATGTCGACGAAGTGCTCAACTCCTTCGAAAGCGCGGCACTGCAGGCGATCAACCGGATTCCGGAAAGCACCCCCGCGGCGGCGTGATCCGCCCGCTACTTCGCGAGTCGTGCGGCTATGTCGGGCGGAATGGGCCCGAGGAAGATGGCCTTCAGCCGCTCGCGGCCGATGATGCGCGCCAGTTCGGCGAAGACGCAGTAGTTGAGGATCAGCACGAACAACAGGATCTGGATCGCCCAGAAGCGCGGCCAGCTGATCTCGGTGAGCAGCTGGTGATTGGCCGCGGCGATGCCCGGCGCTTCCTTCCCGTAGTCGTAGAGGCGTTCCAGGTAATGGATGACGCCGGCAACCACGGTATAGACCACGGTCTTCCACGCGGCATTCCAGATCAACGGTCTCTCGGGGAAGCGGTTGATGAAGGGCAGCATATTGGCCAGCAGCACCGACTTGCCCAGGATCAGCGCCGCGATGGTGACCGAAGCGGTCGTCGGCAGGGAAATGCCGGAACCCCTGATCATCAGCTCGCTCATGGTCCGCTTCGGAAAGGAAGACACCTCGGCCTGGAAGGGACTCACGCGATGCAGCCGAAGACCCGCAGCGGCGCCCGATGCCGGTGCCAGCCATCATCGCGTGGCGGCCGGGCAGGACAAGCGCAAGCACGCCTAGATCCGGCCAGGTGAAACTACCCTAATGTGTCGAACGCACCGAGACGCCTTTCCGAAGAGGCAAGGCCTTCGAGCTTCGTGTCCAGCGCGCTGTACTCGTTCGCGAAACGACGCTTGAAGTTGTCGAAAGCTTCGCGCGAATCCCAACGGTCCACGGTGAGGTAACGCCCGTCGATCTCGGCGTCGCGAAGCAACGATGTTTCGATGAAGCCGGGCGCCTGCCGGAACAACTGCGCCCAGGCCCCTCCCGGTCCGTAGGCCTGTTCGAACCCGGCGGCGCTTGCGGTTGCCAGGCGAAATTCCCACACGATCTCGTAGCTCATGGCGTGCTCCTGCGCGTCGTCGTCTGTGCAGTGAAGTTTCATGCCTGGGCCGGACAGGGCCTGTCCGGCGAAGAAGTGTCCCAGCCCTGGGGCTGCGGCGCTTGGTCCACTTGATATGAGAATGATTCCTAATTAGCATGCAAACCAATTCGTAAAAAAATACTGTCCCCATGTCCCCCATCCATTCCGCCATTCTGCTGGCGCTGCTTGGCAGTGCCTACGCCGGCGCCGCTTGCGCGCAACAGGTCGTCGCTCCCGCTTCGGGTCCCACCGATGACACCCGCAGCGCCGCCACGCTGGAAGGCGTCAGTGTCGTCGGCAATTGGCTGGGCGAGGCCGACCAGAACGTCGTGGTGAACCATCCGGGCGCGCGCACCGTCATCCGCCGCGAAGACATGCGCGAAGCCGGCGCCGTGAACCTGCGCGATGCCCTGCGCAAGGTGCCGGGCGTGCAGGTGCAGGAGAGCAACGGCACGGGCGGCAGCGACGTATCGCTCAACGTCGGCGTGCGTGGCCTCACGTCGCGCCTCTCGCCGCGTTCCACCCTGCTGCTCGACGGCGTGCCGATCGCCGTGGCGCCTTACGGCCAGCCGCAGGTGTCGATGGCGCCGGTGGCGCTGGGCAACCTGCAGGCGATCGACGTGGTGCGCGGCGGCGGTTCGGTGCGCTATGGGCCGCAGAACGTGGGCGGCATCATCAACTTCGTCACCCGCGATATTCCGCAGGCCTTCGGCGGCGACGCTGGCGTGCAGCTGCAGGGCGGCGAATACGGCGGCATCCGCACGCAGAGCAATCTGTTCCTGGGCGGCACTACCGCGTCGGGCTTTGGCGTGGCCTTGCTCTACAACGGCTCGCATGGTCCCGGCTATCGCGAGAAGCAGGACAACGAGAGCATCGACGACGTGATGCTGAAGACAAAGTATGCATTCAGTGCCACGGATGAGATCAGCGGCAGCCTGCATTATTACGATGGCCAGGCCGGCATGCCCGGTGGCCTGCGACAGGCCGACTACGACATCGATCCGTTTCAGTCGCGCCGTCCCTTCGACGATTTCCACGGCCGCCGCCAGGACGCCGTGCTGCGCTACAGCCACAAGGACGAACGCCGCAGCTTCGAGGTGCAGACCTATTACACCGAGAGCTTCCGCGGCAGCCACATCGAGACCATCACGCAGAACGCAGCCACGGGGCTCTACACGCATCAGCTCAACGCGTATCCGCGCAACTACCACACGTTCGCGATCGAACCGCGTTACTCGCAGCTGTTCGACTGGGGCCAATGGACGCACGAGATCAGCGTGGGCTATCGCTATCTCACCGAATGGATGAACGAGCGCACATTGCGCAACACCAAGTTCGTCTCGCCGCTGAGCTACACGCCGTTCGACAGCGGCATCTACCAGGCGCCCTATGTGTTGTCCGGCAACAACACCGGATCGAACGAGGCGAACGCTGTCTATCTGGACGACACCATCAACGTCGGCAATTGGACCATCACGCCGGGCCTGCGTTACGAGCGCATCAACAGCTGGTGGCAGGCGCATCCGGGCGACACCGTGATCGTGAAGGGGCCGACCTTCCGCCGCGAGCACTACTCGCAGCCGCTGCCATCGCTCAATGTGATCTATCACCTCACCGACGCGCTGAAGCTCTACGCCAACGCCGAAACCTCGTTCGGCGCGCTGCAGTATTTCCAGATCAGCCAGAAGGATTCGAGCAGCCAGTTCGCGCAGGGCCTGGAGCCGGAAAAGGCACGCACCTACGAGATCGGCACGCGTTACGACAAGGGCGCGTGGGGAGGCGAGGTCACGCTGTTTCGCATCAACTTCGACCACGAGCTGCAGTACGTGGGCAAGCTGCCGGGCGTTCCCGGTTCGGTCGATGGCTGGACCAGCCTGGGTGCGACCACGCACAAGGGCATCGAGATGGGCGGCCACGTGGACCTCGGTGCCTACGAGGAGAGCCTGCAGGGTTTGAGCCTGTGGGGAACGGCCACCTACACGCACGCCATCTACAAGTACGGCTCGTTCGCGGGGCGCGACCTGCCGTTCTATTCGCGCCGCACCGCCAACCTCGGTGTGCGCTACAACCGTGCGGCATGGACGTTCAACCTCGATGCCTTCTCGCAGTCGCGCCAGCATTCGCCCGGCTCGCCGAGCTTCGACCCAGCGCATCCCGCGGTGTACCAGACGGTGGGCTCGCCCGATGGCGACCTTGGCGATATCCCGGGCTGGACGACATGGAACCTGCGCGGCGAATACGCCTTTGGCCCCTCGCTGTCGAACCTCAAGCTGGGCGTGGGCGTGAAGAACATCTTCGACCGCCGCTACTTCACGCGTTCCACCGACAACAACGACGGGCTTTACGTCGGACAGCCGCGCACGTATTACGTGCAGGCCTCGATCGATTTCTGACGGAAACCCCATGGGCCCTGCCTCGCCATCCACCGCCAAACGTCGCATGCGCCAAGCGCTCAAGACGCTGCATCTGTGGCTGGGATTGAGCCTTGGCGTGCTGCTGTCGCTGGTGACGCTGGCCGGCGGCGTGCTGCTGTTCGAGCAGCCGCTGCTCACATCGGTTCACCCGGAACTCGCCGGGCGCGAGGTGCCGGATGTCGCCGCGCTGGGGCGCTCGCTCGATCGTATCCTCGCCAGCGGCGAAGGCAGGTCACTGCGCAGCATCACGCTGCCCGACCACGAGCTGACGGCTTTCGAAGGAGGCGCGAAGAACGGCGATCGGCTGTACTTCGATCCGGCCGATGGACGGCTGTTGCTCACGCGCGTGGCCAAGCGCGATCCGCTGCTGATCCTGCTCGACTGGCACACGCATCTGCTTGGCGGAAGCACCGGCGAAACGGTGCTCGGCATCGTCGCCTTCAGCGGGCTCTTCATGCTGTGCTCGGGGCTCTGGCTGTACTGGCCGGGCCGCCGTCGTGCGCTGACGCACCTGCGACCGCACACCCGGCCTCCCATCCTGCGCTGGGCAAGCTGGCATCGCATGGTGGGTGTGGTGGCGTTTCCCCTGCTGCTGGTCACCATCGGCACAGGTACCACCATGGCTTACCGTGGCGCCGTGCGCACCGGTCTCACCCAGCTGTTCCACGAACCGTTGCCGTCCAGGCCGCCGAAGACCGGCAGCGCCACGGCAACCGTGTCCTGGCCGGCCCTGTTGCTGGCGGCGCAAGCAGCCGCGCCCGATGCGGCGATCACCCGCATCAGTCTTCCCGTTCGTCCAGGCAACGCGCTGTCGATGCGCCTGCGTCGGCCCGGAGAGTGGAATCCCAACGGACGCAGCACACTGTGGCTCGATCCTTACACGGTGCAGGTGCTGGGCGGTGAAGATGCAACGCGCATGGGGCGGGGTGGTCGCCTGGCCAATGCGCTGTTTCCCATTCACTCCGGTGCCGTCGGTGGCGGTCTGTGGCGTACGTTGCTGGTCATCGGCGCCGCACTGCCCAGCGTCATGCTGGTCACGGGCCTGTTGTTCTGGCGTGCGCGGCGCCGGCGCCCCGCGGCCACGCTTCGGACCGGCTGAATATTCTTCCCGGCGACGTCGACGGTGTGCGCGCTTGAGAACACGCCGAGGCGACAGCACGATGCGTCAGGACAACCAGTCTTCCGCCTGCCTGAGGCGATGCTCCGCCTGCTCGACCGTGTAGCTCATGGCGAGCGCGAGATGCACCGCGTTCTTTGGCGTGAGCTTGTAGGTTTTCACCAGCCCGGCCAGTTCGGCCTCGTCGGTGAACACG
>Ga0207647_10003647_pt1 | contig 11518 bp, 7 predicted proteins | sample KBSCornC2_FD_184295 | JGI IMG/M metagenome (GOLD analysis project Ga0207647, IMG submission 184295) | Corn rhizosphere microbial communities from Kellogg Biological Station, Michigan, USA - C2 (SPAdes) (version 2) | ecosystem: Host-associated > Plants > Roots > Rhizosphere ...
TCCTGGAGCAATTCCTTGATTTTTACTACCATGCTCATGTCAGTGGAGATCCAGTGGCTGAATTCCTCCCAGGCGTTCCCGGTAAACTCAAAATTCATTTTCTTTTTTTTGGATGAGCCACTGGTGTTTCTTCCAGAACAAATTTCCGGGTCTTCTTTTGTTCCAGCTGGGAAAGCGATTCCCGAAGCCGCTGGCGATTGGCGGCGGTGGACAGGAGATGGCCAGTCTCCTGGAGAGCATTGTATTCTGTGATGGACATAATAACAACAGCATCGTCTTCACCGGTTCTGGGCACTACTACAATGTCTTTGGATTCGGCGACTTTGTCAAGGTATTTTTTAATATTTGATCTCAGTTGGGTGATTGAAATGGCTTGCATAAATACGTACGTTAAAATGTACGTTCAAATGTACGAAAATTTAAGGAATTGGGTGAGTTTTCGCCATCCATCTTCTCATATAACTGACAAACAATGCATTAAGAAAGAAGCCCTCCTGAAAATCTCCCTCATTGATTCGACATTTTGTCGCAGACTACACCAATCCTCCGTTGTTGGAAAAGTAACTACAGGCGTCAAACGGCCAATGACGGACCAGACGGATCGAAAAAGTGTTTTTATAACATTTATTCGGACGACCCAGCCTCCCGGCAACGATTGCGTAAATATTTCGGGAGAGCAAATCCTTTTTTTTAGAGCAAGAAGCTACCTTGGATTGAAATTGATATTTCAGGATTTTAGTCGCTAACCAAAACGATGCTTATGCCTATGCTTGCTATTATGGGATCTTCGTTGCCCGAACGTTGGGTTCAATTGACTGCAACTATTCGTGTTACACGAAAGTTAATTTATGCCACACTTCTCCTTCTTTGTCTTGCATCGAGCACCATTGTTGCCGCCCAGTCCAAATTTCATGTAAACGGAAAAGTCAGGCAATCTACGGGCGAGCCGTTGGCCGGCGCGACAATTGCCGAAAGAGGGACCTCTTCAAGCACACTGTCAAAAGAAGACGGAACCTTTGCTATCGACGTCTCCAATCAGAATGCAACGCTGTTAATTTCCTATGTAGGCTATCCTTCGATGGAAATAAAAGTAAATGGCCAGCAACGGCTGGATGTCACTTTTAAATCTGCCAACAGCAATTTAGATGAAGTAGTGGTAATCGGTTATGGAACGACGACAAGAAAAGATCTCACCGGCTCAGTAGCTTCGGTGAGCGGGAAGACCATATCTGCCATACCTGTCACCAACGTGGCACAGGCGATGCAAGGCAAGCTGCCGGGTGTAAGCGTCGTTTCACAGGATGGCCGTCCGGATGCGGATGTCTCCATTCGCGTAAGGGGGGGCGGTTCCATATCACAAAGCAACCAGCCACTGATCCTGATCGACGGGGTTCCGGGCACGTTGAGCGACATACCTCCGGACCAGGTGAAAAGTATCGACGTATTGAAAGACGCCTCCTCTACCGCCATTTATGGCGCCCGAGGAGCGAACGGCGTAATCCTCGTCACCACGAAAGGAGCACAGGCCGGAAAGCCAACTATCAGCTACAATGGCTATATGAAATTCAATACACCGGCTAAATACCTGCAGGCGCTGAGACCATACGACTATCTGCGATACGTTTGGGCCAACGCCGCCGCGAACGCCGCTGCCTATCAGACACCGTTCGAGAAGCTATTTGGGTTAGGGGCAAATGCCGGCAGCAATACAGGCGGAATTGAAAGTTACCGGAATATGTCAACAGACGATGAGCAACGACTGGTATACAATAATTCTACGTCCTCGAATCATGATCTGACTATAACAGGAGGTACGGATAAAACAAAAATGTTCTTCTCCGCCAACTACGTGAACGAACAGGGGATGAAGATCAATTCCTTTTTGAAACGCGCCAATGTGTCCTTTAAAGTCAGTCAAAAACTGTCCGACAACCTTATATTCAATTTAGACACACGCTACACCGACATTCAGGACATGGGCGATGAAAGTACAACGAACGGCAGCGGGTCCATACTTTCCACCGCCTACCGATTCCGTCCCATAGCCACTTCACATATTTTAGGGGATACCACCGCGTTAAAAACAGGCAATATCGAGCAATACGGGAAAAACGCGATGTGGGATACTTACAGCCCCGCTGCACGAACGGCGGATTATTATCCCCTTACCATTAGCCAGAGTGTTCGGGCAATCGCATCCCTGGACTGGAAGATCATCAAAAACCTGACCTATCACACCGACCTGGCTCTGAGCAGGTCCTGGGGGCAACGCCAATACTGGTCAGGGGCCATTTACAACAATTATGTCGATGATGCGACGGGAAAAAACCTTTATGCGGGCGCTGTCGACTATCGAAAATCCGATGCCTGGGGAATGCGCTGGACGAACACGTTGAATTATAATTTCGAAATAAACGACGCTAACAGATTGAATCTGCTGGCGGGCCAGGAAGTGTCCAACTCGGGAGGAACCAGCATGGGGATACAAGCGAACCATTTCCCATCCAATTTCGACAAGGCAACGGCTTTTGCTCAAATCAATCAATATGATCAGGTGAATGGAACGGCACAGTTTTCTTCCGGCGTCACTGTTCCAAGCCGCCTGCTTTCCTTCTTTGGCCGGGCAAACTATTCTTTACTGAACAAGTATCTGTTTACGGCAACATTTCGGGCGGATGGCTCGTCCAAATTCTCGCCTACTCATCAGTGGGGATATTTCCCCGCAGGCGCTGTCGCCTGGAAGCTGTCGGAAGAGCCTTTTTTGAAGGGTATAAACTGGCTGGATAATTTGAAGCTTCGCGTATCCATCGGCGAGGTGGGTAATGATGGGATCAGCTCAAATCTCTGGTCGCAGTCGTGGACATCTGTAACAGATCAAAGATTGCAGTATGATATCAATCGCCAGCGCCAGTCGGCCTATGACTTCTCCTCTTCCACACAGGCAAACCCGAACCTGAAATGGGAGACGACGATCACGCGGGACATTGGAACGGATTTTTCTTTTTTCAGGGGCCGCTTATCGGGAACTGTCGATGTATATTGGAATACTACCAGAGATCTGCTGATGCTGACCAGTATTCCCGGAATCACCGGTTTCACCGCCACCTATGCTAATATTGGACAGACAAGCAACAAAGGAGTGGAGCTCTCCCTTTCCGGAACGATTTTCGAAAACCATGACTGGAGAATAACCGCGGGTGGCAACATCAACTTCAATACAAGCAATGTGGATCAGCTTGCTCCCAATGTGACCGGGCTTTACGGGGCGGATTGGGGAGGTATCGCTTCTTACCCGAAGAATGATTATATCCTGCAGCAAGGTCAGCCGGTGGGCCTGGTTCGCGGCTTTATTTACGATGGTTTTTATACACCTGCGGATTTTGACTACAACGGGGGTAAATATACGTTGAAGAAGGGCGTGGCCGATATCGGGAGCTGGATAACGGTTGTGCATGGCTTAGGCAGCAGCGATCGTCCATCCGGCCAGTTTGCATATCCCGGGCTTCCCAAATTCAGGGACTTGAATGGGGACGGCATCATCGATGACAAAGATGTTTCCGTCATCGGAAATATGAACCCGAAACATACCGGTGGTTTCAGCATGAACGCTTCCTATAAAAATTTCGATTTCGGAGTCTATTTCAACTGGAGCTACGGCAATCGTATTTACAACGCCAATTTGCTGGCTACGCTGTACGGGCCCAAGGAACAAGGGGTTTATGAGAATAAGCTGGCCATTATGAACAATGCTTATAAGATCTACGATGTGGTCAACGGGCAGCTGGTGAGACTGACTACACCGGATCAGCTAAATGCTGCAAATGCGAAGGCGTCGTTGCCCTTGTCCTATGAAGAAGTAGGCGCTGTTTCTACTTTGGGTATCGAGAACGGTTCGTTTTTACGTCTTAACACGCTGAATCTGGGATATACTTTACCCAAGTCATTACTGTCAAGAGCTAAGATCAATAACCTTCGCATATACGGTAGTATTTATAATGTCTTTACGCTGACAGGGTATTCGGGGCTCGATCCAGAGGTAAATGCCGATGCCGCCCACAATGGCGCTGTCTATCCGACTACGGGTTTGGATTTTGGAACGTATCCCCGCCCAAGGTCTTTTATTGTGGGACTGAATCTTAGCTTCTAACAACCAAAAACTACGAGTATGAGAAGAATAATAAATTATTTAATAGCAGCTGTCTTGTGTATCGGGTTTACACAATGTAAAAAGGATTTTTTAAACCCTTCCTCTCCATCCAATGTGGATGATAATTTTGTCACGTCAACACCCTCGGAAACCTTCAAGACACTGTCCTGGTGCTATGCCAATTACCGCCAGAACTGCATCATGGGCGTTTACAGGTGGAATGACCCGATCGGGTCGGACGCTGAAACCTACCCGGAGGATAATTCCAGCAATAACATAAATGCTATTTTAAAACCGGAATTGTTGACAATCGATGTTGTAGCCACCGGATTCAACAGCCTTTATACTACGATCGCACATGCGTCTAAGGTAGCCGGTCTGATTGCCGGGAAAGCAGCCTACCGGAACGACGTCGCAGCGGGCAAGCCCACCGACTGGACCCAGCTATATGGTGAGGCGATCACAATCAGAGCATTTTGTTATTTCGAGCTTGTCAAGCATTTTGGTGATGTGCCTTATGGGTATGAGAACAGTTTTGTAACCAGCTATTCATTAAACTCCCGATTCGACATCTATGATAGCCTGATCGCTTCTCTTAAGGTCGCCGAGCCGCTGATGTATGCATTAGGGCAGGGTGGCATAACAGCCGAACGTTTTTCAAGGACATTCTGTGATGCGTTGATAGGGGAGATCGCCCTTTATTCCGGCGGATATCAGACTATACGTACGGATGTGGGCGGACTTTACGGGAAGGTAACTTTCGATAAAAAAGGCTCCGAAAAAATGGGCTGCGTGTATGCCCGGCGTTCCGACTATCTGGATTACTACAAAACCGCTGAGAAATATTTCCAGGCGGCAATCGACAATGCCGGCTCTGCCCATTTGGTTACGTCTGATGAAAGGTCTTACGCCAGTAACCCATTCCAGCGGCATTTCCAGTACTTTGCCGATTTGCAGGTAAGCCCCGAGTCTTTGTTCCAGCTGGGCAATATTCAAGGAGGAACGCCGGCAACAACAAGCGAATACAGCTATGCTTTTGGGCGGCCATCCGATGGCGGCAGCGCCAACGCCGCACCTACAAAATCCTTCGATGCCCTTCGTATCATTCCTACCGTCTATTATGGTGAATTTGAGAACGGCGATAAAAGGAGGGATGCCAGCGTGGCAGTGACTGGAAGCAATGGAGACGGAAATGAAAAGATGCTCTCTTTTGCTCCGGGCAATAAAAGCAGCGGGGGCATCGCAACGAATAAGTGGGACGACAATCGAATGAACCCTCCTTATACTGTAGCGCAGAGGAATTCCGGCATGGATTGGCCTGTCCTGAGACTGGCGGATGTTCTCTTGATGCTGGCTGAAGTGAAAGCCGAATTGGGGGAAGACGGGGATGCTATCAGCCTGGTAAACCAAATCCGGGAAAGAGCTTTTGGCGATGCCGGCCATGATATAAGCGGGCTATCGGGAGATGCATTAAAGGACGCCGTATCGGAGGAGCGTAAGCTCGAGCTGCTTGGTGAAGGAACACGGCGATGGGATCTGATCCGGAGTGGCAAGTTTGCTGAAAGGGCCATAGCCATTCAGCAGGAGATGGCGACGATGGTCAACGATCTCAAGACCCTTGGATACCATACCTTTTCCAATGGCAATGTGATCTCCAGCTATATCTGGACGAAAATGGTGAATCTGAGCAATCCATTGACATACGATACTCCGGATTCTACCAACCCCGCGCTTTATCCGGGGTGGAGAGGGCAATATGACTATAGTAAAATACCAAGCGGCCCCAAAGTAAATGGCACCAATCATAATGTCGCCATCCAGGGTCTGTTCACGTATATCGATCCAAATGGCGCGGATGCCGCAGCCCTGCAAGCCGCCGGATATGTCAAAACCAAATGGGGTATCGACATTGTCAATAGTTTTGCCACCTATCAAAGGAATATTCTTTCGGGAATAACATCGTCGGATGATCCCCCCAGGTACTACTGGCCTATTCCTTCGGAAACGATCACCAATTCAAAAGGTAAAGTTACGAACGGCTATGGGATGCCGCAGCCGTAGCAGTTTCCAGTACCAGTACATAAGGTTCTGCCGGCGCCGGCGGTAAATGGATAACGAACTGGCCCCTTGTCATTTTTTCGATGGCGAGCGGCTGGTTCTTATGTCCCAGCTTAAAACTGGCTGCCAGGGCCACGCTATCGGGCGTATTTATCTTTAACAGGCCATCGATGGGTTGATTGAAGATGATGGCATAGATCCGGCCGGTGGCGGTATTCTTTGTGTAGTATCCCCAGTCCTCTTTTTTCCATCCCAGGTAGTCGCAATGATAAATGGCTTCCCCGTTGTCTTTCATCCATGCACCCAGCCAGGAGGCGATGTTCAATTCTTCTTTCCGGATGGATCCGTCACCCTTGGGCCCAAAATTCAGCAGAAAATTACCGCCCAATGAAACGGCCTGTACAAGGTCCTCCAGCAGCTGCGCGGGCTTCTTTACATAAGATAGTGACCAGTCCTTATGATAGCCCCATTGATTTTCGGGGATGGTCATGCAGGCTTCCCAGTCCCAGTGCGTGACCATTGTGTCTTTTACGGGGTCCGGCAGCCGTCGTTCATACCCCGACTCATAATCACCCATCAGATCGCCGTTGCTGTCCTTGTGTCTTGCGCCATAATCGTCCGCACGCAGGCGGCTGTTGACAATTACACCAGGGATCACCGACTTCAGCATTTTTTCCACTTCCCATGTCCACCAGCCATTCTTCTTAACACTGGCGTCCCAGGTGCCATCGAACCAAAATGCCTTCACCTGGGGATAATTGGTTGCCAATTCCTTTAATTGATCATAGGCATAGGTCAGATACCTTCTGAAGGCAATACTGTCCTCTGCCGACTTTATATCATACCGCCAATCGGGGTGGTTCCAATCCAGCACGGAGTAATAGAAATTAACGTCGATGCCTTCCGCATTATATGCTTCGATCAATTCTTTTAAAACATCCCTTTTGAAGGGCGTGTTGCTGATGTTAAACGAGGTATACTTCGTCGGCCACATGCAAAATCCTTCGTGATGCTTGGTGGTTATGGTCATGTATTTTACACCCATCCTTTTAGCCGTTTTTGCCCACTCCCTGGCATTGAACTTCACAGGATTGAACGCGTACATCAAAGAATCCCAGGTAGCTGTGGGAATATGTGCGCTGGATTTCAAAAATTCGGCGGCGCCGGGATAGATCTTTCCCTGCCATTCCCCTCCGGGTATGGCATACAGCCCCCAATGTATAAACTGTCCAAACCTATTGGCACGCCATTTCTCCATGGCGCTGTCGGTACGTTTTCCGAAATGATGGGCGCCGTATTGAAGGGGTTTTTTTGCTATTGATTGCGCGGTTGCAGCTTGTAGCGAAAAGACCATTACAAGTGCTGTTGTCATTCTTTTCATACCGGTGTGTTTTTATTTCAGGGTCCATTGCGTTGTGTCTGACAATGTCCTGCCGCTGTTTTGCGCGTGTGCTACAATCTTATTTGGCCCTTTTTTTAATTGAACATTCTTAAAAAGAAAATGTACTTTGGTATACCCCTGCTCAGGTGCGGCGATCTTTTTGCCGTTGACGAATAGTTCCGGGACACCCGCATTGCAGTAAACCGTGATAGTCGTTCCGGGGATAGTTCGCGTGACCAGGCGTCTGTCGGCGATGTAGATCATCGGGTCTTTGTTCCAGTTGGCTTTATACCAGTAGTAAGCATCTTTCTTTATTTTTCTGTCAAAGGTGACCAGGCCCTTCATATTCCTTGCGCGCGTGCCGCCCCGGCTCCAGTATGGGACGGCAAAATCAAACGTGTTCCAGAGGTAAGTGGCGGTCAAATAACTGGTTTTTTCAAGGATCCCCCATTGGATCTCATGAGACCGCGTCTGTAATTGCTCCGGGAAATACTGACCCTTGACCGGATCGAAATCCGGCAGCGTCTCTGCCTGCTGGTTTACATTCCCTTCAGCGCCATATTCCGCCAATACCACATGGTGGTCGGGGTATTGCCTTGCCAGGCCATCCACCCATTTTTGCAGGTCTGCCGTGGCGCCTTCATACCAGCCATAGTAGCGATTGATGCCCTGGATGTCGGCCAGATTATTTTCCCGCCTGTCCATCGCCCCATATCCATCGGTGCTGGCCGTGAGACGGTTGGGGTCCAGGGCTTTGGCGATATTGTGCAATTCCGACGTAAGGGCGGATACATAATTCTGTCGCCCTTTGTTGTATACTTCATTGTGCAGACCCCACACATAAATAGATGGATGATTATAGTTCTGTTTGATCAGCTCGGTGAGCTGCTGTCTGGCGTTATCGGCTTCCTTTCCGCTGTAGGCATTTACAAAAGGTATTTCCGCCCATATGATAAACCCGATGGAATCGCATCGTGAATAGATATATTCCGACTGCTGGTAATGTGCGAACCGAATGGAGTTGGCGCCCATTTCTTTAATGATCGCCAGGTCGGTGTCATGGTTGCTGTTGGCAAGTGCGGACCCCAGTCCCCACCATTCCTGGTGTCTCGTCACTCCTTTCAGGCGGAGGGGTATGCCATTCACCAATATACCCCGTCCTTGGGTCAGCTCGAATTTCCTGACACCTAATGGTTGTACTACCCGGTCGATGACAGTATCGCTGCGCAAGACGCTTACGACGACCTTGTAAAGATAGGGGTCATCCATTCCCTGCCACAGGTGCGGATCATCCAGCCGAAGGTGCTGTATAAACCGTTGTGTGCCTTGAGTGCTGATCCAATAGTCGCCGGTGGCCTGCGTGACCAGCTTCCCTGTCGCATCCAGGACCTGGGTTTGCAGCGTCGCATGCTGTCCCTGCGCATATTTGTTCTCTATCTTCGTCAGGACCGTCAGGTCCGCGGACTTTTTCGAAACGTTGTCCTGCGAGATATAAATGCCGGGGGAAGCATCGTCCGTGGCAGCAATATTCAGCTTGTCCGTAACAATCAGCTCCGCCGGACGGTATATGCCGCCGTATACCCCAAAGAGAAAATGATTGATGGGTATCACATCGGGTCTGGCCTTATTGTCGGCGATCACGACAATGGTGTTGACCGTGTCAAACCGAAGGGCATTCCCTATCTCAAACACAAAGGCGCTGTATGCGCCCTTGTGCTCTCCGACAAACACATTGTTGACAAATAGATCCGCCACGGCGCCTACTCCTTCGAACTTTATAAAGACGCGCTTGTCTTTCCAGCCCGGAGATACATCGATGGTCTTTGTATACTGGGCTCTGCCCTGGTAAAATTCACGTCCCATCTGCATGTCATGGTTGTTCCATGTATGCGGAAGAGAGACGAGGCGGGCGCTGTCCGCTGCGAGGGAATCGATCTTTTTGAAAGACCAGTCCTGGTTGATAGGGATGACCTGCCGGCCTGGTGACTGGAACCAGGTCAGGATCGCCAGAAGAATTGTTTTCATCGTTGTGCTCTCTGGATTTACTTACTGTTCCAGCCTGGATTTTGTGTCAATTTATTATTCAGGATCAGGTCTTCGATATCGATGGGAAAGTAATATTGCCTATCGTTGAATTGCCGGTTCCTGCCCGTAAGTGTCTTTTGATAGGGCTCGATATAGCCGTCGGCATTCAAATAGATATCCTTTCCGGGAGTGATCTTTGGATAGTCTGTTTGGACGAACTTCATGCCCAATACGGGGATATTCAGGAATTTTCCCGCATCCCAGCGCATCAGGTCGTCCCATCTGAAATTTTCAAACGCCAGCTCGACCCTTCTTTCTCTTCTTATTTCCCGCAGCAGGGGCGAGGGTACATAACTACAATACGTGCCATAGGCGGCGTCCAGCTCGGGGTCCGATGGGATGCTTCCGATGTTCAGATGGACCATGCCTACTCTGTCGCGGATGGCATTCACGGTCAGATCCAATACCTGCTGATCGCATTCGCCCAATTCAGCTTTAGCTTCGGCATAGATGAGCAGGGTTTCGGCATACCGGAATATCGGATCGGCCTGCATGCCATTGGTGACCCTGTTCCAGTCAGCGGGGTCGTTCAAAAACCATTTTGCCAGTCTGTAACCTGTGGGGCATTTGTTTCCCGACAGTCCTGGCAGGTTGGGATAGGGCGCATTGTTGGAGCCTTGTATCGAGGAAGATGACAGCTGGTACTGGCCATATTGAGCCACTGTCTGAGCAAGTCTTGGATCCCTGTTGGCGAACTCGTTTCGGATTATACCCCGGTCGGCCGCATTAAATAGAGGGCTGGTGCTGATGGGAGAGCCGTCCGTACACAAATATTCATCCATCAGATTGCGTGTTACGCCAAACTGGTGGCGCAGATTTTGGGCAAAATAGCGGCTGAAGGCAGCGCCCAGCTGCAGGGTTGCAGAATATTCCTTCCACAGAATGACTTCTTTGTTGTCGCTGTAGCTATATTTTGCGAATAGTTGATTGTATGGGTCCGTCGTGCTGGGGTATTTGTATATGGAATAGTTCCCCGTGGCCATCAATGCTTCGGCGGTGGTGGCCGCCAGTCTAATGAAGCGATCCGCATCGGCAATGCCGTGATATTTTCTAAAGGTCCCTTCATGCAGCGCAATTCTGGCCTTCAGATGCAAGGCCATATCCTTATTGAGCCTTCCCGGCAGACGGGACTGCTGGATCGCCCTGGCGGGCAGCCAGCTAATGGCGGTGTCGATATTGGACATGATGGAGTCCATCACGGCGGCCCTGGGCGTTCTGGGTTGATACAGCTCAGGCGAGTTGGTTTCCAGCGCATGCGTCAGCCAGGGAACATCTCCGAACAGCTTTACCTTTTCGAAATAATCCCAGGCCTTGAAGAAATAAATTTCACCGGCATAGACGTGTTTGATCGAATCGCTGATATTGGCGTGCTGATAGTGATCCAGGAAGAAGTTGAGCGTCCTTAGGTTATTGAAATTCCAGCCGCCGGAACCGCTGCCTCCGCTGAGGTAGGTGTTGTATTCATTGGCGGCGACTTTTGAATAGGAAAGGGGCGCCGCATTGTCCGTTATAACGTCTCCATATACCTGGGGGGAGGCTACGCCCCAGGGTTGGTAAATGGCGTCGGCAAAGCCGGTGCCGAAGCCTGTAATGTATAATGGATATACGGCGTTGTTGTACAACTGGAGATCCTGTTCGGTGTTCCAGTATGTGGAACCGCTGATGGCATCCAACGGCTGTTTGTCCAAAACCGACTTCTGACAACCGAAGGCGATCATGCATAGAAGAGAAAGAGTTATATGGAATGTTTTCATGATTGTTGAAGTTTTTGACGCTGTTAGAATGTCACCTGTACACTGAGGGCCACCGACTTTTGGATGGGGTAGGCCGCGGAAAGCACTTCGGGG
>Ga0207647_10003649_pt1 | contig 11517 bp, 11 predicted proteins | sample KBSCornC2_FD_184295 | JGI IMG/M metagenome (GOLD analysis project Ga0207647, IMG submission 184295) | Corn rhizosphere microbial communities from Kellogg Biological Station, Michigan, USA - C2 (SPAdes) (version 2) | ecosystem: Host-associated > Plants > Roots > Rhizosphere ...
CCGCCGGGGGGGGGCTTACGCCTCCACGTCTTCCTTGTACGCATCCACCGGGATGCAGGCGCACATCACGTTCTTGTCGCCGTACACGTTGTCTACGCGGGAAACCGGCGGCCAGTACTTGCTCAGCTTCAGCGAAGGCAGCGGGAAGGCCGCAAGTTCACGCGGGTAGGCGTGGGCCCACTCGCTGCCCGTCACCATGGTCGCGGTGTGCGGGGCGTTGCGCAGCGGGTTGTCCTCGCGGTCCAGGCGGCCATCTTCCACGGCACGGATTTCGTCGCGAATCTGGATCATGGCGTCGATGAAGCGGTCCAGCTCGTGCTGCGATTCGCTCTCGGTCGGCTCGACCATGAGCGTGCCGGCCACCGGGAACGACAGCGTCGGGGCGTGGAAGCCAAAGTCGATGAGGCGCTTGGCCACGTCCTCGGCACCGATGCCGGTAGCGTCCTTCAGCGGGCGCAGGTCGAGGATGCACTCGTGGGCCACCAGGCCGTTACGGCCGGTGTACAGGGTCTTGTAGTGCGGAGCGAGGCGCTTGGCGATGTAGTTCGCGTTGAGCAGGGCTACCTGGGTCGCCTTGCGCAGGCCTTCGGTACCCATCAGCGTGATGTACATCCACGAGATCGGCAGGATAGAGGCCGAGCCGAACGTGGCAGCGCTGACCATGCCCACCTCACCCTCGCCACCGAACGCGCGCGGCAGGAACGGGGCAAGGTGCGATTTGACCGCGCACGGGCCAACGCCCGGGCCGCCGCCGCCGTGCGGGATGCAGAAGGTCTTGTGCAGGTTCAGGTGCGAGACGTCCGAACCCCACTTGCCCGGCTTCGCCACGCCGACAAGGGCGTTCATGTTGGCGCCATCGGTGTACACCTGGCCACCGTGCTTGTGCACGATATCGCAGATGGCGACCACGTCTTCCTCGAACACGCCGTGCGTGGAGGGGTAGGTGATCATGATGGCGGCAAGGCGGTCCGAGTACTTCTCGGCCATCTCGCGGATGTGTTCGACATCGACGTTGCCGTTGGCATCGCAGCGGGTAACGACGACCTGCATGCCGCACATCTGCGCGGAGGCCGGGTTCGTGCCGTGGGCCGATTCCGGGATGAGGCAGATATCGCGGTGGCCTTCGTTGCGCGAGCGATGGTACGCGCGGATGGCGAGCAGGCCGGCGTATTCACCCTGGGCACCCGAATTCGGCTGCAGGCTAACGGAGTCGTAGCCGGTGCATTCCACCAGCATGGCTTCCAGTTCGTCGATGAGCTGCTTGTAGCCCTGGGCCTGGTTGGCCGGCGCAAGCGGATGGATGTTGGCGAACTCCGGCCACGTCACCGGGATCATTTCGGCAGTGGCGTTGAGCTTCATGGTGCACGAGCCCAGCGGGATCATCGTGCGGTCCAGCGCCAGGTCCTTGTCGGCCAGGCCACGCAGGTAGCGCAGCAGTTCGTGCTCGCTGTGGTGCGTGTTGAACACCGGGTGCTGCAGGAACTCGGTGTTGCGCAGCAGGGCCTTCGGCAGGGCATCGTGCACTTCGGCGTCGATCGCGTTGATGTCGACGGTGGCACCGAACACGCCAGCGAGCGCCGTGAGGTCCGCGCGGGTGGTCGTTTCATCCAGGCTGATGCCGACGCTGCTGGCGTCGATGGCACGCAGGTTGATGCTGGCAGCCGCCGCCTTGGCGTGCAGCGCCTTCGCATCGACGCCGGTGATGTGCAGCGTATCGAAGAAGTCGTTGCCCACCGCCACGCCGGCGCGACGCAGCGCGACGGCGAGGATGGTGGCCATGCGATGCACGCGGCGCGCAATGCGCACCAGGCCTTCCGGACCGTGGTACACGGCGTACATGCTGGCCATGACGGCGAGCAGCACCTGCGCGGTACAGATGTTCGAGGTGGCCTTCTCGCGGCGGATGTGCTGCTCGCGGGTCTGCAGGGTAAGGCGGTAGGCCGGCTTGCCTTCGGTATCCACCGAGACACCGATCAGGCGGCCCGGCATGGAGCGCTTGTAGGCGTCGCGGCAAGCCAGGTAAGCGGCGTGCGGGCCACCAAAGCCGAACGGCACGCCAAAGCGCTGCGTGTTGCCGACGACGATATCGGCGCCCCAGCTGCCCGGCGAGGCGATGACGGTGAGCGCGAGCAGGTCGGTCGCCACGCAGACGATGGCGCCGCGGGCGTGCGTCGCATCGGCGAGCGCCTTGTAATCGTTGATGCGGCCAAAGGTGTTCGGGTACTGCAGCAGCACACCGAAGCTGTCGACGGTGCCGGCATCGGCGTCGTCACCCACGTGCACTTCGATATCCACGCCATCGGCGCGGGTACGCAGCACTTCGATGGTCTGCGGGTGAACGTCCTTCGATACAAAGAACACCTTCGACTTGGACTTGGCCGAACGCTTGGCCAGCGTCATCGCCTCGGCGGCCGCGGTGGCCTCATCGAGCAGCGATGCGTTGGAGATATCCATGCCGGTCAGGTCGGTGACCATGGTCTGGAAGTTGATCAGGGCTTCCATGCGGCCCTGCGAGATCTCCGCCTGGTACGGCGTATAAGCCGTATACCACGCCGGGTTCTCAAGCACGTTGCGCAGGATGACGTTCGGCGTGAGCGTGCCGTAGTAGCCCTGGCCGATGAAGCTGCGGAACACCTGGTTCTTGTCGGCTACCGCGCGGATCTTGGCCAGCGCCTCTTCCTCGGTCACGGCCTTGGGCAGCGCGAGCGGGGCGGGCGACTTGATCGAGCCGGGGACGATGGCATCGGTCAGCGCATCGAGGGTGCCGTGGCCGACCACGGTCAGCATCTCGGCAATCTCGGCATCATTCGGGCCGATGTGGCGTTCGATGAACGCGCCGTGGTTCTCGAGGTCGCGCAGCGAGGGGGAGTGGGTCTGGCTCATGGCGTAGGGGCGTCCGTAAATACGTGCCGTGCCGGCACGTGGGGCGCCCCTCTGTCCTTTTGCCTGAGAGTTTGGGGGCCTGAACCCCTTGCACCTTCGGCGCCGGATCTAACCGGTCTCTCCAGAGTGTTTTTCCGCGCGGTGGTATGGAAGCCTGAGCGATTACGGGCGTTGCGCCTTCGGCAGCGGGTCCATCCGCTTCTCCCACCGTACGGTAGGGAGGGGATTATACAGCCTTCACGAGCGCCTTAACCCCCTCCCGGCCCGCCCGGCCCGCCCGGCCGGAAACCGGGGTCACCAGGGCGCTGGCCCCTCCCGCCCCGTAAACGACCCACTCGGCGCGGCATTGGCCTCCGTCGCCAGCCGGACAATCTCCTCAGCGCCTTCCTCGACCGTCTGCGGGCCGCTGTTGCCGTTGAGATCCGTGGCCGTGTACCCCGGGCATACCACGTGGACCTTGATGCCCGTGTCCTTCAGCTCATCGGCCAGGATCACGCTGGACATGTTCAGCGCCGCCTTCGAGGCGTTGTAGCCGATCATTTTCACCGCCGCGTATTCCCAGCTGGGATCGGCGTTGTAGGTGATGGAGCCCAGGCGGCTCGAGACGTTCAGGATGCGGCCTTCGCTGGATTTCTTCACCAGCGGCAGCAGGGCCTGGGTGGCGGCGATAGTGCCGAAGTAGTTGGTATCGAAGGTGCGGCGCACGGCATCCAGATTAGCCGTGCTGACGTTGCCATCGCCTTCCAGGGCGACGCCGGCATTGTTGATGAGGACGTCGATATGGCCTTCGCTGGCCTCGATCGCCGCGGCGGCCCTGGCCAGGGAGGCCGTGTCGCCCAGGTCGACCTGGACGAATCGCACATCCAGGCCTTCGCTACGCAGGGTGTCGGCCGCCGCCTGCCCACGGCCCGCGTCGCGTGCGCCGAGGAGAACGCGGTGCCCGGCCTTGCCCAGCTGGCGGGCGACTTCAAAGCCGATGCCCTTGTTGGCGCCGGTAATGAGGGTGATGCGTTTTGGATCGCTCATGCTCAGGTTCCTTGTTGAATACGTGATGGGTAGCCCCATCCCTTGAACTGGGAACCCTTGCCACGGATTTACATTCGCATATGCCCGTAGCCCCGTCCGATGCCTTAAAGCCCCGTAAAACACCACGACAGGCGCGTTCAGCGGCCACCGTGGAGGCGATTTTCGAGGCAACGATTCAGGTTTTGCTGACGGATGGCTATGCCGGGTTAACGACGACACGGGTGGCTGCACGGGCGGGGGTCTCCGTTGGCACGATGTATCAGTACTTCCCGCACAAACAGGCGCTGCTGTATGCGGTACTCGAGGATTACCTTGAGGACGTGGTGCTGGCGATGGACGAGGCATCACAGCGGTTCCATGGCGCGAAGCTGGCCGATATGGCGGATGGCCTCAGCCGCGCTTACCTCGAGGCCAAGATGCGGCGGATGCCCGGTTCGCGGGCGCTTTACGTGGTCGCGGCGGAGCTTGAAACCTCCCGCCTTATCGATGACATCGTCGCGCGCTGCGAGGCGATCATCGCCGGGCTATTGGCTAGTGCGCGCGATGCCGTCTTCGTGGATGTCGGCACGACGACGGTTGCGCTGCGTACCATGCTGACGGGAACCGTTCGAGCTGTTCTTGAGACCGATGCCTCGCCCGAGGCTATTGCCATGCTCCGCGCCGAGCTCCCTGTGATGTGCCGGGCTTATCTTTTGGCGTCGGCGCGCGCGGTTTAATCGTCGTGGGCGCGCGTGGCCCCTAAGCGGCGTCGATGAATCTCGCTAGCCAAGATGTTGGCCGTGGTCAGGCCAGGGGTGGTGAACCTTTTCGTAGGCATGCATGGCGAGAAGGATCCGGCTGATCGCTGCATTTTCGGGGTGAAGATCGTTCGCTGCACTCCGACGGATAAGGCCGTCGATCAGATCCAGTGCAATGTCGTATTCCGCTTCGTTGAAGACAGGTGGCACGACGACGGGGTGGGGATCGTGCCAGGCCGCAAGTGCAATTTCCTTTACCGCGTGAGGTTTCATCCAGCGTCTCCTGTCGTATTCAGCGTAGGTAAGAAGGGATTGGACGTGATTTTCCGGGATGCCAACCAGGCGTGCCTTCGGTGAATGCCGCGTCGGTCCGTAGGCATGGGCTGAAGCTTTGTAAGCGTCGTTAAATCCGCTCCGACGCCAGGCGAATGCCAAGGCCGATGAACAGTGTTCCGACCGCGCGATTGATCCATCGCCCCAGGGCTGGCCGCCGTTGTAGTGCCCGGATCAGGCAGGCGGAGAGAAAGACGTAGGACAGGCTCATCGAGAGGCCTATTCCGCTGGCGATCATCCCGAGCAGAAAAAGGTGCCGGATGGACTGTGGGTCAGTCGTGCTGATGAATTGTGGCAGTAGTGCGATATAAAACAGGGCGACCTTGGGATTAAGCACGTCATTGAGAAAGCCCTGCCAGACGTGCTGGGCAGCGCTTGCCGCGGGACGGCCGGCGGAGATAGCTAACGCGCTCTTCGACCGCCATGCCTGCCAGCCGAGATAGAGCAGGTAGGCGGCCCCAGCGTACTTCACGGCAGCGAATGCCGTGGCCGAGGTAAGGATCAGAGCCGAAAGGCCCGTGACGGCGGCACACAGGTGCACGTATGAGCCAAGGTTGATGCCCACAGCGGCCCAGACACCCGCGCGGCGGCCGTACGCCATGGTGCGGCCGAACAAAAACAGCATGTCGGGCCCGGGCACGAGGAACAGCACCACGCTGGCGCCGGCAAACAGGAGGCAGGTGTGCAGGTCCATGGCGTGTGGCTGCGTCTCAGAGCGTGGGGAGGACGGCTTTTACGTGGGCTTCGAACAGGTGAAGTAGTCGCGACGGATTTCGTCGTGCCGTCTGCACCGAAATCCCGACCGAAGGAAGCATCGGCAGGCCACTCGCGGGCGGTAGCACCTGTAGATCAGGCGGCACGCCGGTCAACGTCATGACGGTGATCGCCTGTCCTGAGCGAACTACCGCGGTCAGCCCGGCGACGCTGCCGCTCGCGTACGCGATTCGGAATCGGCGGCCGGCTTTCTCTAGCGTTGATGTCGCCGCAATATGGTCGAGGGCATCGGGATCGGACAGCGCCAGCTGCAACGGATCACGCAGCCACGCATCGCTGCCCCGGGCCGCGACCCAGACGAACGGCTCGCATCTCAGGAACTGGTCGCGTTCGGGGCTATCGGGCAAGGAGACGATGGCGATATCCAGCGCCTGTTCCTTCAGTTGTTCCAGCAGCCGCGGCGTGGATGCGCAAACCACTTCGATGAAGACCTGCGGGTGCTGTCGCGCAAACGTCTCCAGTAACTCAGGCAGGAAGATGCGCGCGTAATCATCGGGGCACCCAAAGCGAATGCGTCCCGAAAGACTGGCGCCGCTCAGTTCGGCGACGGCCTCATCGTGCGCGCGGAGAATCTTGTGTGCGTGCATCAGTAGGCGCTCACCGTGCACGGTAAGGGCAATGCCCCGGCCCGTGCGGTTCATGAGCGGTTGGCCAATCGCCTCCTCGAGTTTCTTGATCTGCTGGCTTAGCGCCGCCTGCGTGCGCCCGACCTGGTCCGCTGCACGGCTCATGGCTGCCGCGTCGGCAATGGCGACGAAGTTGCGGAGCAGGGCGATGTCCAGGCGGAGCGTCATGACGGCATGCTACGACAAGCACCGCAGCATGCAATGCCTGCATGATGATGTTAGAGAAGCTTATGGCACGCATTAGAACTATTTGCTGCTCGTGCCGAGCAGGGCGTGTTTAAGATCGGTGCGACTCGGGGGATACCAACGATGAAAGGAAAGACCATGCCAAATTCGGCAAAGCGCAGCGTGCTCGCAGCTTCCCTTGGCCTGGCCATGCTGGCCGCCATGCCGCAGGCCCATGCGCAGGACACGTCGCTGTCCAGCAAGAACGATATCCCCGAGAAGTTCGAGGACGTCATTCCGGGTGGGCAGGATTTCATTCGCAAGGAGGCGATGATTCCCACGCGCGACGGGACGAAGCTGTACACCGTCATCATGATTCCCAAGGGTGCGCACGATGCACCCATCGTCCTTACCCGAACCCCTTATAACGCTGCCGAGCGCGCCGGCAATCCGAAGGCCACCTCGCTGGCAACGGCACTGCCGCCGCCCGATGCCGCCTTCGTCGAGGCGAAGTACATCCGCGTGTACCAGGACGTCCGCGGCAAGTATGGCTCGGAAGGCAAGTACGTCATGATGTACCCGCCCCGCGGGCCATTGAACCCGACCAAGACCGATGAGACGACCGACGGCTGGGATACGATCGACTGGCTCGTGAAACACGTGCCCGAGTCGAATGGCCGCGTGGGCATGATCGGATCCTCGTACGAGGGCCTTACGGTCGTGATGGCGCTGCTCGATCCGCATCCCGCGCTTAAGGCCGCGGTGCCCGAGAGCCCGATGGTCGATACCTATATGGGCGATGACTGGTTTCATTACGGCGCCTTCCGCCAGATGATGCTCGGCTACGTGCACATGCAGACGGTGCAGAAGGGCGAGGGCGCTGTTACGCCGACGGATATCTATGACAAGTACGAGGAGTACTTGAACGCGGGCTCTGCGGGCGATTACATCCGCAGCCGTGGGCTGGACAAGCTCCCCTTCATCGCCCGGGAAATGGCTCACCCGGCCTACGATGCTTTCTGGCAGGAGCAGGACCTGGCCCGGCGCCTGGCGGCCAAGCCTTCCAATGTGCCGACTATCTGGGAGCAAGGCCTCTTCGATCAGGAAGACATGTGGGGTGCGAACCACGCGTGGCTTGCCCTGAAGGCCGCGGGTCACGCGGAAAATAACTGGCTAGTCATGGGCCCGTGGTCACACAGTCAGGTCAACGGCAAAGGCTATGCGGTCGGCGCGTTCAAATGGGAGGGCGATACGGCCCGTCAGTACAACCGGCAGATGGTCATGCCGTTCTTCGAGCAGTACCTGCGCGATGGCAAGCCGGCCAAGCTGGCAAAGGTGAACATCTACAACACGGGTGACGACCACTGGGACGCGTTCAACGACTGGCCGACGGCGTGTGCGCAGGGTTGCGGTACGAGCCTTAAGCCGCTCTACCTGGCCAAAGAGGCCGGTCTATCCTTCACCAGGCCCGCAGAGGCCCAGGCGGCCGACACCTACGTCAGCGACCCGGCCAAGCCCGTCCCGTTCCTGCCGCGCCCCGTACTCGATCCCTTCTTTGGCTATGGCTCGACCTATGCCGGCTATCTCCCGTGGAGCACATGGCTCGTCCACGACCAGCGCTTCGTCGATGGCCGCAGCGACGTGCTGACCTACCAGACGCCTGTGCTTACCGAACCGGTACGCGTGCAGGGCATCCCCGTGGCCGACCTCAAGGCCATGACCACGGGCACGGATGGGGATTTCGTCGTCAAGCTCATCGATGTCTATCCCTCGTCGGTGCCGAGCGACCCGACGATGGGCGGTTACCAGATGGCGATTGCCATGGACATCTTCCGCGGCCGCTACCGCGAGAGCTTCGAGCATCCGAGTGCGATCCCGGCCAACACCCCGCAAACCTACAAGTTCGACCTGCCCAACGTGAACCACGTTTTCCAGCCCGGCCACCGGATCATGGTGCAGGTGCAGTCCACGCTGTTCCCGTTGTACGACCGGAACCCGCAAACCTTCGTGCCGAACATCTTCAATGCGAAGGCCGCCGATTACCGAGCCGCGACCATCTCGGTGCTGAGGTCGGATAGCCAGCCGAGTGCGGTGTGGTTGCCAGTCATCGGTAACTGAATCCAAGGCATCAGGGCCTCCTGCATCGGCGGGCGGCCCATGGTGTCTGGTGCGGTCTCGTGCCATGGTTCGCCCCAGTCCACAGGGGATCAGGGAATGAAACGTTGGATTGTCCTCGCCGCTGCACTCGCGGTCGGCCTCGCTGGTTGCTCAAAAAAGACCACCGCCGGCGCGCCGGCCCCCATGCCGGGCCAGAAGTCGACGGCCGAGGCGATGCTTGCTTACTCACACAGCATGAGCGTCGAGCTGCCCACGGCCGACATTCCGCCGCGGATCGATGCCATTCGAAAGGCCTGCATAAGCAGCGTCCATGGCGCGTGCAATCTGCTCAACGTGGATCAGTCGAGCACGGGGGGCTCGATCACCGTGCGGATTGTGCCGGAGGGCGTACAGCCGCTGGCGGAGATGGCGGGGGCGGGCGGCAAGGTGTCGTCGCGCACGACGTCGGCCGAGGATATTAGTGATGCCGTCCATGAGACACAGCGCGACCGTGACCAGCTCGAAGCCTATGCGAAACGGCTGGATGATATAGCGGCGCGCAAGGATCTCTCGGTCACAGACCTTATTGCCGTGAGCAAGGAGCAGGCAGCGGTAGCAGAGAAGCGGCGCATTCTCGACAATGCCGCCGCAGACCAGCACCACAGGCTGGACACCAACCTGTTGCGCATCTCGTTTAATGATCCGCATGCGCGCGCCAGCCGCCGGGAGTTTGGTGATATCGGCCCCGTCATGGTCGACAGCGCGCTCGATGGCACGGCCGATGCCCTGGCCGCGCTCGCCGAAGGCTTGCCTTACCTCATCATCGCGTTCCCCCTCGCATGGCTCTGGTGGCTGGCCTGGCGAAAAGTCACTCGCCGCTGGCGGAAGTGACTAGACTCGTCCAAGACTTAGGCTAATCCCAATGCGGGAGGTTCCCATGGCGTTTCGCGTAGTGATCATCGGCGGGACGGGGCAGGTTGGCGCCGCGGTCGTGCGCGCCCTGATAGCGACTGCCGCTTGCGTGGAAGTGGTCATGATTAATCGACGGCAGGCCGTGCCGGTCGCAGATGCCCGCGTCCGCGAGATCGTTCTTGATACGGGTTCCTCTGGCTTTGAGGCGGAGATCGCTCGAATCGCTGGTGAACTGGTTGCGAAGGGTGAACCGGTCTATGGTGCCTCATGTGTCGGCGTTGGCAGCGGCAGCATGAAATGGACCGAAGACGAGCTGAAGGCCCTGGAGGTGGGTGTAGTGGGCGCCTTCGCACGGGGGTGTCACGCAGGCGGGGTAGAGCGCTTCGCATTGCTCTCAGCCGTGGGTAGCACGCCCAAGAGTCGCTTTCGGTATGTACGGGTGATGGGGCTGAAGGAGGCCACCGTCGAGGCGGTCGGCTTCAAGCGGCTGGCCATCTTCCAGCCGGGGATCATTGCGGGCAATTCGCATACACCGGGCTATGTGGCGTGGTTAGGGCGCCTGGTGCCCGGACGGTTTGGCGTGATTGAGCAGGATGACATTGGCCGTGCCTTCGTCGCTGAATTTGCCGGTAGTGATGCCCGAAACGGTATCGTTTATCTGGATAACGGAGCTATGCGTCACAGTCGGGGAGAATGAAGTGTCGGCCCGACTAAGGGTAATGAACCTGCTCGTACGCATAGATGGCATCGAACAGGCGCATGAAGCGATCATTCAGCGGATGTTGGTGGTTGATGGCGCCGCGCTCAACAAGCTGGTCGATAGCTGAAACCGCCGCGTCGTAGTCGCAGGTTGTCTTTAGCTCAAACGCCGCGTGTGGCTGGTAGGGTGCTGCCCAGAAGTATCCGCCATCTTCCTTCACGATTTTTGCTTTCATCCAAGATCCTTTGTCGTAGTGAGCATGTGTCAGAAAGTTCTTCACGTAACAGACCTGACGGATGAAATCCGTGTATGTGATGAGGCGATATCGATTCCCGCGGATATCAAAAATCATGCGCTCCCCAACCAGATCGACGCTGCCAAATGCGGACCGGAGATCCGCGAAGCTTTGGTAATCACGTGATTGCACCTGCTTTCGCCAGTGCTGGAGAGGACCGTCCGTATCGGGATAGGTTTGTCCGAATTGCCTGAGTACGCGGTTACAGATGACCCGCATCGTGCGTTCCGTAAGTCTTTCGATACGGAATGGTCGCTTCATTGCGCTTTGGCTTTAAGCGGTCCGCAGCGCGTATCCGTGTAGGCATGCGCTGATCGCTCGTAGGTGATTCACCGGGGGGCGCTACGCGTCGTCAGAAGCTTGCCAGAAGGTGAGCTCATAAGCTTCAAGGGCGGCTTTGTCCTCAGGCACGAACAGCCTCACGATGCATGGCCGGCATCGCGCGCAAGCGCGCTCCTACAGGGGCTTCGCCAGCCAGGGCTGCATGAAGGCGTCGAGGGTGGTGCGGGGTGGCACGGTGAGGCCGGCGGCGTGGACGAAGACCTGGGAGGCTTTCAGGAACGCTTGTTTGGCTCGCGCGGAATCGATGCGTGCGGTGGCCTGGCGTTGCCGAAGTTGCACGATGTGCGCGGACGGTTGGCCGGGTTTGGAGAACTTCGCGTATCGGCGCAGTTCATCGGCGGCCGTCGTGGTGTCGCGTGCGGCGCGGTCCATCGCGGCACGTGCTTCGATGGCCTGGGCGAGCAGGGCGGCGGCTTCCGGCGAGAGTTCGGCGGAGGAGGGACTCGGATCGCTGGTCATTTCGCTATCGAATCCTGGAAAAAACAAAGCCCCGCATCGCTGCGAGGCTTTGTCTTATAATTGGTGCCCAAGAGAGGACTCGAACCTCCACGGTTTTACCCGCTAGTACCTGAAACTAGTGCGTCTACCAATTCCGCCACCTGGGCAGGTGTCCCGGTCGCAGCAGTT
>Ga0207647_10003650_pt1 | contig 11514 bp, 7 predicted proteins | sample KBSCornC2_FD_184295 | JGI IMG/M metagenome (GOLD analysis project Ga0207647, IMG submission 184295) | Corn rhizosphere microbial communities from Kellogg Biological Station, Michigan, USA - C2 (SPAdes) (version 2) | ecosystem: Host-associated > Plants > Roots > Rhizosphere ...
GGCACCGCGCGCGTCGGCGAGCACCCGACCAGATTCGACATCAAGGCGACGACGCCGGCGCCGCCAGCCGACCGGCCGACGATCCCGGTGGATTTCGCCATCGACATGCCTGATGTGCTGAAGTCCCGGCTCGCAGGTCACGCCGAGATGCGGCTGAGCGGCGATGTCGTGATGATCAACGGCGTGAACGGCACCCTCGGCGACGGCACGTTCAACGGCTGGGCCTCGGTCGACATCGCGAGCAAGCCCCTGGTCAAGGTCGATCTCGACTTCCAGCGGCTCGCGATTCCGCTGGCGAAATCGCCGGACGGCGCGTCCGGGCAGCCCTGGAGCAATGCGCCGATCGACGTGTCCGGCCTCAATTATGTCGATGCGCAAATCAGGATCTCCGCGAACGATGCCGTGATCGGCGATGCGCGTCTTGCGCCGCTGGCGCTCGATGCAAAGCTCGCCGGCGGCGTGCTGAAGGCCGGCACTGCCAATCTCGGCGCCTATGGCGGCCAGGTCTCCGGCGAGGTGATCCTGGATGCGACCAGCGGCGCGCCGAGCTTTGCCATGCATTCCGACCTCGTCGGCGTGCGCGCGCTGCCGCTGCTCCAGGGCCTTGCCGAATTCGACCGCATCGACGGCAAGCTGCAAGCCAAGCTCGCATTGCGCAGCGCCGGCACCAGCCAGCGCGCCTTGATGGCGAACATGCAGGGCACGGCCTTCGTCAATTTCCAGGACGGCGCCATCCGCGGCATCAACGTCGCGCAGATGATCCGCTCGCTGACATCGGGCACGCTGTCCGGCTGGCAAGAGAACCAGAACCCCAGCCAGGACCAGAGCACGGATTTGTCGCAGCTCTCGGCCTCCTTCCGCATCGACAAGGGACAGGCGGTGACGACCGATCTCAATCTGATCGGGCCGCTGGTGCGCGTGACCGGCGCTGGCACGATCGCGCTCGATACCAAGATGATGGGCTTTCGCGTCGAGCCGAAACTGGTGATGACCACCGAAGGCCAGGGTCGCGCCTCCGAGCCGGTCGGCTTCGGCATCCCCGTGATGATCCAGGGCAGCTGGTCGCAGCCGCGGATCTACCCTGACATGGCCGGCATGCTCGACAATCCGGACGCCGCCTATGCCAAGCTGCGCGAGATGGGCAAGGGCCTGTTCGGGCCTGATGGCGCCGGGCTCGGCAATATCCTGGGCAGCCTCGGCCTCGGCGGCACCACCGCGCCGGGTGGCGGCAATGCGGGCGGCAACGCCAATCCGCAAACCCAGCAGCCGGGGCAGAACAATCTGCTCGGCGGCCCGCTGGGCGAGGCGATCGGCAATCTGATCCAGCAGGGGCTTTCCAGCGGAGCTGCAACCGGCACTGGCACTGGCGCCGGCACTGGGACTGCTACTGGCAGCGGCCGCAGCCGCGGCCTGCCCGCAACGCCATCCACACCGGCACCGCAGGCCTCGCCGGCGCCCCCGGCCCCGGACGCGCCGCCGATGGCGCAGCAGGACAGCCAGCCGATGAATGACGTGCTGCGGCAGCTCTTTAATCGATGATTGGCGGACCAACGGACTGGACTTCACGCCGATCCCTTACCTCGGCTTCGCCATTGCCTGCTTCCTCCGAACGGAGGAGGCTGCGGCAATTCACCACCCTTTCGGCCCGACCCGGCGTCCGCAGCGGGTAACCACGCTGGCCGGTCGACCGGTCCCGGGACGTCCCTTGGCCCAAATTGTGATAGAAGGGCGGCGGGGCCCGTACGGGCCGTAGCGCCGGCGTCGATGGCGGCGCGAGAGGATCCGGATGGCGGGAGCGAACGACAAGACACGGTTTCTGCGCGAGGGCTTGTTCGCCAAATACGTCGTCTCCCTCGTCGGCCTCGTCGTGTTCGTCCTCGCGGTCAACGGCGCGATGGAGACCTGGATCTCCTATCGCGCCACCAAGACGCAGCTGGCCGACGGGCTGGAGGACAAGGCCCAGGCCGTTGCCCGGCGCATGGAACAGTCCATCTCCGAGCTCGAGCGCCAGATCAGCTGGGTGACCCGCGCGAGCCAGGACACCCTCGAGAAGCGCCGCGCCGACTACGCCCAGCTCCTGCACCAGGTCGCGGTCGTCAACCAGCTGTTCCAGCTCAACGGCGACGGCCGCGAGGTGCTGCGCGTCTCGCGCCAGTCGACCACGACCGGCGGCAACGCCGATCTCTCCCGCGACATGCGCTTCACCGACACCGTCGCCCGCGGCGTCAGCTACGCGCCGGCCTGGTTCTCCGACCGGACCCCGTTCATGTCGATCTCGGTGGCGCATTCCGGCTTCAACGCCGGCGTCACGGTGGCCGAGATCGATCTCAGCTTCCTCTCCGAATTGCTGTCCGACGCCCAGGTCGGCAAGGCGGCCTTTGCCTATGTGGTCGATCCGCGCGGCCGCGTGCTGGCAACGTCCGCGAAGGGCCCCGATGTCGGCAAGGACCTGTCGAAGCTGCCGCAGGTGGCTGCCGCGATTTCGCCCGGCCGCGAGCCCGACACCTCGGGCACCGACTTCAACGGCCATTCGGTGCTGTCAGCCGCGAGCACCGTGCCGAAACTCGGCTGGAGCGTGATGTTCGAGCAGCCGACCACGCAGGCCTTGACGCCGATCCGCGACCAGCTGGTGCGCATCGCGCTCTTGATCGGCATGGGCCTGATGGTCGCGATCCTCGCCGGCACGCTGCTCGCCCGCCGCATGATCATTCCGATCACGGCGCTGCGCGACGGTGCGCACAAGCTCGGCGAAGGCGATTTCAGCCATCGCATCGACGTGCACACCTCCGACGAGCTGGAAGACCTTGCCGGCCAGTTCAACCGCATGGCCGTCCAGATCCAGGAGACCTATTCGAACCTGGAGACCAAGGTCGAGGAGCGCACCCGCGATCTCGCGCAGTCGATCAACGAGCTCAAGGTGCTGGAAGAGGTCGGCCGCGCGGTCGCCTCCTCGCTCGATCTCAACGCGGTGCTGCCGACGATCGCCGCGCACGCGATCGAGATCACCCATGCCGACGCGGTGCTGATCTACGGCTTCGATGCCGAGAGGCGCCGCTTCAACCTGGTCGAATCCAACGGCATCGACAAATCGGCCGACGGCGCCCACGTCACGATCGACGAAGGCGAGAACATCCTGAGCGATGCCGCGGCGAGCTGTGAGCCGATCGCGCTAGCCGATCTCGACCACGCGGCCGAGCAGCCGCTGCGCGACGTCGCGATCGATGCCGGCTTCCGCTCGGTGCTGGTGGTGCCGCTGGTGGACCAGCAGGGCACGCTCGGCTCGCTGGTGGTGCTGCGCCGCGCCGGCGGCGAGTTCGCCGGCAGCATCATCGGCCTGATGCGCACCTTCGCCAACCAGGCCGTGCTGGCGATGCGCAATGCGCGCCTGTTCACCGAGGTCGATCACAAGAGCCACGCGCTGGAGGCGGCGCACGAGACCGTGCGCGCCCAGGCGGACAAGCTGCGCGTGCAGACCGAGCAGCTCAAGGACTGGAACAAATCGCTGGAGGAGCGCGTCAAGACCCAGCTCGGCGAGATCGAGCGCATCCGCAAGCTCGAGCGGTTCCTGGCACCGCAGGTCGCGCAGTTGATCGCCTCCTCCGACAGCCCCGAGGGGCTGCTCACCAGCCAGCGCCGCGAGGTAACGGTCGTGTTCTGCGACCTGCGCGGCTTCACGGCGTTCACGGAAGCGACCGAGCCGGAAGAGGCGATGAACGTGCTGCGCGAATATCACGCGGCGCTCGGCAAGCTGATCTTCAAATACGAGGGCACGCTCGACAAATATTCCGGCGACGGCGTGATGATCCTGTTCAACGCGCCGATCCAGTTCGACGACCACACGAAACGCGCGGTGAAGATGGCGGTGGAGATGCGCGACACGATCGGTCCGCTGACCGAGCGCTGGCGCAACCGCGGCCACAGCCTCGGCTTCGGCATCGGCATCGCGCTCGGCTATGCCACGCTCGGCCAGGTCGGCTTCGAACAGCGGCTGGAATATGCCGCGATCGGCAGCGTCACCAACCTCGCCTCCCGCCTCTGCGGCGAAGCCAAGGCCAACCAGATCGTGGTCAGCCGCCGCGTCTACGGCATCGTCGAGCCCTGGGTCGATGCGCGCGCGCTCGACGATCTCGTGCTCAAGGGCTTCAATCACCCCGTGCTGGCGATGGAGATCCTGAGCTGGCGCGAGGAAGTGGAGAACGTGGTGGATGCCGCGGCGGCGCGAAGGCGGGGGTGAGTTCTTTCTCAATCCGTGAGGAAGGCAAAATCTCCCCCCGGGTCGTCCCGGCCGAGTGCGAAATTGAGGCGCCGGTTGCGAATGATACCTGCATCCAATTTGCGGACCGCTCCCACGAACCACATCCCCCCTCCCCGCGACTAACCTTCGCCTCGACAGCGAGGCAGGCTTCGGATGGAGACGATCGTGACGTTTGCCGTGCCTTCGCGTGCTTATGATTTGCAGATGCTGGACCGTCCCGCCGATCGCGCGCGCGACCACGGCTGGGTCTATGGACTGCCGCCGGGCATCAGCAGCGAGCAATGGCCGCTCGATCCCGTCACCGGTTTTCCGCTGATGCACGGCTTCACGCTTCTGCTCCCGGAGGACTATCGCGTGCATGGCGCGGACATCGTCGCGGTGTCGTTCTTTGCGACGCCGCCCGATCACAATGACGGCGGCGCGGTTGACGATCCCGAAATCCGCGATGCCGTGCTGGCGCGGCCGGCGCATCCGCGGCTCTCGCGCATGACCGACATCCTCGATTACGAATATGCCGCGCTGCTGTTGACCGCAGCCGAATACGAGGGCGCGTTCGCGACGCCGCCGGCACCGCTTGCGCTTGCGACGGCGGAGCGGCCGCGCTGGCTCGATGTCGGCGGCGCCAGCGCGTTCTTCGAGTCCGCCCCGCCCTTCGCGCAGAAGATGTTCGCCGGCCCTCCGCGAGCCGATCTGGCGGAGAACCTCGCGATCGCCTTGATGCCGCGCGCGACCGATCCCAACGCCGGCAAGGCCCCGCAGGACCCGCACTTCCCGCGCAACCCGCCGAGCGATTATCAGTCCTACTACTACTTTGTCGGCGGCGTCCCGAGCACCGAGAATTACCGCTTGCACGATTGGGGCAAGGACCACGCTCACAACCATCTCGGCGGCACCATGCGGCCCTGCCAGGCGGTGCCGGAGATGAGCCCGTTCTACATCGAGTTCGAGGAATATTTCGGCGGCTACAATTTCGGCACCGGCAACGCGCAGCTCGACTTCAAGGATATGAAGTTCGACTGGGCGTGCGGGTGATCACGCCCCGCGCTTCGGCCCGATCGCCTCGAAGCCGGCCTTCTGCTCGTCGCTCAGGTCCGCCTCGAAATCGTCGAGCGCGTCGGCAACGCCCTTCACCGCTTGCAGCATCGTCTCCAGTCGCGCCTTCACGGCCGTGAGGCGGCCTTGCGGTGTCGCGGCGGGCTTGGTCGGGCAGGCGCTCAGCGTCTCCATGGTGCGCAGCGTGGTGTCCTGGAGCACGTCGAGCCGGGCGCGGCCGATGTCGTCGAGGCGCAGCGTGGACGCGATGTCGGCGACCGGCCATTGCTGCTGCACGAGCTGCTCGTACTGGCGCTGCAGCTGGGTGTCATAGCGAGGATCGCTGTCCGCCGCACAGGCGCTTGCTGCCTGCGCATCCTTGTGCTGGCTTGACGCAAGCGCAGCGCGAGCCTCATTGGTCAGCGCATCGAGCCGGGTCTTCTGGTTCGCGTCGAGCAGATCGACAAATTTGGCGAGCGGCGGTGCGATCGCGTCCGTTGCCTTGATCATGGCCTCGAGGCGCTCGCGCATCAGGCCGAGGCGCTCCGAGGCGCTCGCCGGCAGCTGTGCCGGGCAGGTCGCGCGAATGCTGTCGCGGGCCACGGTCCAGGCGGTGACGAGCTCGTCGAGCGCGGTGCGCTGCAACTCGTTCGGCTGCACGGCGGCAGTGATGCGATCCGTAGGGAAGCCGGCGGGATCGCTGACATCGCAGATGTTCTGCGCCGACGGAATCCTGCGCGCGAGCCTGCCTTGCGGCGCGGTGTAGGCGGCAAGCTCCTTGGCCGCATAGGGCGAGAAGATCGCCGCGTAGATGTCGCCGTAGCCATAGAGCGAGATGCTGGTCGTATGTCCGAGGATGACGGCATTGGCGAGATCGTCATGTGCGAACGGCCAGAACACCGGACCGGCCCAGCCATAGCTGCCGTCGGGGTGCCGCCACCAGCCCTGCGGGCGGCGGCCGCCATGCCAGCCCGACAGCGCCGCTTGCGCCGTGAGCGCCGCACGCAGAATGGCGGGATTGGGCGGTTGCCGGCTCTCGGCACCACGGGGATCCTGGGAGCGCAACGCGGCGGAGCGGTATCGGCCGCCCCGCACCGCCATGCGGGCATGGCGCAGGCGCGACATGCCGATGACGTGGCCGACGGCGAACCGCGCTACACCGAGCGGCCCGCCGCGCAATCCGAACTGCGCTTCGGCCTTGTTCGGCAGCAGCACGGCCAGAATGACAAGGGCGGCGCCCGCGAGTGCGAGGCGCATCCGTGATCCCGACATGACCGCCGACCTGACCACCTTGGCCCTCCTCCAGCGCCAAGCGAACCACCTCACATCACATGACGCACGGGGGAACCAAAGGTTCCGCGAGTGTGAGGGTCAAAGCGTCGCGGCGGTGAGAATCCTGACTGTCCATGCCGTCGCGGAGACAGCCCCTCACCCCCTTGTAAGGACGGGGAGAGGGAGGATCGCAATCATGGCTGCAGGAGATGCAATCGCGTCGGCGAAGTGCCGCGCTCACTCCGCCTTTTGCGGCAGCACAAAGGTCTGGCCGGGATAGATCAGGTTCGGGTTGTGGATCTTGTCGCGGTTGGCCTTGAAGATCACCGCGTAGCGGGCGCCGTCGCCGTAGGCGAGCCGGCTGAGCGCCCACAGGCTGTCGCCGCGGGAGATCACCCGGCTGCCGCCCGCCTCTGCCGGTGTGCCGCTGAGGGCGTCGCCCGGCGAAGCCGACGCGACCGTCGTCGCTCGCGCCATGCCCCTTGGTTTCGGTGCCCCCATCACCCTGGGCCGCGCCGCGGGCCTGTCCGATGCCGACGGCAAGGATGCCACGACATCCGATTTCTCGTCCGGCGTCTCGGCCCGCTTCGTTTCCTGCCTGGTCGTGGGCGGTGCAACACGCGCCGGCGGAAGCGCCGCCTCGGCGATCGTCACCGGCATGGTGCGGCCGGATTGCGTGACGGTGCCATCCGGCGCCTTGGCGCGCAGTGTCAGCTCGTAGCTGCCGGCCGGGAGCTGCGGCGGCGTCATGACAAACTGGCCCGACGCATCGGCCACGACCGAATGAAGCGGCTGGCCGTCGCGCAGCAGCTCGACCTTTGCGCCCGGCGTAGCCCGGCCCGCGATCACCGCCGCCTCGCCATGGTCGTCGACGCGGGCGACGTCGAAGCGAGGACCGGCGTCGGTCGCGGCCGCCGGCGGCTTGACCGGCGCGAGATCGGCCAGCGCCGTGACCTGCTTTTGCGTCTCGTCCAATGGACCAGCCGGCTTCGGCGCAGGCGGCGCGCCGGCGGCGAGCTTCGGTTCTTCGGGCTTCGTCCCTGCCTTGGTGTCGGCTTTAGGTTCCGTCTTGGTTGCAGCCTTGGCTTCGACCTTGGCCTCAGGCTTGACCTCAGGCTTGGCCGCGACGGCGATCTCGGTGTTCGCCCCGCCCGGCAACAGGCGGCGCAGCTCGGTGGGACCGATCACCAGCACGGTGCCGCCCACCGCGAGCAGGCAGAACGCAATGAAGGCCTTGGAAGCGGTGATCATCAGACAATGAACCCTTGGGTCGCAAATCAACCGAGGCCGGCAAATTGCGCCGATTTGGCTGCGGCAGCAAGACGTTCGAAGGGATTAGCGCACATGAACCGGCGCGGCCCCGTCGGCGTCAAATGATCGAGGCCGCATCGCGGCATATTTTTTGAGGATTTTTTCCGTGAACGCATTTTCCCGCCCGGCCCGATGGCTGGCACTTGCCCTGACACTCGTCGCCTCGCCCGCGCTCGCCGCATCCGGCCCGCCGCCGGACTACATCCTCACCAACAATGCCGGCCTCGCCTTCACCTCGCCCGATGGCGCCACCAAGATCGAGCAGTACATGAAGGACGGCGGGGATTGGGACGTCAAATGGCAGGCCTGGGTTCGCCGCGGCGAGCAGATGACGGAGCTGAAGCCCGAGCAGGGCTTCGGGGCCGGCTTCCGCTTCACCAGCGACTCGCAATGGCTGGTGCGGATGCAGAAGACCGGCTCGGGCGAGCAGGACCTCTATCTCTACCATGTCGAGAAGGGCGCCTTCGCGAGCGCGACGAAGAAGCCGCTCAGCAATCTCGCCTGGGCCTATTTCTACGGCCGGCCGGAGACGAAGAGGTTCGCCAAGCTCGACTTCCACATCTCGGCCAATCTCATGGAGGGTACGGAAGAGGCCTATCGCTCGCTCGGCATGGACTGGCCCAACAATCGCTACCTCGTGATCTCGCTGTCGGGCGAATATGACAACCATCCCAAGAACGTCGCCATGAAGGGACTGGGCGGCTGGCGCTGCCGCTATGATCTCGAGACCGGAAAGTTCGACGTGCCGGCGATGTTCGCCAAGGCCAACGCGGAAGCCTTGAAGTGGGAAATCCGCCGGTGATCCACCGGAATCGCGTCAGCGTAAACCCAGCCTACGGAGCGCTCGGCGATCGAGGGAACCAACCTCCTGATTCCGTTCCGATTCATGTTTCCCTAACCCTTACTGGTAACGGGCTCTTGTCGGTTTTGCTGCATCTTGCATCCCACGGGAGGGCTGGATGGGCACATCAATCCGATGGACCACGCGCATGCGCGCGTTGCTCCGCCGTTGGCAGGGAGCGCCGCTGACGTGGCTGATCGCCGGCGGCTTCGTGCTGATGGTCGCGATGGCCATCGGCACCGCGCTCACCGTCGATCGTTTCCGGCAAAATGCGATCGAGAGCGGCCGCGACAGCCTGGAAAACTCCGTGCGCATGCTCGCCCGGCATTTCGACCGCGAGTTCGAGGACTTTGCGGTGCTCCAGAAGAGCGTCATCGCCGAGCTCGAGAGCCATGGCATCGCATCCGCCGATATCTTCCGCAGCGAGATGGGTACGCTGGCCATGCACGAGGTGCTGCGCGCAAAGGCGAGCGGCTGGTCCGACGTCGCCGGCGCCAATTTGTTCGATTCCAAGGGCGTGCTGATCAACTCGTCGCGGCGCTGGCCGGTCGCCGATATTTCGGTCGCCGACCGCGGCTATTTCAATCGCCTCAAGAACGATCCGGCCTCGCAGGAAGAGATCGAAGTCGTGCCCGGCCGGTTCGGCAATGGATCTGCGATCGTGTTCGCGCGGCGCGTCTCCGGTCCCCACGGCGAATTCCTCGGCCTGGTGTCGCGGGCCATTTCGCCGGAGCAGCTTGAATCCTTCTTCGCCTCGGCCGGGCTCGGCGAGGAATCCTCGATCGCGATGCACCACCAGAACGGCCAGCTGCTCGCGCGCGTTCCGCATGTCGACGCGATGATCGGACAGAATTTTCGCAACGGCACGCGCGAGCAGATGGCGGTGTTCGAGCGCACCTTCGTCACGACGCAGCTCGCCAGCCCGATCGACGGCAAGGACCGCATCGTCGCCGCGCGCCTCCTGACCGGCGTGCCCCTGGTCGTGGTCGCAACCAAATCGCTGGATGCGACGCTGGCGACCTGGCACACGCAGACAAAATTCTTCGTCACCATCGCCGTGCTGTCGATCGGCCTGCTCGTGCTCACGCTGTTCCTGATCTTCCGCCAGATGACGCGCAGGCTCGCCGCGGAGAAGCAGCAGCTCGACACCGCGATGAACACGATGACGCAGGGTCTTCTGATGTTCGACCAGGACGAGCGGCTGATCGTCTGCAACCGGCGCTACATCGAGATGTACGGACTGTCGGCCGACGTGGTGAAGCCCGGCGCCTATTTCCGCGACGTGATCCAGCATCGCCATGACACCGGATCGTTCCATGGTGACGTCGCGTCCTACTGCGACGACATTCTAAGCAATGCCGGGCGAACCCAGAGCGCCATCGTCCAGACCGCGGACGGCCGCCTGATCGAGGTCAAGAACCAGCCCGGTGCCGCCGGCGGCTGGCTCGCGACCCATGACGACGTCACCGAGCGCATCCGCGCCGACGAGCGCATCGCGCATATGGCGCATTACGACGCGCTGACCGACCTGCCCAACCGCGTGCTGATGCGCGGCCATCTGGAACGCCGCGTGGCGGAGCTCAGCCAGGGCAAACCGTTCGCGATCCTCTATATCGACGTCGACGAGTTCAAGGGCGTCAACGATTCGCTCGGACACGAGGTCGGCGACGAACTGCTGCGCCAGGTCGCGAACCGCCTGCGCGCCTGCGTCAGCGGGAACGACCTCGTCGCGCGGCTGGGCGGCGACGAATTCGCCATCGTCAAGGCCGGGACCAGCGACCAGGCCGAGCTGACGGCGCTGGCGGAAACGATCCTCAACGCATTGCGTGCGCCCGTGAACTGCAAGGGCCAGGAGGTTCCGACCGATGCCAGCATCGGCATCGCGATCGCGCCCGACCACGGCGACAATCTCGACGATCTGCTCAAGCGCGCCGATCTGGCGATGTATGCCGCCAAATCCGAGGGACGCCGCACCTTCCGCGTCTTCACGCCCGAATACGACGCCAAGGCGCGGCTGCGCCGGCAGCTGGAGCTCGATCTGCGGCAGGCGCTGACGCGCGGCGAGTTCGAGGTGCACTATCAGCCGCTGGTCGATCTTGCGGCCAACGTCGTCACCGGCTGCGAGGCGCTGCTGCGCTGGCACCATCCGGAGCGCGGCATGGTCTCGCCCGCCGACTTCATCCCGGTCGCGGAAGACACCGGATTGATCGGCGAGATCGGCGAATGGGTGCTCAAGCAGGCCTGCACCGAGGCGGCCTCCTGGCCCGGCGATATCCACATCGCCGTCAACGTCTCGCCGGTGCAGTTCCGTTCCAAGACGCTGGCGCTCAAGGTCGCCGCCGCGCTTGCCGAGTCAGGCCTGGCGCCCGGGCGGCTCGAGCTCGAGGTCACCGAAACCGTGCTCATTCGCGACGACGAGGAGGCGCTGACGATTCTCCAGCAGCTGCGCGAGCTCGGCGTGCGCATCGCGCTCGACGATTTCGGCACCGGCTATTCGTCGCTGAGCTATCTGCACCGCTTCCCCTTCGACAAGATCAAGATCGATCGCAGCTTCATCAGCGACATCGGCGAGCCCGAGGACTCTTCTCCGATCGTGCAGGCCGTGGTGCACATGGCCGCCGCGCGCCGGATGGCGACGACGGCCGAAGGCGTCGAGACCGAGGCGCAGCGCGAGGTGCTGCGGCAGCTCGGATGCAGCCAGATGCAGGGCTGGCTGTTCAGCCCGGCCGTCCCGGCCGCAAAGCTGAAGCAATTGCTGTCGGCGCAGGCGGCGGCGGCTTAGGGCATACCGGCCCCCCGCCCC
>Ga0207647_10003652_pt1 | contig 11513 bp, 8 predicted proteins | sample KBSCornC2_FD_184295 | JGI IMG/M metagenome (GOLD analysis project Ga0207647, IMG submission 184295) | Corn rhizosphere microbial communities from Kellogg Biological Station, Michigan, USA - C2 (SPAdes) (version 2) | ecosystem: Host-associated > Plants > Roots > Rhizosphere ...
CAGCCTGGCGCGCCAGGCCGACTGCGGCGAACTGGACGAGATCGCCTGGGTCAGTACCGGCTACATCGTAGCCAACGTCATCATTCTTCCGCTCACCAGTTGGCTGTCAGACCGCTTCGGCCGCCGGAACTATTACACCGGCTCGATCGTGCTGTTTACGGTCGCGTCGTTCTTTTGCGGCAACGCGCATTCGCTCGAGATGCTGGTCGGAGGCCGGGTGGTTCAGGGTATCGGTGGCGGCGCGCTCATCTCGACGGCGCAGGCCATTCTGTTCGACGTCTTCCCGATCGAGGAGCGCGCCACCGGCCAGGCGATTTTCGGCTCCGGCACCCGCACTTCAAGCCAGTGGTTCAATCGCGCTGCTTTCGCCACCCCCCCGGCATTTACCTTCGGCAATGTGGGGCGGAACTCGGTTTACGGCCCCGGCTTGCAGACGCTCGACCTCGCTTTAGCGCGTGATTTCGCAATTGCCGAGCGCATGAAGTTCCAATTCCGAGGCGAGTTCTTTAATGCACTTAACCACACCAATCTAGGAACACCGGACCGCTTTGTGAACACGCCCCAATTCGGAACCATCACGGAAGCAACCACGCCGGGCCGGCAGATCCAATTGAGTGCGCGCTTGTCATTCTAGGTGAGACGAATTCGGAGTAGAACTGACAAAGAAAGGAACAAAAATGAAGCTACGCAACCTGATGAAGATTGCTGTTCCGCTAGTGCTGGCTGCGGCAGTTTTCGCTACTGAGAATGCGGGGCAATCCGTCACCGTAAAGGGTTATGTCCTCGATTCTGCCTGTGCATTTACCAAGGGCGTCAAGAAGCCAGTTAGCGCTGAGTGCGCCTTGGCTTGCGCGAAGGCGGGCTCGCCGTTGGTGATTCTGGCGCCCAGTGGAACAATCTATTGGCCAATCGCCGATACCACGCCATCAAGCAGCCAGAACGACAAGCTGATTCCCTACGCCGGCAAGGAAGTGACGGTCAGCGGAAAGGTGTTCACCCGCGGCGGATCGAAAGCCATCGTGATCAGCAAGATCGAGTAGCTGCACGAGACCGAGCCCGTGTACGACGTGACTGAAAAGAGGATAATAAAAAGCGGTCAGGTCTCTCATTTGCGGGTTCCGGGCGAAGCTTCACAAGGATTCGAATAGGTAGGCAAGAGGAAGCGAACCAACCATGAGCACTCCAACGACAATTCCCGTTCGCAAGTCGAAGCGTCGCTGGCCGAAGATCACGGCTCGCATCCTTGTGGTCGTGTTCGTCCTGTGGCTTGCTTTTATTGGTTTTATGTGGCGCATCATGCATCGCCCACCCGAGCAATTCGCCCGCGTCATGATGCACTTTCCCTGGCAGGTCTTCCTCATCTGTCCCTTCGAAACCATGTGGACACAGGCACGCGCCGGCCATGTACAGATCGGCGACAACGCCCCTGATTTCACCCTCACCAAGGTGGACAAATCTGGCGCGGTCCATCTCGCCGAACTGAACCAGACCCAGCCCGTCGTGCTCGTCTTTGGCAGCTACACCTGACCGCCTTTCCGGCGGGAGGTTCCCGCCCTCAACAAGCTCTATGACCAGTATCAGGGCAAGGTTAACTTCTTGGTGGTGTATATCACCGAAGCCCACCCATCCGACGTCTGGCAGATGCAGAGCAACGTCAAGGACAAAGTGGTATTTGCCAGCCCGAAGAATGAGGAAGAGCGTGCGTCGGTTGCCGGTGCCTGCGTCCGCAAGTTGGGGATCAAATATCCGGCCGTCCTCGACGAGTTTGGCAATTCAACCGAGCAGGCATACACCGGATGGCCTGATCGCATTTACCTCTTAGAACCGGGCGGCCGCGTTGCCTATAAGAGCAAGCCCGGCCCGTTCGGCTTCAGCGCTGACCAGCTCGGTAAGGAACTTGCCAAAGTTACAGCGAAGCCCACGGCGCAAACCCATGCCCTTCAGATGAATCCTGTCGGCTCGAACTCCATCGGGAACCAGCCCTGAGCGACTAAAGCGAAGCCGAAGGGAGCAGATAGGGAAATCTGCTCTGGGTAGAGATTCTAGGAAGCCTAGGTGAAGCCGCCATCCCTCGCTCGGGGCGCGAGGCTCAAAATGTCACGGCAGCATCAGTTGCTGTTCGCCGGCATGGAGTGAAGTTTCTTTGCCTCCCGAAATCATTTTTCCTGTCATCCCCTCCGGCAAATCAACTTTCGCTTCTACTCCTTTTTCTCCCCGCGTGTACTCTACCCGCACTTCTCCCTTCGCCATCGGGATGATCGCTCGCAGATGCTTCAGATCACCGAGATGGGGTTCGATCACGAGCGACCGAAATCCTGCCGAGCTAGGCCGGATCCCCGCAACAATCGTTAGCAAATCGTAGTTGGGATGCGCGCTCCAGGCATGCGAGTCCGAACGCGTCGGCTCGGGAGACTCAGCCCAAGTGCTCAAACCCAATTTGAGCATTGCCTCCCACGGGCCCAGCAGCTTCAAATACTCGTCTCCCATGCCCGCGTGTTCGACCGCCCGAGCAAGATAGAAGCGAAAATAGTATGTGGCTATGGTCATCGGCGGAAGGGAAGTCGAACCCACGGAGCCAGACGCCGCCTTGGGGTCACTGACGGAAAGGATCTTCGTGAGCACGTCGCGTTGCTCCCCTGTCGGAATCAAGTCCAGCCAAATCCCTAGGATATTTGCGTGCTGGCTGAAATGCTTTTGCGCAGGTGTATCGGCCAACAGGCCGTATTGCTGGTTCCAACAACGGGCGTACGTGCCCCTGGCCGCGCGCTCAGCAGCCTCGCGATAGAGATCGGCGTAGTGCGAATCACCCAGCGCACTTTCCATCTCCGCCGAGTAGCGCAGAGCCTCAATGAACTGCAGGGTGATGATCGACGATCCACCGTCTTCCTCCTGGGGTGGGCGGCCAAAGTCAAAATCCTCGCCCCAATCGACAAAGGGCCACCACGGAATGTTTCCGAGCAATCCATCAGGCCTTTGGTGCTTGATGTACCAATCGAGCACGGCTCGCGTGCCCTGCAACTGCGAGCGCACGAATTCCGGATCGTCGCGATACATCCAGAAATCATGCACCATGCCGACCCACAGCAATGAGAACGTCGGAATGATTTGCGTCAGCGAAGACGGATATCGGCTTTGCGTCAGCCCCTCTGGAATCCGCGAGTAATTGTATGCGTTGATCGCCTGCCTCCCCAGGCGGTCGTCACCTGCGACCGTGTATGAGATCAGCGCTTGGATACGCGTGTCGCCCACGTACTGCAGCCGCTCCCAGTAAGGTGTGTCCATGTAAGTGTCATGCGCGTCGAGCCTGGCCGTGCGCCAACCAACCTGCCAAATGCGTTGGAGCAGCGCATCCTCCAATTCAAAGCGTGCCCGCTCCTCGAAGGGATACGCGGTAAAGAATGCTCGCAGTTGTCGGAGCGTGATTGGTTGATCTGCGGTCTCAATGTCTAGCTGCAGATACCGCCATGTCCTCCATGCAAGTGAGGTGAACTCAACTCCCGATTGGCCGCCCGAAGCGAACTCGTCTGTCACGCCCACGATGTGTTTGCCCTCAATCTGGTTGCGGTTTCCTTTCTGGCCTTTGCTGTCCACGAGAGCTTCTGCATAGGTAAGACGTATTTTTGCCTTCAGGCCCCCTGCTACCTCAAGCGACGGATATGCGGTCGTCAGGTGGCCATAATCCATGAGAACGCTCGCCTTCGTGCGCGCCGGTACAGTGAATTCTCGCGCAGGAAATCCCGTAGGAGCCGGAATCCCAACTACTCGCACTAACCTCCCATCTTTGATTTGGGTGTACTCCATTGGCGGCAGCGGATCGGCCTCGAGCTGCCAATTGTTCGGCGCATCCGTTTCTTCCCGCAGAGCACCGCGTCCAAGCGGAATCGGTCGCACCCACTTGCCTTTCGATTTCGCAGGATCCTGCCAACCCCAGTCAAAGACTTTGCCATCCAGACTCTCGCCCGGTTCCGCCGCATAGAAGCCAGGGACCTTTGGTTTGAAGGTTGTTATGCCCTTCTCGCGTGTGACTTCCCAGCTGATGTTCGTATCAGCGACGCGCTCCCTCTCTCCCGCCCCGTGCACCAGAAAACCGATACGGTCGCTGAACTGAGCAATCGCGGCATTGGTGCCAAAGTTCCACACAATTGCCGCCAGCACATTGCTGCCGGAGCGGAGGAAGTCTGCAATGTCATAGGTTTCATACCGCCAATGATGCAGGTCGCTACGGCTGGGCCCGCTGCCTACACGCTTCTGGTTCACATATAGGACGAACTGATTATCCGCGCTGACGTGAATGATGAAGTGTTGCGGTTTTTCCGCGATCTGCACAATCTTGCGAAATTGCAACACAGTTTCGTCCCGCTGCGGAACATTTGGCGCGGTGATCCACTGGGCAGCCCACGGCTTCAACGAAGACTGTTGCGCCCCAGTCAAGAAGGGAAATAGCAGGGATAGCGCAAGGCAAGACGCAAATCGAGTTCGCATAGGCCGCTACATCTTAGACCAATGCGAACCCGGTGAGGAGGAAAGTGAGGCTTATCGTTCTAAGATTTTGCGAGACGAAATCGGCGCCTTCGGCATATGGACCAAGGGAGCTATGCTCTCTGGCGTACGCAGTTTCATCGCCGGATCCCCGAACAGAATAAACGTCCGCCTTACATCCACGTCAGAGATTCCGGACTTGGCCGTGAGAATCGCATCTCCCAAGGCTGGCACGGGGCTGGAGAACAACGCCGTGGTGAACTGGTCATCCATCTGGAACTGTGACGGCGCATTGGTCAATCCGGACGATGCCCAAACTGCCACCGCCCCGCCATTCGGCGCCATCATGAGCGACTCCGCCAGACTCTGTGTATAAACGTCGTGAAAGAATCCGTTAAGGCAGTTCATGATGACAAACACCGGCAACTTGCTGCCGTTCGTGAGCGAGGCTGCCATCGTGTCATCGAACAAACTGCCGCTCGACCACACCTCCACGGAACCATGTCCGTTGTAATTGACCAGCAACTGGCCGTTATTGATCCCTGCGATCAGCTCTTGGGTGGCCATGGGGATTCCTACATTCCCAGCGAACACACTCGTTGGAGTCAGCGTCGGCGGAAGCAAATTCCGTACCGACTGCGCTGCCTGAGTGAAACTCAGGCCGGGATCATCGGCATCCGCCACCAGCAGCGCCTGCGTGTTCCAGGTGCCCAGGCTTCCGCTTGCGTATCCTAGAATTTTCGAGACCAGTCCCTGCGCATCACTGGCGGTTCGCGCCCCCAGTCGGCCGGTTGCGATTGTCGGAAAACCAGTGTTGTTGAAGTCCGAAAACCAGTCGTCCGATGCCGTCTTCAGTTGCGAAGTCGAGACGATCTTCGTGGGAACGAAGTCGAAGAACCCGAATCCCAAATAATTCCGCGGGTCGACCGAAGCGTCACCACCCAACACCAAGTAGCGAGGCTTGTCGGTCCAGGCAGCACGGGCGGTCTTCAGGAACGCTTTGATTGCATACGGGCTCGGCTCGCCAAAATTGAACTCGTCGTAGATGTCTTGGACACTCACAATTCGGGAACTTAACCCTTGCGTCTGGTGAAGTGCCGCCAGAGGCTGCATTGGAGAGGCGAATTGCGGAGGCGCAATGATTACGAACTCTGCTCCCACCTGCGCTCTGTGAAGCGCCGTAGGGGCGTGCGGAGCCAGTCCCACCGATGCCCCCAGTTGTGCGTCCGACAACGCCAATAAGGTATGTTCTTCGGAAACGTCCCAAGGTGTCGCAGAATGCAGCGTGTAACCGCCGTTTTCGACAACCCAGGAAAATCTGAGTTGCACGGGTCGCAGCGGATCTGTGATGTCGATCAACCGGGTGGGCGGCTGGGTAAAGCCGGTGATCGAGATTCGCTCGCCAGCATGAGCCTTGAATTTCAAAGCATCGGATTGCGCCGTGTAGGTCTGCGGAAAGCTGAGCGTAATCGTATCGATCAGGCTGAGATCGTTCGCCCCTTGCTGCGCAATCAACGTGATGGTGTTCGCGCCATTCGTAAGGGTTCCCGCGTTCACCGCAAACTGCGCGCTGCCCGCCTCTTGATTTCGGAAGGCTACATCCCCCAGCGTAGCCCCGTTCAACATCACAGTGACCTGATGCTGCTGGCCGTCAGTAACGCCTTGCACGAGAACCGTGAGTATCCCCTCGCCCGCGGCGAGATTGGAAAGGTTGACGGTTTCAACGTCGGGGGTTGGTGAGATCAAGGGGCCGAAGAAGTTGTCGGTGTTCTCCCGAAGTAGCGCAGCGAAATAAGTTGTGCGCGGTTTTAGCTCCAGAGTCTGCTGGAAGAATGGGGCCTGCGGTGCAGGGGATCCTGCAGCGGCAGCTTTAGGAACACGCAACCCAGGTTTTCCCTGTTCCACCAGCCAATAGACGCGCTGTCCCGAATATGGGGTGTCGATCGCAGTTCCATAGAACTCGATGGCAGCTTGCGGTCCGAACCCACCGTGGCTCCCGGTGATGCGAATCGGCTGCTCGACTCCCTCAGCGTAGAGATGCAGGAAATTGGTGTGTACGTTGGCAGGAAGGCCTGCGGCGACCAACTGCGGTTGCGGGACGCGATACCAGCCTTCATGGTCGACAAGGATCTTTACCGCCGGCATTGCTGCCAACTGGAATCCATTGCTTGCCTGGAGAGCGGATGCTTGCGGCCTGGTGGTCCGCTCGAGAACATGGGCGGCATCGGAGGGCGCTACGAGGATGGGAGAACGGCCGAGCTGCGGCTGTGCGCGACTGAGCGCAGCGACGGTGTGGGAACTCAGCGGAAGAGCTCCTCCACCCGAAGACTCCGCTGGGATTGGCCCATGCATGGTGCGTGTGCCATCGAGATCAACATCCTCGAGCCAATAAAGCGCGCCAGCAACGGGTAGAGGATCAATCCATGCATACGACTTGGCTCCGTGTTGCGGCGCGGCATCCCGCATCAGCAGCGCTGATCCTGCTACCAGGGAGGAATTGATCTTCGTCTTCGTGCCGCCCGAATCCCGATAAACATTGAATCCTAAATTGCGAATTTCCTCCCCCGTTTTCCAGGAGAGCACAACGCCATTGCCGGTATTGTTAGCTTTGAAAGAATTGGTCTTCACCGCCGTCGGAAACTGGGCAGGAATATCTATGGCGACCAAAGTCCATGCGGTCCCTACGCTGAGGGTTTCGCGCATGGTTACCGCCGCACCCGTTCCCCCTCCGCTCGCCGCCGCCCCCTCAACATCTTGCCCGGAACTCCCGGAGGTTGCGTTCCAAAGCTGAGTCTCGAAAACCAACGGCGAAGTCGTGCTGGTGTTGACGGTCACCGTGGTGCCGCTAGCCACTGCGATCACGTCTATAAGAGCGTCATTCGCACCGGTGGCAGAGAATACCGCCGAAGCCGTTATCGCAGTTCCACTAGCAACAGGTGCTTGCGTCACCGTGCCGCTGGTGTTCACGCGATAAAGCGAGATGGCTCCCATCACCACGCCGATGGGATTTCCGGCTCCACCGTTTTTTTGTACGGTCGCTTGAATCGTGCAAGTGCCCAGAGGAGGATTCGCCAAGTAAAACATTTGCGCGCTGACGCCGTTATTGGGATTGCCGTTTGGCCCAACACTCATAGCGGTTCCATTGCAGGTCACTCCGGTCACTGAGCTGCCCGCATTGTTTTTTAGGTTCATGCTCACGCCGACGACCAGCATGGTGTTGCTGTTTGCGCCCCCGAAGTTGTCGGTATGTGTCATCTGGCAGACCCAGTTACTCCCACTGGCGGTGCAGGTTGAACCTCCTCCGCCCACAATGAAGCCTTGTGAGTTTGCGTTGTCGAGCGCAACTCCGCCTTGGGCCACAGCACGGATGCCAGGGTTCGCAACCGCAACCAGTGCGACTAATGCAAGGGAGATTCCTCGCAACCGGTGTCGAAGTTTCCGCAGGGCGGAACGCGTAGATCGGGACGTCGCGAAAGCCAGCCTCTCCCAACGGCCGAAGCTCTGCGTTTGTCCCGAGCCCCCGCATTTTTTCGCCGTCACTCTGCCAAGGATGTCTTCCCGTCTCACAACGCCGTCTGCTTCCATGCCTGCGTCTCCCCGGGTGATCAGATAACCGTCCCCTGTAGTCACGACCCTGTGTGCCTTGAACTCGCCCTCACGGCGGAAGAGTACGATCTCGCCCTTTGTGGGCCCGCGCTCGAGTGGTTCGACCACGAGAAGATCGCCGTCCTGGATCGTCGGAGTCATGCTTCGGCCGCGCGCGCAGAAACGGAAAGAATTTCCGCTCGCGATCAAATCACGCGCCATGAGTCCAAAAACGTCGGACTGAGGCCTCGGCTCAATCATTGCAAGCAAGCACCGCATCTACTGCGGACCGGTCCGGAACAAATTGAAACTCGTAGCAAGGAACCACATCTAGCGCGTGCTGGATGAATTGCAACGCACCTTCGAGCCCGTCGGGGTCATGAAAGGGGGGAAAGCAGCGCGCGAAAACCTCGCCTAGGGCCCGAGCCTTGCTCATTCGCTGGATGCGGTTCGAGGGACCGTGTTGAAGAATGAAGATGCGCTTAAGGCGCGCCTCCTCTGGTTCTGCAAATGCCGCCTCGCCGTGCCAGGGCGTACCGTACATGTGCAAGTGGCTGTCTTTCAGGCGGAGAATGATGCGGTCATCGCTCAGAATCAGGGGATTGCGTGCAGCCTGCCAGATGCGGGTTGTGGTGCTCTTACCTGCTCCAGAGTGTCCCAGAAATAACTGTCCTCCAGCGCTTGGATCAATGAATCCACATGCGTGAACTTCTACACCAAGGCGATGCTGTGCAAGATAGTTTGTGATCAATAGCTCATCGGTCGGATATTCCAGCGGGAAAATTGGTGCGTAACCCTCAAGCAGGCTACGGTTCAACAAAAGCCGCGCGGAGGAAAAAGTCTTGTCCACCACCATACGCTTGTAGGGATTGCTGCCCAGCACGACGCTCACAAAATCGAAGACGAAACCTTCTTCCCCATGAAACACTCGCCATAGAGCTCCCGAATCGAATACCCAACCAGTCGATGGGGGGCGCAAATCATCAACGAACTTGGCAAAAACTTCGATGTTTGCTGGTTGGTCGTTCTCAAGGAACGAACTCAACGGCTCGGGTATGAGGATGTCTTGCGGAGAGTTCCCACAAAGCGACAGGGTAATGTTGCCGACACGGAGACAATTGCGGAGAATCGCCTGGGGCGGCGGGGTTACCTCGGTCGTTCGTGCGTCAACAAGCATATGGAGACACCGGAGCAGCCTAGGAGCCAGGCGTCCGGCATGAACCAACCGCCGTGCAGTTGGTCCCAACCGGCCCTGACATACCAGAATTCTTGCAATGGCCCAGCACTGCCTCTTCGGGCCGCAAGCTAATCACGGTGACCGTCGGCTGCTCATACTTCTTTATGGTCGGTTTGCCCTTTGCCTCGTCCATGAAAGCAATCCCCCGAATATCAATTACCCGCGGCGCATCCCCCGCAGCCTACCTGTACACCGTTTGAATTGTTAAGAACCGGGAGTAGGTCGACGCTCTGCGCGGTGAGGTCGACCGCCCCAGCGCGCAACCGCTCCGCCTTCTGCTGCAAGGATGCACGCCCGACAGGAGTGCACAGCTCGCAATCCCCGTGCTCAGGAACGTCAAACCCCAAAACCTTCGCGCGCAAATGCGCCACTTCGCACAAGAATTCAACCGGAGATTCGGGATCGCCATTTTCCAGTTCAGCGTTGGCCGGGCACATGCTGCAAACCGAGTGCAGCTTGCAGGCCACGCATTTTGATGGGCGGGTGCGTTTCCTCTCTCGCACTTCCAGTAGGAACTTCTCCCAACCTGCGAGAACGCTGCCCTGACGAATGTCGTAGGTCTCTTGATGGGAGAGGACACAGATGCTCATGTGCCCATAGGGATCAATGGCAAAACTCTTCACCCCTCCGCCGCAGCCGTAAACGGTCTCACTCACCCCCGGCGAAGCCGCCAATTCACGCTGCAACGACTTCCTATGGGCATCGGCAAGCTTATTCCAGTCCAAATCCATCGCGACCACTTCTTCTGGAGAGAGCCGAACTCCCAACGGTGCTGCAGAGCAATCAATGCGCGGACTGATCAGGGAGTCGAATTTGAACTCGATCGCGAGCTCCTCTTCCGCAAACCGTCGCATTTCGCGGACTTCATGCTTGTTGATACTTGTCCCCACGGTCTTCAATTTCAGTGGAAGCCCGCGGTCCAAGAGCAGTCGGATTCCCCGCATGCATCGGTCATAGCTGCCTGGCATGGCGGTGAGTCTTTCGTAGGTTTCCCTGGTTCGCCCGTAAAGTGTGATTTCGATCCCGAATGGCGGATATTCGTTCAGATAATCAGCGATCTGTTGGTTGACCAGGATGCCGTTGGTGAAAAGCGTGATCAGAAACCCCTTCTGCTTGGCGTAGGTATAGATCGCGAGAAAATCCTGGCGCGCAAAAATCTCCCCTCCGGTGAAGAGGAGCCACAAAACCCCCATATCCGCGAGTTCGTCGAGCAGGGAAAAATACTCTTCTTTGGTTAGTTCTCGCTTCCGTGCGGCCAGGTCCGCCATGGGGAGGTTGTTATAGCAGTGCTGGCATGCCAGTGGGCAGCGGCGGGTAATTTCAATGGAAACCTCCATCGGCGTGCGCTGGTCGCCCAGGCGGCGGCAACCGCGGTCACCTCGATCCAGAGCAATCTCGCGATGTGGTCGATGGTGCAGAATGCCTGGTACGGCCTGTCGCTCGGCTCGGTGCTGCTGCTCGCCGCGATCGGGCTTGCCATCACCTTCGGCGTGATGGGCGTCATCAACATGGCGCATGGCGAGATGGTGATGCTCGGGGCCTACACCACCTTCGTGGTGCAGGAGGTGATCCGCAGCCGCTATCCTGCGCTGTTCGACTACTCGCTGCTGATCGCGGTGCCGCTCGCCTTCCTGGTCGCCGGCTTGATCGGTGTCGTGATCGAGCGCACCATCATCCGCTTCCTCTACGGCCGTCCGCTGGAGACGCTGCTCGCGACCTGGGGCCTGTCGCTGGTGTTGCAGCAGGCGGTACGCACCGCGTTCGGTCCGACCAACCGCGAGGTCGGCAACCCCTCCTGGATGAGCGGCGCCTTCGAGCTCGGCCAGATCACCATCACCTATAACCGGCTCTGGATCCTCTGCTTCACGCTCGCGGTGTTTGCCATCCTGCTGGTGATGCTGCGCTACACCGCGCTCGGACTCGAGATGCGCGCGGTGACGCAGAACCGCCGCATGGCGGCCTCGATGGGAATCGCCACCTCGCGCGTCGACGCGCTGACCTTCGGCCTCGGCTCGGGGATCGCCGGCATTGCCGGCGTGGCGTTGTCGCAGATCGACAATGTCAGCCCGAATCTCGGCCAGAGCTACATCATCGACAGCTTCATGGTCGTGGTGTTCGGCGGCGTCGGCAATCTCTGGGGCACGCTGGTCGGCGCCTTCACGCTCGGCATCGCCAACAAGTTCCTGGAGCCGGTCGCAGGCGCCGTGCTCGG
>Ga0207647_10003653_pt1 | contig 11508 bp, 14 predicted proteins | sample KBSCornC2_FD_184295 | JGI IMG/M metagenome (GOLD analysis project Ga0207647, IMG submission 184295) | Corn rhizosphere microbial communities from Kellogg Biological Station, Michigan, USA - C2 (SPAdes) (version 2) | ecosystem: Host-associated > Plants > Roots > Rhizosphere ...
ATTTTGGATAGACAAGTGTGCGGCCGCCGTTCACAAATTGTAGTGTCAAAATTCCGCCCATATTTTCCTCTACATCGAAACCAAGCGTCGAGCCATAAAATTCCTTAGCCTTTGCCGTATCGTTAGTCGAGAATCCGTTGACTACCGGTGTGTCTTTGAACATAACGCCCCCCATACTTTATATGCCTTAAGTATACACCGACGCGAACCTGCAAAGGCATGCATTATCACTTATCAGTCTGCAACCAAGCGATCGCCCGAGAGAAAAGTCTGCAATTTCTCAAAAGTTGCCTTGGGACTTTCCTCGGGAAAAAAATGCCCGCCAGCCACTGCCTCACCGACCGCTTCGGGCGCAATGACTCTCCAGAGTGCCAGTGGTCCATTCTGTTTGGCATACCAGGTATCTACTGCACCTCCCGCTCCCCATAATACCAGCACCGGGCAATTGATAGTTTTCGTATGTTGGAGATCTTCTTCATCGTGTTTTCTGTCTATCGTAGCGGCCGCGCGGTATTCTTCACAAATTGCATGAGCATGCTGGGGATCGCTCAGACTTTTGCTGTAGAGATGGCGGACTTCCGCTGGAAATGTGTCAGGAGAAGACCCCCACTGACCACATGCATTATCAACAATAACTTCAGCGCATGTCTCCAATACGCGCTCAGGAAGAGGAGCGGGTTGCGCCAACATAGACCAAGGCCAAAAGCCGAGCATCGCGCGGGCATCAGCTTTTTCCCAGGCAATACTCGTCGGCACGATATCGCACACCACCAGACGCCCAATAGCGTCCGGATGATCAAGGGCCATGCGGTAAGCGACTCGCGCGCCGCGATCATGCCCCACGACAGAAAAGCAGGAGAACCCCAATTGACGCATGACCGCCACCATATCGTTACCCATTGTCCGCTTGCTATACGCAGCATGATCGCCGCTGTCAGGAGGACAACTGCTTTGGCCATAGCCACGGAGATCGGCTACTACGACCGTAAATTTTCGGGACAGTAACGGCGCCAACTCTCGCCACATGACGTGCGTTTCAGGAAACCCATGCAACAACAAAAGTGGTGGGCCAGAACCGCCCATACGAATAAAAATTGTTGCATCATCTGTTTCAATGCGTTGCGTCGAAAAATTATCCATATAATATCCCCCTAACTATTATATCCTAGGTCTTATCGCTTCTTAGGATACGTACCGGGCAAAACGCAAGCTACCTGCTGCGAAATCAGGACTTATAGCTAACAATATGGCTGCTGATTCGTGAGTGACGCTGCAACTTTGAAAAATACAAAGAGTTGCCGATAAAGAGAAACAACTGGACCACGGATCTCGGTCGTCCGCTCATCTTTCAGCGTAACTCCTGAAAGTCCTGAAAGATGTAACGCGACAGAGGCAGATTGCCATCTAATAGTGAGGACAGATTCGGATTTCGAACCAATTCTTTTAATCCCTTTGCTCCTTATGGTTTTCTCTGCTTCGCCTTCAATCATTTTACGCGCTTCAACTAGCGGCAGTAACGCTGCAGAAAAGCGATCAATGGCTTTTTTAACCGCTACAGTGTCGACTGTATCGTCCCATTCTTTCATTTCTGCGCATGCAGCATCATCTCCGCTCAGAAACACAGTCGGTACACCATACGAGTTGGCCGCGGCATAGAGAAGGCCAATCTCTCCCACCAGCCTGCTGTCAAGCCACATGTCTTCTACCTCATGACCCATAAAACTATGGCTCAGTACGCCAAGTTTTCCGGCACGAGCATGAAACCCAATACACATGACCGCATCGAAGGTATCATCCAATCCCTCTAACATACCAAGCGGCTTAGATTTACCCCGGATAAGTGCCGCCCGATCGTCCAGTAGCTCGGGCAAAATATTGCGCATGGGGCCATGGGCGTCATTGACAAAGACTTCCGTCGCGCCGCCGGCAACCGCGCCTCGTACTGCCGCATTGACTTCCTCTGTCATAAGTTTTCGTCCAATTTCATATCCTGAACCATTCGGCTGAACGTCGTGAGCCTCGACGAGGCCACTAATACCCTCCATGTCCGCACTGATATACACCTTCATATATTTCCTCTTTTCTGCTCCTAAGATAGTACAGAGGAGTCTGTATCTAAAAAATATGGAATATGAACTGATTTATTATGTCTGTTGTTAATCTGTTATAATCATATCGTCTAAAATCATTAGAAATCTATACGGATAACATACTCTCTACTTCTTGCTAGCCACAAAGAGCAATGGAACAAATACTAACATTCCAATGGCGTCGAGCCATAAAACTCTTTGGCTTTATCGATATCATCGGTCGAGAACCCATTAACTACAGGTGTACCCCTGAACATATGCGCCCCCTTGCTCATGCCTTTACTATACTTGTAGAGCTGCACACCATAGCCAAAATAGAGTATTGATCAAAGGCTTAGCATATACTATGGTGTAATAAGTTTCTCACCGCGAGAAACTGTGTCTACAGGAGGTGAGCATGGACTGGAGTCTGTTCAGTACGGGCAGCTACCGCACCGTGCCAAACGATGAAGCGCCCGACCGGCGCGCCACGCTGGACCGGTTCGTGGAGCTTACCGGTGGCCAGGCGGTGGCCATCACCGGTGGTGAGTGGCGCCGCGATCCGCAGGACTCGGAGGAGGATTGGCTGGTCGGCGTCTGCTACCAGATCTTCAGCCGACTCAGCTTGATCACGAGCAAGGCGATCGGGGGTAAGAAGTACTGGCACTTCGTCATCAGGAAACTACTCGGGTGGTTGCTGGCGCCGCTTATCTGGATTCGCTTCGCCATGGGTGCCACTCCGGAGCTGCCATACTACCGGTGGCACACGGAAGACAGCCCGGACATCGACGCCGTACGTGGCAAGGCTCGCAAAATGCGAGGCATCCCGACGGCCAAAGCCCTGAAGTTCTTTTCAGGACTACCGCTGCTCGGCAAGTTCATGGAACAGCGCGTCGCCGACCAGGTACGACTGATCCTCGAAGACGACCCGGAAACGGTCATCGACTTTGAGCTACCAGCCGAACTGGCATTCGTGTCACTGTCGTTCCTGCCACCGATCAAGCAGTGGACAGCCCGACGGATGGCAGAGTCGCTGGAACGGATCATTCGGGAATGCCCCAAAGGTTCGCGGTTCGCGTTCCACCTCTGTTGGGGGGACCTGAACCACAAGCCGTTCGTTCCGAAGCCGCTACAGTCGAACAAGAGCAAGGTGACTCTCGTCACCGAGATTTTGCTCCTGAGCGCTTGGACAGAAGGGTGGACTCTGTTCGCCGTCCACGACCCGCTGTGCGACGGAACCCACTACGCCTCGAGCAAGGAGGAAGACTACGCCGATTACGACGATCTGCCACCGTTCCCGGCCGGTACCATCTTCGTACTGGGGCTCCTGAAGGCCGGTACCAGCGTGAGCACCACCATGCACATCGCCCAGTTCATGGCCGAGAAGCTTCGACGAAAGGGAGTCACACAATTCTGTCTGGCGCCACCATGCGGTGACGCCCGCACCCCCGAGAATGGGGTGGCAGCCCATTGGCAGACGGGCTGCCAGGCGATTGCTCTCCTGAACGCTGACTGACTGTAGATGGGCGGTGGGAGCCTGGCGGCAATGCCGCTCCCACCGCCCACCGTCAACCCACAAGCTTTATAAGGTAACATTCTTTTGATGTGCTCTACGTCCCCGCCCTGGGACACCCTGCGGCCAAGTATCATCCGGCTTATCGATGAATCCAACAAATTTCTATAAACTTTTAGCCATAACGCTAGCCCCCGGTTATCACTCCTCGGGAAGTCGAACGGCGCGCACGTTGGCACCATGACTCTCCCAGGCATCAGTAAACTTTTGTATAGGTACTTCTAGGTGGGGTTTTGGAGGCAGCCCTGGATCATGTATTTTTACTGTTGTATCGTCCAAACCAAGCATGACGACTGAATGCCCACTGTAGCCTTCTTTGTTGTTTATTATTCTAGAATTAACTCCACAGAATACCCCATACCCTTGTTCGAGAAGTTGGTTTACATACTCTAGTTTGGGGGTTCTATGTTCATATAGGACAGATGATGAGAATAGGTCTCGACTCAATGCTCTGCTTTTTTCAACATTGCCGTTTGCAAGTTGCCAGTTTGCGACCTCATCGCCATGTGTATGACGGACATAGTCTATGCCTTCTTCGGAAAAACGCAAATGGTCAAAATCGGCGACTAGGGTGGCTTGCAGGCCCAGTTTGGTCATCCCCACTAAGGCTGCGGCAGGTGATGTGACCTCGTCAGGCCCACTTTGCGTTAAGTCGTCAAGCTCCTGCCATGAAAACTCCCGATCTAGCAGGTGTTTTAGAATCATACGCAAGCAAGCCTGAACACAACGTACATTCTCAGGCGTGTTTGAGTAAAATGGTATCTCTTTACTTACTCCCATCCTTAGTGAGTTCTCCTTAATTGAAATGTCCTTGCTCTATATACTAACATTTGAAAGGCTCCATTGCCCATAAGCCCCCCATGAACGAAAAACCAACTGATATTAACAAAATCCTCGCCAAGATGCGATATTTCCTGGAACACTAAAACATCCCCCTCGTACAGGAGTGTCCCCGGTCTTTCAATCGCTGAAAGCAGAAAATGACCTTGGTGAACCATGTAAGTCACAGATGAAACATCCACGAGAAACCATAACATGTCCGTCTTTGAGGCACATAAGCTTAGCCTTCATCTCTCTAATCGTCGCGTTATAATAGTCCTATGAATAAGACACGAATACTTTTTATCCACGGCGGCGGTAACGATGGCTACGGTGACGACTCCAAACTTGCCGATTCATTACGACACAACCTAGACAAAACATTCGAGGTTATTTTTCCGCACATGCCCACGCCCGACTTCGACTCCACTGATAGTTGGACCAAGAAAATTCACGAATATATCGCAACATATCAGCCAACTATTTTGGCAGGTCATTCATTCGGGGCTTCCAACATACTGCAATATCTTGTGCGTTACGGCATGCCTAAGGGAGTGAAGGGCATCTTTTTGATGGCTCTGCCATTCTGGGGTGGGCCTGGCTGGGATTACGAGGAATACGAGCTACCATCAAACTTCGCCGACAAACTGTCGCGCAAAACGCCACTATTTCTTTACCAGTGCCGAGATGATGAAGTAGTAGATATCGCTCATCTTGACCTCTACGCCACCGCCATGCCATGGGCTACGGTGCGTCGGCTCGACCATGGTGACCACCAAATAGGCAACGACCTTTCAGCCGTTGCCCGAGATATCGTGGCAACCAAGTAAGCAGTTACGATGTTGGCATCTGAACCAATTGCAGTAAGTTACCCGCGGGGTCTTTAAACCACGCTACTTTGATTCCTCCAGCTTCGGCAACGCCTTTTTCATCAGTAAAAACATCTTCCTCGCCGTTATAGTGTTCAAATGTTATACCTTTTCGCGCCAGCTCTTCCATGGTTTTGGCAATATCATCTACTTGAAAATTAAGGATAGCAAAAGGGGAGGACACATGGTGCTTTTTCGCATAGATACTAACGTCATAGCTTCCTCCTTATTAAAAGCTCTAGCGAATATTTCCTGGAACTTTTTACCTCTACTACGAATTGAATAATGTCATGGTAACCTCATGGAGAATATAGCTTCACGCAGTGCTTACTTTGTCTTTTTAGTAGAAGGTTCGCTCTGGTTCGGCATATGTTTTTGCTGATCGCAAAACCATCGAACTCAGGTGCCTTCGGCAGAGTTCGACACTGGAACCCAACCAAAACAAAAAAACCCGACATAAAGTCGGGCTCTTGTTTTGGTGAACCACCTACGTTCGAATTGGAACGCTATCTTGTCAGAGGTACAGGAGTGGTTTGATCTACTCCATAGAACAACAGTTCTCGGACACATTCCAGCAGCTATGGGAACTAGGCCATGAGTACTATCGTTTCTCAAAACAGGCGGGGGGAGAACCCCACAGGAACCCTCTCACCTCTTGATCCGCGTCAGGAGAAGTTTCTTGACCTTTATTTAAGCGCAACAAGCTCATCATTCGGTAATTGCTACCAGTCTGCCATGCGTGCGGGATATACAAACGAAACTGCACGCAATTTGATGCACAACCGCCCCAAGTGGCTGTCGGAAAAACTCGGACAACTGCGAACGATGGAGCCAGAGCTTTTGTTGCTCAAGCTAACAGGTATTATCAACGACCGTGCAGAAACTACACAGAACAAGCTACGCGCTATCGATATGATGATGAAACACTACCAAATGTTCGGCGCTAACAACGTCTTGGCCGTGCAGCTTAATATCCAGAGTGTCCTCGACTAACTCACCGATGGTCAAAGGGGTGCTAAAAGAGTAAAATGATGGTATGGCATTGCCCAAATACCCAGAACTCAAAAAAAGCCTCGAAAGCATGATTCTCAAATACTTTGAAGATCAAGCACGCGAAGAACTCGGCCCGTTTAAAGACGTGCGGAGATTTCAACAGCACGAAGGCAGGATGTTGGTGCATAACACTCAAGATGATACCGATCGGCGCAAAGAGACCACCTTTAAAGAGGCTAAGGTTGACTATGCTATAAAATACGAAGACTTGGTGAAGATGAAGCCAGAAAACGTTTTGGCTCTTGTTAAGGAGAAGGCAGCGGAGTTCGGCGGTCAGCAGGCACGGATTAACTATCAAGTGCTGCATGAGACAACGGAAGAAACGGGTAACGTCGTTGACGCCAACGGCCAGCCGATGTCAATCGACCTCTTTCTTGATACGGTCAGTAAAATCAGCATTAGCTTTGATAAGTTTGGAAACCCACAAATGCCGACGATGGTGATACACCCCAGCCAGTCAGAAATATACCGCAAGCTCATTGAAGATGCAGAGCATGATGAGGGCGCAAAAAAGAGGATGGAAGCTATCATCGCAGAAAAGAAGAAGGAGTACTATGCAGAACAAGCTAGTCGAAAACTGGTTGATTAACTGTAAGGAGCTTAGTTTCACCACTCCTTTTGTCCAACTTCTAATAACAGAGGGTTATACAATACTGCGTGCGCGTGGTGGCCTTGATGAACAAGGTAAAGATGTCATAGCCCTTAACCCTGCTGGTGAACTTTGTTGCTTTCAGTTGAAATGTGACAATATCAATGCTACCGAATGGAACAAAATCAGCGGACAGATAAATGACCTTACTCAATTACCGCCCATCCACTCTTCTATAAAAACGACACCGAAGAATTGGAAGTGTTATTTGGTGACCAATGGGACAATCCCTAGTACCGTACAGCGCACAATCGTAGATTATTCAAAGGCGCAACAGGCCACGGGACACATGCCAGTTGAAACCATTGACCGAGAAGCTCTTATTACGCGTTTCGTAGATGGGTATGGTGGCTTCTTTCCCACCGATACACAAGATCTTAACCAGTTCTTACAAATGTATTGCCAGCATGGCGACACTACCCTAGACAGAGCCGAGTTCAAATTATTCTTTGAGAGGTGGCTTGGCTCATATTCAACTGTCAAATCAAAGCAGAAGAAACTCGAAGCGTTACAGGCGGCGGGTATTCTTTGCAGCTACCTTCTGACAAACAAGTACGTTCACGGTAACTACACCGAAATTATAAACGCTTGGCTGTTGGCACTATTCACCATCCTCTACTACGCCAACGAGTGGGGCATCCCCGCAAAACAAATAACAACGATAGAGAGTACAATCCTGGGAGAAATCGAGGCACTCTTCAGTCCGCTCATAGATGATGTTGTCGCCAACACCACTCTTATGACCGACTCTACATACGGTCTCTTATCTGAAGGATTGATTACACACAAATTACGTTGTACAGAATTGCTCGGATATATATCCGCTTATTTGAATTACTGCGGCATGAGAAATATACCGCCCAACCTTACGAAAGAATCGGCAGAGAAGTTAATTGACCTTGCGCTTCATAAAGCTATTCTGGGCGAAAGCTCTACGCCGTTACTTTATAACTACATTGCCTTTTTGATTGGCGCTAACCAACTTCAACCAGCAGCCATTGAGATAACTGGCCTGTTAAATGGTCTACTATCAAGCTACGCCGATGAAGGCGCAGGTATTCCTAGCCCGTATTACAGCCTGCAACAATCGGCAGAATGGGCTTTTTCACTGAAGGAAGAAGACATAACTGAAAGTTTTCAAAACAGAGCATATTGTCTCTGGCCCGCTGTCTTATTGGCGGCCCGCTATAACTTGCGGGATCTCTTGGAACACCACTGGCTTCTTATTAGCTACATCTCAAATCAGGAAGTAATAGCGGATAATGCTAACAATTTGCTTCTTTGGCGGATTGGTGACGACGGCATGCTGCTAGACACATTCCCAGACGCCACGCAGTCTCTTAAAGCACTCGTCGAACAGTCTAATCAGAATATGGACGAGTTTCTTCCTGATACACTAAAAACGCGCAAATACCTTATTCCTTTTTGGATCATAGCTATGCCACACAGGTGTAATCATAAGACCGTATTTGCAATGCTTAATTCACTCAAAGCGAGTTAGCTTCAGCAGGTAGGTTTAAAGCCACAGTCTTTGTATTGCTCTTGGTCGTCCGCTTTTAGCCGTTGGTGATAGTCATAATCACTTTCGTTGTTGCCTTGCTGTCGTGAACTGTTTGAAGGGCCAATCCCTAGCCACCCCGCCAACGTCATTACGATAAGCGCAAGAAATAACAACGACAACGTGGCCCAGAATATATACGAAGCCACTCCTTTTGCTTTTGTTACTACTTTTTGGAGCTTACTACTTGTTGCCATATTTTCTCCTAATGGTTTTATTCGGCGGCAAACAAAAAGCCCGCCGCCAGTGAGCTTGCGCCCTACAACCTTTCGATTGCAACCACATAGAAGTTAGTCCTGACGACGGACTTATTACTTCTATGTGGATTTGTTGGCCATACCTTCTCTGACGAGTGGCTTTAGGTCATAGTCGCATGTGCAACTTACTGTCTAGTATAACGTATTTACAGATAAAAATGGTATAATAGTCCCATAGCGTTAAGCACTTAGCTCGGGACTCTCACCTCGTGAGAATGGGCTTCTTGAAACACTAAGCCCCTGGCCGTTGGCGGAGCAACTCTCTCGTAGAATCCCAAGTCCAATGTAAGCAATAACTAATGCTTGCGTTGGACTTTTTGATTCCAACCAGCACAGAGGTCCCGAGCTGTGTCAGTAATAAAACAATCAATCAAACCGATCATATCGGTAAAAGAAGCACGTAAGATGCTTGGTTTGTCGGCAAAAGATATAACCGACGACGAATTATTCGAACTGTTACTGCAACAAGAACAGATTATTCGTTTTATATTCCGTAAATACCGCGTTCGTAATAACGGGATGGTAGAATGAAGTCATGGACATTAAGAAGCGCGCAGTCATTTACGTCCGAGTATCCACCGCAGACCAGGTGGATGGAGCGAGCCTGGATAATCAGGAGGAGCGTTGCCAAGAATGGACGTTGCGTCATGGCGTACTTGTAAAGCGCACTTTCCGCGAAGAAGGTGTATCAGCCAAGACTGTAAATCGACCAGCCCTCCGTGAGATGCTTCAATACATCAGAGACCACGGCAAAGAAATAGATTATCTATTAATTTATGAAGTGGATCGGCTTGCTCGTAATACAGAGGACTTTTTTGCGATTACTGCCGAGTTGAACAAGTATAAGATCGAGCTTAAAGATCCAAGCTCAAGCCTTGAAGGCAGCAAATCCGACAAGTTAATTCGTTATATCAAGGCTATTGCAGCCGAGCTGGATAATGACGTAAAGTCCGAGCGGGTTATTGATAATATGCGCCGACATGCCAATGATGGTTATCGGATGGCGAAAGCGCCCTACGGCCTTATAAACACCCGTGATTTGCTCGAAAAATCAATCCTCGCTCCAATGCCTATTGTCGCCGATAAAATCGCCACGCTTCTCAATGAGTTCGCTACTGACACTATTACCATTAAAGAGCTGATTCAGCACTCACACGAAATTGGCCTGACTCGCCAGAATGGCAAGCCGATGAACCACAGCTTTATGGGCAAGTTACTGCGTCAATCGCTTTTTGCTGGATTAGAAAAAAGTAGCCATACACAAGACCAGTACGTTCAAACGAGCCAATTCGTGGGTATTATTACTACTGATACTTTTTGGCGCAATCAGAGCATCTTGAACCGCCGCAAAGGTGCTAAACTCGAAATATATTCAATCAATCATCCTGACTTCTCACTGCGTCGTTTTGTAATTTGCTCCACTTGCCATAAGCCAATTCGCGGGAGCGCTCCTACTGGGGGCAGTGGCAAAAGATACCCCAAATATCACTGCACTGATTGTAAGAAGGCCTCTATACCAGCAGCCAAGTTAGATGAGCAATTCTTAAACTTGCTGACCAATATCACGCCTAACAAGCTCTCGCTGAAAGTTATCAAGACAATGATAGTCAGAGTATGGAACGATGAGCTGAAGAATCTGCACAATGAACGTAAGAAATACCAGGTGCGTATCAATGATTTGGAAGAACACAAGCAGAAGGCCACGGACAAATTAGTAAGTGACGATATTAGTAAACAAGAAAAGGTTGAAATACATCTCAAATCGGACAAAGAAATCGGAGCTTTGACCGATAGCATAACTAAGCTTTCGCAACAGATTGGCACAAAACAAGAAGCGATCGACTACGTCTTAAACTATATGGATAATGCGCCGCAGCTATGGGCTGACGCATCACCTGATATGCGCGCACTCTACCAATCCATGATCTTCCCTGAAGGTATTGAGTACGACTTCTACACAAATAGATTTGGAACGCTTAAAATGAGCGCTCTGTACACCTTAGCGAACATAAAAAAAGACCCATCATTATCTGATGAGTCTCTTTTGGTGACCTCATGGAGAATCGAACTCCAATTGCAAGGATGAGAACCTTGTGTCCTAACCGTTAGACGATGAGGCCAAAGCGGAGGAAAAATAAAAATGTGTTTACATATTTTTATTTATTCCGAGCATTTGGCTGGCATATGCGAAGCATACAGACCGAGACGAAAATTCCGTCAGCTCATCCACTCTACCACATCTGTTAAACCTCGTCCAGGCTATGAGCTACCCAAGTTTGCATCTGGGGCTCAAAACGCGGATAATCAAACATAACCAGTATGGACACAATTTACTTGGTCATTTTTATCGTTGCACTGACGCTGTTGCTGACAGTTGTCCTAACGCTTGTGCATTATTTCTTCAGCAAAAAATCTACTGGTTCGGCGGTCGTAGGCAAACTCGCTGACTCCTTGCGCGATGAAAAGAACAAATCATCCATTATTCTCTCAGCCATCGAAGATGGCGTCGTGATGTTTGATGCGCAGAAGAACATCCAGTCCTTTAATGCCGGCGCCACACGTATCACCGGCTGGCCAGCAGACGAAGCATTACACCTGGAGTGCAGCGCCGTGCTCAAACTCGTAGACAGCAAAGACAACCCCTACGAAGACGGCAAAAAT
>Ga0207647_10003657_pt1 | contig 11503 bp, 9 predicted proteins | sample KBSCornC2_FD_184295 | JGI IMG/M metagenome (GOLD analysis project Ga0207647, IMG submission 184295) | Corn rhizosphere microbial communities from Kellogg Biological Station, Michigan, USA - C2 (SPAdes) (version 2) | ecosystem: Host-associated > Plants > Roots > Rhizosphere ...
TGCGCGTCCCGGTCGATTGATCAAACGGCGAGCGCCTCGAGGATGCGGATCCAGGAGCGGATGCCCTTGTGGTAGGAGCGCAGCTCGTATTTCTCGTTCGGCGAATGGATGCGATCGTCGGAAAGACCGAAGCCGATGAGCAGCGATTCCATGCCGAGCATCTTCTGGAAATCACCGACGATCGGGATGGAGCCGCCCATGCCGATGACGATGGCGGGCTTCGGCCATTCGTTTGAAAGTGCTGTCTTCTTTCTGTCATCCAACTTCTTCCGGTAGGTCGCGGCTACAGTGAAGCTTAATAACTGCCACACGGAAACGAGTCCCAGGAAAACGTAAACGAGGTAAACGATTCCCGGAGGCGGAATCCCAGTAGCCTTCGACGCGCCATCGAAGTAACCCATCAGCATAAACAGCAGCAAACCACTTACGATCGCAGTCACGAGATCGATGGTCAACGCGAACTTGATCTGTTTATCGGGATTGCTGATGCCAAGCATCCGGTTCATTAGTGACGTATTGTTCGTCACGTCGATAAGAAAGTCACCGCAGTTACGACAGTAGCTGTCGGGAGTCTGTTCGCCTTTTCCGCATTTTGGACAGAACATTTGCCGTGTATGTTAACGTCTTTCGCTTGTTTCAAACGAGGCGAGCTTTTGTGACAGGTTGTTGGGAAGCTGTGACCAGGCGGATTAGGAAGCACGTGGTTCGCAAAAACAAAGGAAAAAGCTGAGGAATTCCCCGGTTTGGCTGGAATTTTGTGCTTCTTTGTGGCGGTGCAGAGGCGTATGATGCCGCTATGCGATCGCTTCTGGTTGTGATTGGGATGGGGCTGTTGCTGGTCGAGTCGGGCGGCACCGTCAGATCCGCTCGCCTGCCCGAAGTCGTCGCCTCCTCTACGGTTCCGGCATCTTCAGCACCCAAAGCGCGAGTCGACTTTGATACTCAGTTGAAACCAATCTTTCAATCGAAGTGCATGCCATGTCACTTCAGCGGCGGCCAGATGTATGATCGCCTCCCATTCGATAAGCCGGCGACGATCAGAAAACTGGGAACGAGACTGTTCACCAGAATAAAAAATGAGAACGACCGTCGGTTGATCGAAGACTTCCTCACGCAATCACCGTAAAATCATTTCGATATGAAAACGTTCCTTCTTCTTGGTCTTCTGTGTGTCTTGTTATGCCCGGCAGCCGGCTGCGCTCAGGTAGACGACACGAGCCGATCGTGGAATCAGCCGGTCAAACCGTTTCGCATCGCTGGAAATCTCTACTACGTGGGCGCTTCCGATCTCGCGTCGTTTTTGATCGTTACTCCTCAAGGTCACATTCTTCTCGACAGCGGCCTTGTTGAAACAGTGCCGCAGATTCAGCACAACGTCACCCAGCTTGGATTTCGTCTGGAGGACGTAAAAGTCTTACTAAACACACACGCGCATTACGATCATGCAGGCGGGCTCGCGTTGTTGAAACGTTTGACGGGTGCGACGTTGATGGCCAGTGAGGCTGACGCTGCGCTGCTCGCCGCAGGTGGTAAGGGCGATCCAAATTTTGGCGACAAGTTAGCCTATGAACCGGTTAAAGCAGATCGTATCTTGCGCGACGGTGATAAGGTCGAGCTTGGCGGCGTTACGATGACGGCTCACTTGACGCCCGGTCACACCAAAGGTAATACGACCTGGACCATGACTGTCACGGAAGGAACGAAGAGCTACAACGTCGTGGTCGCCGGTAGCACTTCTACTCCAGGTTACAAACTCGTCGATAATCCAAACTATCCGGGAATCGTTGTCGACTACCAACGAACATTTCAGATATTGAAGACTCTGCCTTGTGACATATTCCTCGGTCCGCATGGAAATTTCTTTGACCTTACGACGAAGTCGAAGCTCATCGAGCAGGGCGAAAAGCAAAATCCATTTATCGATCCTGACGGTTACAAGCGTTACATCGAAGAAAACGAGAAAGCGTTCCAAACTGAACTAGAGCGCCAAAAACAGTAGTGCCACAAAGAAGCACAAACATGTTCCTGCGCGTGAGTGTTGCCGCAGTGTGCCTCATGGTGGCGATGATTGCGTTACTGCACTTTGAAGGACGGAGTTTTATTTGTTCGTGTGGACACTTCGCAGTATGGATCGGTGAATGGTGCAGCTCGAATACTTCACAGCAGTTGCTCGATCCTTACAGCTTCACGCACATCCTGCACGGGTTTCTTTTCTTCTGGTTGATGTTGCTGGTGTTCAGGCGAGTGCGGAGTGGTTGGCAATTCCTGCTGGCTGTGTTGCTGGAAAGCGCCTGGGAAGTCTTTGAGAACACGAGTTTCGTTATCAACAAGTATCGAAACGAAACCGCGGCCCTCGGTTATCAAGGCGACACGATCGTCAACTCACTCGGCGATCTCACATGCGCTTTGGCAGGGTTTCTCGTTGCGCGACAGCTTGGTTTGCGATGGTCGTTGGCTGTATTCCTGTTGATCGAGCTGGCCTTGACCTTTTGGATTCACGACAGTCTATTGCTGCAAATCCTAATGCTGATCCGGCCAATCGAAGCGATCAAGTTCTGGCAGTTGTGTCACTAGTTCGCGGCGCTCGCGTTCGTTGCCGGCCCGATGACACGGCTGTTTAGATCTTTTAGTGCGGCGCGATTCTTGTCACGCAACTCAACCGCGTCACTTCCTACCTGAATTCCGACCGATTGCGACAGCGCCATTTTCTTGAAGGCTTCATACGGAATCTTCGCTTCCAGGACTTCAACCTTCGTGTCCCAGGTGCCCGGATGGCTCGTGGTCACTGGATTCATGCGTCCGAGTCGCAGCGTTTCAGAGTCAGTTGCGACTATCAGCTCTCTCTGATCGGGCGGATGAAAGTGAACCCAGTCCTTGTTTTCAAACACCACTTGTATCGTGACGTGGCGCACGTAATTGACCTGCGTGCCCGGACAGTGCAACGTGACTTCGATACTCACGCACGCATCTTTGGCAAACTTGTCTTTCAAGCCGTCGCAATTGACTTTCATCTTCTGCAGGCGCATGACGGTCTCGTAGTTGAAGCCGTCGTACTTAACCTCAATCTTGCCGCCATGCTTCACAGGCTCTTGCGGAGTTTGCGGCTTTGCTCCAGCGGGTTGAAACAGAAGGACCGCAGCGCAGCCCAAAACAAGCAGGAACGTTTTCATAAACTTCTCCGGTACCGGCGGTTCAATTTTGCAACTGAGGTGAAGATTTGGGGCGAACCCGCGGGAAGGCTCACAAGCAAAATAGCCAAGCGCGCGCGGTTGTGTCAATGAATTTGTGCTTTGTGCTTAGTGCTTTGTACTTAGTAGGCTTGTCAGTCTAAAGTACAAAGTACAAAGTACAAAGTACTAAGCTCTAATACTGAGGACAACCATGACTCCTTCTTCCGACGACAGTGCCCTTACCGAACGCCTCCGCCAGGCGAATGAAGAATTTTTGGGTCATTATCCGGGCGAAAGTGGGCGCCGCCAGCCTGTCCACACCGTCTACGGCGGCGCGCACCTGTTTAAGTCTGACACGGCCAAGCGGCTGGGCTCGTTAGCCAGACGTTCGCTGGATCAGTTTGCGCCCGATTTTCTGAGTTTCGCGCGTGCTCTTGAACTGCCCGGTTTCGACGAGCTGCCGGACTCAATGGAGGAAGCGAATGAACTTGTTTCGTTTCTGAAGACCGAGCCCGAACGCGCGCGCAAAGAGAAAAAGGGCGCGTGGTTGGCATACACGATTTACCGTCGCGTGATTGAAAAACTTCAACGTGAACCGGTCGAAGACTTTCGCATCGACTTTGAAGACGGATACGGAAATCGTCCGGATGACGAGGAAGATGGTCACGCCGTGTCTGCCGCTGCTGAAACGGCTGAAGGCAGCAAGAGTGGAAGTCTGCCGCCGTTCATCGGCATTCGCATCAAGCCATTCAACGAGGAGCTGCGTGCTCGCAGTTTTCGCACGCTCGAAATTTTTGTCTCCACGCTTGTCGATCTCAACAAAGGTTCTCTACCTGACAACTTCGTCGTTACGCTCCCGAAGATCACGATTCCGGAGCAGGTCTCCGCACTTGTCACGCTGCTCGCGCAACTCGAAAAAGAGACCGAACTTGCCGAGGGCAGTTTGAAGTTTGAAATGATGATCGAAACCACGCAGTCGATCATCAATCATCGAGGACAGATCAATCTTCCGTTGTTGCTGGCGGCTGCCGAAGGCCGTTGCGTGGCGGCCCACTTCGGCACGTACGACTACACTGCCGGATGCAATATCACAGCGGCCCACCAGCACATGCTCCATCCTGCCTGTGACTTCGCGAAGAACATGATGCAGGTCTCGTTTGCCGGCACCGGCGTCTGGCTGTCCGACGGCGCAACCAACATCATGCCGGTTGCTCCGCATCGTTTCACGGAAGGTGGACCACCTTTGACGGCTGCGCAGATCGAGGAGAACAGGAAAGTGGTCCATCGAGCATGGCGGTTGCACTACGATCACGTTCAGCATTCACTCACGACCGCTTTTTACCAGGGATGGGATCTGCATCCGGCACAACTGCCGACGCGTTATGCTGCGGTCTATGCGTTCTTTCTCGAGAGCCTCGAGGCGGCGTCTGAGCGTTTGAAGAATTTCGTCGAGAAGGCCGCAAAGGCGACACTCGTGGGCGACGTGTTCGACGATGCGGCGACGGGCCAGGGGTTACTCAATTATTTCCTGCGTGCGATTAACTGTGGCGCAATCACCGAAGACGAAGCGCTTGAGTTATCAGGATTGACGTTGCCGGAGTTGCATTCAGCGTCCTTCGTGAAAATTTTGAAGAATAGACAGGCGCTGTAAAACGTACTGTAGGGGCGGCCACGGAGGGCCGCCGAGTACGTTCCTTGTGGTAAACTCACGACAACTCACAAACATCGGAGCGTTATGACGACCAAAACCCAACTTCTCACAATTGCTGATTGGGACGCCATGCCACACGGCGATGGCAGTCGCTACGAAATAATAGAAGGAGAACTATTTGTGTCCTGCTCACCAGGCCTCACACACCAAGTAGTCTTGGTCAAACTCATAGTCTCGATCGGAAAATTCCTCGAAGCTAATCCCATCGGAACGCTTGCTGGCGGTCCCGGCGTGATTCTAAGCAACTACAGCGGAGTCATTCCCGATCTGATCTATTTTAGTCACGATGTGCGCAACGAGCTTGTTAAGAATGATCGCGTACACGGGCCTCCGTCTCTCGTGGTCGAGATTTTATCGCCCGGTTCATCGAACATCCGTCGCGACCGCGTAGTTAAGCGACGACTTTACGCTAAACACGGCGTGCCCGAATACTGGATTATCGATCTGCAGAACCGCGCGGTGGAGAGATACATCAATCAGGATTCTTCTTTGATTCTTGAGGAAACGCTAGGCGAGGACGGAACATTAACCACATCCGCACTGCCGGGCTTTTCATGTCTCATCAGCGAGATTTTTAGTCCATTCTAAACCGTATGAAACTATTCATCGCAATCGTTCTAACAATGTCACTGCTCTCCACAACTCTAACCGCTCAAAAAGCGGGTGGCGATCCGGATCTCGCACGAAAGATCGCACGGTTCGCGCCGACGACGTTGACGGCTGACACGTCGAAGCTCACGTTGAAAGATCGTCAGGCACTCGACAAAATCATCGCGGCGGCGAAGCTGCTCGATCCGTTGTTCCTCCGTCAGGTTTGGAGTGGGAACGATGCTCTCGAGAAGAAACTTCAGGCTGATAAAACCGCAGCCGGTCGCCAGCGTCTGCACTATTTCTACATCAACGATGGTCCCTGGTCGCGGCTGGACGAGAACAAACCTTTCATCGATGGTGTGCCGCACGAGAAGCCTCTGAACGCGAACTATTATCCCGACGATATGACGAAGGACGAGTTTAATTCGTGGGTTCAGAGTCTCTCCGACATCGACAAGCAAAAAGCAACCGGCTTCTTTTACCTGATCCGACGTGGACCAGACCGCAAGCTAACCGTCGTTCCCTATAGCGAGGCTTACAAAGAATACCTCGGCCCCGCGGCCGCCTTACTACGCGAAGCGGCAGCACTGACCACAAACGCGTCGCTCAAAAACTTTCTGAACAAACGAGCAGACGCCTTCAGCTCGGACGATTACTACGAGAGCGACGTCGCCTGGATGGATCTCGATTCGCCAATCGACCTCACTATCGGTCCATACGAAACGTACGAAGACGAACTGTTCAGTTACAAAGCTGCCTTCGAAGCCTACGTCACACTACGTGACGACGCGGAGACTGCAAAACTCACGAAATTCAGCGCGCACCTGCAGGAGCTCGAGAATAATCTGCCAATCGAACCGCGTTACCGGAATCCAAAACTCGGCGCGGCTTCACCGATTCGTGTTGTTAACGAAGTGTTCGGCTCGGGTGAAGGGAATAGCGGCGTGCAAACGGCCGCCTTCAATCTGCCGAATGACGAACGAGTCGTGAAGGAAAAAGGCTCGAAGCGCGTGATGCTGAAGAACGTGCAGGATGCGAAGTTCAACAAGACGCTGATTCCGATCTCCAGAGTGGTTTTGGATCCAGCGGAGCAATCCGCACTCGCTTTCGATTCCTTCTTCACACACATTCTCTGTCACGAACTGATGCACGGTCTTGGACCACACAACATCACTGTCAACGGTCAGGAAACCACCGTGCGGAAGCAGTTGAAAGAACTCTACTCAGCGATTGAAGAAGCGAAAGCCGACATGACGGGGCTTTGGGCGCTCCAGTACATGATCGATCACGGCATCATCGAGAAGAGCATGGAGCGGACGCTTTACACCACTTATCTCGCGAGCATGTTTCGCTCGGTACGTTTCGGAATAACCGAAGCACACGGGCGCGGCGTCGCGATGCAATTCAACTATCTCACCGATGAAGGTGCGATAAAGTACAACGCAGCCAAAGGGACGTTCAGCATCGATCGTTCGAAGATCAAAGCAGGCGTGACAAAACTCACGCACGATCTACTAACACTGGAAGCTGAGGGTTCTTACGACAAGGCGAAAGCGATCCTGGATAAGTTTGCGGTGATTCGCCCGGAGATGCAGCAGGCGTTCGATAAGCTGAAGGATGTGCCGGTGGACATTGAACCGGTGTTCCCGCTGGCGAAGTAAGTATTAGCCACAGAAGAAACGGATGAAAATCCGGATTTAAGATCTGCTTTATCTGTGGCTGAATTGTTTTCTGAAGAACGTCGCGATCTTCCAGGCGTCGATCGCTTTCCACGGAAGCTCGCCGGTCGTGTAGTGTCCGCAGGGAAGCCAAACGATGTCGAGTGGGAGCTTCTGGCGCTGTGCCTCGGCGATTGCTGCTCGTGAGAGATCTAGTGGAAACGTCAGATCGTAGCGCGCAATGATGAAGCGAATCGGACGATGGCCCATCTCTGCGACGCGAGGCATGAACGGCAGCGGGCTAATTGGCGCCCAGTAATTACGCAGCTCGTCGAGCGTAAGGTGATTTCCAAATCCCGCCCGCACGTGTGCTGTCGATAACCCCTGCCAAACCACATCCGCGACATAACCCGAAACATGATTAAACGCGCCCGCCAGCAGATCGGGCTCGTGAGCAAAAGCGAGAAAGGCGATGCACGAGCCGACGCTGGTACCGAGAATACCGACACGTTCGTAGCCTTCCGCTTTCAGCCACTGCACCGCTGCCCGAGTATCCAGTACTGCCTGCCGCATCGATTGAATGGTGCGTCCGATGTTTGAGCTGACGAGATGATCTGCGCGCTCGAGTTCCGGTGGCCTCCGTTGCAAGTGATAAGGAAGCGTGAGACGCAGCGCCGACATCCCGATCATGTTGAAGATCCGGCACGCTTCCACGTGGCTCTCCGGTTGCGCGTTCCATTGCGGTAACACGACGACCGCATTCCGTGGTCTCTTCCCGTTCTTGATCTTTGCCGGAAAGAAGCGACCGTGGGCGATGTTGTTTTCAGGCGAAGGTGTTTGAACCGCGCTCGTCCAGGTAAGTTGATCGCCTTCGAGACGGTAATCCGTGATGGCAGGCAAAGCGTAAAAATCGTCGCTTGCCGTCATCACGCCTGCCGTGTGTTTGCGGAATAATTCGCGCGGGTCGTCGCCATTTACATGGTCGACGATGTATTCCAGGCCCCATTCAAAAGGGCGGACGAGCCGGTTGTTATCTCGTTGGTGATACCAGCGCTCGCGCCGGTACATGTAGTTCTTCCAGAAAGTCACGAGCGGCAGATACTAGCACACAGATCTACGCGGATGAAAACGAACCAAAATCCGTCTTCATCCGCGTTTATCTGCGTTCCTAGTTACAAGTCGACAGCTTGAAACTGTGAATATAAGTAGTCCAGTTGAAGCTACCATTAGCCGGCTGGAACTGCGATGTGAAGACCATCGTGCAGCCGTCAACCGGGTCGACGCTGATGGTGCTGTAGTCGCCCCAACGTGTCAGGTTTCCATTCTGCGACCCGACGCCTGCGTTGACAATGGTTTCATTACCCAAGGTTCCTGCCGGATCCGATGGACCGCGATAGGCATACCGAATGCTCGGAACGATCGTGCTCGACGAAAGGTTGTAACCGATGGCGATGCCGCCGGTCTTGTCCATCGCCGCGCTTCCCATCCAGCGAAAAGCAGTTGTCGGTGCGAATGTTCCCTGTTGGAAAAGTACGGGCGCCGCCGAGCCAAAAGTCTGGCCCGCTGCATTCCGCAGCTCATACCAACGAACACCAACGCCAGAGCCGCTGGTCACAGAATGGTTGATCACGAGGGCCTCGTGATCGCCAAAGTTTCTATAACTCAGACGATACATCAAGCGATCGGCAAGTGAATCGAGTTGAGTGGTGGTGCCAGGTTGTGGAATGCAGGTTCCGCCGCCGCATGCTCGACTGAATGCCGCGACACCGGCAACGTTGGTTGGACCAGTTAAAGTGCCGATACCAGCGCCCCAGTTCACAGAGAATCTCCAAAACTGAACTGCAGTGGACGTTAAGCTCATTAACAGGTTTGGTGAGCCTGCCGGCGGCAGTGTCGTGCCTTCAAGATCCGACGGTTCCAGGCTATGGCCTCCAGTGGTGTTGACGCAGGCTTGTCGTGCCGACGGGTTGCCGACCAGCATCTGGGCGCGCTCAAAAGCGCACACTGTATTGCCGGTGAACGACTGGCCGTTTCGAAACATGTTGTAAGTGATGTAATAGGCATCCGGCCAGACACCCATCTTCGGATAGTCGTTGAAGCTCCTGTTGTAGGAGAACGAGTAACGGAAGTAGGTACCAGTCGGATCGGGACTTGTCGAAACGGCAACGCACTGGGTGTAGGGCGTCGCTGAAACGGCAAACTGCGTCAGTATCCAACGATCAGCCAATTGATCGTATTGCACAATCGGATCGCCGTCATTGTCTGACTGGCAACGACCGCCAAATCCCTGCCAGATCACGCTACCGTTTTTCGGAAATCCGGCCACGAGGTTGAATCCGCTGATCTGATTGTTGGCGTCTCTGGTCAGTGTGTAAACCGCATAACGCAGGTTGACCCACTGTACATAATGGTTTGGACCAACGTCACCAGTCGTGTCCGGTGGCGCGACGCGAGCGTTCGGATCCACAGGTGTGCCATTGGTTGATGCTTTGATCTCGGCGAGAGCCGACGTTGAGCCTACGCTCCTGTCAGCCAGCGGATCAGTAAACGGCTTGTTGCTGTTTCCGACCGGTTGAGGCCGGCCAGGTTCAAAGTCCTTGCCGCCGCGAGCAGGCTCCGGTTTCTCACCGGTGTCAAACATTTCGCGTAGCGGTTTGGGTGTCTTGTCGAATTTCGTCGGGTAACTAATCTCGGCTCGATGTTGAAGGGCCGTGTCGCTTTGGGCGTGGACCAGCAGAGGCATCGAGGTAACACCACACAGAATGGTCATCATAAGTAAGGCATGAATCTTTTTCACTGACAATCCTCCGAATCAGGGCTATGACTACGTACTGGGGTAGTAATTGGGAGTAAAACTACACTAACTCGAGTTGCGAACCACACAAGCTAAAAGCAGGACCCAGAGAGAGTGGAAGCTGGGAGGTGCGCAGTATAGCATCAACAACTGATAAATTACTATTGACGATCGTTGTCCAGTTTTCGGGAGTTTCGGGGTTCAAAAAGCCGCCGAATTATCTGTGGTAACAGCAGGGACGACTGGAGGAGCGACCCGGTCGTGAAGCGCCGGGCGAAGTCGCGAAACATCGCACCCGCCTGTTTTGTGTAAGGAAACCACCAGACATCGGCGACACGCGGCATGGCGTTGACGTGAATGTGTTGTGCGCTAACGAGTTCGAGCAAGCCCAGACGGCCATGCGTCCTGCCATAACCGCTTTGTTTGACGCCACCCCACGGAGTTTGCGCGACCGCATGAGTGTAGACAACTTCATTGATCATCACTGTCCCGGCGTCGACCTGTTCGGCTATTCGCTTCCCGCGAGCGATATCTCCCGTGAAAACGCTGGCAGTCAAACCGTAAATACTGTCGTTCGCCAGACGAATCGCTTCTTCATCGGTCTTGAAGGTCATGATCGGTAACACCGGACCAAAGGTCTCATCGCGCATCAGCTTCATCGAGTGGTCGACACCCGTCACAACAGTCGGTTCGTGAAACCAGCCTTCCGTACGATTCAACCGATGACCACCAGCGCGCACCTTAGCACCGCGCGTCACCGCATCGCCGACGTGGTCTTCGACAATCAGCAGCTGTCGTTCATTCGTCATTGCGCCGATGTCGATCGCTTCCGTTGAAGCTTTGTCCTGTTTGAGCTGTTGCGTTTCTTTGACCACGAGTTCGACGAATTTGTCAGCGATCGATTCATGTACGTAGCAACGCTCGATCGACGCGCACGCCTGACCCGAATTACAGAACGCGCCCCAAATCGCCGCGCGCACCGCATTTTCGAGATTCGCGTCTTCGAGCACGATCATCGGATCTTTGCCGCCGAGCTCGAGCACCACCGGCGTCAAATGTTTCGCCGCCATCTCAGCCACACGCTTACCGGTGTTCACACTGCCGGTGAACATGATCTTGTTAACACCTGCATCGACGAGATTGGAGCCGGTCGATCCATCGCCGGTGACGATTTGGACCAACCCTTCCGGCAGTTGAGCTTGTTTGAAAATGCTTTCGATTTTCAGCGCGGTGAGTGGCGTTAGCTCGCTTGGTTTCACAACGACCGCGTTGCCGGCCATTAACGCCATTACAACTTCGTCGAGAGGCGTGGCCCATGGAAAGTTCCACGGCGAAATGATCCCGACAACGCCCATCGGTTTGTAGACGATGTACGAACTACGGGCCATGAAGTTGTACTGGCCCAGACCGATACGGCTGCGGTCGAGCAGTTTCTCCGTGTTCTCGGCGAAGTAGTGCATGAGATCGAGTGTGGGCACGATCTCCATCGCGATAGCTTCCGTGACTGGTTTGCCCGTTTCGCGTGAGATCAGTTTGGCGATCTCTTCCAGTTGTTCGAGCACGACTTCACGAGCACGCA
>Ga0207647_10003658_pt1 | contig 11500 bp, 10 predicted proteins | sample KBSCornC2_FD_184295 | JGI IMG/M metagenome (GOLD analysis project Ga0207647, IMG submission 184295) | Corn rhizosphere microbial communities from Kellogg Biological Station, Michigan, USA - C2 (SPAdes) (version 2) | ecosystem: Host-associated > Plants > Roots > Rhizosphere ...
TTCTCCTTCTTAAATCTGGTATTGCTAATAGTCGAAAAATATTTTGACCGGCAAACCGCTATTTATTGTTCAAAGGTTTTTCAAATTGATTTCGACCGGTCTTCACAATCACCCTTTGCTATTTTTCAACCTCAAAAGGAACATGGTGATGAATTAATTTACGCTGCACAAATCTATATAGAAGAGAACCTGGGTGAAAAGATATCTTTCGAGGGTCTGGCGTCAAGACTGGCCATTAGCAGGCGAAACTTTGACAGACGCTTTATTAAAGCAACAGGTAACACACCCGTGGAATATTTGCAGCGTATTAAGGTTGAGCTTGCAAAAAGCCTTTTAGAAAAAGGAAGAAAAAACATTTCAGAAGTTATGTACGAAGTCGGCTATACAGACGATCGCGCATTCAGAGAAGTTTTTAAAAGAATAACGGGCCTATCTCCTTTAGATTACAAAGCAAAATATAATAAGGAATCCTTTTAGGCCTAACTATAAAGGTCGGCGCAACAATAGACTATCTATACTGCATTACCCGCATTTCGCCGTATCTAAGTTTTGAGTAAAAAACATTGTTCATACCCAAGATTTGAGTCAACAATTTCATCTATATAAGAAAGGCTGACTAAACTTTGAGATACTTGGCCTGAATTGATTTGTTATTTAATTAATCTGCGAAGATGAAAACAACCTATATCACATTCATTTGCCTGTTAGCCTGCATAATCAACAGCTCAGCTCAAAGCTGGGAGCAAGTAGGTATGGGCACTAATGCACTTAAACTAACAGGAATAGGCAATGCTATATGCTCTGACATCCATAATAATATATACATCGGCGGGAGGTATCGGGATGATTCGGGAGGTCAATCTGTATACAAATGGGATGGTACTTCCTGGAGTGAATTAGGGCACGGGGCATCTGCATTAGCCACTACCGGTGGGCAGATTCAGGCTGTCTTTGCCGATGCGGCAGGTAATGTATATGCCTCCGCTTTCGATAACTCCTCTGCAGGTTATTATGTAGCGAAGTGGGATGGTACGCGCTGGAATCCGCTAGGCGCAGGTTACCCTATTGCTTCAAACATATTCGCCATTACTGAGGACAAGCATGGTAATCTTTATGCCGTAGGCGACTTTCACGATGCTTTATATAGATATTATGTGGTAAAATGGGATGGCGCTACCTGGACCGAAGTAGGTACCGGCAGTAATAGCCTGGGCGCAGTAGCACCTATTTACTGTATTGTAGTGGACACGTCTGATAATATATATGTTGCCGGGGCCTTTTCTAATAACATCACCGATACCAGTGCTGATTTATATGTCGCAAAATGGAATGGAACTGCCTGGTCAGAAGTAGGTTCCGGCGTTGCGCTTACTCATTACCATGGAGAAACCATTTACACATTACAGCAAGATGCATCAGGAAATCTGTATGCAACCGGCTCTTTTGTAAACAGCAACAATAAATATTATGTAGCTAAATGGGATGGCGCCACCTGGTCTGAATTAGGTAAAGGTACAAATGCCTTAAACGCCAATGGCCAGATCAGTTCTATATGTCTTGACAAGCTGGGAAACCTATATGCAGCAGGTTTTTTTACAGATACAACAGTTAATTTAAGTACCCCAAATCTGGATATAGCTACAGGTCTTGTTGCCTACAGGGATACCATACACCCGTACTATGTAGCTATGTGGAATGGTACCACCTGGAGCAATACAGGTACCGCTGCAAATGCCTTAAATGCCAACCAGGGAATTTATTCTATTTGCCCGGATGCTAATGGCAACATTTATTCTGTTGGTGCATTTACAGATACAACTGTTATCATACCTTATGACTCACATTTGCCACGCTCCAGAACAGAGTACTTATATCCATTCTATGTGGCAAAGTATAACGCAGGTGCAACCCATATTACATCTTTGGCGTTAAGTAATGATGTAAGCATTTATCCTAACCCAACCGGTAACACATTAACAATTGCTGCGCATAACAATATTAACACTGTAGAGATATACGACATTGCCGCACGACCTGTTTTTAGTGGTCAATACAATGCCTCTAAGATTCAGGTTGATGTGAGCAGTCTGCCATCTGGAATCTACATTATCAAGATGAATGGCGAAGTAATAAAGAAGTTTATAAAAGAATAAAATCATTCAACAATACTTAAAAATCCTATAACATATCCATATGCTACAGTTAAAGAAAATAGTACTATTCATCCTTCTCCTCCTTTCATGTACATCATATGCTACTATACGCAAGGTGTTGTTCATAGGCAACAGCTATACCTATACTAACAGTATGCCCTCAATGCTCCAGTCCGTAGCTGCAGCAATGGGCGATACTTTAATATTCGACCAGTCTACTCCTGGAGGGTACACCTTACAGGAACATCTTTCATATGCTCCTACTATTGCACTGATATCATCTCAGCAATGGGATATTGTAGTATTGCAGGAACAAAGCGAGTTTCCTTCCTTTCCTCCATCCCAGGTAGACACACAGGTTTATCCATACGCCCACAAGCTCGATAGTATTATACACGTCAACTACAGCTGTACGCAAACTATGTTTATGATGACATGGGGTCACGCTAACGGCGATCCTGCTAACTGTGCCTATTACCCTGTTATATGTACATATGATGGTATGCAGCGACGTCTAAGGGAAAGTTATTTACAAATGACAAAGGACAACAATGCCATAGTAGCGCCCGTAGGTGCTGCATGGAAATTAGCACGGGACAGCTTTCCTTCAATTGGGCTTTACCAGTCCGACGATTCCCATCCGGCTCTTGCCGGCTCTTATTTGCAGGCATGTATATTGTATAGCTCTATATTTCATAAGCACACTACTGGCTGCACCTATCTTGCTGGTGTCTCACCGGCAGATGCAGCTATATTACAGCGCATTGCAGACAAGGTAACAATTGATAGTCTTACTCAATGGCAGCAGCACGGGCATTATCCTTATGCTGGCTTCACATATACTCTATCTGGAAACACAGCCACTTTTACCTCTGATAATCCCATCATTACTGCCAATGAATGGACCTTTGGCGATGGTATTGATAATACCACGCTCAATCCAACCCACACTTACAGCAGCGATGGATATTATGCAGTAAGTCACACAGTTTCCAATAGTTGCTTCACAGAAACGCAAACAGATACCTTGCACATAGAAAAAACAGGTATAAACAACCTAAGCCAGAACAGCTTATTGAAGATAGCCGTGCAAGGCAGTTCAATTTCTTTTATGTCTTCTGGCAATGATCCCCTTGATCAGATGAATATTTACGGTATCGATGGCAAAAATATCGGGCACTACGTATTTATAAATAATAAAGTAACTATCGATCTGCCTCCCGGTATTTATATATACAGGGCATTTTCACATTTTGGCAATCTCATCTCCGGCACACTTTCATCAATTCATTGAGAATGTCTTTTAAACATAGTCAAAGTCATCACCACTTAATAAAACAAAAAAAGCTGCACCAGGCAGCTTTTTTTGTTTTATTATTGACACTGTGCTTTAGAAAAATAGCCAAGTCTGACTATCCATTAATTAGCCTCAGTGTATTTTTTAAAATTATCCAGTATAGCCTGCCAACCAGCTCTTTGCATCTCAACAGGATTCTCATTTTCAGCTTCAAAGGTTTGCGTCACCTTAGTTCCGTTACCCTCAGGTGTAAAATGAATGCTCACCTTTCTGCTATCGCCAAGGGTGTATTCAATAAGTTCATTAGTCTTCACATTATCATACACGCCTCCAAAATCAAAACCAAAGCTACCGTCTTTAGCCTCCATTCTCGAAGAGAATGTACCACCTACACGCAGGTCGTTTTCGGCTCTTGGCGTATGCCAGTCATCCGAAGCGCTGCACCATTTGGTGATGTGTTCGGGAGCAGACCATAGCTGCCATACTTTTTCTACAGGAGCATTTATAGCACTTGCTATCGTAATCTTTGTTTTAGTTGCTGTTTCCATTGTTTAAGTTTTTTTATTGTTATGAATTCTGATACAAACGTAGCTTGTGTTTACAAATCGAAAACTGTGTAAAAACGACAAATTTAGGGTGATTTGCGACAAATTTATTTCTGCCTACATGGCAAAAAATTCAGGCAATATACTGCCCTCTGATTATCATACAACTGAACAGGATTTGCAATTCCTATAATCATAATCAGCCAATCACCACATCAGCTAATTGCCAAAAATGTGGATATGTTTATTTGGAACCCGTATGTTAATAATAGTACCTTGCTAATCAATCAACAGGTTCTTAACGTCACTGCGAAAATCCAATAAAATATTAGCTTATTTGCACATTATCATATTTGCTTACTCGTGCAAAAGGTATAAACCAATCATTTTATACCCAATTATACCCTGGCAAAATCCAGCAAAACCCTTACTGGTTAAATCACTCAGGCGAAAATCAATATTTGGCGTATTTTTTTTCTGGAATTATACCTTGACATAGATACCCGACAAGTATAACAAATCGGTAAAGCGAGAAAATCAACTAGTAGCTTAATTTTATTCATAAATAATTCACTAACCATAAAACATATCCACATGAGCAAAAATCCTGTTGTACATTTTGAAATGGGTTACTTCGATGGTGACCGCATGAAGAAATTTTATGAAACCGCCTTCGGTTGGCAAATGCAGCAAATGGGTGCCGATATGGGCAATTACATTGTAGCCCAAACCGCCGAAACAGATGAAAAAGGCATGGTGAAAACGCCAGGCACTATCAACGGAGGCTTTTACCAGAAAACAGACAATCCGCTTTCGCACGCACCATCCGTTGTCATTTCTGTTCCTGATGTTAAAGCTGCTATGAAAGCCGTAGAAGCTGGCGGGGGAAAGATCCTCGGTTCTATGGACGAGTCAGGTGCACATTCCCTCGAACCTCAAATGATTCCCGGCGTTGGCTTGTGGGTATCAGTACAGGATACAGAAGGCAATCGCGTTAGCATTTTGCAGCCTGCAGAAATGTAAAAACAAATCGCAGAAAATTATTGAGCATAAGAGCTGTAATCAGGCAGCTTTTATGCTCATCAAGTTATAAAGCAGCACAGCTCTTTTATAAAAGCTTGATCTTGACTATTTTTTACAGCGTACCGGCTTATACTTTTCTTCCGGTGTATTTCCAGTTTAATACTTGCACCCCTACTTAGCAATCAATTACTTATAAACCGCTACCCTGCACTTCTCCACAAAAGATTTTCGTTGCAACATAAAACACCACGCTATCGGCTTTCAAAGGCTATCAGTGGATGCCATCTGTCATATCTCAAATGACGAAGATTACCATTAAAAAAGACAAAAACATCCTTTTTATGACATTGGTCATATTTTTTGCTGCCTATATAGAGGAGTTTTGACCCGTAAATCATTCTCAAACTAAAGCAACAAAAATCAGGTATATGAATCGAAAACACCTTCTAGCAGTAATTGTAATAGTTAGCGCATTCATTTATAGTTGCGGTTCTAATCAGCAGCCGCCCACTAATAACGCTCCTGCTAACGCAACATTGAAGGAACCCGGCGACAGTACCGGTATCCCGGTAACAAGCGATGACACTAAAGGCAAAGGGAAATTCACAGAAGTAAAACTTACCCACCCCTTAGATCAAAAGTTAGTTGCCTCAGGCAAAGCCATTTACGATGTAAAATGCAGCGCCTGTCACAAACTAACAGATGAAAAACTGGTAGGCCCCGGTTGGAAAGGTGTTACAGACAGGAGAAAACCTGAATGGGTCATGAATTTTGTAACCAATACCGACGAGATGATAGACAAAGATCCTGCAGCACAGGCAATGCTCGAAAAATGTATGGTACGTATGCCCAACCAGCATTTAAGCGATGAAGATGCCAGGAACATACTCGAGTTCATGAGGAATAACGACGGTAAGAATTAATTGCTAACACATACAATCTTTATATGAAATCTATCTTATTAATGCTTGGCTCCGTTGCTGTAATAGCATCTATGCAAAGCTGCAAAATGAAGACCGCAGAGTCCGCAGTAATGGGTGACGCGGCCTCAAAAACATACGTTGCTCCCGGCAAGTACGATGAGTACTACAACTTCGTATCTGGTGGCTTTAATGGCCAGGTATCTGTGTATGGGCTCCCATCAGGTCGCTTGCTGAAGCTGATTCCCGTGTTCTCCGTATTCCCTGAAAATGGCTACGGCTACAGTGAAGAAACCAAGGCTATGCTGAACACTACAAATGGTATGGTACCTTGGGACGATCAGCACCACCTGGACTTATCACAAACCAATGGCGAACAGGATGGCCGCTGGTTGTTTGCAAATGCAAATAACACGCCCCGCGTTGCCAGGATCGATCTTACTACTTTTAAAACGGTAGAGATTATACAGATACCTAATAGCGCAGGCAATCACTCTTCTCCATTCATTACAGAGAATACAGAGTATGTAGTAGCTGGTACCAGGTTCTCCGTACCATTAGGTAATGAAGATGTGCCTATAAGTTCATTTAAGCAAAATTTCCACAGCACTGCCTCATTTATTAGTGTCGATAAGAATACCGGTCACATGAGTATCGCTTTCCAGATAGTGCTGCCGGGTATGAACCTTGACTTGAGCCATGCAGGAAAAGGTCCATCTCATGATTGGTTTTTCTTCTCTTCCTACAATACTGAGCAGGCTTATACCTTGCTGGAGGTAAATGCATCTCAGAAAGATAAAGACTTTATCGTAGCAGTGAATTGGAAAAAGGCAGAAGAATATGCGAAGTCTGGCAAAGGCAAAAAAGTAGCTGCAGAGTATGCACACAATACCTTCGACGAAGACAAACAAACAGCTACTTCAGTAATAGAAAAAGATGTGCTGTTGTTAGACCCCAAAGATTGTCCGGGTATGGTTTACATGATACCATGTCCAAAATCGCCACATGGTTGCGATGTAGATCCTAGCGGTGAATACATTGTAGGCAGTGGTAAATTGGCTGCACTAATACCGGTATTCTCATTTTCAAAAATAACAGCAGCCATACAGAACAAGCAATTCGAAGGCGACTTCTACGGCATACCGGTAATAAAATATGAGGCCGCATTGCATGGTGAAGTACAGAAACCTGGCTTAGGCCCATTACATACAGAATTTGACGGGAAAGGCAACGCATACACTTCTATGTTCCTTTCTTCAGAAGTTGTTAAGTGGAGAATAAGTGACCTGAAGGTATTAGACAGGGCGCCTACTTATTATTCTGTTGGCCACCTAATGATACCGGGAGGTGACACAAAGAAACCATCAGGCAAATATCTGATAGCATACAACAAAATAACCAAAGACAGGTTTCTGCCTACAGGTCCTGAATTGGCACAGTCCGCACAGTTATACGATATATCCGGCGACAAAATGCAACTGATCCTTGACTATCCAACCATTGGTGAGCCTCACTATGCACAAGCATGTCCTGCGAGTCTTATAAAAGACAAGCAAGTAAAATATTATGACATCAATAAAAATCACAACGAGTATGTGAGTATGGGTGAAAAGAAAACCAATGTAGTACGCAAAGGAAACCGAGTAGATGTATATATGACGGCTATCCGCTCTCACCTTGTGCCGGACAATATAGAAGGCGTGTTTGTAGGTGATGATGTATACTTCCATGTTACCAACCTCGAGCAGGATTGGGATATACCGCATGGCTTTGCCATCAAGAATTCCACAAGCGCAGATCTGCTTATTATGCCTGGGGAAACACTTACAATGAAGTTTACTCCTCAAAAGCAAGGCATCTATCCGTTTTACTGCACAGATTTCTGCTCTGCACTGCACCAGGAGATGTCAGGCTATCTTAGGGTTTCAGCTAAGGGTAGCAATGTACCATTGAAATTTGGTACAGGTGTATTAGCTGATGATGCAAGTGCAAAAAAATAATAGTAACTATAATGGCATACCGTTAGGTCGGTATGCCATTACTATTTCATGAATCATGAAAAAATTAAGTATAATAGGAAAACTGAGTATAGTTGTAATTATCGCTCTTCTTGGCACTCTTTGGTTTTTCCCTATGTGGCGTATAGACCTCAGAGCTCCACAATATCCTGGCGGTCTCTCCATGCAAATATGGATTAATGATCTAAAAGGCGATGTACCTATAATAAATGGTCTTAACCATTATATAGGCATGAAGAGCATCAATCAAAAAGACTTTCCTGAGTTCGTTTTCCTTCCTGTTACAATGTTGTGTTTTATGAGTCTTGGGCTGCTTGTATTAATTTTCAATAGAAAGGTATTATACTATCTGTGGGCACTCATATTCATGTTCGTAGGCTTCTTTTCCTTTTATGACTTTTACAAATGGGAATATAACTACGGCCACAATCTTGACCCTCATGCACCCATACAGGTACCGGGCATGTCTTATCAGCCACCAATATTAGGCTATAAGAAGCTTTTGAATTTTGAAGTGTTATCTCAACCCGATATAGCAGGCTGGTTTTATATAATTGCTGGAGGAATTTTGTTATCAGTAGCAATTTATGAATGGAGGAGGACCGCAAAATGAAAGCTTTATTAATAACATTTTGCCTGCTTGGTATACTCAGTCTTGCTTCCTGCAAACAGGAATTTGAGCCTGTTGATTATGGCCATGACGCATGTATGCACTGCAGAATGACCATTATTGATAAACGATTTGCAGCAGAAATATTAACAAGCAAAGGAAGGGCATACAAATTTGACGACCTGGGTTGCCTGTTGAAGTACATAAGCGAAAACAACCTACAAAATAGCGACTCCAGGATATTTGTAGCAAACTACAATAATCCATCTACACCATTTTTAGATGCTTACACCGCCTTCTATATACACAATGAGGCTTTAAAAACACCAATGAACGGTAACTATGCAGCATTTAGCAATGAAAAGGATGCTATTATCCCTGGAGATAACGCACCAGTGGCATTACTAAAATGGGGCGATCTGAAGTAAAATGAAAAAAATTATCGCAATCATATTATTAGGCTGTACTATAGTAGCCAAAGCTGAAACTATCAAGATTACTGCAACACCTAATAGTATTCACAATGCAATTCGCAAAGCCCATAATGGAGATACACTGCTTATAAAGAAAGGATTCTATAAGGAGCATGATATTACTATAGATAAGCGATTAACGATTATTGGCGAAAACTTCCCGGTAATAGACGCCGGCAACAAATATCAGGCTATTATTATTACTGCTGATTCCACTGTTGTTCAGGGCATCCAGGTTCAAAATATTGGCACTGCCAGTATCATAGATATGGCAGGCATAAGAGTAGTAAATGCAAAAGGAGTAATTATAAAGAACAATAAGCTGGTTGACAACACCTTCGCCATATACCTTCAGAATTCCAACTGGTGTTATATCGCAAACAATACAATTCACTCCAATCATAAAGACGAGCTAAACGGTGGTAACGGCATACATGCATGGCATTGCGATTACTTACTAATAAAAGACAATGACATTTCTGGTCATAGAGATGGTATCTATTTCGAATTTGTTACCAATTCACATATCATAGGCAACAGGTCTTACGGTAATGCTCGCTATGGACTGCATTTCATGTTTTCTCATAGTGATACCTATACACAAAACACTTTCAAGGATAATGGAGCCGGGGTTGCCGTAATGTATTCCAAACGGGTGGTAATGTATAACAATACCTTCATTCACAATTGGGGTGATGCATCGTACGGGTTGCTATTAAAAGAAATATCAGACAGCCGCATAGAGCATAACAATTTCATAAAGAACACTGTAGGCATACACATGGAAAGCACTACACATGTAGATGTGAAGCAAAATCTCTTCCAGGATAATGGCTGGGCACTACGCGTACAGGCCAGTTGCAGTGGTAGCAACTTCATCGGAAACAATTTTATTGGCAATTCATTCGACGTAGCTACCAACGGCAATATGGTCATGAATGTATTTGACCACAATTATTGGGACAAATATGATGGCTATGATCTTAATAAAAATAATATCGGCGACGTACCCTACTACCCTGTCAGTGTGTATTCCGTAATTACAGAAAAAATACCTGCTACAATGATATTATATCGCAGCCTGCTGACAGATGTGATGGAACAGGTAGAAAAAGTATTACCAACACTGATACCGGATAAACTAAGAGACGATTACCCACTAATGAAAAAGGTTAAACTATGATTACAATTGAGCACTTAACAAAGTCATACAGGAAATCCAAAGCCCTTGATGATATTAATCTGAGCTTTGAACGCGGACAAGCCATTTCGTTATTGGGTCCCAACGGGTCCGGCAAGACAACCTTAATAAAATCTATATTAGGCTTGGTTATACCGGAAAGTGGTACTATAAAAATAGCCGGACGCGAAATAAAAACAGACTGGGAATACAGGTCTCAGATAGGTTATATGCCACAGATAGGTCGCTACCCTGAAAACATGACCATAGGCCAAGTAATAAAAATGCTGAAAGAAATACGAAAGGATTGCATACGTTATGACGAGGAACTGATAGAACTATTCAATTTACCTGCCCAACAAAATAAAACCATGCGTAGCCTTTCCGGTGGCACGCGTCAAAAGGTAAGTGCCTGCCTGGCATTTCTCTTCTCGCCTGATATTTTCATTATGGATGAGCCCACAGCAGGGCTTGACCCGGTATCAAGCGAAATGTTAAAAGAAAAAATAGCAAAAGAATGCGCGAATGGGAAGCTGATACTTATAACATCTCATGTATTAAGCGACCTCGATGAAATAGCCAGCCATGTAGTATACCTGCAGGATGGCAAGTTAAAATTGTACAATACCATAGATGAGTTGAAATTTCTTACTGGTGAAGAAAAGTTGAACAAGGTAATAGCCTCAATTATGAAAAATGAATTATCCCAAAAAGTAGTGGCTCTATGAGAACGATAATAAAATATGTACTGCTGGACCTGATAAAAAATAAAACTGTACTTGTTTATACTTTTATCTTAGCAGCCTTATCTGTTAGTGTGTTAGCTACGGGCAGCAATACATCCAAAGGCTTGCTTAGTTTGCTGAATATCACCTTGCTATTTGTTCCTATAATAAGCATGTTGTTTGCCACTATTTATTTTTTCAACTCAGTAGAGTTCATTGAATTATTATTGGCACAACCAATAAAAAGAAAAACAATGCTCCTGGCAGAATATAGCGGAGTGGCATTTGCGTTAAGTATTGCATACCTTATAGGTGTAGGCATTCCTCTTTGTATTTTCAGCTACGACATGGCCTCTTTAACATTAATACTAAGTGGCCTATTCCTTACATTAATATTCTCAGCCCTTGCATTGGTAATATTTGTATTATTCAGGGACAAAACCAAAGGAATAGGCGCGGCTATAATTACAGCATTATTTTTCACCTTGTTATTTGACGGCCTACTGCTTTCATTTATATTTTCCTTTAGCGACTATCCCATCGACAAGCCACTACT
>Ga0207647_10003659_pt1 | contig 11499 bp, 13 predicted proteins | sample KBSCornC2_FD_184295 | JGI IMG/M metagenome (GOLD analysis project Ga0207647, IMG submission 184295) | Corn rhizosphere microbial communities from Kellogg Biological Station, Michigan, USA - C2 (SPAdes) (version 2) | ecosystem: Host-associated > Plants > Roots > Rhizosphere ...
CATCTCTCCTGGACCCGCCGGTGCAGGTCAGTTGGCGAACGTGAATGCCTCCGTCTCGATCTCGATAAAGGCGCGACCGAGCGCGCCGACCGCACGATAGAAGACGGCGCTCTCCGCGCCCTCGATGTCGGCGAACAGCCGCCCGATCCAGGGCCCGACGTGCTTGTCGAAGAATGCGCGCTGCGCCTCGAACGACGCAGGGAAGCGGCCTCCCGCGAAACCCGCCATGATCTCGCACAGGACGGCGGCGTGATCTTCCGGCTCCGAATTATTCGCGGCGCGCGCGATCCCGGACGCGGCAAGATCGGCGCGCAGGCGCGACAGCGGCCGCTCATTGAGAAATCCCGTCAGATAGTAGGAGGCATAGGGCAAGAGCTCGCCGCGGCCGAGACCGACGAACAGATCAAAATATTCGCGTTCGGCCTGCGCCGCGCCTGCATTGGCGGCGGCCGCGGCCAGCTCAGCATGCGCGCGCCCGAGCGGCGTCGCATCACCGATCAATGCGGCCAGTTGATCGAGCAGCCTTCTTGACGGTGCTGCGGACAAGAGCGTCGCGAGCAGCAGATATTCCTGCGCACGCGCCGCATCGACGGGTTCAATCAGCCCTTCGGACAGAAGCGGCTCACCGTACAGATCAGGCCGCAAGTCTTTGCGCGATACGCCGGTCGCCGCTTCGACCGCAATCACCCGTTGTGCGGGCACCTGGTTCCAGTTCGAAACGGAGGGTTGGCTGATGCCGATTTTGCGCGCAAGCCCAGCGACGCCGCCAGCGGCGTAAATGGCTCGCTCAAGGCCATCATCACGCACGTGGACCCTCCCATCCAAGTCCCAGGTGCTGATTTTTCTTTTACTACAAAGCGCTAGACGAAGCGTAGTCCTCGCCCAGCGGAGGGTCAATCGCCTCCCATAGTCCGAGGCTATGGCCTTTCGTCGGAGAGCCCTAGCGGGGCAGCGCGCCACCATGCGTGCGGCGGGGAAGCGACACGTGTTCGCCTTCAGTGCTTTCAGCTTCAGTGCTTTCAGCGACCGTTAGGTGCGCTGCAGCAGGAACAGGTGCGGACTCGGTAGGCGCGGCTTCTTCGGCGACGATCTCGACATTCGATCTCTCGACTTGGCGCAATTCCCGCGAAGAATCCGTGACTTCAACCGGCGTCTCAGACAGCGTCTCGGCTGACTTGCTGAGGCCGCCGACGATTCTGTCCACGAACGCGGCCAGTTCTGCCTCCGAACAATCCAGCGGACCAAAGCCCGGCATCGCGGTCGGATCGTTGAAGTCCCATGCGCTTTCCGCAAGCCCCACGAAGTCGCGAATGGCGGGATCAGCGCTCCAGGCGCGACGAAGCGCCGCACGCGTCAGCTCCTGCGGAATCCCTTTGCGCAAGAACGCCGTGATGTCGGTCGCTGACGTGATCAAGTCGATCGAAGGCAGGCTCGAGAGGTCGATCTCCGCTTCGTCGTCCTTCGCGGCGGGCGGCAGCGCCGACTGCATGTCACCGCGCATTGCCGGATCCGATTGCGTCGGGGTCGCCTTCGCCTCCTGCTTGCGACGGGACCAGCGCGCCAGGAACCTATCCTCACTCATTCGTGTCCGCCTTCATGCTGCCGGCGCGCCAGCGCCTCCGGATCGGCCTGCCGCCGCTTGCGTTTGAAGAACTCCCGTTCGACGTGGTGCTCGGCAACGAAGCTTTCAATCTGCTCACGCAGCACGTCCGGCATGGGGACGGCCTCGACCAGATTCGCACCGGCCTCCGTGAACGCCTCGCCTTCCGCAGGATCGGCGGTGGCGGCAGCCACCGAATAGGGCCAGGTGCCTTCCGCAGGCGACAACACTATCCAGATGCTCGGACGACCCGTAGCAAGATTGTCGCGATAGCGCGCCGTCTCGGAACTGTAGAGATCGACCGTCGTGCAGCCGGCATAGAACAGCGTCGTCCCACCGCCCTCGTCACGGAGCACCGTCCAGGACTTCGTGTCCGGCCCGTCCGGCAGCACGGCGACAGCGCGCCAGACAAAGTCGGTCCACGGCGAGTCCGCCTTGGACCGCCCGACCACGATACCGACGGGGATGCGCACAAGCGGCAGCGCAGCCGGGCTCATGTCACCCTCTCCAGGTGTTTGATCGGCAGCCCCGTCAGCAAATTCTGCGGCTTCATCCGGAGCTTCTGATCGGAGTTCATCGACAGGAAGAGATAGACCGGCTCGCCCTGGATCTCGTCTGCGGCCGCACTCGGGTCTGCAAACGTCAGGCGGAACAATGAAAGCACGCGGCCGGCGCTGCGGTCGTCGAGTTGCTCGCCATGCCAGAGACGGTCGCCGAGCCTGGTCGCATCGGCGTCGAGCCCGACATACCAGGTGAGCCGCGCATCACGCAGTTCGCGCAGCGGCTCAATAAAGACGTCGATCCCGAGCAGATGGGAGATCCAGCGCGCCATCGCCTGCGCCAACGCCCTCGGCCCGCGTCCGCCCGCAGTGAGATCGAAAGCCATGTCGAAATTGTCGCTTCGGTGCCAATAATCGTCGGCATTGCCCTCGCTCAAGACGTCCAGCTCGGCATCGGTCACGGCCCCCAGCATCGACATCAGCGAGAGCACCGGGGTCGGGCTCTGCCCACCGACGACCTCCTCATCGCCGAGCAGCAAGGCCCGTTCATGCGGCAGGATGCGCTGTGGGCGGAAGAACAGCTCGGCGGCGCGCAGCACGAACGGGTCATCGCAGCCGTCCAGCGCATTGCGCAGGATGACATGCACGAGTTGATTGACGAACAGCGGCGGCAATCCGTTTCCCCCCGACCGGACGGTTGCAAGATAGGCGGCCTCCAGGGTCGGATGCCGCACCAGGAGATCGCGAACGGCAAGCACGAGCCGCCAGTTCTCCCGGGCATCCGCATCGACAATCGCTGCGATCTCGTCCGCACTGACCGCCCGGCGGGGAGCGGCAAGCAGCTCGCGGTGCAGCCGCCGCTCGACCGGGCACGCTTCGTCCGGCGGAATCAGCTCGGGCCGGACGAAATAGACCTTCAGGAACTCGTCGGTGACGCAAAGCCCCCCGCCCGCCTCGCGATCGAGCAGATGGTGGCCACATGCGATCCAGAAATCATTCATCGACGCTGCGGCTCCTGGCTCAGATCGGCAAGCCTGACATTGCTGTCGGGTTCGACATCATCCTCGGCTTCCATGAACGAGAACGCCTTGCTGTGCCCCTGCCCTGGCCGCAGCTGCAGCCTGCGGAACGTCTCGCGGACTTCGCCGTCGCGCACCGAGCGATGGACGGCGATGAGCGAACTGATCGGATGCGAGCAGAGCGACCGCACAAAGGCGACCTCCTCTTCGGCGGCCGTCCGCGCGGTTGCCGGGTCCGGCGCGCCGAAACGATCGATGAGTTGCCCGGCGAGGAGCTCGATCAGCGCCCGGCAATCGCCCTCCGTCGCCGGCACAATCTGCGCCAGCGTCGACCAGCCCCAGGACTGCACCCCGAGGAAGCCGCTGCGGAACGCCGCGCGCGCCTTGCCGCTCAACGTCGCCGGATCCTGGTCGCAGAAGCGGAACGCGCCGGAGACGGCCCATTCGCCGGGCTCTGCCGCCGCGTCGAACACGAAGGTGTCGGAGGGATCGAGCGCGATGGCGCGGAGCAGTTTCACAGCACTTGTCACGTCCTTGGCCCTCCGAGCTTCGGATCGAGCCAGGATGGCTTGGCGAGCGCCTTGACGAGCTCGCTCCGCTCGACCTTGCCGGTACCGACGCGGCGCGTGAGGAAATCGCCGCTCTCGTCGATGCTCAGGACGGTCCGCCGCTCGCGGGGAACCCGGCTGAGATAATCGCGTGCGACGCTGTCAAAGCCATCGACCTGCCAACGATCGATCACCCGCATCAGGTGCCGTGCAAAACTCTCGGTCACCTGCACTGCGCCCGCTTCGCCGAACCCCTCCTCGTCCAGCGCGGACGCGAGCACCTGAACGCCGGGCCCCCGATCGGCCATTGCGACCGTCCGGATCATGGCGCCAAACACCAGCCAGGCGGGCGGCTCATCCTCGCGCGCCGACGATGGCCACCCCATCCGCCCCCCGCCGACCAGCCCGCCGTCGATCTCGACGGAGCCGGGCCAGCCGATCGCAACCGTCTTGTTGGGCGGCGCATAGGCGCGAAGAGCGTCGGTGAGCGCGACCATGCCGGCGTAGAAGGCGCGCCGCGCGGTGCTCAAGAGCTCGCCTGGCTCGAGCACCACGGCGAATTCGGCGAGATCGAACCGCCCGACGCACACCAGCGTGCCGGCGCCGCGCTTGGGTGCAATGCCGCAAGCGTGGGCAAAGGCGTCTCCGCTCTCCCGCAACCGGACCAGCGTGAAGGGCGGCGGCAGTTGGATCGGTTCCACCAGGGAAACGTGGCTGGTTGGGGTCGACCGCAAGGCCGTCCTCCACTTTCCTTTTCTTCCCGATAGTGAAAATCTATACGAGGTGCAGGAATGGCGCGAGTCCGTAAGTCGGCGCCGCACTGGCGGAGGGATTCACCTGGAGCAGCCAGCGAAGACCGTCCTGATCTGCTCGTGTGAAGACACGATGCGCCTCGACACGGCCGCGATCCGGCGTGGGTGCCCCAACTGCGAGATCAGAAGCTTTCGCCATCTCTGCGGCGCAGAGCTCGATCATTTCCGCAACGCGGCAAAGGCGGATGGCCCGCTGACAGTCGCCTGCACGCAGCAGGCTGCGCAATTCACCGATGAGGTCGGCGATCGCCCCGGCGGGATCACCTTCGTCAACATCCGCGAGACGGCGGGCTGGTCGCGCGACGGTGCGAATGCGGGCGCGAAGATGGCGGCGCTGCTCGCGGCGGCGGCAATTCCCGCACCGGACTTTCCGCTGGTCACATTGTCGAGTGACGGCATCATCCTGATCTATGGGCGAGACGAGGCCGCGATCGAAGCCGGGCGGCTGCTCGCAGACCATCTCGATGTCACGGTCATGCTCAAGCAGCCGACCGACGTTACGCCGCCTGCCGCGGCATTGTTTCCGATCGTAAAGGGCACGATCCGCAACGCGCGGGGACATTTTGGTGCCTTCGAGCTCACGATCGACGACTACGCGCAACCCCACCCCTCTTCGCGCGACCGCTTCGTGTTCGGGGCCCCGCGCAACGGGGCGACCTCGCGCTGCGATCTGGTGCTCGACCTCTCAGGCGAGCCACCGCTGTTTCCGGCGCACGACCTGCGGGACGGCTATCTCCGCGCCGATCCGAGAGATCCGGCGGCGGTGCTGCGCGCGGTGCTTGCCGCTCGCGATCTCGTCGGACGTTTCGACAAGCCGAGATATGTCGACTTCACGCCCAGCCTCTGCGCGCATTCGCGCTCGAAGCTGATCGGATGCCATCGCTGTCTGGATCTTTGCCCGACCGGCGCGATTACGCCGGACGGCGACCATGTCGCTGTCAACGCAGACGTCTGCGCAGGTTGTGGGCAATGCGCGGCCGCCTGCCCCACAGGAGCTGCATCCTACGCGCTGCCGCCCGCCGACACCCAGTTGCAGATCCTTCGCGCCCTATTGCTCGCCTATCGCGAAGCTGGCGGCACGCATCCGGTGCTGCTGCTGCATGACGGCCAGCACGGCACGCCGCTGATCGATGCGCTCGCCCGTCACGGCGACGGATTGCCAGCCAACGTGCTTCCCCTCGCCGTCAACGAGTTGACGCAGGTCGGCCTGGAGGCCGTTATCGGCGCATTCGCGTATGGCGCGGCGGCCGTCCGGTTTCTCCTGCGCGCCAAGCCGCGACACGACGTGACCGGATTGTTGCAGACGATCGTCACGGCCAAGACCATTCTCGCCGGGCTCGGATTCGAGGGCAGCCGCGTGACCATGATCGAAACCGACGATCCCGACATTCTGGCTGACCAACTGACGGGGATTGGTCCCCTCGCCGGCCTCGATATTCCTGCGACTTTCCGGACGGTCGGCAAGCGCGGCGATCTGCTTCGCTTTGGCCTCAGTGAATTGCATCGCCTCGCGCCCAAGCCGGTCGACGTGATCGCCTTGCCCGAGGGCGCACCGATCGGTGCGATCACTGTTGACGCCGGCGGTTGCACGCTGTGCCTGTCCTGTGTTTCGGTCTGCCCGACCGGCGCGCTTCGCGCCGATCCCGAGCGTCCCGTCCTCAAATTCGTGGAGGACGCCTGCGTGCAGTGCGGTTTGTGCCAAAGCACCTGTCCTGAGAAGGTCATCACGCTCACCCCGCAGATCGACTTCCGGGCAAGACGTGCGCAGGCGCAAGTGATCAAGGAAGAAGAACCGGCCCTGTGTGTCCGCTGCGGCACGCCCTTCGGCGTGAAGAGCACGATCGATCGGATCGCAGCGAAGCTCGAGGGCCATCATTGGATGTATCCCACCGGGGACCGGCGGACCGACGCCTTGCGAATGTGCGCCGATTGTCGCGTCATTGTCATGAGCGAACAGCAGTTCGATCCGATCCAGGACGTTCCGGAACGCGCGCCACCACGGACGACGGATGACTATCTGCGTCAACGCGGGAGCAAGGAATAGCCGCATGCCGCGTTTCATGACGGTTCTTTCGACATGCCTCGTCATCACGAGTCTCGCCGGCGCAGCCGTCGAGGCCGCCGCCCTCACCAAGGTGGAAAAGGTCGCGCTCAAACAGGCGATCGTCGCCTGCAAGGCCGAGGCAAAGGGCAAGAAGATCAAGTGGCTGTCACGCCGGACATACGTCAATCAGTGTGTCGTGGCGGCGCTCAAGGAACGTCCCAGCATCGACGTGGCTCGCATGCTCAACGAGAAACCGGAGCTAACGAATATTCCCGTGGAGCGATGGCCGGGGTATTAGGGCGTTGACATTGGGATCTCGCCGCCTTCGCTTGCGGACGCGCAAGGCGTTGCTGCCAGCTACTTCGACGTCGCACGGGCCAGAAAGTCCGTGAGCGCGCGGCGATCCTCGGCCGAGCCGATCCGCTGCTCCGGCATCTTGGTGCCGGGCGTGTAGGCGTTCGGCCCGATCTCGAACAGTTTTGAGACGGTCTCCGGCGTCCAGACGATATCCATCGCCTTGAGCGCGTCGGTGAAGCGGTAGCCCGGCAGCGAGGCGATCTTCCGGCCGAAGAGTCCCGCAAGCGTCGGCCCGGCTCGCTGTACTTCAGTCTCCGACAATGTATGGCAGGCGACGCAGGCCCTGAACATTTCGGCGCCGTGATCGCCGACATAGGCAGCGAGCGGATCCGCCGGCGTGCCCAGCACGTTCGACCCGATCGCCGCGCCGGTCAGTGCATTCCAGCGCCTGATCTTGCCGTCAGCACCGCCAGTCAGAAGCGTCGCGCCATCGGGCAGGAACGCGACCGACCAGACCGGCGCGCCGAGCCCGGCGAGCGTGCGCATCACGCTGCGCGCCCTGCGATCGACGATCGCAACGGTGCCGTCAATTGCCCCCGTGGCGATCAAGGCACCGTCTTGCGAGATCGCCAGGGCCACGATCGGCCGGGCGCCGGCCACGACCTCGCCATTCTCCTTGCCATCGGCGGTCATCATGCGCAGCTTCCCGTCTGCCGCGCCGGTGACGATTTCGCCATCAGGCGAGATGGCTACGGCATTCAGCGGCGCCGGCATCACAACGATCTCGGGGCTGCCGCCCGACAGGGGCCAGATCCACACCGTCAGATCGTAGCCAACGCTCACCAGCGATTTTCCGTCGGGGGCAAAGGCCACGCCGTTCACGCTTTGCGAGTGACCTTGCAGCACGCGTGTCCCACCGTCGGACAGGGATGAAATCCGCACGGTGTGGTCCCACGAGGCCGATGCGAGCTTCGATGTATCGGGCGAAACGGCGAGTCCGACAATGGGTCCCGTATGACCTTCGATAACCTGGTCTGGTTGCAGCCGGCCCGGCGTCCAGATGGCAATCTGGCCGTCCGCACCAGCCGTTGCCATTCGTCCGTCCCCGAGGAAGGCAGCCGCGTTCACCGCACCGGAATGGAAGCGAAGGACCTGCTCGGCGGACTCGGTTGCCAGGGCCCATCGGATCGCCGCAGTGTCGAAGCTCCCCGACAAAACTGTCTTGCCATCGGCCGAGACGGCGATTGCGCGAACAGGTCCGCCGTGCCCCGCCAACTGCGCCTGCGCGGGCCGCAGCGGGAGAAGCAGCGATGCCGTCAGAACGGCGGTGGCGAGACGCAAGGTCAAATCCATTGGCCGTCGGAGACACTCACAGCGAAGCACCCACCGTGCTATTCTGCCCGGCTTTTGCACCACGGCCAAATGCCATCCCGTGACGTCAGGCGATCGTTCTGCGAATATCTTCCGTGGCGTGTCAGTGGCCGACAGGCCTGTCCTCTGGGCAAAACGCACCCATTTGATCCAGCTCAATGGGGGTAGCTCGCATTCGGTTCCAGGTGCGACAAGCGGCGCCTTGATTGGCGATCGACGTGGTCGCAGTCTTGCCAAGGACGCCTCATGGATCGAGGCTGGACATGCAAGTACACCCGAAAACCTATCTGCAGCTCATCTCGCGGTTGTGGCACTTTCGCGCGTCGCCGCCGCGAAACCGCGATCCCGGCAGCCAGGGCGCGTCGCCACTGCTCGTCTACATCGCCGTCGTGTTAGCGCTACTGCTGGCCGTCCTTGAAGTCGACATCCACAGCGCGCAGCTTCAATCCCTGGGACTGCTCGGCGATCCCATCGGGATCAACCCGATTTTCATGGGTCCTTGAGACAGCGTTTGCGACAATGACTGCACTCGCGACCCGACCAGCCGGCCTGACGCATCGCGTTTGAAGCCGTCCGGCTCGACCGCTATTGGTTGAGACGCGATGGCAGTATTCTCTCTACTCCTGTGTTCCCCTCGGAAACACAAGCGATCGATCTACGAAATCTTCAACCGGCAGTTTGCTTTGTTGCGCCTGTCTTTGCATCTCCTGCACCGGGGGCATCCCTGCTACCGATGCGCGACTCGCCGATAATGGATGCGATCGCTGCATATTCGTCGCGGCCACGAAAACCGCGAGCGCTGCCAGGCCAGAGATCATCAGGAGCTTCATGCGAGAACCTCCGTTGGTTCTGAGAGAGTCGAAGCTCTGACTAGTGCAAGAGTTGAAGTTCCCGTGTGAGATGGCCCACATCTCTCGTTCTCTTGATCATCGCTTGATCATCGCTTGGGCGGTTGCCCCAGGCAGCATGGGACATCACGCTCGGCGCGATGCGAGCGCGGCGCGCTCGATCAGACAGAATTAGGTACGCGACCTTGCCAATAGTCCGGGCCTGCGGCCGCCGGATGCGGTCAAGCTATCGGCCCGATCGCGCGATCAGGCGACTCAGCCGAGGCGATCATCGATGTAGCGCCTGAGCGCGGACGCGGCATTCAGCATGTGCGCACGCATTCGGCGCGCTGCGGTCTCTCCGTCACCTTCTGCGATCGCCTGCATGATGGCATCATGCTCGTCGCGGGACTTGCGAATGCGATCGCCCTGGCGCAATTGGGTGCGGCGGAAGGCGCTGAGCCGCGAACGCACGTCCTGCGCCTGCTCGGCGAGAAACGAGTTGTGCGTTGCCCGGTAGATGCATTCGTGGAATTCCCGGTTGAACGCGTCATAGGCATCGACGTCGTTCGCCTCGACCATCGCGAGCGAGCCTTCGTGAAGCTCGATCAGGTGGCTGCGTTCGAGCGGGGTCATGCGGTAGGTCGCAAGCCGGACGCACATTGCCTCGACCTCGGCGCTGGTCTCGAACATGTCCATGATGCGCTCCGGCGTCATCCGCGCAACGACGAGGCCGCGGCGGCCGCGCACCTCGACGAGGCCGCTGACCACGAGCTGGCGAAGCGCCTCCCGCACCGGCGTGCGGGAAGCTCCAAAGCGATCGGCAAGCAGCTGCTCTTCCAGGGCGGAACCGGCGACGAGTGCGCCTGAGGCGATCTCGTCAGTGAGCGCGTTGCGGATGCGATCGGAGAGCAGCCCGCCATCGTCTTCCGCGCCGACTGCGACCTTCAGTACTTCTGCCATTCAGCCTCCCGTGATCGCACGCACCGCGAAGTAAAGGATCGAGGGGGCGACCAGGCACCCGAGCCCGGTGTGAAATGTCGCCGTCAGCGCACCGTAGGGCACCAGACGCCGGTCCGTCGCCGCCAGCCCTCCGGACACGCCGCTGACCGTTCCCATCAAGCCGCCAAACACCATTGCACTGCGCGGATTGTTGAGGCCGATCATCTTCGCCACGAAGGGCGTTCCGATCATGACGATCACCGCCTTGAATACACCGGTCGCGATCGAGAGCGCAATAACCGGCGAAGATGCGCCGATCGCAGCCCCCGTGACCGGGCCGACGATGTAGGTCACCGCGCCGGCACCGATCGTCGTCATCGAGATGGCATCGGTGTAGCCGAACGCGGCGGCAACGAACACGCCCAGAATGAACGGGACGACAGTCCCCAGCCCGAGCGCGACCGCACCGATCGCCCCGGCCTTGCGCGCATGAACGACATCGACCTCGAAGGCGGTGGCGACGATGGCGAAATCCCGCAGCATCGCTCCGCCCATCAGGCCGATCCCGGTCAGCGCCGGCAGGTCGGCGACGCCCTTTTCGCCGCCAGTGGCGATGCCGCCGAAAAAGGCCAGCACGAGACCCAGCATGATCGCGATCGCCGAGCCGTGGATGCGTCCGAAGGTGAGGTATTTCGAGATCGCCCCGGAGACCCACATCAGGATCCCGACCGCCGCGAAAGCGGTGAGCAGCGAGTTTGCAGCAAGAATGTGCGATATCATCGTCATCCGATCCTCCCGGACTTGAAGTGGGGCACAGTCGCCTCGAGCGCCTCTCGCGCCTCGATCTCGTCCATGGTCTCGACGCGGCCGCTGAGCCGGCCGATCAGGGCCACCATCGCGAAACACACGGCGACCGCGCCGATCCCCGCGATGACGACGATGGGACCGCCTTTGGCCGCAGCGACGACGTTCTGCTGCGCCGCCATGGCGACCACGATGGGAATGTAGAAGCTGCCCCAGAACTCGACGCCGGTCTTGAGACCGTGGCTGAGCAGGCCGCGCCGCACCAGCCAGAGCCGGGCGGCGATCAGAAACATCATCGCAATGCCGACGCCGCCGACATTGGCCTTAACGCCGAGGGCGATGCCGAGCAGGTCTCCCAGGAAGACCCCCAACAAGGTGCAGATGGAGAGCAGCGCGACGCCGGAAACAGTCACGGGCGCCTCCCCTGAGCGAATGGAGCTCCGGTCACGCGACTTGGGCACTTTGCATGCATTCGCATCATGAATCTCCTCCTGTGTATGCGAATATCCATCGCTTATGGACTTGCGTATACACTAATTGACATTCAAGCGCAATACGCATACATTCGAAGCCAATGAAAGCAACCTCGCATGCCAAGGAGCCGAGATGAGCAATTGGGGTATGCAAAAGGCCGCTCTGGGAGAGCGCCTGACAGCCGGCCGGCGGCACGCGAAGGGGAAGATCGTTCCGCTCCCGAGCTTGCCCGCGCTTCTCGCGGCCGTGCGCAAGGAGGCG
>Ga0207647_10003662_pt1 | contig 11498 bp, 8 predicted proteins | sample KBSCornC2_FD_184295 | JGI IMG/M metagenome (GOLD analysis project Ga0207647, IMG submission 184295) | Corn rhizosphere microbial communities from Kellogg Biological Station, Michigan, USA - C2 (SPAdes) (version 2) | ecosystem: Host-associated > Plants > Roots > Rhizosphere ...
CGTGGTCGCGCGCGACAGCCAGCGCGTGGTCGGCGCGCACATGGTCGGCCGCGACGCGGGCGAGATCATCCAGGGCATCGCGATCGCGATTCGCGCGGGGGCGACGAAAGCGCAGTTCGACGACACGATCGGCATTCACCCGACCGCGGCTGAGGAGTTCGTGACGCTGCGGCAGAAGGTGGCGGACTAGCGGCAACCGGCGCGTGTTGTCGGTGCCGGCTTCGCGTGCGCGTCGCGTATCACGCGCTGCTGTACGGTCCGCATGCGCTGAAGTACGCGACGGACCGAGCAAGTCGGCGCGCAGCGCACGGGCACCGTGTTCGCCCGTCGCGCCGCCATCATGCCGACGTGATGCGATCCGATCGAACGGCCGCGCTCGTTGCGCGGCCGTTTTCGTTTTGCCTCGGCGTGCGGCGGCGTTCAACGCTTGCGCCGCATCCCCGCGGAACGACGCTCAATGCACGCCAAGCGCATCGAGTAGCCGATACCAGCTCATCGCGAGCACCAGCGCCGGCGTGCGCAGCGTCGCGCCGCCGGGGAAGTCGCGATGCCGGATCCTGCCGAACAGGTCGAAGCGGCTCGCCTGGCCGTCGATCGCTTCGGCGATCAGCTTGCCCGCGAGCGCGGTCGTGTTCACGCCGTGCCCGGAGAAGCCCTGCGCGAAATACATCGTCGGCGCGATACGCCCGAAGTGCGGCGCGCGGTTCATCGTGATGTCGACGAAGCCGCCCCATGCGTAGTCGATCTTCACGTCCGCGAGCTGCGGGAACGTCTTCAGCATGTCCGCGCGCATCGCGGCGGCGAGATTGCGCGGCGGCCGCGTCGAATAGCTGACCTTGCCGCCCCATACGAGCCGCGTGTCGGGCGCCGGCCGGAAATAGTCGAGCACGAAGCGGCTGTCGCAGATCGCCGCGCGCGCGGGCATCAGCGCGGCGGCGCGCGCTTCGCCGAGCGGCTCGGTCGCGATCACGTAGGTGCCGACCGGCATGATCTTTCTCGACAGCGCGGGCGCGAGCGTGCCGACGTAGGTGTTGCAGGCGAGCACGACGAAGCGCGCACGCACGTGCCCCTGGTCCGTTTCGACGACATGGCCGCCCGCGACGTCGCGCACGCGCGTCACGCAGCTGTCCTCGTGGATCCGCACGCCGGCGTCGGTCGCCGCGCGCGCCAGCCCGAGCGTGTAGTTCAGCGGATGCAGGTGGCCGCTGTCGGGGTCGTACAGGCCGCCGCGATAGCGCGCCGACTGCACGTAGTCGCCGAGTTCGTCCGCTTCGACGAAATGGAAGCGGTCGTAGCCGAAGCGCTTCGCGGCCTCGTCGCGCCAGCGCTTCAGCGCATCGGCGTCGCGCTCGGTGTTCGCGGCGCTCAGGTAACCGGGCACGAGCGCGCAGTCGATGTCGTGTTGCGCGATGCGCGACTTCACGAGCGACAGCGTTTCGAGCCCCATGTCCCAGATCCGCTTCACGTCGCCTTCCGGCATGAAGTTGGCGAACGTGTCGATGTCGCACGCGAAGCCGCCGATCAGCTGGCCGCCGTTGCGTCCGCTCGCCGCCCATCCGACCCGCGACGCCTCGAGCACGGTCACCGAATGGCCGCGCTCGGCGAGGTTGAGCGCGGCGGACAAACCGGTGAGGCCCGCGCCGATCACGCACACGTCGGCGTCGGTCGCGCCGGCGAGCGGCGCATGGCGGGTCGTATCGTTGGCGCTCGCCGCGTAGTACGACGCGACGTGCGGCTGGTTGGCGAATGTCTGCATGGTCAGGAGAACGGAGAAAGGAGGCTCAGAACAGCTCGCGCACGCGGTGGTACAGCATCCCGAGTTCGAGCGCGGGCTGCCGCCACGCGTCGCCGCCGGGAAAGCGCCGGTGGCGCAACTGGGCGAACAGGTCGAACGCGCGCGTGTCGCCCGCGATTGCGCCGGCGATCGCGCGCCCGGCGATGCCGGTCAGCGCGACGCCGTGTCCGCTGAAGCCCTGCACGTAGAAGAAGTTCGGATCGAGCGCGCCGAAGTCCGGCGCGCGGTTGCGCGTGACGTCGACGAAGCCGCCCCACGCGTGATCGACGCGCACGTCGGCGAGCTGCGGGAACACGCCGACCATGCGCCGCCGGATCGTTTCGGCGAGCGTGTCGGGCGATGCGCCCGCGGAGTTCGCGCGGCCGCCGAACAGCATCCGGTGGTCGGCCGACAGCCGGAAGTAGTCGAGGAAGAAATTGTTGTCGCACACGGCTTCGCGCTGCGCGATCAGCGCGTCGGCGCGTGCGCGGCCGAGCGGTTCGGTCGCGATGATGTAAGACGCGATCGGCGCGATGCGCGCGGCGGTCGCGGCCGGCAGGATGCCGCCGGGGCCCGCGTTGCAGCACGACACGACGAAGCGGCAGCGCACCTCGCCCGACGGCGTGCGCACGACCGGCCGCGCGCCGCGCACGACCTCGAGCGCGGGCGTATGCGCATGGAGCGCGACGCCTTCGCGTCGTGCGGCATCGGCGAGGCCGAGGCAATACTTGAGCGGATGCAGGTGACCGGACAGCGGATCGTAGACGCCCGCCAGATAGCGGGACGACGCGATGCGCGCGCGGATCTCGCCGGTGTCGAGCCACGACAGCGACGGATGGCCCCAGCGCGAGGTCGCGGCGTCCATCCATGCGCGCAGGTCGGCGATGCGGCGCGGCTTCGTCGCGACCGTCAGGTAGCCGCGCGTGAAGTCGCAGTCGATCCCATAGCGCGCGATCCGCTCGGCGATCAGCGCGACGCCGTCGAGCGACAACGACCATGCGGCGCGTGCGCCGGCCGCGCCGAGCTGCCGCTCGATCACCTCGTCTTTCGCGAAACCCGTGATCGCCTGGCCGCCGTTGCGACCAGATGCGCCCCAGCCGGGCCGGTGCGCGTCGAGCACGGCGACCGACAGCCCGCGCGCGCGGCAATCGAGCGCCGTCGACAGGCCCGCGAAGCCCGCGCCGATCACGCATACGTCGACGTCGATCGTATCCTCCAGCACCGGGTCAACGACTGCCGGCCGCGTGGCGGTCGCTTCGTAGTACGAGTCGCGCGCGAGCGCATCGGCGCGGCGGGTGAAAGACTGCGTCATCAAACCGACTCCCTCGAAGACGGCCGGCGCCGGTGCGCGACGCACCGCGGTCCGGCCGGGTGAAACGGCGCGGGACGCCATGCGTGCGGCACGGCGCCCTGCGCGGCCAGCGTCAGAACGAATAGATGAACTGCGTCGCGAGCAGGTCGTTGGACTTGCCGTACGAACCGTCGTTACGCAGGAACACCTTGTTGTTCGCCCAGTCGTGCCGGTATTCGACCTTCACGGTGATCTGCTGGGTCGGATAGAACAGCAGGTCGAGCGCGACGTCCTGGCGGATGGCGCCCTTGCAGTCGAAGCCCAGGCCGCCGTTCGCCTTCGACGTCGCGAGGCAGTCCGCATCGACGCCGAAGCCGTTGGACGGATCCATCCCGTTGCCGTTCAGCGCGATGCCGCCGCCGCCGCCGCCGTTCTTGCGGTTCACGAGCGCATCGTAGCGCAGCGTCACGCCCATGCGGCCGACCACCGGTGCGTTGAACTTGCGGTGCGCGAGCAGCGACAGGCCGTACCACTGCGCGAGCCCGCCGTTGTACGCCGCATGCTGCTGCTGGCCGTAGTCGAGCTCGGCGTTGTACTGGATGTCGGCCAGCGTATAGGTCGCGTCGACTTCGCCGAAGAAGAATGTGCCGTACGCGCTCGGTGATGCACCACCCGGGCCGTAGTTGGCGCCGATTTGTTGTCCAGTAACCGGATCTGTCACAGGTGCCGACGCCAGCGTCTGCCGGCCGATGTTGATCGACCCGCCGATGTCGAGTGCGCTCGACCACGTGTAGTCGGCGCGCGCGGTGAAGGTCGGCACCTTGTTGCTGGTCGTGATCGGGTCGCCGAGCGCGTTGGTGCCCGTCTGCGTGACCGAGCCGTACGTGCGGTACTGCTCGTTGCCGACGAAGAACTTCCACGCCCAGTTGCCCTTCGTGTAGTTCGCGCCCGCACCGACGTAGCTGCCCGGATCGGAGAAGTCGTACAGCAGGTTGTGCGTGAGCGTGAGCATCTGGTTCGACTGCTGCACCTCGTAGCCGCCGAAGCTCGGGATCAGCCCGGCGACGAGCGTGGTCGACGCGGTGATCGGCACGTTGATGACCGCGGTGTTCAGCAGGTTGTCGGTGATCGAGCCGCGCGAGTTCTGCAGCAGCGTGATGCCGTTGCCGCGGTTCGGCATCAGCGTGATCTCGGCCGACGGCGCCATCGGGCCGACGCCGAAGGTCTTCTTGATGTCGAGGTACAGGTCGCCGAACGTGCTGTTGAAGTAGTTGTACGCGTTCTCGTGGTTCGCGAACAGGAACGACGACGTGCCGGCCGCGCGGTTGTAGATGTAGGTCGGATCGATGTAGCCCGTCACCGACAGCCCGGCGAGCGGCCCGGTGCTGGCCGCGTCCGTCAGCGAGTCGACCTTCAGCTGCTGGTTGGCGATCTGCTGCTTCATTTCGCTGACTTCGTCGTTGGTCAGCGCGGCCTGCGCACGGCCATAGTCGGGCGAGGCCGGATCGGCGGCCACGATCACCGGCCTCGCCGCGGCCGTCGCACCGGCCTGCGCGACGGGTGCGCGGCCCGGCTTCCCGGCGAGCTGCGCCTGCATCGCCTTCATCTGCTTCTGCAACGCGGCCACCTGCGCCTGCAATGCCTTGATTTCGGCGGAGGTCGAGTCGGCCAGCGCCATGCCCGGCAACGCACCGGCCACCAGCAGGCAGATCAGTTTCTTCTTCATTGCGGATTCTCCTTGTCGTGTGCCTGTCAATCTGCGTTTCGGTGCGCGCCGCAAACGCGCGGCGCGCAGGTCTTGTTATCGATGGATGGGGAGGCGGGGCGTCAGGCCGCCGCGAACGCCGCCTTCAGGTCGGCCACCCGACGCCGTTCGCGCGCGATCATCATCTGGTTCACGACGATCACGCCGATCGTCACCGCCGTGATGAACAGCGTCGCCAGCGCGTTCATCTCGGGATTCAGACCGAGCCGCACGCGCGAGAACACCACCAGCGGCAGCGTCGTCGAGCCCGGCCCCGACAGGAACGCCGACAGCACCAGGTCGTCGATCGACAGCGTGAACGACAGCAGCCAGCCGGACAGCAGCGCCTGCGAGATCAGCGGCAGCGTCACCACGAAGAACACCTTCAGCGGCGTCGCACCCAGATCCAGCGCCGCTTCTTCGAGCGACTTGTTCATCTCCTTCACGCGCGACTGCACGATGATCGCCACGTACGACACGCACAGCATCACGTGACCGATCCAGATCGTCACCATCCCGCGCCCCTTCGGCCAGCCGAACATCTGCTCCAGCGCAACGAACAGCAACAGCAGCGAGATCCCCTGGATCACTTCCGGAATCACCAGCGGCGCGTTGATCATCCCCGTGTACAGCGTGAAGCCCTTGAAACGGCCGAAGCGTGCGAGCACGAAGCCCGCCCACGTGCCGATCACGACCGACGCGGTGGCCGTCAGCAGGCCGATCTTCAGCGACAGCCACGCGGCGGTGAGCAGCTCGTCGTCTTCCAGAAGCGCCGCGTACCACTTCAGCGAGAAGCCCGACCACACCGTCACCAGCTTCGACTCGTTGAACGAGTACACGACCAGGCTGATGATCGGGATGTACAGAAACAGGAAGCCGAAGGCGAGAACGCCCGTCGACAGCGGTTTGTTCGGCTTGATCATTTCGCGTCCTCCAGTTCCTTGACCTGGTAGTACTGGAACAGCGCCATCGGCACCAGCAACAGCAGCACCATCGCGACCGTCACCGCGGACGCCATCGGCCAGTCCATGTTGTTGAAGAACTCATCCCACATCACGCGGCCGATCATCAGCGTGTCGGCGCCGCCGAGGAGTTCCGGAATCACGTACTCGCCCACCGCCGGAATGAACACCAGCAGGCTGCCGGCGATGATCCCGTTCTTCGACAGCGGCAGCGTGATGCGCGTGAACGCGACCCACGGCTTCGCGCCGAGGTCGTACGCGGCCTCGAGCAGCGTGAGATCCATCTTCACGAGGTGCGCATAGAGCGGCATGATCATGAACGGCAGGTACGAATAGACCATCCCGATGTAGACGCCCGCGTCGCTGTGATAAAGGCGCAGCGGCGAGTGGATGATGCCCAGCGCGATCAGCGTGTGATTCAGCAGGCCGTCGTCCTTCAGGATCCCGATCCATGCGTACACGCGGATCAGGAACGACGTCCAGAACGGCAGCATCACGGCCATCATCAGCACGTTGCGCCGGCTCGGTTCGGCACGGGCGATGTAGTACGCCATCGGGTAACCGATCAGCAGGCACAGCACCGTCGACACGGCAGCCATCTTCAGCGAGCTGAGGTAGGTCGCGATGTACAGGTCGTCCTGCAGCAGGAACGCGTAGTGCGACAGCTGCAGCGCGAAGTGCACGACGCCGTCCTTGAACGCCACGAGGGACGTGTACGGCGGGATCCCCATCACCTGATCGGAGAAGCTGATCTTGAACACCAGCACGAACGGCAGCGCGAAGAAGATAGTGAGCCACAGGAACGGCACGCCGATCGCGACGTTGCGGCCCGACGGCAGGAAGCGCGACAGCGCGGCGAAGCGGCCGCGGCGCGCGCGGCCGGCGCCGGTGCTGCTGCTTGCCGAAGCGGTCGACACCGGCGCGGACGGAGTGGAAGCGGAAGTTCTGATCATGTCGTCCTCACTGCGTCAGCACGACGCCGCTGGCCGGCGACCACGACACGAACACGTCGTCGTTCCACGACGGCGCGCCGTCGTGCAGCAGGTGCGAGCTCGACAGGTTCGACACGACCGTCTTGCCGCTCGGCAGCCGCACGTGATACAGCGAGTAGCTGCCCATGTACGCGATGTCGGTCACGACGCCGCGCGCCCAGTTGTGATGCGAGCCGGGCTTGTCGCGCGACACATGCACGCGCTCGGGCCGCACCGAGATGCCGACGGGCATCCCCAGCGGGCCGGTCACGCCGTGGCTCACGTACATGCGCGCTTCGAGATCGTCGCTCTCGACGAAGATGTGATCGGGTTCGTCCTCGACCACGCGCCCTTCGAACAGGTTCGTCGAGCCGATGAACTCGGCCGAGAAGCGGCTGTTCGGGTATTCGTACACTTCGCCGGGCGTGCCGATCTGCACGATCTTGCCTTCGCTCATCACCGCGAGGCGGCTCGCCATCGTCATCGCCTCTTCCTGGTCGTGCGTGACCATCACGCAGGTCACGTCGACCTTCTCGATGATGTTCACGAGTTCGAGCTGGGTCTTCTGGCGGATCTTCTTGTCGAGCGCGGACATCGGTTCGTCGAGCAGCAGCAGCTTCGGGCGCTTGACGAGCGAGCGGGCCAGCGCGACGCGCTGCTGCTGGCCGCCGGACAGCTGGTGCGGCTTGCGCTTCGCGTACTTGCTCATCTGCACGAGCGCGAGCGCGTCGGCCACGCGTTCCTTGATCTCGTTCTTCGGCGTGCCTTCCTGCTTCAGCCCGAACGCTACGTTCGACTCGACCGACATGTGCGGAAACAGCGCGTACGACTGGAACATCATGTTCACCGGGCGGCGGTACGGCGGCAGCGACGCGAGGTCTTCGCCGTCGACGAGGATCTTGCCGGAGGTGGCCGTCTCCAGCCCGGCGAGCATGCGCAACAGCGTTGACTTGCCGCAGCCCGAGCTGCCGAGCAGCGCGAACAGTTCGTTCTTCGCGATCGTCAGGTTCACGTTGTCGACGGCGGTGCTTTCGCCGAACTTCTTCACGACGTTTTCGATGCGCACGAACGCATCGTTCTTCGAACGGGCCGCGGCGGCCGGTTGGGTCTGGCGGACGGCAGCGGAAGAGGGTATCGATTGCATGGGAGTCACCATTCGTTCTTCACGGATTGCTGGCGCGAGCGTCCCCGCGCGAGGCGCGCAACGCGACTCGCGGACAACGGCTCGTGCCGGATGGAACAGGGCGCGCGGTGCGCGCGGGCAGACGGAGCGTTCGCGGATCCCGGGCGGGCAGGCGTTCAGCCGATGCCTGCGCCGCCGTGACGGGGCGCGGTCAGTGGCCCGTCTTCAGCTGCGCCCAGAGACGGTTCTCGAGGCGCAGGATGTCGGACGGCATCGGCTTCATCAGCACCATCTTCTTGAGCACGTCTTCCGGCGGATAGACGGTCGGGTCCTGCGCGACGGCCGGCGTGACGAACTGATGGGCGGCCTTGTTCGCGGTCGGGTAGAACACCGTGTTGGTGATCGCCGCGTTGACCTTCGGATCGGACACGTAGTTGATCCACTTCATCGCGGCCTCGGAGTGCGGTGCATCCTTCGGGATCACCATCACGTCGAACCACAGCAGGCCGCCTTCCTTCGGATTCGCGAACTTGATGTCGTACGCGCGCTTCGCCTCCGCCGAGCGGCGGTGCGCGATGCCGATGTCGCCCGACCAGCCGAGCGCGACGCACACGTCGTTGTTCGCGAGGTCGTTGATGTAGCCGGACGAGTTGAACTGCGTGATGTACGGGCGGACTTTCTTCAGGACTTCGAAGGCAGCCTGGTAGTCGCCGGGATTCTTGCTGTTCGGATCCTTGCCCATGTATTGCAGCGTGGCCGCGAACACGTCGACGGCCTGGTCGAGGAACGACACGCCGCAGCTCTTCAGCTTCTCCATGTTGGCCGGATCGAACACCAGTGCCCAGCTGTCGACCGGCGCCTTGTCGCCGAGCGCCTTCTTCACCGCCTGCGCGTTGTAGCCGATGCCGTCCGTGCCGTAGGCCCAGGGCACGCCGTACTGGTTGCCCGGGTCGGCATCGGCGATCATCTTCATCAGCAGCGGGTCGAGGTTCGCGAGGTTCGGCAGCTTCGACTTGTCGAGCTTCTGGTACACGCCGGCCTGGATCTGCTTGGCCATGTAGTTCGACGTCGGCACGACGATGTCGTAGCCCGAGCTGCCCGCCAGCAGCTTCGCCTGCAGCGTGTCGTCGCTGTCGTAGTTGTCGTACTTGACGTGGATGCCCGTCTGTTTCTGGAAGTTCGGGACCGTGTCGGGGGCGATGTAGTCGGACCAGTTGTAGATGTTCAGCTCATCGGCATGCGCCGACGGGCTGGCGACCGACGTGAACGCGGCCGCGGCGGCAAGGGCGGCAACGGAACAGGCTTGGCGAAGAAAGCTGGAACGCATGGTGGAATTCCCCTGGATGATGGTGGCGTGCGGCGCCCGCCGCACGCCCGTAGGCAAGGTCGTTACGAAAGGCCCAATTGCTGGGCGGTCGCATCGACGGCCTTCTTCGCCTTCGATACGATTTCATCGATTTCCTGACGCGAGATCACGAGCGGCGGCGACAGCAGCATCCGGTCGCCGGTCGCGCGCATGATCAGGTTGCCGTTGAAACAGAAGTCGCGGCAGATCGTGCCGACGTCGCCGCCGTTCGCGAAGCGCCGACGTTCGGCCGGCGCTTCGGCGAGCTGCAGGCTCGCGACGAGGCCGTGGCCGTGCACCTCGCCGACGATCGGGTGACGCGCGAAGGTCTCGCGCATCAGCGCCTGGAAGTACGGGCCCGTGTCGTTCTTCACGCGCTCGACGATCCCTTCGTCGCGCAGCAGCTTCAGGTTCGCGACCGCGACGGCGGCCGCCACCGGATGCCCCGAGTACGTGAGTCCGTGATTGAATTCGCCGTTGTCGATGATCGGGCGCGCGATGCGCTCGTGAATGCCGACCGCGCCCATCGGCACATAACCCGACGTCAGGCCCTTGGCCATCGTGATCAGGTCCGGCTCGAAGCCGAAGTGCTGGTGCGCGAACCATTCGCCGGTGCGGCCGAAGCCGCCGATCACTTCGTCGGCGACGAGCAGGATGTCGTACTTGCGGCAGATCCGCTGGATTTCCGGCCAGTACGTCGACGGCGGGAAGATCACGCCGCCCGCGCCCTGGAACGGCTCGCCGATGAACGCGGCGACGTTCTCCGCACCGAGTTCGAGGATCTTCGCCTCGAGCTGCTGCGCGCGCGCCAGGCCGAACGCTTCGGGCGTCTCGCCGGCGTGCGCTTCACCGAAGAAATACGGCTGGTCGATGTGCACGATGTGCTCGACCTTCGACGGCATCTGCTCGTGCATGTAGCCCATCCCGCCGAGCGTGCCGCCCGCGATCGTCGAGCCGTGGTAGCCGTTCTTGCGCGAGATCACGAACTTCTTCTGCGGCTGGCCCTGCACGCGCCAGTACTGGTGCACGACGCGCAGCACGGTGTCGTTGCCTTCCGAGCCGCTGTTGCAATAGAAGAAGTGGTTGAAGCCCGCGGGCGTGACTTCCGCGAGCAGCGCCGACAGTTCGATGATCGGCGGGTGCGTGGTCTTGAAGAACGTGTTGTAGAACGGCAGTTCCTGCAGCTGGCGATACGCGGCGTCGGCGAGCTCCTTGCGGCCGTAGCCGACGTTCACGCACCAGAGGCCGGCCATCCCGTCGATCACCTTGTTGCCGTCGGAGTCCCACAGGTAGACGCCGTCGGCCTTCACGATCACGCGGCTGCCCGCGCGATTGAGCGCGCCCATGTCCGAGAACGGGTGAATATGGTGCGCGGCGTCGAGCGCGCGGTATTCGGCGGTCGAGCGGGCCTGCGTCGTGCGCGGCGCGACGGCCGGTGCGGCCGGCTGGATCCACGCTGATTCGTTGCGGTACGTCATGTTTTCTCCGTATTCGTTGGTACGTTCGTGCGCGCGCTTACACGTGCAGCAGCAGATGACGGCGTTCCCACGAGCTGATCACGCGGAAGAACGCTTCGTATTCGGTTTCCTTCAGCGCGAAATACGCCTTCAGGAACTTGTGGCCGAGAATCTCGCCGAGCGGCTCGCACGCGGCCATCAGCGTGAGCCCTTCCTCGAGGTTGCGCGGCAGCTGGTACGGCAGGTCGTAGCCGTCGCTGACGAGCGGTTCGGTCGGCTCGAGGCGCTGCGTCATGCCGAGATAGCCGGCCGCGAGCGTCGCCGCGAGCGCGAGGTACGGGTTGCAGTCGACGCCCGGGATCCGGTTCTCGATGCGGCGTGCGGCCGGGCCCGAGTGCGGGATGCGGAAGCCGACCGTGCGGTTGTCGTAGCCCCACTGCACGTTGATCGGCGCGGCCATGAAGCGCGACAGCCGGCGATACGAGTTGATGTACGGCGCGAAGATCGGCATCAGCGCCGGCGTGTACTTCTGCAGCCCGGCGAGGTAGTTGTAGAACAGCGACGTCGCACCGCCCGTCTCCGGTGACGTGAACAGGTTGCGGCCCGTTTCCTCGTCGACGATGCTCTGGTGCACGTGCATCGCGGAGCCCGGCTCGCCTTCCATCGGCTTGGCCATGAAGGTCGCGTACATGTTGTGGCGCAACGCCGCCTCGCGCACCGTGCGCTTGAACAGGAACACCTGGTCGGCCAGCGACAGCGCGTCGCCGTGCATGAAGTTGATCTCCATCTGCGCGGCGCCGACTTCGTGGATCAGCGTGTCGATGTCGAGGC
>Ga0207647_10003665_pt1 | contig 11490 bp, 8 predicted proteins | sample KBSCornC2_FD_184295 | JGI IMG/M metagenome (GOLD analysis project Ga0207647, IMG submission 184295) | Corn rhizosphere microbial communities from Kellogg Biological Station, Michigan, USA - C2 (SPAdes) (version 2) | ecosystem: Host-associated > Plants > Roots > Rhizosphere ...
GTCTCGGGGGAGCGCACGGTCACGGTTGTATCCGTGTCACCATCGTTGTACACATCAATTCCGACAAAAATGCGCGGCGCGTAGAAGCTGAATTCCGTCTGCCTCGCATTTGGGTTGGACAGCGCCAGCGTAAAGGTCCCGAACTTTCCGAACGGGGTGCCGATGTGCCACTCTCCGTGTCCCCAATCCACGACACCGGACGGGTATTGCCCCACCAGCGGTGTGCTTGCGGCAAGGTGCGGATCGTCAAAGGTGATCCACGAAGGCGGCATCCGACCGCCCTTCCCCTCTATGTCGACATCCCGCGACGTCATGCGCCGAATCCGGAGCACGCGTGTCGCCGCGTCAAAGCTGTATCCTTCCTGACTCAAATCTTTACGCCTGGCGATCGGCCTGCCCCCGACCAAGATCGCATCCGGTACAAAGTTCAGTCGCAGCACATCTGTCGAGTCGGCATCGAAGGTGCAATACGTGACACTGCCGGCTGCATAAGCAATCTTCGTCACTGGAGATAGAGAACCCAGCAGGTGCGATTCATCCGCTGGCGCCCACTCCGGCACCGCCCAGAACGCATCCATCATCCTTCGTGGCGCATCTGCAAACTCATCCGTGAACCACCACTGCGTGCTGAAAGGGGCGTGCGCGTCCGCTGGCAATCCCTGAAAATAAGTGACCCAGTTGTCGGTTCGATATGCCGCTTCTTTATAGGCTGTCTCTCCGGTCCTCGCGTAGTACAGCGCTTCTACAGCCGCAAGCCGCGCACTATGGCTGTCGCAGCACTGGTTCGGCAGGTTGCAACAGAAATCCTTCGGCCCACTCCCTTGTTCTGTCGTGATCATGGCGCCGTGCACCATGTACTTCGGGAACTTTGGTGTGGTCTTCACCCAGTCAATCAGTTGTCGCGAGTGTCCCCGCCAGTCAGGATCTTTGTCAGGATGAAGCAGCACGTACCGGGCAAACTCCAACGGGATTACCTGGTTCATGTTGTCCATGCTGCCCTGCACATCTTCGAAATAGCCGACCCACACGTTGTTGCGCATCGGATAGGTCATCAGCCACGTCCAGGCGCTATCGCGTGTTGTCTTGTAAGAGGACGTATCTCCCTGGTTCAGCCGAATCAACTCGTCCAGCAACATGATCGGCTCAACCACATTGGCCGAGTAGGGAAACATCCCTTTACCATTCTTGAGACTGCCGTCCTTGGCATGGCATCGATATGGCCACGGCGAATGCTCCGCGTCGCCCGCAGTGAAATTTTTGGCCAGCGCATCCGCGCAGCGAATTGCCGCCGCCAGATACCTCGTGTTCCCAGTCATCTCATACAGTCGTAGATATGCGTAGCCGTCCTCTCCGACGACATGCGGTTCGACAAAATCCTCCCCATGCCGGCTCCAGCCTGTGTAACGCGCGCTGCCAGGATTCGCTGACGGATACGGTACCTCAGACCATGCATAGTTCTTCGGCGTCGTGCCATTCTCGAGTTCGTAATCGACGAAGTTCTTCAAAAACTCCAGCGTCCGCGCATCACCCGTGTAGGGATACAGCCGCTCCACAAAGCCCTGCATCATCGCGCGCAGATAGCCCGTGGAGTTCACCCAGTGTGGGTCCGGTGTTAGCTCAAATGTCGTTCTATCGAAATCGAAGCAGCAGTAGTAATAGGGAAGCCGCTGCCGGTTGTACTGGTCCCAGACGATCGTCCACTGCGAAAGAAAATAAGCAGAGTAGGAATACCCCGTGTCCTCCGGCATCGGCCACGGCAATAGGTTTCCGTTGCGATCGAGGGCAACCGGTCGCCCGGCGATGCTTGATGCCTCTACCGTGGAAACGACCGGATAAGCTTGCTGTCCAACGACTGGAACTTCACTCAGGAGCACAACGATCAATGCCGCTGCGAAAGAACTCAACCGTGTCATAGGAAGTCAGGCAGACAACATACGAATACTACCGGTTGGGAGCTTTGTGCCTAGCTATCCCTGAAAACGCCGCCAAACCTCGCCTAGATTCTCGGTGGCAAGCTACCAAGAGGGAGCGCCCGCATAGAACGCGTGGAGGCGCCGCTGCCTGGGCGGCGAGTCCCCTCAGAACTCCACGTGGCACCGCACCGAAGGCACCCACACCGGACCGCGGTCGCGGTTATATCCAGGATTGTTGATGTGTGAAAGCCCCAGCGCGAAATATAGTCCGCGCCATGCGTGCGCGTTGTAGTAGCTCTCTTCAATCGTCTCGCGCCCGTATGTTAATCGTCCGTCGCCCAGGATAAACCCCAGCCCGCCGTTTGCTAGATAGTTCTGGTGGTCCTTCTTGATCGCGTTCGAAACGAAGGCCACCCCCACTTTGTCGTTCTGGCGTCCCCACTGCGCACCATCGTAGTCCGCACCCAGCAGCACAGTTTGGTCGACTTCCGTGTACGCGAACGATTCATGCTGCCCCTCGTTCCATCCAAAGCGCCCCGCCGCCCGCAGATGCTCTGTCACCTGCTGCTCCACGTTGTAGTCAAACCCATACTTCACGGCGCCGTACTGTTCCGTATTGTGGATGTTCGGGGTTGGATCGATGCCCTCGACGTAACGTGTCACAGACTCGCGATAGTCCCCCATGTGCGCGTGATTTACGTATGCCAATACGCGCTGCGTGCCGTCCCGCTTCGGCAGCCATCCATGTCGTAGCTCGAACTCCCAGTTCTGCCCGCTCGCCCGGCTGAAGGCCCAGTCCAGGTCAATTCCATTCGCCACCACCGGCATCGCTGCCAGCACATAACGCGCCCCCCAGTTGCGGTCCTGGTACTCGATCACGCCTGCATATGTGTAACCGCGCGTGTCTGCCGCGTAGTCCCACGCGCCGTTGTTGTCCACCGTCCAGTTGGTGAACTGCATGTGGCTGTCGCTCAGCACGTCATTGATGTCCAGCACATCCGGCAACGACATCTTTCCCAGCCGCAACTCCAGCCGCCGCACCGGCGCCTCGGTCGCGAGTGAGAGCGGACCGCGATCCACTTCGGTCATCTCGTTGGTGAATCCGATCGTCTGATGAAACTGCACCCGCGCCAAATACGGCGCCGAGCCCAGGCTAGGATTGCGCACCACATCCAGATTCGTGAATCCCGCCAGGCCCAGCGCCTGGCTCAGCCCGCGACCGCCCGACGACTCAAAATCGGCAATGAAATCCGTGTTGTAGCGCTCGCTCCAAGTAGGCGTCTCTCCGCGCACGCCGCGCCCAAGCTGATATCCCAGGTACAGCGTGCCCAGCAGGGAAGTCTTATACTCGCCTGCCCCACGAAAGCTATTCGTTCCCTCGTACGGCGAATGGAAGCTGGCATGTGCCTGGAAGATGATGTTCGTCTGTCCCGCCACAAACCACGGAGCGGTCTCGGAATGCGGAAACATCGTGAGCTGCTCGTCGTCCTCCCCCGGCTTCTGGGTGGAGCTTGCCGTCGCGTGCCCGCCGCCGGAGGACTGCGCAGACTCCTCTAATGCATGAGCCGGCGCGAGGGTCTGGCCCGCGCAAGTGTGCGGCGACGGAACTGCCACCAGCAACAGCGTCCACACCCAGATTGTCTTCCGGTCCAGCATGCTCTCGACGTCTCTCCTCGTTTGGTCTTGCCCACCGGAGGAGGGCGAAACAGCATGATTTAGCCTAGCCTAATTTTACAGATCTGTGTACCCAAAACCTGTCGTATCATGTCGCGCCGGGTTGGCGTCACCAGCGTCCCGTAAATTCCGCGGGCATAGCCAGTGAATGATATACCATACCCCCCTAGGGTATAAACGAAGAGGCAGACCTATATATGGCTCATCGTCAGGACAAAAAGCTTGTCGCCCGCATCAAGCGTATCCGCGGCCAGGTCGACGCCATCGAGCGCTCCCTTGCCGGCGATACCGACTGCACCGACGTCCTCATGCTCCTCGCCAACGTCCGCGGCGGCATCAATAGCCTCATGGCCGAAGTCCTCGAGGATCACATCCGCGAGCACATAATGCAGCCCGGCCAGCCCTCGCTCCCCTCACAGGAGGTTGCCGAAGGCCTCATCGACCTCGTCCGCGCCTATCTGAAGTAGCTGCTATTGCCTGCGGTCGGACTCAATCCGACATACCGCCACCGGTTCGTCAGCTTCAAAACGTCAATTGAACCAACCGGCGCTTGAATAACGCTCTCGATTCGCGCGCCACTCCGTCAGCGAACCCGCCTCCTGCCTCCCACTTTCGTGGAATCCCTGCCTGCCGGCCCGGTTCCAGTGCGCTGTTACCTCAGCGGCACGCAATCCTTCGGGTTGCCGCAGCGGCGGTGCAATCGAGCACTTTTTCCTCAACCCAAAATGACCCAATCCCACGAATGTGGGTTCCGTTTACATCCCGAATACCCCGTCCGTAAGCTTTTCGAGCTAAAGTTTCTGCCGTACAGTTGCGAAAGATTTTCCTAGCGAGAGGGAAGAAATGACACGGTCGCTTAAAAACTTTGCAGGTCTGGCAGCAGTTGCGGGTGCTTTGGTTCTTCTGGGATCCGGGTGCGGAGACAAGCGGGAGATGAGCAAGCAGAACTTCGCGAACGTGCTGAACGAGGATTACTCGGCCAACGCCGACTGCCTCTTCACGAAGCCGCTGCCCTATCCCTTCGAAATGCAGGCGAGCGACAAGCTTCTCGGCGATGTCCACAAGAAGCTGGACGCCTTGACCGCCGCCGGCCTGCTCACCCGGAACTCCCATGACGGCAATCTGCGGTACGAACTGACCCTCACCGGTCAGCAGGTTCCCGGTAATGGCCGCTTCTGCTATGGCAAGCGCCAGGTCACCAGCATCGATAACTACTCCACTCCGACCGAGTTCCACGGCAACCGCTTCACCAAGGTCGAGTACCACTTCGTCGAGAAGGGTCGCCCCGACTGGGCCAAGGTCAGCGCCATCCAGACCGCCTTCCCGGCCGTTGCCAAAGCTGTAGCCGATGAGCCCGTTGACCAGGCCACCCTCGTCCTCACCGACGACGGCTGGGTCCGGAACGAGGACTAAGCTCTTCCTTCGTCAACCCGTAACCCAACAACCAACGTTGTTCAACCACAAACCGACGTTGTTCCAAAGGGACCGGCGTTTCGTTGGCGCCCACCCTTCCGCAAGACCCGGGAATCACAGGGCCCGGGTCTTGCCGTGTTTAGGGCCACGATCTCCCGCAGACCTGAGATGCCGGCTCCTATTCCAGCACGCGCAAGGCAACTTGCGCTCTACACCTGAGGCCGAGAAGGCGAGCGTCCGTTCCAGCGCCAAAAAAGAAGAGGGAGCCAAAAGGCTCCCTCTTCTTTTCTGACTTGCTTTAGCGCTTAGATCTCCTTCACTCCATCTACAAACGCCTTCAGGCGCCGCGAACGCGAAGGATGCCGCAGCTTGCGCAGCGCCTTGGCTTCGATTTGCCGGATGCGCTCGCGCGTCACCTGGAAGCTCTGGCCGACCTCTTCGAGCGTGTGCTCGGAGCCGTCCTCCAGGCCGAAGCGCATCTTGATCACGCGCTCTTCGCGCGGCGTCAGGGTGCGCAGCACCTGGGAGGTGTACTCCTTCAGGTTCACGCTGATCACCGCCTCGGACGGCGATACCGCCTGCCGGTCTTCGATGAAGTCGCCCAGGTGCGAATCTTCCTCTTCGCCGATTGGTGTCTCGAGCGAGATCGGTTCTTGCGCGATCTTCAGCACCTTGCGCACCTTCGCTACAGGAATATCCATCCGTTTGGCGATCTCTTCCGAGGTAGGCTCGCGACCTAGCTCCTGCACCAATTGCCGTGAGGTGCGGATGAGCTTGTTGATGGTCTCGATCATGTGTACCGGAATACGAATGGTGCGCGCCTGGTCGGCAATCGCCCTCGTGATCGCCTGCCGGATCCACCAAGTCGCATACGTCGAAAACTTGTAACCGCGACGGTACTCGAACTTATCCACCGCCTTCATCAGGCCGATGTTGCCCTCCTGGATCAGGTCCAGGAACTGCAGACCACGGTTCGTGTACTTCTTCGCGATCGACACCACCAAGCGCAGGTTCGCTTCAATCAGCTCCCGCTTCGCCCGCTCGGCGTCCATGTCCCCCTGGATCATCTCGCGTTGCGTGCGCTTCAGGTCGGCGATCGATACCCCGATCTCCGTCTCCAGATGCTCCAAGTCTGTTTTGCAGTTGCGCTGCTGGCGTCGGTACTCCTTGCGCAGCTCTTCGCTCTTTGACGCATCATGCTTCTGCTCAAGCGACTTGATCTGTCGCTCCAGCGTGCGCATCGAATCGACGGTCTTGTTGACCTTGTCGAGCAGCCGCTTGCGCTCAGCATTGGTGTACTTCAGCTCGCGCACGATGCGGGATACCTGGACCCGCTCGCGTCCCATCAGCCAGCGCGTCTTACGATGTTCCTTCGCCCTCGCCTTCGGGTTGATCGTCGCCAGCTTTTCAAGCAGCGCTTGAGCCTTCTTCTGGTGCTTCAGAAGCGCATCCACCCGGGCGACTGTCGCCTTCACCCGCGCCTGTAGCACTTCTTCGGTGATCTCCTCTTCATCGAAGATCACCACTTCCTTGATGTTGCGCACGCCGCGCTTCAGGTCTTCGCCCAGCGCGATCACTTCGCGAATCACAATCGGCGACCGCGAGATCGCCTTCAGCACGCGAAGCTGTCCGCGCTCGATGCGCTTGGCGATTTCCACTTCGCCTTCGCGCGTCAGCAGCGGTACTGTACCCATCTCGCGCAGGTACATGCGGACAGGGTCGTTCGTCTTCTCGAGTGTTCCCGGTGTCAGGTCGAGCTCAACGTCGTCGCCCTCTTCGGCGTGCTCCGCGTCGAACTTCTCCCCGGCAAACTTGGGCTCGCCTTCGAGCAGGTCGATGCCCTGGGTGTTAATCGTTGTAATGAGATCGTCAAGGTCGTCCGCCGAATGCATGTTGTCCGGCAGCAGGTCGTTTACCTCGCCATACGTGAGGTAGCCCTTTTCCTTGCCCTGATCCATCAGTTTCTGGATATCGTCTTCGAACTTGTCTTCTATCGCCAAAGCGCGTCTCGTCTCCCCGCGTTATTTCGCCGCTGCGCAGTCGTTTTGCTGTGCCGGTTTGTATGCGCAAACCCGTACCTATCTATGAGTGAAGATGCGCGATATGGGCCATCCTATTGGTGGCAAATCCCGCGGCCTGACCGGCATCGTGCGGGCTGGTGGACGCACACTTCAAGACAGAGATTGTTAGGATACCACGCTAGTGGCCGATTCTCGGCACGGCGGCCGCCTTTATCCTTAAGTGTTAGATGTACTTCCGGGGATTTCGTTTCATTCGGCGACCGAACCGTCCGATGATTTTCGGTGCGGTCATTCCTGCCCCAGAATCTCACGTAGCCGCCGGTCCAACTCACGCAGCCGCCGATCCAGCTTCATTCGCTCGGTAATCAGCGCGGTCACGCCTGTCAGATCCCCCTTTCGCTCCGCCTCGGCGATCGCCGCGCGCGTGCGACGCTGCCGATGCTCCACCGAGCGCTGCTCGAGCGTCAGCAGCGCCGATTCCAGCTCAGAGCTGGTCACCGGCTCGCTCTCACGCATCAACAGCTGCGCCACCATCCCCCGCCCTTCAGAACCGATTGCCTCGAGCGGATCCGATTCTTGACGGACGGCCAGCTTCTGGAGCACGTTAAAGATGCCAAGCCCTTCAAAATCTTCGGCTTGGGATGACATGGCGCCTGCTGCCCGGCGGAAGGTGTCGCTATCCTGCGCCCCCGACAACGCCCGCAATAGTACCCGCTCGCACTCCGACAGGTTAGAGACTCTCATCGCCGGAATCTGTCCCTGCCGTTTCGCTGCTGCCTGCTTCAGTTCCTGCCGCAGCAAGGCAGAGTCAATGCCCAGCTTTTGCGCCGCGTCCTGGGCAAATTCGTCCCGGACAATCGCGTGCTGCATCCGTCGGATATGCGGCAGCAGGAAGTTCACCGCCTCCACCTTTCCCTGCGCCGTCCGTACGGGGAAGATCTTCCGCGCCCGCTCGATCAGGTAATCCGAGTGCCGCACCGCACCTTTCAGCGCCTCGGCATACGCCTGAATGCCCCTTTCGCGAACAAATCGGTCCGGATCCAGGCCGCCTTCAAGCGTCACCACGCGGACCTCGAAACCCTCTTCCGTGAGCAGCGCAATCGACTTTTCCGCCGCGTTCGCCCCGGCGGTGTCCGGATCGAAGTTCACCACCACGCGCGTTGTGTAGCGCCGCAGCAGGCGTGCCTGTTGCTCCGTAAAGGCTGTTCCGCTCGTGGCCAGCACCGGCGTCACTCCCGCGGCAAACACAGAGATGCAGTCCATCTGTCCTTCTACCAGCAGGGCAAAGTTCTGTTGCCGAATGGCCTGCCGGGCCTTGTCCAGGTTAAAGAGCACCTGTCCCTTGGAATAGAGCGGCGTCTCTGGCGAATTCAGGTACTTCGGACCGCCCTTGTCGTCCGTATCCAGCGCGCGCGCCGTGAACGCGATCACTCTGCCGGCCTCGTTGCTAATCGGAAAGGTAATCCGCTTGCGGAAGCGATCGTATGCCCGGCCAGCGGTGCCGTTCTTCGCTTCACCCTCTTGCTCCTTGTAGCTGAACAGGCCCGAAGCCCGCAGCACCTCTACCGGCGCCGCATTCACCAGACGGTCGCGCAGGCCGCCAAATCCCTCCGGCGCATAGCCGATGCGGAACTTCACGATCGTCTCCGGCTTCAACCCGCGGCTAGTCAGGTACTCGCGCGCCCTCGCGCCCTCGGCCGATTTCAGCTGCTCTTCAAAGAACAGCGTCGCTTGCTCGTGCAGCTCCAGGAGTCGTCCCCGCAGCCGGCTCTCCGCAGCCTCTTCCGGTGAGTTGAACTCCCGCTTCGGCAGCGCAATCCCGCATTTCTGTGCAACGATCTTCACCGCCTCCGGGAAGCTGACCTTCTCGATCTCCTGCACAAACTTGAAGACATCGCCCGACACCCCGCAGCCGAAGCAGTGGTAAAACTGCCGCGTCACGTGCACGGAGAACGAAGGCGTCTTCTCGCCATGGAAGGGACACAGCCCCGAGTAGTTCTGAGCGCCAGACTTCTTCAGCGTGATGTACTCGCCGATCACGCGGACGATGTCCGCCTGCTGTTTCACGCTCTGGGCAAAATCCGACATGCTGAGGTGTTGCGACTCCAAGGCCAGTTGTAACCTGATTCTCATTCGCTGGCGAACCCCACAATTGTGGAAAGTCCACTGGCTCCGTGGTTCAGATCCTTCAGATAGAATCCACCCGACTCTCCCGATTGACCCTAGCCACCAGCCAAGCGGAGATCCGCCATGACAGAATGGAACGCCTCGGAATACCACCAACTCTCCGCCCTTCAGGACACCATGGCGGCGGAGGTCCTCTCGCTCCTCCAACTCAACGGCAACGAGCGCATCCTCGACATTGGATGTGGCAATGGAAAGACCACCACCGGCATTGCCGAGCGCGTCCCACAGGGCTCTGTGCTTGGCGTAGACGCCTCGGCTGACATGATCGCCTTCGCGAAAGAGCACTGGACCGCCGATCACCCCAATCTTCAATTCACAGTCGCCGATGCCCGCCATCTCCCCTTCAGGCGCGAGTTCGATCTCGTCGTCTCCTTCAACGCCTTGCACTGGATCTCCGATCAGGCATTGCCCTTACAGGGAATCCACCAGGTCCTTAAATCGGAAGGCAAAGCTCAGCTACGCCTGGTCGCCAAGGGGGAACGCACATGCATCGAGGATGTCATCGACGACATCCGCAAGTCGCCGCGCTGGGCCGACTACTTCAATGGCTTCCGTGATCCCTTCCTGCACCTCACGCCCGAGCAGTACGCCACGCTCGCTGAACAGCAGGGCTTCCGCATCCTCAGTATCCACACATCGGACAAAGCCTGGGACTTCGGCTCCCGCGACGCGTTCCTCGCGCGCATGAAGGTCACCATGATCGAGTGGACGCAGCACCTGCCGGAGAGCGATCGCGCCGCCTTCATCACAGATGCGCTGGACCGCTACCGTCGTGTGGCGGTCACGGCGCCCGGCGAAGAGAACTACTTCCGCTTCTACCAGATGGACATCGTGCTCGCTCTGATATAGCAATCGCACGAGCAGATGAGGTCCGGGGTGTACCATCACTCTGCGCATGCTTCCAGCCGACACTCTGAAAGAGCTGTCCTACGCCGCATGAAGGCCAACATTCTCTCCCTGGTGATCCTTCTCGCAGCGCTCCTTTTCTTAGGCCCGCGTTACCTCCACCAGCCGTGGACTTCGCTGCGCGTCGCGGGGGCGGTCATATCGCTGAGCTCGCTCGGGCTCATCCTCGTCGCACGGTTCCAGCTAGGCCGTGCCTTCTCAATTCGCGCCAAGGCCACTCGCCTCGTTACCACCGGCCTCTACTCGCGCATTCGCAATCCGATTTACATCGCCGGGTGCTTCTTTTTCCTCGGACTCGCGATGTTCATCCCCGCCTGGTGGCTTCTGCTCCTGCTAATCATCGTCATCCCCATGCAGATCATCCGGGCGCGCAGGGAAGCGGCCATCCTTGAGGCCACATTTGGCGAGGAATACCGACGCTACCGCGAGCAAACCTGGTTCTGAGAGCAGTTCCTAAGCAGATAACACGCCGGATCGACGTTAACTGCTTTGCTATCTGCCGGCTATCCCTGCCCACACAAATACCGTTTCGGCTGGCAAACCCGCTCATGATTTCCTGTCTCTAAGACGAAACGGGATTCGGCGGAGGCGCTGCCGCCGATCGGCCCCAGCACGTTTCAAACGGACCACTTCCCGGTCCACGCCGCGCTGCCGGCGGTTCAGAACGCCGCAAGGGAGAGATCGTGATGCATTCTGTCCTCGATTCACTACGCACTTATTTCGACAGGCTCCTGAATGTGCTGCACAGCTATTTCGACAAAATCATGAGTTCGCCGCATCACTGGATGATGTTCGGCGCGGTCGCTGCGGCCGGTGCAGTGCTGCTCATCGGCATACCGCTGGCGCGGCTTGCCTTCCGTTCGCGCCGCAGCGACGAAGACGACCTTTCGTTCAACACGGCCTACCCGTCCATGTTGGGACTTACATCCCCCGCGGTCGAATCCCGGCGCGCTGGCTGGGAGTTCGCGCCGCCTCCGGGGTCCCACACGCCGCCTCTGGTGTCCAATGTGACCGCGATTAACGAAGCGCTCACGGTTCCATGCATACACTGCGGCGTGACCATTTCCACACGAGAGGATTTCTGTCCGGCGTGCGGGTACGCCCAGCCAGTGAAGCAAAGTTTCATCGCCGCCTTCCCGGCCTAGAGCACCGATAGAATTGCCCGTGCCCAGAATTCAGGCATCCTGCTCAAGCTGGGATGCAGGACTGGGCACAGCCGGCGTCTTTCTGAGAGAGGCGAGTCCGATCAATCTGCCGGGCTCGCCGCAGTGAAATCCGAACAGCACGGCTTTATGACCGGCTGGAATTCCATCAGCTCCACGCGGGTACCGTCCGGGTCGTAGAGATTAGCCTGCCACTTGCCGTCCTTGCCCATT
>Ga0207647_10003666_pt1 | contig 11490 bp, 11 predicted proteins | sample KBSCornC2_FD_184295 | JGI IMG/M metagenome (GOLD analysis project Ga0207647, IMG submission 184295) | Corn rhizosphere microbial communities from Kellogg Biological Station, Michigan, USA - C2 (SPAdes) (version 2) | ecosystem: Host-associated > Plants > Roots > Rhizosphere ...
CCTCGAGATCAACTAGATTCAATTCCAGTTATAGCTTGGTGTGTCATTAGGGCTCGGTGGCGGCGATGACCTCTACCTCGACCAGGAACTCGCGCCGCACAAACTGCGGTACAAGCAGGAGCATCGATGCTGGCTCAGCATCACCGAGAAATGAGTTCTCACCTTCGCGTAGGCGACAATATCCCTCGGCGCGGGTGAGATACTGTGTGACTTTGACCACGTCGGTGAGATCCATGTTCGCCTGCTCGAGCACGCTGAGTATATGTTTCCAAGCGAGTCCAATTTGACCTGTAATGTCGGCCGGGAGTGTACCGCGGATCTCCAACCCCGGCGTGCCGGACGTAAATAGCCAACGCAAGTTCTGGCGTACTTCGACTTCGTCACTATACTTCCGATTTGGTGAGAAACGCTGATGTCGCGGATTTTATGGTTCATTAGGCTGCGTCCTCCGTTTTACTCAATCCTCTATGTGGAACATTTCCAGTGGAGACCCCAAGGACGGCCTTGTTCCTATTTGGCTTTCAGCCCCGCCGCCGGGCTTCCGAGAAAGACACGTGATCAGAGTGTCCCACTCGGTGGGCTGTTAGGGAATACCGCTAGCACAGGGCAGCGGCTGCAGAAAACTATGGTTGTGTGACTGTGAAAAGCATGGTGCATCGAACCCACATGAAATTGCAGACTGATCTTGCAGCATTCGAGCTGTCTGTGAAGAACACAAAAAGAACCCTAAAGCGTACCTCGTTCTCTTTCATTCACTTGAATCTCTTGTCCCACGGCTACGTTCGAGTCTCATCCAACGTAGTTATTGACTTAATCATCTGCCACACACTGCCTGAGCTGTGTGCTGTCGTTAACGAGATGTACGCCCGAGCTTACAAAGGGGAGGGCGACGAAGTCCCTGAAGACCTGGTTGCAATAGTTAACTCGCTGAGTGCTACAGGTGAAGGCGAAATAGGCTTCAACCGGTCGCTGTACTGAGAGAAGAATACCGCCGGATCTTTATTATCGCTTGAACGTGTTCCCGACCACCGTCCGAGTGTTGCGCTCGTGATGATGGTGACCACATCGAAAAAAAATATGGACGTACGCCGTGCGCTCAATGCGGGGGCTACAGCCTATGTTTTGCAGAACACCCCAAAAGCAGATGCTGCGCGTGATCCGTTGGGTCTCTGAGGGTCGTAGACACATCCCTTCGGAGGTGGCGAGCACGATCGCAGAACATCTAGGACAGGAGGAGCTTTCTCCACGGGAGACCTCAGTCCTGAGACTGATCCAAGATGGCAATCAGAACAAGCAGATCGCCCAACGCTTAGGAATGTGCGAATCGACGGTCAATTTTCATATCAGGAACATCGTCGAAACGCTCCATGCAAATGACCGGACTCACGCCGTGACCATTGGCTTTCGACGTGGCCTCTTGGAGCTCGAATAGACAGGAGAACAGAGCTCCTATAGAAAACTTCAGGCCCCCGGCTGTTCTGAAGGTCAGTCAATTTGTCCGATTTGATGACTAGCCTACAAGTGTTCCGCGCTCTCGACCTTAGACGCGCGTTTTCCTGACGAACGCAGGCTAATGAATGACGAATCACCGGCATCACGACTGTCCTCAATGATGGCCGAGCCAGAGGATGCTCGGCTCACAGGGCAGACGCGCAATTTCGAACGTCGCCTCCTGGTGCTGAATGTAACGTGACAGGGGAATGCTATAGGGGCTCCCACTAGTTGGTTAGCACGAACCTTCAAGATCTTTCACGAAGACCCAACAAGAACGAACTGCTCTGCTGCCCATTCTTTGAGTTCGATTTGCATGTGGGAGACAACTCTACGCAGAGAGTTCTGCAAATCACGGGTCCAGAAGGAATCAAGCAATTCATGAAAGCTGAGCTTTCAGAAATGATTGGATATGGGTTCCAAGGAGCATTCTCAATGGCGCAGTCTTCTGCTAGTTCAATTGGCAAATCGAGGTTTTCAAAATCGGATCGCATCAGATTGATATTGAGCTTTCGGCTCGGGAGGCATTTGTTAAGAAATGTTGAGGTTCAGACGGACTTTTCCAGACGTCTGTTAAAGATGCGTATATGTGCGTTCATGCTCACTGGAACATGCCTGCTTCTCTGTCTGCCCGCTTTCGGGCAGACGAATCCTACCGACAGTGCTCGCCATTCGTCCGGGACCAGTGAAGATAAGGATGATACCGTTGCCATCCTGGAAGTGGGAGCGGCAACCAGTTGGAACTTCAGCGGAGGCGCAGCAGCCTTCGCGCCCAATCTCGCGGCAGAGTGTACACCCATCAAAAACTGGCTCGAATTAGAGGCAGGCGTCTCCCCCTTCTATACCCGGAACTCTACGGAGTGGGACACCGACCTGCTCTTCAAGAAGCCGTGGACGATCTCTCGCAAGGCTGAGTTCATGCTCGGCATCGGACCTGAATGGGTTCACCTGAAACAGGCTGGAAAGGTAACGAACTCCATCTCTGGAGAGGTGGCGGGAGACTTTATGTTCTGGCCAACGGGAAAACACCGATTCGGGTGGTATCTGGAACCGGCTTACGATTACAGCTTCGCGGGCGGTCATCAGCAATCCGTCGGCATGTCGGTTGGCCTGCTAATCGGTATTCGGTGAGCTTCCTCCATTGGATGAACGTCTCGACGTTGGAGATTTTCGATAAGCTTCGCCTCTAGTGCTCCGGCGACGATCTCAAAGCTCTGTTCGATCAGAGGTCAAACGAGCGAGGGCGAAAGGACTCCCTGAGTGCGGATACTGTCAGCGAGTTCTCGGAGCGGGGCGTCTTCGAAGATGCGGCGCGGGTTGGTGGTGGATTCGGTCAACAGGTTGTAAGGAGTGAGTTGAACATTGAGCCAATCTGTTTCGGCAGCCGTTAGCTTGCCCGTCCGATAGCCGTCCAATACCGCGAGCTAAGGAGGATTTCGAGGGACTGAGGGAGCCACCCGTTCCCTAAAAATCAATGAGATACCTCAGTTGGGCATACTTTCACGGCGGTAACACGGGTTCGAATCCCGTCGGGGACGCCAATACATCGAAGTTCTTCAGGAATCGCAGGATCATAGATCCTCCTTAGAATGCATTGGTTTGAAGCACTTCAGCCCGGACCCTCGCTTCATCTTCCACTTCGTGCCACCACCAGTTCCAGCAATCCCGTAGAACGTGGGTTCCCGAGCTGACCCGGAAACGGGTGCCCCACGGCTCGTTCTTCTGCGTGGACGATCTGGAAAATGCCCATTCACGGAATTCTTGGAGGTATGAAATGAGAACCCTAGGCCATGGTCTGCACCGCGACGGCGCCCCAATTATTGTCCACCTAATTTGCGGACACTACACTTAGCGTTATTTCGATCCTGTAACAGCTTTCGGCCGTTCTCCTGACGCTGAGGTGAGGTGCGCCTTAACCCGCTCAACGGCCGCGACCGCCTCCTCGATGCAGGCAGCAGTGAGGGCAGCGAGGGTTTTCGCAGCTTTTTCCATCTGACCGTGCTTGCGAAGCGTCACCGCCTCGGCTTCTGCTTTCGCCACTCGCGCGTCCCATGTCCTTTCAAGCTCATCGAACGTTTCTCTGGCGATTTTTTGTCTCGCCAAGAATCTATTTCCGTGTTCATCTCCTTTGATTAGATCCAGCAGATTCCGGAAGCGCCACCAGTATGACCCAACCTCATACTGATCTTGTTTTGCTTCCGGTGGCGGAATCATAGCTCGCCCCACCGTTCCTGCTTTCGACAAGGGAGCGGGTAGGTCACCGCCCCCAATGAAAACTGGTACGTAAAGACCCGTACACGGAGTTACGGGATTCCACCACAACATGGGGAGGTGGTCTTCACTCTGCGGCAGCACGAAAATCGCGGAACTTGCTGTGTTGCCCCAGGTAAAGGAGGCCGGCGAGGAATGCATGCAGAGCGTTAAAAAATCCGGCAGGGCAGGGTTGAAGTAGGGACCCTCCAGAAACGTATCCTCGTAATGATCTCTCAGAATCCGCTTCATCCACGCAACATCAACCCCTCTGCGCCTGCCTTCAGTCTTCTTCAGAAGTTCGCGACTGCGCTGAACTCGAATCTGAGAGACTTGCAAGGGTCTTTGGAAATCTGTATACGCAAAGGCAAAGTCAAACCGGTTTGGTTCTTCTTCAGGCCACCAGCCTTGGGAAATGGCGTAATCAATCAGATCGCCGCTAGCAAGGTCCCAGGACTCACGAATACTGGGTTGATTCGAAATGGCGGCCGTGCCGTGTGGAAAGCGGCGTGCAATCCATCTCTTACCAACTGTTTCGAGAACCCAGGCCTCGCGAGGGTCGGCGATTAAATAAGAGTTGTTATATGCGCCCTCCGCATGTGACGCCATTGGAACGGCAGAACCCCATTGACCGTATTCTTCGAGCAGCGAAGTCATAACCTGCATGCTTTCGCGAGCAGTCTTTCCGCGCTCCAGACCCAGGCGCAGAAGCTCCATTCCTAGCAGCCCTTTCTCTGGGCCTTTTCCCGCCCTTTGCGCGGCGATGTCTGCAGCGAGATCTTTGGTGAAGATAGCCTCATTTCCAATTGCGACACCGTGCTCGTTCATCCCTTCTTCGTAGCCCCAACACCAATAGGGAGCAGACCCTATCGTGGCGTAGGTTTCCTCCGTTTCGGGAATGCTTACGTAAGCTAGCTGTAGTTTTTCGCCTGCCGGATGTTTGCGACGGGCGGCATTCACGAGCGGCTGGCTATCGTAAACCGGCCGATCGCTATTTTTTCCCAGCATCACAGCGCCGGTTAAAGAAGCGTTGCCTAATACGACGAAGTTGTCGCAGCTCCAGGGGAGATTGCGTGATGCCGTGGTGTCATGCGCTGCCATCGAATTACTTTCTGCACTGGTTTCAAGATATTCATTTACGTTCAAGCGGCTCCGCCGGTATTGCCCGCTCAAAGCAGGGGATTATCAGCCCGATTGTCATACCAATCAAGGCTCCGATCCCGAGGATAGCGAAGGCCACGATCCAACCTGCCGAAGCGCTTATCGCGGTGATCACATAAGGCGCGATTACACCGCCACTGATGCCTACCAGAATGATCAGCCCAAACAGTTTCCCGGCCCGGCCCGGACTCTGGAGCATGTCGGCTGGCAGTGCCCCGATCGACGCATTGGTCAAAGGAACGCCCCAACCCGCGAGAATCGCCATCAGCAAAAGCGTTGCGTAATTCAAGCGGGCAAGAAATGGGAAGAGAACGGTGGCGGCGCCCGCAACGAGAAAGCCAGGAATTGCCATCACGTAAGCTCGAGCTTTGACAGTATCCATGCCGCTTAGGATCAGCCGATCCGAGATGACTCCACCCAGGGGTGTGGAAACAACTCCGATCAAACCGACAGCCAAAATAGCCGCGCCTGCCTGGGTGGGATGATAGCCCAGACTATACATGTAAGAGGGCAGAACAGTGTTCAATCCGATGAGCTGCCAGGCGTTGGCAAAGAGGCACAGGGCTACCAACCATCCCACAAGCGATCCAAAAGGACTAACGGGCGGTGCGGAGGAAATTAGATCATCCGACGAGGGCGTCGAGGTTACAGCAACTGGGTCTCGCACCAGTAGCGCCCAGAGTAAAGCGACGACCGCAACTATGACACCGAATTCGATAAAGCTCTTTTGCCAGGTTCCCGCGACCTCCAGAAGCCAACCGGTCAATAGACCGCCGAACCCGATGCCGAACGGAATTGCTGCACTGACGATTCCGGAAGCCATGCCTCTCTGCGCGAGCGGAAACCATGCTGTAGTCATGCTCGTCGTGACAAACCAGACGATTCCCCAACCTTGAAGAAAACGGAATAAAAGAATCAGGCCGTAGTGCCCAAGGAACGGGATGGCGAACTGGGGAATGAGGAGCAGGATGGCAGCGAGCAATCCGGTCTTCTTTAACCCGATGCGCGAAGCGAAAAGAGATTCGACAAAACTACCGATTGCATACCCTGCCATCAACAGAGATGAGCCGAGTTGGGCGCTGGCTGAAGTCAACGAGAAGGTCTTGGACAACGCGGGGATGGCGACGGACCAAGTCGTCAGGCTGGCATAAGCAAACGCCAAAAAAACGAAATTCACGGCGAGAATGACCCAGCGGTAACCTGACTCCTTTGCCTCGTCATATCCGCTTCTAAGCGATTTGATGTTTATGACTTCGATCTCCCGCGAAGTAACATAATAACTTCATCGCTGCCACCGGCTCCAACCTTGGCAGACCGTGCCCCACGGTAAAAATGACTACCTGCAGAGCAGAAGCAAGCAGCGTGTTTCCGCACAGGGCCTGGCATTGTCATTGTAATTAACCCGCGGAAGACAAACTCCTCCACTAACCCTGCCGTCAGTGCGAGGGCCAGAAAAATCGGCGCGCCTCAACGCTGTTCTGCGCGACCAGGGAGCGGAAAATGGCACTATCCCTGTGCAGCGGCCCAGCAGGACACTCGATAAACTTCCGATGACTCCCATGGACAAAAGAGCCGCCCAAGCGATGGCTAAATCGCGGAAATGGCCAGCCAAGGGATCCATGCTGCGCCAATCAACTCCCGGAACGAGATGCTTCCCTTGCGATAGATGCCACCAAGTGCAATTCCGAAACAAATCCACAAAATGCTGTGAGGACGAGGCAGAACTTGAGGAAGGCGCGAGTGTGCTGAGGACTCTGAGGACTTACCTCTGCAACCCTGAGCGCGCCAGTCCAATGAAGTATGAGGGGAAAGGGGACCGCAAGAAGAAGACAGGAGTTCACCCGACTTGCAACGTCACGAGTCAGCCGCCAATCAAAATGGGCGTTCCTCGTGTGTACCCGGCCCAACATACTAAGCATGACTCAACTGTCGTGTCACCGCCGGACATAACCGTGATCGAAGTCACCGTAGGGGACGAGTGGGCGACAAACCAGAGAGGATTTCGCGAGGGAGTGCCTAGTCTGCAGTGCGTTTTTCACCGATCCAGTACCGAGGACCGGGACCGAGTCGGCTCGCACGATCGCCAGGGTTGGCAAATTGGCAGTCCCGTAGTGACAAGCAGCCGCAACCGATGCATCGGGTGAGGCCGGCGCGTAGGCGCTCGAGCTCAGCAATCCGCTCATCAATACGCTTTGTCCAACTCGAAGAAAGCTTCGCCCAATCAGCCCGTTCGGGCACACGGTTTGCGGGCAGCTTGGCCAGCTCGACGGCAACCTCCTGGAGCGTCAGACCCATTCGCTGTGCGAAGACAATGAAAGCGATCCGCCGAAGCACCGCCCTTGGATAGCGACGATGACCTGAGCCGGCACGTTCCGATTCGATGAGGTGACGTTCTTCATAGAACCGTAGCGCCGACGCGGCGACTCCGCTGCGTCGAGAAACCTCGGAGATGGTGAGCAGGTCGGCCATAAAAAAGAACTGGCACGTTTCGCTTGACTTAAAGTTCACTTTAACTTGTAGCCTCGAGATAGGTCAAAGCTTTAGGGCCCTTTCGAGAAGGAGCAACTCATGAAAAGCAATCACGAATCCACGGATTCCATTCCGTTTTCGCCTGTGCCGGCGCCGCCAGACCGTCATCCTGGCAATCCATTCGTCGGTCTTCGAGTAGCCATCACTGGCGGCACTTCCGGCCTTGGGCTAGCTCTCGTCCGCGAGTTGCTGAATCGCGGGGCAAGAGTAGCGTTCGTCGCGCGCCGTCGGGACAGGGTGGAACAAGTCGGACACGAGCTGCCGGACGCACACGGCATTGTTGGCGACGTGTCCCGGAAAGAAGATATACACCCAATCACAATGCAAATCGTTGGAGGGCTCGGGGGACTCGATGTTCTCATCAACAATGCATCGGACCTGGGCCCGATGCCGCTGAAGTTATTAGCCGACACGGAGTGCGAAGAATTTGAACGTGCGGTAGCGACGAATGTCTTCGGTCCTTTTCGGCTGACCAAGGCCCTTCTTGGTTCGCTGTCTGCGTCCGCGCGGGAGGGTCGCGGAGCAGTGGTAATAAATGTGTCGAGCGACGCCGCATTGAATGCGTACGCGCGTTGGGGAGCTTATGGCGCGAGCAAGGCCGCGTTACTTCAGCTGAGTCGCATCTGGGATGAAGAACTCAGTCACGAGGGCGTCCGAATTCTCTCAATCGATCCCGGCGATATGGATACACCTATGCACGCCGCTGCCGTGCCCGATGCGGACCGTTCAACGTTGAAGCCGGCCGAGGTGGCAGCCTGCGAGCTCGGCGACGCAGTAGCTGCCGCCCTGTTGAGGCGGCCAATAGTGCAGGAGGTATTTGCTTGATAGTTGCCAATCAACCGGTCCAACGCCCGTCGAACGCAAAGGTGCTCATGGTTGACGCCAGGGGCAGTATCAAGCACCATGTTCGATCCGAGTTAGTGAACCTATTTCGTCCGGGCGATGTGGTGGTCGCGAATGATGCTGCTACGCTGCCAGCGAGTCTTTCCGGTCGACATGGCCGCACAGGCCGCTCGATTGAAGTGCGTCTTGCGGCCCGCGCTTCGCTCGACGAAGTCAGCCAGTTTTCCGCTGTCGTTTTTGGGGAGGGCGACTTCCGCACCCGTACAGAAAGTCGGGCTGAACCGCCAACCCTAAATCCCGGCGATCAACTGGAGTTAGGGCCGCTACAGGCGAGCGTGGTGCGATTGCTGAATCATCCACGCTTCATATTGATGCGATTCGCGGGATCATCACGGGAAATCTGGGAAGGTTTAGCGCGGCACGGGCGACCCATTCAGTATTCACACGTTCCGACACCACTTGCCGTTTGGGACACCTGGACGCCGATAGCGGGGCCGCCGGTTGCGTTCGAGCCGCCTTCAGCCGGTTTTGCACTTGACTGGAAGATGGTCGCATCCATGAGTGCTCGAAAAATCCGGTTCGGAACAATCACGCATGCAGCTGGGCTCTCATCGACCGGCGATCCACAATTGGACGCGCTCTTGCCATTCGCTGAACCGTACAGGATTCCCCGGTCAACCGCGTCGATGATAGAGCACGCTCAAGCGTCCCGCGGACGTATCATTGCGATCGGTACAACGGTCGTCCGAGCATTGGAACATACGGCAGCGATTTTTAATGGATTTGTGCCACCTGGTGAACGTTTGGCTACGCAGCGGCTCGGTGCATCCAGCAGGCTGCGCATCGTCGATGCGATTCTCTCCGGCACCCACGAACGGGGCAGCAGTCACTACGAACTGTTGCGCTCTTTTGTTGACGATGAAACTCTGAACCGCATCGATCAGGAACTGAACGCCCACCACTATCGCACACACGAGTTTGGCGATTCAGTGTTCCTCGAAAAAGCCGACAAGCAGATGCAGTCCGCTGACCAGCCATCTGTGGCCGCATGACAGCACGTGTCATCCTAAGAGCGGTAAGCATTCGAAAGGGGAGGGGGCCCTTCCGCGAGAGATGATGGAAGCTGAGGACTCGCTATGCAAAAACATCATCAAACGTGTGGTCGACAAAAGGTAACCGAGCCCTTCTCCACAGCATCAAGAACTGTTCGATTGACAGCAAAACCAAAAGTGATTCAAGCTGCGATATGAGCGGTTACGCGTTCAGTTAACTCCACTTTCGCTGTCAACTCTTCCTTCGATCTGATAGCTGGTCCTCGATGTTTCGAAAGGTGGGCCAGAGGGCCGTTGCGATTACCTAACGAGAGGACCGTTCTGCGGGATGCTGGAAGTATGAAACAGGGGGTATGTTCGCCAAGTCACTTGTTGTCGCCGCACCGCAGATTGGGATCTCCCAGGCTGAGCAGTCGCAGCGACCCACCAGCACTCCTTACACGGGCGACCTGTCGATCTTCGAGAAATCGGGACGCGACGAGCGGCTGCAGCGGATTCTTGGCGAATTACCGCCTATTCGGAAGTAATCCACTTGAAAAAAAACCGGCTAATCGGAAGTTGACTTCGAACCTTCTGGAAAGTCGTCTTTTGAGCGACTACGAATCCGAGGAGCTGCCCTCGAAACGTCAGGACGGGAGATAAGCGTGTTAGTTTCGAGTGCGGTGCTCCTGTTTCTCTAGATTTAGTCCAAAAACCAAGTAGATCTGGATTGTCGCGCCAGCCCTGCGGAAGGACCGTTCATTGTGGAGAGAAGACAGCTTCTTAAACATTTTGGAGTTTTGACAGGAGGCCTGCTCTATCCCAAGGGAGCGTGGCCGCAAGCGTCATCCTCGGCAGCGTCCGAGCCCGCGGTGAACCTCGCCACACCGATACGTGCGCTGGTGCGCAGGGATGGCAGGCTCCTGCAGCCGCTGCTGATTTCTCCTGCTCCCGGAACAAAGGGCGAAGTCGTCACCAAAATCGATGGCGTTGAAGTTGATCGCAGAAGCGCCTCAGGTCCGGCCGGTCCTTTCGAGGTCTATTTCGAGCCGTCACCGCAGACGCGGTCTCTTCTCATCTCCGTCGAGGTAAACAACATTGCGGTGACCGAAACGGTCTCCGTAAAACCGGCCCGGAAGGTGCTGGTCTACGTCCTGCCCCATTCGCATCATGATCTCGGCTACACCGACCTGCAGGCGGCGGTGGAAGAAAAGCAGATGCAGAACATCACGCTTGCCATGGAGCTTGCGAACAAGACAGCGAGCTATCCGGAAGGAGCGCGTTTCATTTGGAATCTCGAAGTTCTATGGGGCTGCGACTTCTTCATGCAGCGGCGGTCTGAGGCCGAAAAGAAAGCCCTCATCGAGGCCATTCGCAAGGGTCAGGTCTCGCCGCAGGGATCTTATGCGAATGAGCTCACCGGACTCTGCCGCCCAGAAGAATTGCTGCAACTCTTCAAGTACGGAACGCAGCTCGGCAAGCAGTGTGGCATCAAAGTCGATTCCGCCATGATGAGCGATGTGCCCGGATACTCGTGGGGAACGGTAACCGCCATGTCTCAGGCAGGCATACGCTATTTTTCCGGCGCGCCCAACTTCTTCGATCGCATCGGCACGTTTATGGAGGCCTGGCAGGACCGGCCTTTCTGGTGGGTTTCTCCCTCGGGCCGCGAAAAGGTTCTGATGTGGATTCCATGGACTGGTTACGCGCTCTCGCACATCACCAAGAAGCTCAACGAAGAGTGGGTGGGAAGATATCAGGACCGCCTCGACGAAGTCATCTACCCTTACGACATCTCCTACATTCGCTGGTCGGGCCATGGAGATAACGCCGCGCCTGATCCTGAGATCAGCGATTTCATTCGCGACTGGAATGCCAAGTACGAGTGGCCTCGTTTCTCAATCGCGTCTACCAGTACGGCGTTTTCCGCCTTTGAAAAGAGATGCGGCCATCAGCTGCCCTCCTATCGCGGCGACCTGACCCCGTATTGGGAAGATGGCGCAGGGTCCTCAGCGCTCGAGACAGCCATGAGCAGAAACGCCGCCGACCGGCTCACGCAGGCTGCCACGCTGGCATCCATGCTGGCGCCCGGAAGCTATGACGAATCAGCCTACGCGACGGCATGGCGGGACGTGCTCTTGTATTCCGAACATACATGGGGCGCTTGGTGCAGCGTATCTGACTC
>Ga0207647_10003669_pt1 | contig 11486 bp, 9 predicted proteins | sample KBSCornC2_FD_184295 | JGI IMG/M metagenome (GOLD analysis project Ga0207647, IMG submission 184295) | Corn rhizosphere microbial communities from Kellogg Biological Station, Michigan, USA - C2 (SPAdes) (version 2) | ecosystem: Host-associated > Plants > Roots > Rhizosphere ...
CCATGATGTCCTTGCCGCGACCGATGAAGATCTGGCGGATCAGCGGCTCGCTTGCCTTTACCGTCGGCGAGATCGGCATCGCATGGTCGACCGGCACGTCGCGCCAGCCGAGCACGACCTGCCCCTCGGCCCGCACCGTCCGCTCGAGCTCCTGCTCGCACGCGAGACGCGACGCGTTTTCCTTCGGCAGGAAGATCATCCCGACCCCATATTCGCCGGCCGGCGGCAGCGTCACGCCCTGCTTCGACATTTCCTCGCGATAGAACGCGTCCGGAATCTGGATCAGGATGCCGGCGCCGTCGCCCATCAGCGGATCGGCACCCACCGCGCCGCGGTGATCGAGATTCTCGAGGATCTTCAGACCCTGCTGGATGATCTCGTGGCTCTTCTTGCCCTTGATGTGAGCGACGAAGCCGACGCCGCAGGCGTCGTGTTCGTTTTGCGGGTCGTACAGACCTTGTGCGGCGGGCACCGCGGCGAGCGGCTTCTGGTGGTCGTTCATGGGGACACCGTCGTAAAGGGGGCCTCGAGGGCCGTTGAACCATTTTTTTGTTGCCGTCGATCCCGCTCCCGACGGGAGACGGCACGGCCGACAGTGGTTGGGCGAGCTTCACCCGGGCCACCGGAATTCGGAATATACGCGACGAATCAAAGGAATAGCAACAAAAACCGCTTGATCGAACCCCAATTAAAGCCGCGCGCTGATCTGGTGCTGTTTTATTGGGGTCGTATCGTTTTGGTGCAAAAAGAAGCGGCGCCCGCGGCGCCGCCTCGTTATCCGCCTGTCCCGCGCTATTGCTGGATGGGCGGCGTGTTTTCACGCACCTTTCTGGGGCGTCCGCGCGGCAGCGGCGACACGCGACGATTCGCGGTGCGGGCCGCCCACTCGCGGTAATTCTCGCCGCCGAGCACCCAGCCCTTCAGCGTCGCTTGCTGGAGCTGATCGGCCTGCCGCTCGTCGAGCGGCTGTTCGCACAGCTCCTTGTACGCACGCTGCCGGTCGAACGGCGTGTTGCCGAGCGCCCAGTAGAGCGGATGGTCGGTGATCAGGCTGTCGACGGTGAGCCCGACGTGGTGCCGGTAGCTCGACCAGCGATAGGCGTCGGGCGTCGCGACCAGCTGCGCGCGCACCGGGCTCATCTCGACCACGCGGCTCGCGAGCAGGAAATAGCGCTCGCCTTCGATCACGGTCGCCCGATAGCGGCCTTCCCACAGGGTGCCGCGACGCGAATAACGCCGGTTGAAATGCGCGACGTAGCGGCGGCCGACCGCCTGCATCGCCTTCGGCAGGCTCGCCTCGTCGCTCGGCGTCACGAGGAGTTGCACCTGACGCGGGAGCAGCACATAGGCATGCACCGAAAGATGGTGATCGCGTGCCGCGGCCTTCAGGCAATCGATGAAGAGTTCGTAGTCCTGGTCGTCGACGAACGCGGGTTGCTGATCCAGGCCGCGCAGTATCACGTGCTGCGGCTGGTCGGGAACGTAGAGTCGTGCTAACCGTGCCATGCTGAATGTCCGTTTGAACGCGTTAGGAAATACCCGAAGGTCCGAAAGTGCGCACCTGCGTAGAATGCCTGTCCCTACGGGGCGCGGAAGCGTACGGTCGTGCGAATCCTAGGGAGAAAGCTCTAACTTGCGAGCTTGTTTGGTTTTAAACGCAGTCGTCATAATGAGCACGCCTTTGATCGGAGGAGACACAATGAAACGAAAACTGGCCATTACGGGGGCCGCAGCGCTCGCATTCGCATTTGCGGGCGGCCCGGCACACGCACAATCCGCAGGTGACTTCTACGTCAGCACCGGCTGGCTGCACCTGTCACCGCAGGACAGCAGCGACCCGCTGTTCGTCTACCGCGTCGGCGGCACGCCCATCAACCAATCGATTCCCAACACGGGCGCCGGCATCAACGACGCCGATACGCTCGGCCTCGCCGCGGGCTACTTCGTTACCGACCACATCTCCACCGAGCTCGTCATGGGGATACCGCCGAAGTTCGACATCACCGGCAAGGGTCGGTTCGAAAACTTCGGCGTACTCGGCCGTGCGTACCAGTGGAGCCCCGCCCTGTTGCTTCGCTACCACTTCAACGACGCCAACGCGAAGTTCCGTCCGTATCTCGGCGTCGGCGCGACGTATGTCTGGTTCACCGGCGCAAAGATCACGAACAGCAGCTTCGAGAACGGCGTGCTCGGCGGCCCGACCAGCGCCACGACCAGCAACCAGTGGGCGCCCGTGCTCAACGCCGGCTTCACGTACAACTTCACGAAACACTGGTTCGGGGGCCTGTCGATCTCGTACATCCCGGTCAGCGTGACCGCCACCTTCACGACGGCCCGCAGAACGCCGGTCGGTACCCTGACCGAAACGTCGAAAGCGAAGATCTCGCTGAACCCGATCGTCACGTACCTGAACGTCGGCTACCGCTTCTAAGCGTAGTCGAATATTTGGGGAATGGTTAATCCTGCTGCAATTTGTAGCGGATTTTTCCCGACGTAACGTCTCCACGATGCAAAACGCCCCGGCGGGAATCGCGTCGGGGCGTCGTTTTTTCGCGTCACGCAGGTTCCCGGACAGAATTTTGCCCGGTGCGCGGCGCTATATGACGTCGTCGAGTGCCGTCGGGCCGATCAGGTCGATCCGGTCCGTGCAGACCGCGTCGACGCCCCAGCGCACGAGTTCGCGCGCCCGGGCGAGGTCGTTGACCGTGTAGACCAGGATGCGCAGCCCGGCCGCCTTGATCGCGCGCACGAGCGGTTCGTCGAGCCGTTTGTGGTCTGCATGCAACGAAACGCAGCCGAGCGCCCCGACGACCTGCGCGTGCCAGTCGTCCGGCACGGTTTCGTAGAGCATTCCGCGCGGCAGCGCCGGCGCGGTCGCGCGCGCCTGTTGCAGCGCATCGAACGAAAACGACGAAAGCAGCGGCGGCACCGCGGCATCGCGCCAGTACGCAGCAGCGTCGGCCGCCACGCACTGCCCGGTTTCGCGCTCGCGCCCCGGGCATGGCTTGATCTCGACATTCGCGGCCAGCCCGTGCGCGATGCAGCGCGCCGCCGCCGCCTCGAGCGTCGGCATCCGCTCGCCCGCGAAGCGCGCGTCGAACCACGCGCCGGCGTCGAGCGCGGCCAGCACCGCATAACGCATGCCCGCCGCCGGCCCGCGGCCGTTCGACGTGCGCTCGACCGTGTCGTCGTGCAGCAGGAACGTCACGTCGTCGGCGGACAGCTTCGCGTCGAACTCGACCATCCGGTGCCCGCGCCGCGCGCCCTCGTCGAGCGCGGCGAGGGTGTTCTCCGGCGCGAGCGTGCCGCCGCCGCGATGGGCGACCACGCGCGGATAGGGCCAGTCGGTACGGGAAGTCATCGTGCGCCTCGCAGCGGGTTCGTCAGGGTCAGCCGGCGCGCTTGCCGGTCTCGGGATCGAAGAAATGCAGCCGGTGCGCGGGCAGCGCGGCGCCCAGCGCCGTGCCGCGCGCGGGACGATCCGCGTGCGGCAGGCGTACCACGACGTCGTGGTTGCCCCAGCGGCCGTGCGCGAGGTTGTCCGCGCCGAGCAGCTCGCACGAATCGACCGGCAACGATGCCTGCGCGACGCCCGGCTGCGGCGTCATGTGCTCCGGGCGCACGCCGAGCACCCAGTCGCGCCCGGTGGCGATCGTGGTGCCGATGCCGGGCGCGCCGGCGACCGGCAGCGCCGGGCCGCCGCCCGCGACCGCAAAGGTCGCGCCATCCTCCGACAGCCGGCCATGCATCAGGTTCATCGCCGGCGAGCCGATGAAGCCCGCGACGAACACCGTCTCCGGCTTCTCGTACACGTCGACCGGCGCGCCGATCTGCTCCGCATAGCCGCGGTTCATCACGATCACGCGCTGCGCGAGCGTCATCGCCTCGATCTGGTCGTGCGTCACGTACACGCTCGTCGTCGCGAGCCGCGCATGCAGCCGCTGGATCTCGAGCCGCATCTGCACGCGCAGCTTCGCATCGAGGTTCGACAGCGGCTCGTCGAACAGGAACACCGACGGCTCGCGCACGATCGCACGCCCCATCGCGACGCGCTGCCGCTGGCCGCCCGACAGTTCGCGCGGGCGCCGCGCGAGCAGCGGCTCGAGTTCGAGGATCTTCGCGGCCGCGGCTACCCGCGAGTCGATCGTCGCGCGCTCGATGCCGCGGATCTTCAGCCCGTAGCCCATGTTCTGCGCGACCGTCATGTGCGGATAGAGCGCGTAGTTCTGGAACACCATCGCGATGTCGCGATCCTTCGGCTCCAGCGCGTTGACCACGCGGTCGCCGATCGCGATCTCGCCGTCCGTCACCGTCTCGAGCCCCGCGATCATCCGCAGCAGCGTCGACTTGCCGCAGCCCGACGGGCCGACCAGCACGACGAATTCGCCGTCGGCGATCTCCACGTCGATGCCGTGCAGCACGTGCTGCTTGCCATCGTAGGATTTCCTGACGCCCTTCAAGCTCAGCGCAGCCATACTTGGTCCTTCTCCCGGTTACCGTCCGTGGTTCACTTCTCGGAATCGACGAGGCCGCGCACGAACCAGCGCTGCATCGCCAGCACGACGACGAGCGGCGGAATCATCGCCAGCAGCGTCGCCGCCATCACGTATTGCCATTCGGTCGCGGCGTCGCCGCTCGCGATCATCGTCTTGATGCCCACCACCGCCGTCGACAGCGACGCCTCCGTCGTGATCAGGATCGGCCACAGATACTGGTTCCAGCCGTAGATGAAGGTGATCACGAACAGCGCCGCGATGGTCGTCTTCGACAGCGGCAGCACGACATCCCAGAAGAAGCGCATCGGCCCCGCGCCGTCGATGCGCGCGGCGTCCATCAGCTCGTCGGGCAGCGTCATGAAGAACTGGCGGAACAGGAACGTCGCCGTCGCCGACGCGATCAGCGGCAGCGTGAGCCCCGCGTAGGCGTTCGTCAGGTGCAGCGTCGACACCACCTGCACGGTCGGGAAGATCCGCACCTCGACCGGCAGCATCAGCGTGATGAAGATCAGCCAGAACGCCGTGTTGCGGAACGGGAAGCGGAAATAGACGATCGCGTACGCGGACAGGATCGACACCGCGATCTTGCCGACCGCGATCCCGAGCGCCATCACGAAGCTGTTGACGAGCAGCCGGCCGAACGGCGCGGTCGTGCCGCCGCTGCCGTGCCCCCAGATGTACGCGATGTTCTCCAGCAGGTGCGTGCTCGGCACCAGCGACAGCGGGATCGTGAACACTTCCTGCGCGTTCATCGTCGCCGCGCAGAATGCGACGTAGACGGGGAACACGATCGCCACGACGCCCGCGATCAGCACCGCGTGGCAGAACAGGTCGAAACCCTTGCGATTTTCGATCATGCGTATTGCACCCTGCGTTCGACGAAGCGGAACTGGATCACCGTGAGCCCGACGACGATGATCATCAGCACGACCGACTGCGCGCCCGAACTGCCGATGTCGAGCCCCTGGAAGCCTTCCGTGAAGATCTTGTAGATCAGCGTCTTGGTGCTTTGCGCGGGGCCGCCCGCGGTGGCCGCGTCGATCACCGGGAACGTGTCGAAGAACGCGTAGACGAGGTTCACGACGAGCAGGAAGAAGCTCGTCGGCGACAGCAGCGGCAGCACGATGTTGAAGAAGCGCCGCACCGGCCCGGCGCCGTCGATCGCCGCCGCCTCGATCAGCGAGCGCGGAATCGCCTGCAGCCCCGCATAGAAGAACAGGAAGTTGTAGCTCACCTGCTTCCACACCGACGCGAGCACGACGAGGAACATCGCCTGGCTGCCGTTCAGCGCGTGATTCCAGACAATGCCGCCCTTTGCGAGCGCATAGGTGACGAGGCCGATGCTCGGGTTGAACAGGAACGCCCACAGCACGGCGGCGATCGTCGGCGCGACCGCATACGGCCAGATCAGCAGCGTGCGGTACACGCGCGCGCCGCGAACCACGCGGTCGGCGCACGCGGCGAGCACCAGCGACACGACGAGCCCGCTGACCGTGACGAGCGAGCTGAACACCAGTGTCGTGCGGAACGAGTCGAGGTACAGCGGATCGGCGAACAGGTGCGTGAAGTTCGCGAAGCCGACGAATTCGCTCGACGTGCCGAACGCATCCTGCATCTGCGTCGACTGCCACAGCGCGACGCCGGCCGGCCACAGGAAGAACACGGCGGTGATCGCGAGCTGCGGCGCGATCAGCAGGTACGGCAGCAGGCTCGCGCCGAAACGGGAACGGGAACGGGATTCCATCGCGGGCATCCGGTCAGGCGAAACGGAAAGGGAACCGCGCCGTCGGCCCGCGCGCATGCGCGAGGCGGCGGCCGGCGGTACGGACGCGATGCGGGATCAGCCGCCCGACTTCTCGAAGCGGCGCAGCAGCTCGTCGCCGCGCGAGGCGGCCGAGTCGAGCGCGTCCTTCGGCGACTTCTTCTGCGCCCAGACCTGCTCCAGCTCTTCGTCGACGACCGTGCGGATCTGCGGCATGTTGCCGAGACGCAGCCCCTTCGTGTAGGGCAGCGGCGGCTTGTTCAACATCTGCTTGATCGCGGTTTCCGCGCTCGGGTTCTTCGCATAGAAGCCCTGCTGGCGCGTGAGGTCGTACGCGGCCGTCGTGACCGGCAGGTAGCCCGTTTCCTGGTGCCACTTCGCGGCGACCGGCGGCGAGGCGAGGAACGCGAGGAATTTCGCGACGCCCTTGTAGGTCGCCGGATCCTTGCCGGCCAGCACCCACAGGCTCGCGCCGCCGATGATCGCGTTCTGCGGTGCGCCCTTCACGTTCGCGTCGTACGGCATCATGCCCGTGCCGTAGCTGAACTTCGCGAATTTCTGCACGTTCGCGAGCGCACCCGACGACGTCGTCAGGATCCCGCAGTCGCCGCTGTAGAACTTCGCCGACGCTTCGTCCTTGCGGCCCGCGTACGTGAACGTGCCGTCCTTCTGCATCTGCTGCAGGAACGCGATGTGGGCGATCTGCTGCGGCTTGTTGAATTCGAGCACCGCGTCGGCGCCGTCGAAGCCGTTGTTGCGGCTCGCGAACGGCAGCGCGTGCCACACGCTGTAGTTCTCGAGCTGGATCCAGCCCTGCCAGCCGGTCGTGAAGCCGCAGGCCATCCCCGACTTGCGCAGCTTCTCCGCATCGGCCTGCACGTCCGCCCACGTCTTCGGCGGCTGGTTCGGATCGAGCCCGGCCTTCTTGAACGCGTCCTTGTTGTAGTACAGCACCGGCGTCGAGCTGTTGAACGGCATCGACACGAGATGGCCCGTCTTCGCATCGCTGTAGTAGCTCGCGATGGTCGGCACGAACGCCTTTTCGTCGAGCGGCACGCCGGCCTGCTTGAACACGTCGTAGACGGGCACGACGGCCTTCTTCGCCTGCATCATCGTCGCGGTGCCGACTTCATAGACCTGGAGGATCGCCGGCGCGTTGCCGCTGCGATAAGCGGCGATGCCCGCCGCGAGCGCCTGGTCGTAGGTGCCCTTGAAGACCGGCACGATCTTGTAGTCGCTCTGCGATGCGTTGAACTGCGTGGCGAGCTCGTTCACGCGCTCGCCGAGCGCCGACTCCATCGCATGCCAGAACTGGATTTCCGTCGCGGCGAACGCCGCATGCTGCACACCGAACATCAGCGCGCCGCCAAGCGCGATCGAGCGAATCGTGGTCCCCGCAGGCTTCTTCTTCATCGACCTCTCCTATGAAAACGTTACCAACAGCGTGTGCAACATTCCCGTCGCCATTGAACCGGCGAAGTCTAGTGATCGTTTGTGACAGTCAGTTGTCGTTGACGACGAACAGGCGCTGGTATTCCTTCAGCGCGAAGCGGTCGGTCATGCCGGCGATGTAGTGCGCGACGAGGCGCGGCTGCTGCGCTTCGTCGTCCGACTGGTACGGCGGCGGCAGCAGGCGCGGATCGTCGATGAACGCGTCGAACAGCCCGGTGACGACGCGCTGCGCCTTGTTCGCCATGCGCATCACCTTGTAATGGCGGTACAGGTTCTTGAACAGGAAACGCTTGAGGGCGGCCGCCTGCGCGGCGACCGCTTCGCTGTGCGCGACGAGCGGCGGCGCCGCGCGCACGTCGTCGAGCGACGCGGGCGCGACGCGCATGAGATTGCGCGTGGTCTCGTCGATCAGGTCGACGATCAGCGTGTTGATGATGCGGCGCACCGTCTCGTGCACGAGGCGGCGGCCTTCGAGATGCGGGAATTCCGCCAGCGCGGCCTCGTAGTGGCGCTGCCAGAGCTCGACTTCGGCGAGCTGCCCGATCGTGATGAGGCCCGAGCGCAGCCCGTCGTCGACGTCATGGTTGTTGTATGCGATTTCGTCCGCGATGTTCGCGAGTTGCGCCTCCAGCGACGGCTGGCGCCCTTGCAGGAACCGTTCGCCGAGCGCGCCGAGCTTGCGCGCATTCTCGCGCGAGCAGTGCTTGAGGATGCCTTCGCGCGTCTCGAAGCACAGGTTCAGGCCGTTGAACGCGCCGTAATGCTCCTCGAGCTCGTCGACGACGGCCAGGCTCTGCAGGTTGTGCTCGAAGCCGCCGTGCTCGCGCATGCACGCGTTCAGCGCGTCCTGCCCGGCATGGCCGAACGGCGTATGGCCGAGATCGTGCGCGAGCGAGATCGCTTCGACGAGATCCTCGTTCAGGCGCAGGTTGCGCGCGACCGAGCGCGCGATCTGCGCGACTTCGAGGCTGTGCGTGAGGCGGGTGCGGAACAGGTCGCCTTCGTGATTGACGAAGACCTGCGTCTTGTATTCGAGCCGGCGAAACGCGGTCGAATGAACGATGCGGTCGCGGTCGCGCTGGAATTCGGTGCGCGCCGCCGGCGGCGTTTCCGGATGGCGGCGGCCGCGCGACTGCGACGCGTGGGCGGCATACGGAGCGAGATGGGCTTCCAGCGCCGCCAGCGTCGGCGGCTCGACCAGCGTCGCGACGGATGCGCGGCCGGCCTCGGGCAGTTTGCTGCTGGATGTCTCGCTCACGTCTGCTCCATGTCAGTGGCGCCGGGGCATCCGGGGCGCCGTTACCGGGTCGTCTGCGCCAGTGTAGCGAACACCGCTTCGTCGGGCGCCTGGGTGATCAGCGTATCGCCGAATCGCTTCAGCAGGATGAACTTGATCGCGCCGGCTTCGGCCTTCTTGTCGACACGCATCAGGTCCATGTAGCGCGCATCGCCGAGTGCCGGCCCGCGCACCGGCAAGTGCGCGGCGGCAATCACGGCATCGAGCCGCTGCCGCGACGCTTCGTCGAGGAGGCCGAGCCGCACCGACAGGTCGGCCGCCATCACCATCCCGCAGCCGACCGCTTCTCCGTGCAGCCATTCGCCGTAGCCGAGCCCGGCCTCGATCGCATGGCCGAACGTATGGCCGAAGTTCAGGATCGCGCGCAGGCCGCCTTCGCGTTCGTCGGCCGCGACCACGCTCGCCTTGATCTCGCACGAGCGCTTCACTGCATGCGCGAGCGCGGCCGGCTCGCGGCGGTTCAGCGCGTCGACGTTCGCCTCGATCCAGTCGAAGAATTCGGCATCGGCGATCGCGCCCGTCTTGATGACTTCGGCCACGCCGGCCGCCAGCTCGCGATCGGGCAGCGTGGTCAGCGCGCCGATATCGGCGATCACCGCCTGCGGCTGGTAGAACGCGCCGATCATGTTCTTGCCGAGCGGATGGTTGATGCCGGTCTTGCCGCCGACCGACGAATCGACCTGCGACAGCAGCGTCGTCGGCACCTGGATGAACGGCACGCCGCGCATGTAGCACGCGGCGGCGAAGCCGGTCATGTCGCCGATCACGCCGCCGCCGAGTGCGACGAGCGTCGTCTTGCGGTCGGCGCGCTCGGTCAGCAGGCCGTCGAAGATCAGGTTCAGCGTTTCCCAGTTCTTGTAGGCCTCGCCGTCCGGCAGCACGACCGTCGATACGCGCTTGCCGAGCGGCGCGAGCGCCGCGCGCAGCGCGTCGCCGTAGAGCGGATCGACCGTCGTGTTCGTGACGATCGTGACCGACGAACCGGTGATGTGAGGGGCGAACAGTTCGGTGCGGCCGATCAGGCCGGCACCAATGTGAATCGGGTAGGCGCGCTCGCCCAGGTCGACGTTGACGGTAATCATGCTTGTAGCGGCTTGGCGATGACGCCTGCCAGTTCGAGTTGCATCAGCACCATGTTGACGAGGCCGTTGACCGACGGACGGCCGGTCTCGATGATGAAGTCCGCGCATTCGCGGTACAGCGGGTCGCGCACTTCGTAGAGCGCTTCGAGACGCGCCTTCGGATCGCCGGTCTGCAACAGCGGGCGGTTCTTGTCCTTGCGCGTGCGCAGCCACAGATCGTGCGGATTGGCGCGCAGATAGATGACGATGCCGTGGCCTTTCAGGCAATCGCGATTTTCGGCGCGCAGCACCGCGCCGCCGCCCGTCGCGAGCACGATGTTCTCGCGCTGCGTGAGATCGGCGATCACCTGCGATTCGCGGTCGCGAAAGCCGGCCTCGCCCTCCATCTCGAAGATCACCGGAATGCGCGCACCCGTGCGAGCCTCGATTTCGTGGTCGGAGTCGAAGAACGTCCTGTCGAGCCGGCGCGCGACCGCACGGCCCACGGTGGTCTTACCCGCTCCCATAAGGCCGACGAAAAATACGTTTGCGTGTGGGTCCCGCGCTTGCAACGGCTTCCTCTGCTTGAATCTGCTGGTGTGTGGCGCAGCTTACTGGCAAAGCGGCTGCCTTGTCGAGCCTGCGCCACCCGCTTCCGGCCCCCTTTTTCCCGCGTCCGCGTCGCCCGCGCCGGGCGTGTCGCACTGCGTGCCGACGACCGTCGGCGTGATGAAGACGACCAGTTCGCTGCGCTGGTCGCGCCGCGCGCGGTGCCGGAAAAGCGCGCCCAGTACCGGTATTTTGCCCAAGAGCGGCACCCGCGTCACATCATCCCGGTTCAACTGCTCGTAAATCCCGCCGATCGCGACCGTCCCGCCGTTTTCGACCTCCACGCGCGTCTGGACGTGCTTCGTATGAATCGCCGGGCCGGCCGCGGTCGGCTCGCCGATGCTGTCCTTCGTCACGTCGAGGTCGAGCACGACCCGCCCGTCGGGCGTGATCTGCGGCTCGACCTCGAGCTTCAGCGTCGCGCGGCGGAACTGCACGCCGCTCACGCCATTGCCGACCTTGGCCTGATACGGCAGCTCCGAGCCCTGTTCGACGATCGCCTTAACGCGGTCGGCCGTGACCACGCGCGGGCTGGAGACGATCTGGCCCCGCCCCTGTGCCTCGAGCGCGCTCAGCTCGACGTCGAGCACGCGGCTGAGCGGCGCGGCGAACAGTGTGAAGCCGGCCGTCGCCACCTCGAAGCCGCCGAGCGGCCGCGCGGCGAGATCGAGCGCGTTGCGCGTGCCGGTCGCGGATGGCGCGCCGTCGGCGGTGGGTGCCCGCCCTTGCGCGCGCAACGCGATGCGAGCGCCGAGGTTACGCGAGAAGCCCTGTTCGCCTTCGACGATGCGCGCCTCGATCCGCACCTG
>Ga0207647_10003670_pt1 | contig 11484 bp, 12 predicted proteins | sample KBSCornC2_FD_184295 | JGI IMG/M metagenome (GOLD analysis project Ga0207647, IMG submission 184295) | Corn rhizosphere microbial communities from Kellogg Biological Station, Michigan, USA - C2 (SPAdes) (version 2) | ecosystem: Host-associated > Plants > Roots > Rhizosphere ...
AACGAGGAGTTGGAGTTTATCGACAAGATTGAAAAGCGTGATCGTGAAAGATACGAGCTCGACGAGAACTCAAAAGCGTCTGACAATATGATCTAGAAGAGTTTGCGGCTATCGAGCAGTATAGTTACCGGACCATCGTTGACCAGCTCAACCAGCATCATCTTGCGAAAGCTGCCAGTTTCAACTCGCCCGAGCAGCTTTCGACTACTATCAACAAAATAGTCATACAAAGGTTCTGCGACTTCGGGAGCGGCAGCGTCGCTCCATGAAGGTCGCAGACCGCGTCGAACGTCGCCGTACAACGTGAACTGCGAAACGATCAACAGACCACCGCCGGTATCCTTCAGCGACCGGTTCATCTTTCCCTCTGCATCATCAAATATCCGCAGGGCAGCGATCTTGGGAACCAGATAATCAGCGTCGTCTGTGGTGTCGTCGCGCGCGATACCCAAAAGAACGACGAGACCGTTTCCGATCTCGCCGACAGTCTCTCCGTCAATTGTGACGCTCGCCCGCGTCACTCGTTGAATTACAGCTCTCATTTCTTCGGCGGCCGTGATGGCCTGATCTCGATTCGACTCGGCAAAGCACGGTTCGGATGCGCCAGTAGGTCCATCACGACTTCCGCGATGTCGCTGGGTTGCAGTTGCCAGCTCTTCTCGTCGCTCGGCTCATCGCCGCCAAATTCAGTGTTCACCGATCCCGGCATGATGTAACTCACCTTGATGCCGTCGTGCCTGACCTCTTGCATCAGCGCTTCGCTGAAGCCGTTCAGGCCAAACTTGGAGGCGTTGTAGGCAGCCATCTTCGGATGGGCATTCGCGCCTGCGAGTGAGGAGATGTTGATGATGTAACCACCACCGCGCTGCTTCATCAACGGAATGGCTTCGTGGCAACAATAAAAAACGCCGAAGACGTTCGTCTCGAGGACTGTGCGGAAGTCTTCAACACTCATCGACTCGACTGACGCGAAGATGCCGACGCCGGCGTTGTTGATGAGGATGTCAACGGCGTCGAGACTGGCGAACAGAGATTTGACCTGGTTGTAATCGCGCACGTCACAGACGTGGCCTTCTGCCGAGCCACGAGTCTGGCTGTTGAGTTCCGAGACTGCTTTCGTGATTTCGTCCTGATTACGTGCGGTGATGACCACACGCCCTCCTGCGGTGATGAGCGCTTCAGCAATCGCGCGCCCGATACCCTTCGTGCCACCGGTTACAAGTGCGATTTTTTCTTTCAGTTCCATGAGTCCATATTGGATACAGTCAGAACCACCTCGCGGTAGCGGGTGGGGGCGCAGCCTTATTCGATTGGAGCCTACGGCGTACCCACCCGCTACCGCGTGGTGGTTCTGACTGTGTCCAAGTTTCACGCCTTCAACTTTGCGCGCAGACGTTCATTCACAACCTTTGGATTCGCCTTACCCTTCGACGCCTTAATCACCTGTCCGACGAAGAACCCCAACAACGCTTCCTTCCCTGCTCGATAGTTCGCAACCTGATCGGGATTCGAGGCGATCACGTCGTCAATCAGCGCATCGATCTCGCTCGTGTCACTCACCTGGACGAGGCCTCGCTCTTCGATGATCTTTTCAGCCGGCTTTCCCGTCTTGAACATCTCGACGAGCACATCTTTGCCCTGCTTACCACTGATCTTCGCTTCATCAATCAAACGCACCAGCCCGCCCAGTTCCTTTGGTGGAACAGGCGAGTCAGCGGCCGAGAGTCCACCGGCTTCGAGTTCGCGTAACAACTCCGTCCTGATCCAATTGGCAGTAGCGCGCGGATTGCCCGACGCCTCTGCCGCCGCTTCGTAGTAATCAGCGAGGTCTCGATCCGAGACGAGTTGAGAAGCGTCCGCATAGCTCAAACCGTACTGCTCGCCAAAACGTTTGCGCCGATCCTCGGGCAACTCCGGCATCGATCGTCGAACATCTTCGATAAACTGCTCCGACACAATCAGCGGCTGTAGATCCGGCTCCGGAAAATAACGATAGTCATGCGCTTCTTCTTTCGAACGCATCACACGCGTCTCCAACGCACGATCATCCCAAAGCCGGGTTTCCTGATTCAGCTTGCCACCCGATTCGAGTACCTTGATGTGACGGGCAACTTCAAACTCGATCGCGCGTTGCATGAAACGAACGGAGTTCAGATTCTTCAGTTCCACCTTCGTCCCAAACACTTCATCACCAACGCGTCTCACCGAAACGTTTGCCTCGCAACGCAGATTTCCTTTCTCCATGTCTGCTTCCGAAGCGCCCACCCATTGCAGCGAACGCCGCACGTGGTTGACGTAATCGTAAGCTTCCCACGACGAACGAAAGTCGGGCTCGGTGACGATCTCAGCGAGTGGAACTCCCGCGCGATTCAGATCGATGTATGAGTAACGATCGACGTCGGGAAGTCCTTCGTGCACGTTCTTGCCGGCGTCCTCTTCGAGATGGAGTCTGGTGATTCTGATCTTCTTAGGCCGCCATTCGATTGGATGACCAGCCTCATCGCGTTCGGCCGTCATGATTTCGAGCTCACCGTTAGCAGAGAAAGGCTGATCGTATTGCGAGATTTGGTAGCCCTTCGGTAGATCGGGATAGAAATAGTTTTTGCGCGCGAAGATGGATTGCTGGTTGATCTGTAGTCCGAGCGCGAGGGCGGCACGCGCGCCGAGTTCGATCACGCGATGATTCAAAACCGGAAGCGCTCCGGGCAAACCAAGACACGTGGGACACGTGTTCGCGTTCGGCTCATCGCCGAAACGTGTCGCGCAGCCGCAGAAGATCTTCGATTCCGTGTTCAGTTGGGCGTGGATCTCGAGCCCGATAATCGTTTCCCAACTCATCTACGTGATCCACGACCTCCGTGGACCGTTCGTGGAACAGTACGTACCGCGCGCGGTCCGAAGAACCGGGTGCTAGGTCGAAACGTTGGAAACGGAGTGATCGGTGTCGCCAGAAATCCTTGAAACGGATTAGTCTCAAACCGTCCGAAGCGGTTGAAATGTCGCCCACCTGCTCCAAAACCTACACCGTCAAAAAAGCCGGGCCCGCCGAACGACGAATAGAACCATTCCGGCTGCTGACGCGATGAGCTAGACTGCGCCTCGTTGGCTGCGGCCTCAGCGCGCAACGCTTCCGCGCGACTGCGCCAGTAGGCTTCCTGCTGCGCACGCATGTTACGCACCTGTTCCATTGTTCGATCCTCGATCAGTGCGACTTGTTGTTGCCGCTCTTCCAACGACGGCAGTCCCAGTTCTTTGCGCTGGTTCTCACCCTCAACCCGCGCGTTGCGGTACTTCTCGAGATCCGCATTCGTGATGGTCCGTCCTGCGCTAGTCGGGCGAGTCTGTGGCTCAACAGAAACTGCGTTCGCACGCTGCAACAACGATCCCTGCGAACCGCCGTTGGCCCGCTCGGTGGCGGCGATATCGACTGTGTTGAGTTGGATCGTTACCTGCATTCCCTTACCCACATCGTATGTGAGCGTGGAGGTTGTGACGGTAAACTCATTTGGTATTTCGACACGGCGGCCGTCACGCATTACCACCGTGTACGCGCTAACTGCCGATACCGTTAAAGACAGAAACACCGCTGCGAAGAGAATTCTACTTACACCCATGGTTCCACCTCTTATTTCTAAAGCTTTGGACGACAGTATACACCGGACGTATGTAAAATTCTTTGCAACTCGGGCCTCTCTCTGGTATACATGCGGCGCACCAAAATAGAAACCTACGTGGGTCATTGAAACGCGGTCGCCCGGTTCTGCTTGGCGCAGCGCCGCTCGGTTCCAAACTCTTTCACAGAGGAGCGAGTGAGAATGGCAAAGACGGTTTGCAAGATTTTGGGAGTCGTTTTCGTCCTGGTGGGTGTATGTGGATTTGCGGCACCCGGTCTACTCGGAGCCCACCTTTCCACCCCACATAATCTGGTTCACATCGTCTCGGGCTTCATTGCCCTTTATTTTGGGTTCGCGGGAAGCTTGTCTGGAGCAAAGACTTTTTGCCTGGTCTTCGGTGTGGTTTACCTTGCTCTTGGCCTTCTCGGATTCGCGCTCGGAGCCGGCGAAGACCGTATGTGGATGGTGGGACCATTGCATTTCGGCAAAGCCGATCACGGCATTCACGCGCTGCTGGGCATCATCTTTCTGGCCGGCGGACTGTTTACGAAAACATCCGATTAAGTCTCGTTTTCAGGTTGCAAGGGAGAGTTCTGGTAAGTGGCGCACTCGCGTCCTCGAACTCCAAACCCTTGCAACCTGAGCCACAGATCTGACGGATTTTTAAAACCTATTTACGCGGAGATAATTGGTGTCACGCGCGGTCCGCCGGTTATCGGATGGGCGTCTACTAGAACTCTCACTTCAAAAATTTCTTGCAGTATTTCCGGTGTTAGAACCTCTTGCGGTGTACCGGAGTGAACGGCTCTTCCCTGTTTCATCAAGGTGATGTTGTTGGCAAACTGCGCCGCGAGATTGATGTCGTGAGTGACGACGAGCGCGGCTGATCGATGCTGGTCGCAACGCTTTCGGACCAGAGTCAACAACGTGGCCTGATGTGAAAGATCCAGGTTTGCGGTTGGTTCATCAAGCAACAGGATCGGCGCTTCGGTTGCGAGTGCACGGGCCATCAGTGCTCGTTGACGTTCACCGCCGGACAGTTCGTTCATGAGGCGCGCACTCAGATCGCGCAACTCGGTTTCGTTGATCACTGCATTCGCGACCTCGAGATCGCGTTCGGTTTCCCAACCCCAACCAGAATTAGTGGCCCATGCAAAGCGGCCACCGAGCACGAATTCAAGCACGGTGACTGGAAAACGAAGTTCTGCTTCTTGAGCGACTACCGCGATGTGTCTCGAGATGCTGCGGCGATTGAGTCGCTGGAGCGGCTGGCCGTCAAGCATGATCACGCCTGCGACCTTGGGGATCTGACCATTGAGTGCACGAAGCAGCGTCGATTTGCCGGCGCCATTCGGCCCGATTATCGCAGTGATCTCACCGGCCTTTAATGACAGCGTGAGATCAGCCACCGCTGTGCGATGGTCGTAGGCGATAGTTAAATCGCGAGCTTCGAGCACGATTCACACTCTCTTCAGCAGATAAATAAATAGAGGCGCGCCAATCAACGCTGTGATCGCACCGACCGGCAACTCTCGTGGTGCGATGATTGTTCGCGCAACGGTGTCGGCAACAATCACAAAGAGCGCTCCGCCAAGTGCGGCCGCCGGAATGCTGATGCGGTTGTCGCTGCCGAGTGAGAGTCTCGCGAGATGCGGAACGACAAGGCCCACGTAACCCACCGATCCACTGGCCGCGACTGAACTTCCCACCAGCAAACTCGCGACCAGAAACACGACCATACGCACGCGCCCTACTTCAACTCCAAGGTCAAACGCGTCGCGCTCGCCAAGCATCAACAGGTTCAACGAGCGCGCGTGCAGCGTGAGCGTCAGTGCGCCCAGAATCGTGATCGTAATCGCAACCGGCAGCAACGCCTTGCTTGATCCCGATAGATCGCCGAGCAACCAAAAAGTGAACGATCGAATTCTCGTCGCATCCATCAGAGTGGTCACGAAAACAATCACCGACGAAAGAAATGTCGTCACTATCACCCCGGCGAGTATCAAGCGCTCGGGCGTCGCACCGGCGCGCCCGCGTGCGAGTCGATAGACCGCGAATGTCGCTGCAAACGCTCCGCTAAACGCGAGCAATGGGCGCGTCCATTCAATCGCGCCGAAGAAAACCAACGAGATCATTGTCCCCACTGCAGCGCCGTTTGAGATGCCGAGGAGGTAAGGTTCGGCGAGCGGGTTTCGCAACAGCGCTTGATAGCCTGCACCGGCAGTTGCGAGCGAGCCGCCGACTGCCGCAGCGAGCAATATTCTTGGTAGTCGTATCTGGAAGAGAATGTCGAACTGATCCTGCGTCAACCCGCACGCGCTCGAGCCCAGCGACGCAAGCGCGCATAACGACGCGCGCGCGGGGAGTCTTTCACTTCCGAGCAATGACATTGAGACGATGGCCAGAAGCAGCACGGCTCCAAGCAGCGCACACGAAATCAATGTCTTGCGAAGCGTGACCCGGTTCATTTGAAGGCGTCGGGATGAAGCGCGCGCGCCATTGCTTCGAGCCCGTCAATTGCTCGTGGCCCAGGGCGCGTAAGGTAGTCGTCATTAATCTTGTACACACGACCGTGGAGCGCTGCCGGTGACTGGCGCAGAGCTTCAGTTACATCGGAGTTGACTGAACCCATCGATCCACCTGTGGGCAAAATAATCGCTTCCGGTCTGGCAGCCAGTGCCGATTCGTTGCTGTATTTGGGCCACGCGCCGGGAACATTAGCAGTCACCGATGCGGCTCCCGCCCTGCGCATGAGGTCGGTCACAAAAGCGTCGTGTCCGGCAGTGTAGAGTGGTTCAGCAGAGACCTGGTAAAACACACGCACAGGCTGTTTGCCTTTCACCGCTTGTTCTACTGCCGTAGTTCGCTCCCGAAGTTTCGTCACCAGCTGATCGGCCTGGTCCTTCTGGCCCAACATTTCGCCAACCTCCTGGATCGATCGGAAAACGCCTTCGAGATCGTGTGGATCGGTGACGAAGACTGCGATGTTCTGGTTTTGAAGTTGTTGCGTGAATACTTCGAGCTGCGACGACGTCGAAATCAGCACCACTTGAGGTTTCAGGGCGATGATGCGTTCCAGACTCGGATGCAGCGTGTCGCCGATCTCAGCGACCGCTTTTGCTTCGGGCGGATAGTCGCAGTAACTCGTTCGTCCGACAAGTTTGTCACCCGCGCCCACAGCAAAAACAATCTCCGTGAGATTCGGAGCGAGGGAAACAACTCTCGTGACTCTCGCCGGCAACGAAACACGTTGCCCCGCGCCAGATTTACAGCCGAACGAAATCGCGAGTAGTAATAGGATTAGCAGCGCTCTTCGGGACACAGCGGAACAGGTTGCCACAAAAAGGCACAAAAAGCACATAAGAAAGATGTCTTCTTCTTAATGTGCTTTTTGTGCCTTTTTGTGGCTACTGTTAAGATGCGTGGCCATGATCAAAACTGTCGAATGGACAAAAGACGGCGTACGCATGCTGGACCAGCGGCTACTGCCCTCCGAAGAAACTTACCTGATGCTGCGTTCCTACGATGAGGTCGCCGAGGCCATCCGCAAGATGGTGATCCGTGGCGCACCAGCAATCGGAGTTGCAGCAGCCATGGGAATCGCCCTCGGCGCCAGCCAATCAGTCGGCACTTCCGTGGCCGATCTTGATGACGACCTGCAGTACATCTGCGACGTGATGAGCAAGACGCGTCCGACGGCAGTGAACCTTTTCTGGGCCATCGAGCGAATGCGCCAGGCATTTCAAAAGAACAAGCATCTGAACGACGTCGAGCAAGTCAAAAAAGCACTCGTCGCTGAAGCGCTCGCGATTTTTGAAGAAGACATCGCGGCAAACCGGGCGATTGGCCGTCACGGCGAACCATTGATTCCAGATGGCGCCACCGTGCTCACACACTGCAACGCCGGCGCTCTGGCAACTGCGGGCGATTACGGAACTGCTCTCGGAGTGATCCGCGGCGCGCGCGACGCGGGAAAGAAGATCGCCGTCATCGCTGACGAGACACGCCCATTCCTCCAGGGCCTCCGACTCACTGCGTGGGAACTGGCAAAAGACGACATTCCCGTCACAGTAATTACCGACAACATGGCTGGTCACGTGATGAAGAACGGAAAGGTTGATGCGGTGGTGGTCGGCGCCGATCGCATCGCCGCGAACGGCGACACTGCGAACAAGATCGGCACCTACATGGTCGCGGTCCTGGCGCGCGAACACGGCGTGCCGTTCTACGTGGCTGCGCCGTTAACAACACTCGATCTATCGATTACTTCAGGCGAGGAGATACCGATCGAAGAGCGCGATTCGATGGAAGTGACCCACATCAAAGACCATCAACTCGCACCGGATGGCATCAATGTTCACAACCCGGCGTTTGATGTGACACCACATCAATTCATTACTGCCATCATTACTGATAAGGGCGTGGCGAGACCACCGTATATCAAAAGCCTGAAACTTTTAGCGACGGATAACACAGATTAGCGGCTAAACCGACTCGATTTCCACCAGTCGATCGTTCGCTGCAGTCCCTCGCGCAATCCGACCTTTGACTCGTACTCGAGGAACTGTCGCGCCAGCGTGATGTCCGCGAGACTATGTCGCACATCACCTACGCGTGGCTCACGATATTCCGCCGTCACATCCTGTTTCCCAGTCAGGTCCTTCAACTCAGCCAACAATTCATTGAGCGTGATTCGCTCGCCATTCGCGACGTTGATCACTTTCCCTGCCGCATCTTTCGCCGAGGCCGCTTTTAGATTTGCCGAGACGACGTTGTCGATGTAAGTAAAATCGCGGGACTGCTCTCCATCTCCGTAGATCACCGGCCGCTCGTTCGACAACAACGTGCTGATAAATCGCGAAACAACTCCCGAGTACTGCGAGCCCGGATCCTGTCGTGGTCCAAAGACATTGAAGTAACGAAGTGAAACTGTCTCCAACCCGTAGACTCGCGTAAACACCTGGCAGTAATACTCGCCGACTAACTTGGCGACCGCATAAGGCGACAACGGATCGGGCAGCATCTGCTCATCCTTTGGCAGCGTGGGCTGATCGCCGTAAGCCGAGCTCGAAGCTGCGTAAACAACTCGCCTGACTTTCTGGTCACGCGCCGCAACAAGCAAAGAGAATGTACCGTCGACTGATGCAATATGAGTTTGACGCGGAGCTTCGACTGATCGCGGCACGGATGGAATTGCCGCTTCATGAAAAACTACTTCGACACCGTCGAGTACCTTGTTCAGCAGTTGCTCGTCCGCCACGCTGCCCTGAACGAAATCGAGATCGCCACCAATCTCTTCGATGTTTTCACGATGACCTGTCGATAAGTCGTCGAGAACGCGGACGCGCGCGCCGTCCGCCATCAGTGCCGCAGCGATATGAGACCCGATGAAACCTGCGCCTCCGGTTACCAGAGCAATTCCTGTTAGTGCCATCCTCTTTTCTCTTTACCTGCCAACGCCGACATATTCAAAGCCGAATTCTCGCATGTCTTCCGGATCGTAAATATTACGCAAGTCGACGATCTTCGGCGTCGTCATCAAGTCGCGGATCCGGATCATGTCGAGCGCGCGAAACTGATTCCACTCCGTCACGAAGACGAGCGCGTCTGCGCCTTTTACTGCGGTGTATTCGTCGTCAGCGTAAAAAATCTCGGGCAGCAGCTTCATTGCCTCGTGCTTTGCCACCGGATCGTAAGCGCAGATCTTTGCCCCTTCTGCCAGCAGGCTGCGAATGATTCCAAGCGCAGGCGCTTCGCGCATGTCGTCGGTTTCCGGCTTGAACGCGAGCCCAAGGACAGCCACAGTCTTACCGTCGAGTTGACCAACAAGCTTGCGTATCTTCGCAAGCATCATCTCGCCCTGGCGCTGATTAACTTCGATCACAGCATCGACAATTAGCGACGCAGAATCGTACTGCCGTGCGACTGACGAAAGCGCTCTCGTATCCTTCGGGAAACAAGATCCGCCGAAGCCCGGTCCAGGATGAAGAAACTTGCTACCGATTCTTTTGTCCATTCCGATCGCGCGCGCGACGTCGTGAACGTCGCAACCTATCTTGTCGCACAGATTCGCAATCTCATTGATGAAGGATACTTTTGTTGCGAGAAATGCGTTGGCTGCATATTTCGTCAGTTCAGCAGCCTCGAGCGACGTGATCACAAACGGCGCTTCAATCAGGTAGAGCGGGCGATACAGGTCCTTCATGATCGCGATTGCTTCTTCATCGCGGCTACCGATTACCACGCGATCCGGACGCATGAAGTCGTTGATTGCGGCGCCTTCTCTGAGAAACTCCGGATTCGAAACGACACCAAAGTTTGCGCGCGTCTTCTTCCGTTCACTAATCAAACCGCGAATACGTTCCCCTGTTCCGATCGGCACGGTCGACTTCGTCACAACCACTTTATAGCCATTCATGTAATCGGCAATAGAGAGCGCGGCAGCCTCGACGTAACTCATATCAGGAGAGCCGTCAGGTTTTGGAGGAGTTCCTACAGCGAGAAAGATGACGAGGGCTTGTTCTACAGCCTGGCGAACGTCAGTGGTGAAGCGGAGGCGACCGGCTTGAGAGTTCTTTAAGACAAGTTGTTCGAGACCTGGTTCATAGATCGGCATTACGCCTTTGAGTAATCGCTCGATCTTATCTTCATCAACGTCGACGCAGGTTACGTCAACACCAAACTCAGCGAAGCATGCGCCGGTTACAAGGCCAACATAACCGGTACCAATAACAGCAATATGCATTATCTAATTCCTGTACCTTTGTACTTTGAACTTTGTACTTTGTCTCGCAAGTCCTAATCATTCTTGGACCGGGTCAGTACAGGGAGCGGTAGCGACCTGGTCAACCATCGGCCTTCAGATGCTTATCACTGACCAGGTCGCTACCGCTCCCTGTACTGACCCGGTCCAAGTCGCGGCCAAAGTACAAAGAACAAAGCACTAAGATCAAAGTCCCCAGACATTCAAAACCTTGCGGGTCACGCGTCTGAAATTCGCGTGACCCGCAAGGTGAATTTAGCTGACCGTAGCGCTGGTTACCAGTGCCACAGTGTTTTTACTCAAGCCGAACGAGCTTACTAAGCGAGCTTACTTGGTCGGGCTGACTACGGTAACGCTGCCGCCAAAGTTAAGGTCGTTGTTGTGGAACGCGGCGTAGAGAACACCAGCCACCGCACCACCGACGGCCAGCAGCAACACTGCCAACGCGCCACCACTCAGATCATCGTCGTCATCATCGGTCTGCGGGTTCGGCGTTCCAGCGGTTGCACTCTCGCCAGCAGCGACCTGCTTCGAGCTGCCACCGGTCTTGAACTGCGCCAGTCCCGAAAGCGTCGAGACTGAGGTGCGTCCACGTGAAGCACTGACCGTGAAGGTCGTTGCCTGGCTGCCGTCTACAACAACAGTACCGTCTTTAGTGGTCAGGTTAACTGTGGTTCCAGCCACCGTTGACACTTGAGCACTACCAGTTTCGAGCATTGCAGTGATGCTGTTCGCCGCAAAGCTGAGGCGAAGGTTGCTATTGGGTGCGAGTTCAACTCGACCGACCTTGCTGATGCTTACTGAAGCGCTGCTTTGAGCCGCGGTGCTAATCGTTGAATCCGTGAAAACCGTGCCACCGGAAATCACTTTTTGACCATTCACCGTGACTTGTCCGCTTACCGAAAGCTCGCCGGACGCTTTCGCACCGGGCGCAGCCAACCCCACCATTGAGTAAACACTCAAAACGGCAACCGCCACCAAGGTCGCGATGGACTTGCGGCTCCAAGTTTTGCTGATCATTAACTTTCCTCCCGTATAGTGAAACACAAAGGTCTTAATTGCGTACCGCGACGGCCGAACAGTCGTGGGAAAAACAATGAGTTGTTA
>Ga0207647_10003673_pt1 | contig 11482 bp, 5 predicted proteins | sample KBSCornC2_FD_184295 | JGI IMG/M metagenome (GOLD analysis project Ga0207647, IMG submission 184295) | Corn rhizosphere microbial communities from Kellogg Biological Station, Michigan, USA - C2 (SPAdes) (version 2) | ecosystem: Host-associated > Plants > Roots > Rhizosphere ...
ACCGGCTATGGTCATCTCTCTCAAAACTCCTTCGGCCTTTCAGCCTTGTTGTCAGCCGTGACCTACTCGTTGGCTATCATACTCACAAGGGTACTTGCGCGAACGGATTCGACGCTCAGCATGGTGTTCTGGATGGTAGCCATCCTCGGTTTCGGCGCCGGAGCACTGGCACTGCCGGATTGGGTACCGCTACGGAGTGTGGACTGGCCAATATTTGCCTTCATCGGAATCGCAGGTGCCTTTGGACAATATTCAATAACCGAGTCGCTGCAGAGTGCGCCCGCATCGATTGTCGCGCCGTTCGAATACACAGCGATCATCTGGGGCATGGCGCTGGATTGGATGATGTGGAGCAGGCTGCCAGGCTTCCAGGTACTTATAGGCGCCGGGATCATCATCGCTAGCGGGCTTTACTTGGTTTGGCGCGAACGTATTCAAGTCGCCGCCGTTTGATTCTCGCGAAGAGGACGGCTGTTTCGGTTGGACGCACTCATCGTAGCGCACCTGCAGAACGAATTGATATTCGCAACCGGGTTTCGGTGAGCGATGATCGGAACGCGACTCCGCGCTCCGTAGCTGATATTTCTATTGCCGGATTGCGGACTGTCACCACAGTCCGCAGTGGGTCGATAGCAGACATTTGCCCGCAGTACTTTTGGCACGCTCCTCGACCCGCGATCGGGTCTAGTTTTCTGCGCATCGATCATCGTGATCCGCTGTACGGAGAACGACATGCTAATCATGGGCCGCCGACAGTTCCTGAAGCTCTCCGTCGCACTGGGCGCGTCGCTGGCCTGGGGCTGCGCGACGGTGCGACCGTCATCGAGCGGCTGGCGCGAGCGCCGCGACTTGTATCCGCAAGGCGTTGCGTCGGGCGATCCCGACGACAACAGCGTGCTGCTGTGGACGCGGCGCCCGTATGCGGACGGCCGCACGAGCGCCACGTTGCGGGTGGAAGTAGCGGACGATGCGGCGTTCACGCGCGTGATCGCGAAGACGACCGCGCGCGTGCAGGACGCGTCCGACTGGACCTGCCGCGTGCTGGTCGGCAATCTGCAGTCGGCGCGCGAATACTGGTATCGCTTCACGGACGACGAAGGCAACGGCAGTCGGATCGGCCGCACGCTGACGGCGCCGAAACCGGATGATCCACGGCCATCGCGCTTCGCCTTCGTCAGTTGCCAGGACATCTGCGAAGGCTATTTGAATGCGTATCGGCGCATGATCTTCGAAGACGAACGCGCCGCGCCCGAGGAACGCATCGGCTTCGTGCTGCATCTCGGCGATTTCATTTACGAAGTCGTGTCGTACCCGGACCAGGTCAAGAATGGCCATCGCTACGACCGCCTGATCACGTTTCCGATCAAATATCCGAAGGGCAAACCGGTCGCGAAGAATCGCTTCTGGGTGCCGGACTCGCTCGAGGATTATCGCGTCGCCTACCACGCTTACCTGCAGGAGCCGGATTTGCAGGATGCACGCGCGCGCTGGCCGTTCGTGGCGATGTGGGACAACCACGAATTCTCGTGGAACGGCTGGCAGTCGATCCAGGAATTCGCCGGCACCGAAGGTTGGGTGCCTGCGCAGACGCTGAAGGTTGCGGCGAATCAAGCCTGGTTCGAATACCAACCGGCACGCGTATTGCCGCCGGGTTCCAGGCTCGACACGTTCGATGCGCCGCACGTGGTCGACACGCCGATCAAGGATTTCGACGACACGGGCCTCGGAACCGAGCCGAACAACCTCGCCGCGATCAACAGCCTGATCGGCTATCGCGCCTTGCGCTGGGGCCGGCACATCGACCTCATCGTCACCGACCAGCACAGCTATCGCTCGCGCGATCCCGGCAGCCACGACGAACTCAATCCGCTGTTCGAAAACGACAAGCTCGGTTTTGTTCCGGAGGAATTGTGGGCGCAACTCGACGCCGGCCGCGACTACGCGAATGGCCATCCGCCGGCAAAGCTCGTCTTCGGCGACAAGAGCGTGGACAATTACCGCGCGAAAGAAGCGCCACAAACGGTGCTCGGCGCGAAGCAGAAAGCCTGGTTCCTCGAGCGCCTGCGCGCCGCGAAGGGCACGTGGAAGATCTGGGGCAATTCGCTCGGCACGCCCGACTGGCGCGTCGATCCGCAGAATCTTCCCGCCGCGTTGGGCAAGTATCCCGAGGGCGCAGGCTACGCCACTATCGACCTCCACGACTGGGGCGCCACGTATCACGAGCGCGCCGAGATCTTCGACGCCGTGCGCGATGCCCGCATCACCGGTTTCGCGATCGTCGCCGGCGATCGCCACAGCTTCTGGGCGGGCTATGCGGCGAAGGCGTTGCCGCCCGCCGCGTTCGAGCCCGTGGGCGTCACCTTCGTAGGCGGCTCGATCTGTTCGCCCGGCATGGCCGAAGCGAACGAGCACAGCCTGAAACCGGACGATCCTTTGCGCCCGCTGTATGTCGCGAATCCCGGCGGCGGACCGCCACAGTGCACGGCCAACCTGCTGCTGCATCATGGCGTACGGTCGGCGCTGGAATACGCCAGCAGCGGCGCTCTGCGAAAAGCCCTCGCGATGAGCAATCCGGAAATGGCGCCGCACCTGACGTTCGTCGACGTGGGCGGACACGGCTACGCCACCGTGCGCGTCGATGCGGAGAAGATGGTGACCGAGTTCGTCTGCATACCGCGGCCGATCGAACGCAGCAAGAGCGCGGACGGCGGCCCGCTGCGCTATCGCGTCCGCCACGAAGTGCCGCTATGGCAAGCCGGCGAACGACCGCAAATGCGGCAAACGGTCGTGGAGGGCGATGCGGGCCTATCCGTGTAAGCGCCGATCGCTGCGCAGAATTTGACCGTGGATGTGCAGTGCGGCTGCGCGTTGAACGTCTTGCCCACGATAAGGGGGTTTTCTTGATCGATCGTGTTTGTTGCGACGCGAATTGACAGCGGTGTCAAAAATTTGCAAACTCCGCGAAAGTGAATTGACAGCGCTGTCAATTTCCTCGGTATACCGTCATTCAAGTTGCGGGGCGCGGTGGACGCAGCAATCGACGATCTCGAGCTGAAGGGGACGGTCTCGACGCGACCGTTTCTGGCCGCGGACGTGGGCGGGACGCATGCGCGCGTCGCCCTGGTGCGGGTCTCGCCCGGGCAGGATTGCGGGCTCGATGTCCTGAGCTATCGCAAATTCGTCTGCAGGGAATTTTCGAGCCTGTCGGATTTGTTGAAAGAGTTCCTTGCACACGATGTTCGAATTGCGGTGCGCCATTGCGTGCTTGCTTGTGCGGGCCAAGTGATGGGCAACGAAGTTCTGCATGACAACATGGCGTGGCCGATCCAGCTGTCGCAGCTGCGCAATGCGCTCGCCTTCGATGACGTCGCCGCACTCAATGATTTCGAAGCGTTTGGCTACGCGCTCGATGGCCGGTTGGCACACTCGGGTCGTCTGTTATGCGGGCCGGATGTTCGCGAACCTGGTCCGATCCTGGCGATCGGCCCCGGCACGGGACTCGGTGCGGCCGTGCGCTTGCGTGGCCCCGGGGGCAGGGGATTGACTACGGAAGCCGGGCAGATGGATTTCGCACCGCACACGCTACGCGAGCGCGAGATCCTTGCGTGTCTTGCGCCGCATGGCGGTTACGTGGCCTACGAACACGTCACTTCGGGTCCGGGTCTGTTGACCTTGTACACGATCCTGTGCGGGTTGCACGGAATTTCGCCGCGTCTCGCAACTCCGGAAGCCGTAACCGCGGCAGCCCTGACAACTTCGGATGCGCAAGCGGCGGAAGCCGTCGAGATCTTCTGCGGCACGTTGGGTAGTTTTGCCGGCGGCCTGGCAATGACATTCATGACGAATGGCGGCGTCTACCTCGTCGGCGGGTTCCTGCATACGATCTTCACGCTGCTCGAGCGAAGCACTTTTGTCGAGCGATTCCTGCACGGACGCAGTGTGCGCGCATTTCTGTCGCGCGTGCCGGTGCGCGTGATGGAACACGGACGCCACGGTGTACTGGGTGCCGCCAACTGGTACTTGCGGCGTGCCGCGGTCGTCGGTGGCTGCAAGCCGAGCCCGACCGCGACGACATGCGAATCGACCGAATGAGAAGTGCGGCCGCCGCCATGAGCCTCGGCATGCTTGCTTGCTTGTGCCTGGAAGCGCGGCTCGCGTCGGCGGCTGCCGTCGCAAGCGCGTGGTCACTACTGCCGCTGCCTACCGAAGCGCGGCTCACAGGCGGACCGCCGCTGGAAGTCGCGAACGGTTTTGCGATCGCGGTACGCGGCGCAGATCGTCGACAGGTATTTGAGATTGCCGAGCGGTTCGGGCAGTTGGTGGCCGACACTCGCGGTTTGCAGTTGCGCATGGCGGGAGCGGCTGATTCGCATCCAGCGATCACATTCGAGGTGGACCCGAAAGCGGATATCGACGGGGACGCCGGCTACCGCATTGTTGTTGACGGCCACGGCATCTGGGTAACCGCGCGCACGCCACAGGGTGTGTTTTACGGAAGCGTCACCGTGTGGCAGTTGTTGACGCCGCCCGGCTGGCAGCACGGTGCGACGGCCGAAGTCGCCGCCGGCATCATCAACGATCACCCGCGTTTTGCGTGGCGCGCGCTGCTGCTCGATTCCGGACGGCATTTCCAGAGCGTGGCGCAGATCAAGCAATTGATCGACTGGACGTCGCTCGACAAGCTCAATGTCCTGGTCTGGCACCTCACCGAGGATCAGGGCTGGCGGCTCGAGATTCCCGCGTTCCCCGAACTCACCCGGATTGGCGCGTGCCGCAAGGCTGTGGGTCTGGATATAGAACTGACCGGATCGGCGAGCCAACCGTACTGCGGGTTCTACACTGCGGCCCAGGTCCGCGACATCGTGCGCTACGCGGCGCAGCGATTCGTGACTGTCGTCCCGGACCTTGATCTTCCCGGGCATTCGCAGGCGGCGGTGGCGTCGTACCCATGGCTCGGTGTCACCGGGAAACGTCCGTCCGTGTGGACCGATTGGGGCGTCAGTCCGTGGCTGCTGAAACCGAACGCAAAGACGCTGCAGTTTGTGGATGCGGTCCTCGACGAAGTGATGCGTGTGTTTCCCTCGCGGTACATTTCGATCGGCGGCGATGAAGCAGCCAAAGATCAGTGGAACGCCTCGCCCGAAGTACGGGCGCAGATGCGCAAGCTCGGCCTCGACAACATGGAGCAGTTGCAGGGCTGGTTCACGCAGCAGGTCGCCGATCATCTCGTCAAGCATGGACGCAAGCCGGTCGGCTGGGACGACGAACTCGTCGCTGGCGCGACGCTGCCGACATCCGAAGTCGTGATGTCCTGGCACGGAACGGATGGCGAGCGTGTCGCGCTCACCGCGCTTGCGCAAGGCCACGACGTCGTCATCACTCCGCAGGAGTCGTTGTACTTCGATCACTACCAGTCGGATCTGCCCGACGAGTGGTCGGGAGAGCCACCGATGGTGACGCTGCAGCAGGCCTACGCGACGTCCGTGATCCCGCCAGGCGCCACTGCTGATCAGGCACAGCACATCCTCGGCGTGCAGGCCTGTCTGTGGACGGAATTGATGCCGACCTTCGCGGACGTCCAGCATGCCGTGTTCCCACGCATCGCGGCGCTGTCCGAGCTTGCATGGTCGCCGGCGAACGCACACGACTGGAACGGTTTCCTCGAACGCCTGCCGGCCGAGATCGCGCGTTACCGCGCGCTCGGTATCGGCTACGCGGACAGCGCGTTCGCGCCGACATTTGCCGTGACCGCGGCAACAGGCGCGGACCTGCGTGTGGACCTTTCGAAACAAATCGAGTTCGGCAGCCTGCGCTACACAACGGATGGCTCGATGCCGACGGCGGCTTCGTCGCAGTATTCCCGAGCGCTCGAGTTCCCTGCGCACGACAAGGTGACATTGCGTGCCGCGACGTTTGCGCCGAATGGATTTGCGCTTTCCGCGTCACGCACGCAAGTGGCGGAAGCCGATGCGTTGCTCAGCCGGAGCGGCAACGAGCTTGTCCCATGTTCGGAGCGAGCGGAGGCGATGCGTGTGGGCGGCAGCCGTCCGCCGCAGGGGCCACGTCCAATCTACAAGGTGGACGTCGGCAACATGTGCTGGCAGTGGCCGCAGGCTCCTTTGGATGGGGTCAAACGCGTCGTCCTGACTGTCGGTCGTGTGGCTTGGCGATTCGGCGATGAGGCTGCAAGTGCCGTCGTGCGTCCGAGAAACGGAGCCGCCGGTGGACTGGAGATTCATGCCGATACCTGCACGGGTCCGATGCTCGCCAGCGTGCCCCTCGCGCCAGCCGTGTCCTCGACCGGGCAAACCGAACTGATGGCTGACGTCTCGATGCCGGCAAACGCGGGTACTCGTGACGTGTGCGTCATCGCCTCGGGCGATCCGCGGGAGGGCCAATGGACGCTGGCGCGAATCGCGTTTTCGCAGGATAGGCGCGATGAATTTTCTGCGCCAAAAGTACCAGACGCCAATGCGTGCAGCGCAAGGTCCGGAGAAGTTTCCATTGACACGAGGAATCACTGAACAGGAGTTGTTGGGGCACGAGTGTCGTCAGCCGTCCCGGCAAATCTGCAACCCGACAGACATCACCGAAAGGGGTAAAGTCCATGCCGACCACATATCGCAAACATCCGCTGTCATTTGCCATATCCATATCGCTGTTCGCCGCGGTGGCAACTTCCGCCGTGGCGGCGCCGCCGACGAATGTCCTGGCCGATGATGCGCAAACCGCTGCCACGCAAAGCGCACAAACCTCCGGTTCGTCGCAGCAGGACGAGAACAAGCTGCCCAGGAAAAGTGGCGCCGGCAAAGCCGACGACGCCAACACGCTCTCGGTGGTCGAAGTCGTCGGCGTGCGCGCCTCGCAGATGCGTGCGATCGAAACCAAGCGCATGGCGGCGGACATTCAGGACAGCATCACGGCCGAGAGCATCGGACAGTTGCCGGACGTGACGCTCACCGACGCACTGCAGCGCATCACCGGCGTGCAGATCAATCGTGACGCCGGTACGGGTACTTCGGTCGACGTGCGCGGCCTGCCCGAAGTCGGCACGATGCTCAACGGCGAAGTCTTCATCACACCGGACCAGATCGATTCGCAGCAACCGGATTTCACGATGCTGCCCGCGACATTGTTTCGCGGCGTCGACGTGCTCAAGTCGCCGACTGCGGGCACAACCGTAGGCGGCATCAGCGGCGCGCTCGACCTGCACACGTATCGGCCGTGGGACTTGCCGAGCGGTTTCACCTACAGCTACTCCGCGAATGGCGAGCGCGGCGACACCACGGGCAAGTGGGGGCGGGCGGCGAGCGGCCTGGTTTCCTACAACGATGGCCGCTGGGGCTTGCTGGTGTCTGCCGACTTCTCCGACACGACGCGGCACAATGCCAACGAAGGACTGGATCAGTACGGCGTCGTGCTCAACGGCGAGAACGCGGCGAGCGCCGGCGGCTACAACGGCTTCCTGACGCCGTGGAACGACGCGCCGATTCCGTCGCAGATCCACCAGAACGCCGATGGCACCGTCGACGTCAATGGCGACGGCAAATCCGACGGCGTGTTCATGGGTAGCCAGGACATCGGTCTCTACGACGTCACGACGCAGCGGCGACGCAAGTCCGGCAACGTGTCGTTCCAGGCCGACTTCGGCAGCGGCCTCACGCTGACCAGCGATTTTTTCTACGCGAGCCAGACCCAGCACGATCGCAATGTCGGCATTCAATTCAATTCCACGAATTGGCAAGGCGCGACTTACGTGCCGATCCGCTCGCGCGACACCGGCAGTCCCGCGTTAGGCTCCTACGGTACGCCCGAGGACGGCTGGGACAATATGCACTTGTATACAACGCAGATCTACGAAAAATGGCCAGGCGACGTGGAATCGTTTTCGCAGATCACGCAGCGCAACTCCGTCGCGCGCAACTTCAACGTGCAGCTGGAATACGACAACGGTGGTCCGTTCACGGCGAGTCTGCGCGGCATCCGCGACACCGCGCATCAGCTCAACGTCGAAACCGACATCAACATCTCCGATTCCGACGGTGCGCTCTGGCCGAATGTTCTGAAAGATGGCGTGCCGGATGACGCGGTGCCGCCGGGAACGATGATCTATCCCGGAGGGAATCGCGTCTTCAACGCGAACGGAATCCCGCAGAACACGATTCCGATCATTGCGGATTTCACCAATCGCAACATCGGCGTGAATCTGCCGTCGATACTCGCGAATCATTTCGCCGATCCGAACGGCTGGTCGATGAAGACGCTGGAGTCCTCCGGCGACTACGACCGCAAAACCGGCATCAGCGCGCTGCGCTTCGATGGCCATTACGATTTCGGCGGCAACCTCAAGCTGGATTTCGGCGTGCGCAACAGCATCCGCAGTGCGGACAATTACGGATTCACGCTGGTGACTCCGGTGTATGCCGGCATGGGCGCCAGCGACCCGAATGGATGTCTCGTGCGCTACGTCGGCGCCGACGTGGTTTTGAACAGCGGCGACTGTACGGCGGGCAACGACATCGGCTATTTTCGCGGCGGCCCGTTGTCGGCACAGCCGATCCCGCAGACGCCGGGACCGCTCGCGAACAACTGGAGGGAGTACACGAATCTGCTCGGTTCCGGAATCAACTTCTGGGCGATCGATCCGCACGCGATGGACAATCCCGAGGCGTATTGGAAATCGCTGTATCCCGATACTTTCCGCCAGGGTGATCCGGGAACCACGTGGGCGGTATGGATGAAGGAAACCTCGGGCTATTTGCAGGCGAATCTGCAAGGCGACATCGGCAGCATGCCTTACAGCGGCAACGTCGGCGTGCGCGTGATCAATACGGATCTGAACGTCACGCAGCATCTGACCGGCGCACCGGGCGCCTACGGCACGGAAGCGGTCGACAACGGAACTCAAGTCACGCAACGCAGCTACCGCGATTATCTGCCGGCGGCGAACTTCGCGCTCGACATGACCGACAGCCTCAAACTTCGTCTGGCCTACTCGAAGAACATGATGCCGCTCAACCTGAGCACCTGGGGCGGCGGCCTGACACTGAACTACTCGCTGGTCGAAACGCCGGACGGACCGATATTCCGCGTCTCGGAAGGCCAATCGGCGGGCAATCCGAATCTCGATCCGTGGCGTTCGACGAATTACGGCGCTTCGCTCGAGTACTACATGAATCCGACGAGCATGATCAGCCTCGCGCTGTTCCGCATCAATGTCGAAAGCTTCATCAAGAACGGCAGCGTGTCCGATTGCACGTTGCCTGACGAGGACGGGATGGTGCGCAATCATTGCATCGTCATTACCGAGCCGGTGCAGGGCACCGGCAACAGCATCCACGGCGCGGAATTCGATTATCGTCAGGGCTTCACGTTCCTGCCCGGATTGCTCTCGAATACCGGCATGGAGTTCAATGCCACGTATGCGCCGAGCAACTCGGGGAAAGTCGATCTCGCCGGCAAGAAGATTCCGTTCCAGGACAATTCGACGAAATCGGGCAATCTGATCCTGTGGTTCCAAAACGACCGCATCCAGGCTCGCGTCGCGTACAACTACCGTTCGCGGCGTGCGGTGGCGGAGGATGAGGGCAGCATCGCCGGGCTGGAACTGTACGAGGCGCCGCAGAAGTACATCGACGCGTCGTTCTCGTACAAGATCAACAAATATGCCGAGGTGTTCGTGCAAGGTACCAATCTGTCGAATGAATACCAGCGGTTCTACCTGGTGTGGCCGGACCAGCCCGCACATTCGAATTTCTCCGAACGCACGTACATGATCGGCATACGCGGTCAGTGGTGAACAGCAACGGGATGGACGCGCAGATTTCCGGGACTGCCCGATCCGACCACGGCACAGGTTTCCGTCGGTCGATCGGGCTTTTTTCGGCGACGGCGATCAACATGACGCAGATGTGCGGCATCGGGCCGTTCATCACGATCCCGCTGATGGTCGCCGCGATGGGCGGCCCGCAGGCCGTCGTCGGCTGGATCGCCGGCGCGCTGCTCGCCGTGGCCGACGGCATGGTATGGGCCGAACTCGGCGCGGCGATGCCGGGTTCCGGCGGCACGTACGTTTACCTGCGCGAGGCATTCCAGTACCGCACCGGCAAACTGATGCCGTTCCTTTTCATCTGGACGGTGCTGCTGGCGGTTCCATTGACGATGTCGACCGGCATCATCGGCATGGTCGAATATCTGCAGTTCTTTTTCCCGCACCTGAGCGGGCTGATGGTGCACCTGATCAGCGTCGCCGCGACAGGCATGGTCGTATTGCTGCTGTATCGGCGCATCGAATCGATCCGGTCGATCACGATCGCGTTGTGGGTCATCATGCTGGTTGCCGTCGTTGGCGTGTCGGCGGCGGGGCTCACGAATTTCCACGCGGATCTCGCGTTCACGTTTCCCCCCGATGCATTCGGCAGCCATTTCTTCGTCGGTCTCGGCGCCGGACTCATCATCGGCATCTACGACTACCTCGGCTATTTCACGACGGCCTACATGGGCGACGAGTTGCGCGATCCGGGCCGCACGATGCCCGGCTCGATCATCATCTCCGTGATCGCGATGATGTTCGTCTATCTGATACTCAACATCAGCGTCCTCGGCGTGGTGCCATGGCACGACATCGTCGAATCCAAATCCATCGCTTCGCTCGTGGTCGAACACAGCTGGGGACATGCGGCGGCGGCCGTCATGACCGTGCTCATCGTCGTCACCGCCTTCGCATCGGTATTCGCCGGCCTGCTCGGCGGATCGCGCGTGCCATACCAGGCTGCGCACGAAAAAGTTTTCCTGTCCGTGTTCGGGCGCCTGCACGCCAAACACGGCTTCCCGCACGTGGCATTGCTGACGATGGGCGTGGTCACAGCGATCGGGACGTTCTTCGATCTGCAGGAAGTCATCAATATGCTGCTGACCGCGAGCATCATCGTGCAGTCGCTCGCGCAGATCGCCGCATTGGTGGTGTTGCGCCGACGCCAACCCGGCCTCGAGCGGCCGTATCGCCAGTGGCTGTATCCGGTGCCGTGTATCGTCGCCTTGTTCGGATGGATATACGTCTATGTGTCTGCATCGACGCTGTCGCTGATCCTCTCCGGAGTGTGGATTCTCGCCGGTCTCGCAGTCTTTGTGGTCTGGGCCAGACTCAACCGGGCGTGGCCGTTTGCGCCTTTGGAAATACGCGAAGCCTATTCGGCGAAGAGCTGAGGCCATGCCGACTCGATTCCACCGCACTTTTCGCGTCGCCGTCGCATGGTGCATCGCGATGGCATCGTCTGCGTTCGCCGCGAACGGCTTCGCGCCTGCACAAATCGATTGCAGTGAAGGGTGCACGACCGCGATCGAGCATTGGCAGATTCAGTCGACCGCCAAAGCGCAGCAGAGTGGCGCCGAGGTTTCCACCGACAAGTTCGCGACGCGCGATTGGTTCCCGGTGAGCGGCCGCGCGACGGTCATGGCCGGGCTCATCGAGAACGGCAAGTAT
>Ga0207647_10003678_pt1 | contig 11473 bp, 13 predicted proteins | sample KBSCornC2_FD_184295 | JGI IMG/M metagenome (GOLD analysis project Ga0207647, IMG submission 184295) | Corn rhizosphere microbial communities from Kellogg Biological Station, Michigan, USA - C2 (SPAdes) (version 2) | ecosystem: Host-associated > Plants > Roots > Rhizosphere ...
CCGGCCGCGCGGACTATCGAGTTCATCGCCGAGCAGGACATAGGTGGGGCAGGTCGCAGTGCAAAAGCCGCAATGAACGCAGGCGCGAAGGATCTTGTCCGCTTCAGCGATGTTGGGATCGGCCAACTGCGCCAGGCTGAACTCGGTCTTCATGCCGGCTCCTTACGCGACAGACGACCGCGATTGAGAATGTTCAAGGGATCGAAGCTTCGGCGAATTCGCTCGTTCAGCGCAGCAACGCCGGCGGCCTGCGGATGGAAGACCTCGACCTGGCGGCGGACCTCCTCCGGAGCACGGATCAAGGTGGCATGTCCGGAAGCCGCCTCGACGCAGCGACGAAGCCAGTCAGCCTGCGCATCTGGCTTCGGGGGCAAGGCAGCCCAGATCAAGCCGCCGCCCCAGTCATAGATCACCTCGCCGCCGCTCTCTCGTGTGATCTGGTCGCCGAGCGCGGCTCCTGAAGCCGGAGCGCAGACGATCCGCCATATCGGCCATCCCCCGAGCGGCCCGGACGCTGCAAACGGCCTGATGTCGCGCAACGCACTCCAGACGGCGGCGGAAGCGTCGTTTTCCAGGAGATCCGATGCGCCAAAGGGCAACAGTAACTGACCGAGCGCGGCGGCCCGATGGGCCACCGAGGCCGCGATTCCCTCAAGTCGTAACAGCGTGGCCGGTTGTGGTTGGTCCCCAAGCACCGCCAGACCGACATCCGCCGCCTTCCAGAACACCGAGTGCGGCACATGCGCGGCGCCCGTGACGTCGAAGGGGGAGCCGAGCGCCGCCGTCATCGCGCGGTTGGCGACTGGGCCATCAAGGCCTCGCAGGACCAACGTGCATTCGCTCTCCGGTTTTGGCATGACCTTCAGCGTCACCTCGGTCATCACCGCCAGTGTGCCCCAGGAGCCTGCGAGCAATTTACAGAGATCGTAACCGGTGACGTTCTTCACTACCTTGCCGCCGGTTTTGAAATGGTCGCCGAAGCCCGACACCGCGTGCGCACCGAGCAGATGATCGCGCACCCCACCGGCCTTCAGCCGCCGCGGTCCGGCGAGACCGGCTGCGATCATGCCGCCGATGGTTCCACCGCCATGCGTACCAAGCAGGGAAGCAGGTTGCACGGGTTCAAAAGCAAATTGCTGGTTTTTGGAATCGATCAGCGACATCACATCCGAAAGCGGCGCTCCCGCCTGTACGGTGATGATCAGTTCATTGGGTTCGTAGGAAGTCACGGCGTTCAGCGCGGATACATCAAGCAGCGCGTTGGTTGATATGGGTTGCCCGATCTTTCGTTTCGAGCCATGGCCGATAATCTCCAGCGGCTGCTCGCTCGCCATCGCCGCGCGCACCGCCTGCTCCACGTCACCAGCATCTCGCGCCTTCAGCACGGTCACGCGACCAAACTCCAAATGAAAGTCCGCTGCCAGACGCTTGCGCTGGATCGCCAGTGACGCCGCATCACCAACGCCCTCGCCCCGGCATCAAAATCGGGGCAGTTCGGGAAAGGCGAGCCTTCCGCCGTGAACGTGAACCCGGCCCAGTTCGGCGCAGCGGTGCAGGGTCGGAAAGACCTTGCCGGGATTGAGCAGGCCTTGCGCATCGAAGGCGCATTTCAGCCGCTGCTGCTGGTTGAGATCGATCTCGCTGAACATTTCCGGCATCAAATCGCGCTTTTCGACGCCTACCCCGTGCTCGCCCGTCAATACCCCGCCGAGTTCGACGCAGACCCTCAAGATGTCCGCGCCGAAAGCCTCGGCGCGTTCCATCTCTCCGGGCTGGTTGGCATCGTAAAGAATGAGCGGATGCAAATTGCCGTCTCCGGCATGAAACACATTGGCAACCCGCAAGCCGTGCTTGTTCGAAAGTTCGGCAATACGCGTCAGCGCCACAGGCAACGCGCCCCGCGGAATCGTGCCATCCATGCAGAGATAGTCCGGAGAGATGCGCCCAACGGCGGGGAAAGCTGCTTTCCGGCCGGCCCAGAACAGGTTTCGTTCGGCCTCTGAAGTGGAAATGCGGCAGCTCGTCGAGCCGCAGGCTTGCGCGATCGCTTCCACCCGGCCGATCAGTTCATCGACCTCGACGCCTGGACCATCGAGCTCGATGATAAGCAAAGCCTCGACATCGAGCGGGTAGCCGGCATGGACGAAGGCCTCGGCGGCATGAATGGCCGGCTTGTCCATCATTTCCATGCCGCCAGGGATGATGCCGGCGCCGATGATCCGCGCCACGCATTCGCCGGCCGCTTCAACTTGCGCAAAGCCGACCATCAGCGCGCGCGCGGTTTCCGGCTTTTGCAGGATACGCACCGTCACTTCGGTCACGACGCCGAGCAGTCCTTCTGAGCCGGTGATGATCCCCATCACATCGTAACCTGCCGCCTCCGCCGCCTTTCCGCCGATCCTGATAATCTCTCCCGTCATCAGCACCAGTTCGCAACCCAGCACGTTGTTGGTGGTCATGCCGTATTTGAGGCAATGCACGCCGCCGGAATTTTCCGCGACATTGCCGCCGATCGAACAGGCAATCTGTGACGAGGGATCGGGTGCATAATAGAAGCCGGCATGCGCGACCGCCTGGCTGATGGCCAGATTGGTGACCCCGGGTTCCGTCACCACCACCCGGTTTTCCAGATCGATCTCGCGGATGTGATTGAACTTGCCGAGCCCGAGCAGCACGCCATCTGCCAGGGGCAGCGCGCCGCCGGACAACGAGGTTCCAGCACCGCGCGGTACCACCTTGATGCCGTGATCGAAGCAATATTTCAGAATTCGGGAAACCTGTTCGGTCGTATTGGGCAGCACCACCACCATCGGTGGCTGGCGGTAGGCGGTCAGGGCGTCCGATTCATATGGAACCATCTCCACCGCGCTATCGATGACGCCCTCACCAGGAACGATCGCCCGCAGCGCGGCGACAATCTCGCCGCGCCGTTCCAGCACGGAGGTGTCGGACGCAGGCATCAGGACCGCCATCGATACTCCCTCCTTTGCGCGAGGCTAGCGGATCAATTCAGCCGCTTCGTCGTGAGCGCGACAAGGAAATCAAGCACGTCTCGCGTTGGCTGAACAGGTCACCACCTTCCTATCCGAAAGGCTTAGACCGTCGCTGATCCCCTCGGCTTGTGGCACAAGCAACGACATGCCACAGCACCGCCCGAAACGCTTTCCCGGATGAGATTGCCATGACGAAAACCACACTTGCCCTGCTGGCCATCCTCTTGGTTTCGTCCATGGCTTGTTCCGCCCAGGCGCAGGATGTTGCGGCGGGGAAAACCTCCTTTAACAAATGCCTGCCCTGTCATGCCATCAGCGAGGGCGCGAAGAACAAGGTAGGGCCGGAACTTAACGGCGTCGATGGGCGAAAGGCCGGCACCGCCCCCGATTACACTTATTCGGATGCCAACAAGAACTCTGGCATCATCTGGAACGAGGCGCAGTTCAAGGAATACATCCGGGATCCCCGGGCGAAAATCCCGGGCACCAAGATGATTTTCGCCGGAATCAAGAACGAGAAGGAGATCAACGATCTCTGGGCGTTCCTTGCGCAATACGACAGGGACGGCAAAACGAAATAACGCGGCCTACTTGGCCGGCGCCGGCGCGATCGCACCAGCAGGCTTGCCAATCATCCGCTCGATCTCGCGAATGATGCGTTCCGCCGCGGCAAACTGGACCATGTGCCCCACGCGCGGTAGCACGATCAGCCGGGCATCGGGGACCGTCGCGGCAAATGACCGAGCGTGAATGTCGGGCGAGACCGTGTTGTCGGTGTCACCCGTGATGACGACGACGGGCGTGCGGATGTCGCGATAACGCGGGACCTGTTCTCTGACCGCGGATTTGAGGCCAACCAGATCGCGGGCATTGGCAAGAAATTCGCGGGGACGCAGCAGCAGAAGCGTGGCGGTATCGCGGAGGAAATTCTCCGGCATCGGCTGTGGCCGGAAGACGCCACGAGCGCCGGACCTCGCAAGCAGGAGGCCGAGCGGCAGCGTGATGGCATGGGCAAGGAAGCGGCCCACGACAGGCAACGTGACCGCCTTGTTGTAGATCCCGACCCCGCCCGCCCAGGGATGGGTGACGGGTGCCAGCAGCACCAAGCCTGCCACGCGCTCCGGATGATCGAGGGTCATCCGCACCGCAAGTGCTCCGGCCAGCGAATGGGCCACCAGGATCACTGGCGGAATACCCATGCGCTGCAAGGCGAGTTCGATCATCCGGCCATGGCCCGCCAGCGTCGCCTTCTCGCGATCCGCGCGGCTCCAGCCATGCCCCGGGCGGTCGAGAAGGATTACCCTATGGCGCTGGGCGAGCCGGTCGCCCAGCGGCAACCGCATCGTTAGTAGATTGGAGCTCGCACCGTGCAGCAGCACGAGCGGCGGACCGGCGGTGTCCTTCGGGCCGATATCGACCACATGGATCGTGCCGCCCTCGACCTCGATCAATTCCCCGCCGGCGGAATAGGCGCGCTCCAGTGCCCTCACGCCGATCCATGTTGCCATCGCCAGCAATATCGTCGACAGCGCCACAAGTGTGAAAAAGATCATCAAAGGGATCCGGAGACTAGAGAGCGCATCACGGCTGCCGCCTGATTTCCATCGACGTCAAAGCCACAAAGGCGGCAACGACGCCAGTTACGCCCAGAAAGGCCCCCGGTTTCGGCTGGATTGGTCCGCCGTCACACCGCCGTCATTCGCCTGTTCAAATTAAAGGGGCAAAATTTCCGTTGCAAAACGTGGACTGGGACGGGGTGGGTCGGTTTACCGCCGCGATCCTGCCTTACTATCCCCACCATCCACAGGAACGCTCCTCCCAGAACGGTACTTATCAGACAGATTCAATGATCTTTTGGAGAAATTAAATGTCCAGATCGAGCGAAGCGGCGATCGACGAGATCGTGGCCAATTGTAATGGCGATTTGCGCGGGGCTTTGAAGGCGCTGCTGCTGGTCAATGAGCATCTGGAAGCCGAATTGCAGGAGCTTCACGCCGCAATCGGCCGCGCCGGCGTCGTCGAGTATCCCCGCAGCATCGCCCTGCATTAAGCTGGTCCCGCAGTCCTTATTGGCTCCATCTGCAGCCTTATTTCCCGGTAGGCTCTTCCTTGGGGCAGGCGCGAATGGTTGACCGTGCCAATTCGGCATCCGCCATGGACCGGTAGGGCCCATCTCCGAACCAGATATCCCCGATGATGACCGGATTGCGGGTGACGATCTCACATTTCTGAGTCGCACGATTGCCCACTACCCAGTAGAGCTGTTCCTCGGCCATGGCGACGCTGGCGGCGCCCAGAACGAGCACCGCCATCAACATCATTGATTTCATCGGATACTCCTGTACGCAACGCAGAGACTTCACGTCTCTCATCAGAAAAATCTGTTGTGGAAAATCCCTCCTGGATCGCCACGCCCGCTTCAGCGGACGCCGTCAGATGTCGCGACCTTCGACCTTCTCGCCCAGCGACTTGATCAGGTCCGGTACTTTCTCGAGATAAGGATCGACGGCAAGCGCCTGGCGGAATGCATCCAGCGCGCGCCGGTCATCGCCCAAATCCTGCATGATCATGCCTAGTCCGGCGAGCGCCGCGAAATGGCGGGGCTCGCGGACCAGCACCTGCTTGATATCGGAAAGCGAACGCGCGTAGTCGTTGGTAAGATAATAGAGCGTCGCGCGACGGTTCCAGGCCTCGACGTAATCGGGCCGCAGCTTGATGATGGCATTGAGTAATGTCAGCGCGACATCCATCTGCCGCGCCTCCATCGCGGCCGAGGCCCGGCTCATCAACAGCGCCGCTGTATCGCTCGGCGTCTGCATCCAGATCGCCCAGATACGAGCCTCGACATGGCGGGCGCTTGCTTCGTCGGGCGCGACCTTGAGCGCGCCGAACAGGAAGTCGAGCCCGCGAACGCGATCAGCCCCGACCTTCGGCAATTGCTTCGGCGGACCCGGCAGGTTCTTGCGCTGACTTGGTGGCTGACTTGGCGACGGACCGGTGCGGTCCTGTGCGATGGCGGGATTCGACGTCGCCACGCCGAGCGCCAGCGTGACTGAGAGCACGCTGGCCATCCATCCAGAAGTTCGAGAGATACGCGGCGTCATGCCGCGAAATCTAGACGCGAACCGACCTGCTTGCAAAGCAGCAGGGACGTCACACAGCTGTGAAGAAGGCCGGCCTCAGCCGACCGGGGTAAATTCAGGCTGCAGCCCTTTTGAAGCTCAGCCGAGACTCGGCCTTGTAAGTCTCAGCCTTGCAAGTCTCAGCCTTGCAAGTCTCAGCCTTGGCGAGCCTTGAAGCGGCGCTGTACCTTATTGATCACATAGACCCGGCCCTTGCGACGGACCAGACGGTTGTTGCGATGGCGGCCGCGCAGCGATTTCAGCGAGTTACGGACCTTCATGGGACTATCCTGATCGTTTGAAAGGCCGTAGTCGGCGCTATTCATCACGAACCCCAATACACCCTTGAAAAAAGGCAGTAGAGGCTCATCCCGTGGCGGCGGGGCCACCCAGGATGGCGGCTTTCTAAGCCATGGCTGGCTTCCCTGTCAATGCGCCGTGATCACCGGTCCTGACTTGATGGGATAGGATTTAGCCCAAAAACGGATCAGCCTGCGCGTTTGGCGGGCTTTGACAGGGCGGCACGGTTCAAAATGTTCGGATTCCCGCTGGCACGTCGATTGCTTCGTTTGCTCTCGAGTTGGCGGCTAGGGTTCCGGCTTTTCAAAAGCGACTGGTCCGAGAGCTGCCGCCCGGAGCCGTAAGCTTCGGGTGCACGGCGGGACAAAAGCCCGGGAGGCCTCGATCGCCAGGATTGGCGTGGTCGGGTGCTGCCAATCCTCGAATTCGCATCGCAACCGCGAGGATTGGGAATCATGAAGCGCTTTCTGTCAGTCGCAGCCGTTCTTGCCCTGGGACTCGGCTCCAGTCTCGGTATGAGCCTGGGCCTCAACCCGGCATTCGCCGCGCCGAAAAAGGAATTCAACATCGCCTGGACGATCTATGTCGGGTGGATGCCCTGGCCCTATGCCGCAGAGGCCGGCATCGTGAAAAAATGGGCCGACAAATACGGCATCACCATCAACGTCACGCAGATCAACGACTACGTCGAATCGATCAACCAGTACACCGCCGGCAAGTTCGACGGCGTCACCGTGACCAACATGGACGCCCTGACGATACCGGCTGCTGGCGGCGTTGATTCCTCCGCCATCATCATGGGCGACTATTCCAACGGCAATGACGGCGTGGTGCTGAAGAAGGGCAAGACGCTCGCCGACATCAAAGGCCAGAAGGTCAACCTCGTCGAGCTCTCGGTGTCGCACTATCTGCTGGCGCGCGGGCTATCCACGGTGAAACTCAGCGAAAAGGAAATCAAAACGGTCAACACATCGGACGCCGACATCGTCGGGGCTTCCAAATCGCCGGACACCACGGCGGTCGTGACCTGGAATCCGCAACTGCTCGAGGTGAAGGCCGAGCCCGGCGCCACGCTGGTCTTCGACTCCAGCAAGATCCCCGGTGAGATTGAGGATCTCATGGTGGTCAACACCGAAACGCTGAAGGACAACCCGAATCTCGGCAAGGCGCTGGTCGGGATCTGGTATGAGACGATCGCGCTGATGAAGGAGCAGTCGGAGAAGGGCAAAGCCGCGCGCGAAGCCATGGCCAAGGCTTCGGGCACCGATCTCGCCGGCTTCGAGACCCAGCTCAAGACCACCTACATGTACTACACGGCAAAAGACGGCGCCGCCTTCATGACCAGCGCCGAACTGCCCAAGATCATGGACCAGGTGCGCAGCTTCTGCTTCGAGCACAATCTGCTCGGCGAAAACGTGAAATCCAAGGACGCGGTCGGAATCCAGACCCCCGGTAAGACGCTCGGCTCGACCAAGAACATCAAGCTGCGCTTCGATCCGACCTACATGGCGATGGCCGCCGACGGCAAATTGTAGAGCCGGCAAGGCCAAGCCCGGAGGATCGCGCCATTCGCCGCGTCATGAATATCGCGCCTACGCGCGGCAGCCGCATCATCTTGGCCGCCATTCCCTTTGTGCTGATTGCCCTGATCTACATCCTGGGATCAGCCGAACGGCGGGCGGCCAATCCGGAGGATAAGCTGCTGCCTCCGATCAGCGAGATGGCCGGAACCACGCAACGACTGGCGACCCAGCCAGATCGCCGCTCCGGCGAATATGTACTGTGGACCGACACAGCGGCTAGCCTGCAGCGCCTGGTGCTGGGGCTCGGCATATCGACCCTGATCGGGCTGGCCTTCGGCCTTTCGGTCGGCCTCTTGCCGATCGCCGGCGCTTCGTTTGGCACCTTCATTGCCGTGATATCGATGATTCCGCCAATGGCGGTGTTGCCCATCTTGTTCATCGTCTTCGGCCTCGGCGAACTCTCCAAGGTCATGCTCATCATCATCGGTGTGGCGCCCTGCCTGATCCGGGACATGTCGATCGAAGTGCAGGGAATGCCGCGCGAGCAGCTGATCAAGGCGCAGACGCTGGGTGCATCGACCTGGCAGGTGGCGATCCGCGTGGTATTGCCGCAGATCATGCCGAAGCTGATCAAGTCGGTGCGCCTGATGCTCGGGCCCGCCTTCCTGTTCCTGATCTCGGCGGAGGCGATCGCCGCGGATGTCGGGCTCGGCTACCGGATCTTTCTGGTGCGGCGCTATCTGTCGATGGACGTGATCCTGCCTTACGTCGCCTGGATCACGCTGCTCGCCTTCGCTTTCGATTTCCTGCTCGGCCTGTTCGCGCGCAAGACGTTCCCCTGGGCCTATACCGAGGAGGCGCGGTGATGAGCGCCCTCTCATTCCGCAATGTATGGGTGGAATATGGCGCGCAGATCGTGCTGGAGCGGATCAATCTCGAAATTGCGGCGGGCACCTTCCTTTCGGTGGTCGGCCCGTCCGGAGCCGGCAAGAGCACGTTCCTGCGTCTGATCCTAGGTCAGGAGCGTCCCTCGCAGGGCTCGGTGCTGCTCGATGGCGAGCCCTTCCCGGCTGAGCCGGGTCCCGACCGCGGCATTGTGTTCCAGCGCTATTCGGTGTTTCCGCACCTGACCGTGCTCGGCAATGTGCTGGTCGGCTACGAATTCGAACGACCGCTGACCGCTCGCTTGTTTGGCCCCGCGCGACGCGAGGCCATCGAGAAGAGCGAAGCGATGATCGAGGCGGTCGGTCTCGCCGATCACCGCGATAAATATCCAAGCGCCCTCTCCGGCGGCATGCAGCAGCGGCTTGCCATTGCGCAGGCGCTGGCCAAACGGCCGCGCGTCTTGTTGCTCGATGAGCCCTTCGGCGCACTCGACCCGGGCACCCGGACCCAGATGCATGAACTGATCAGGCCGCTATGGCGCGAGCTGAAGATGACCATCGTGATGGTCACTCACGACATTCGCGAAGCCTTCGGGCTTGCCACGCGCCTGATCGCGCTCGATCGCCCGCGCCGCGATCCCCAGGCGCAGGAGCGCTACGGCGCCAAGATCACCTACGACCTCGACCTGACCCGCGACGGTGCCGTGCCGGTGCTCGGGTTTCTGAAGACCTCAGCCGACCACGGCTAGCAACGGGAGTTCCTCCGATGTTTCCATTTTCCTTCACACGAGGGTCACGCCATGCCGGGCTGCGGCGGTCACCGTCGCGAGCGCGCCAGCATCATCCTGACTTCAACAAGATGGAGACCCAGGGCTGGAAGGCACTCGAGGCCGAAGGCAAATTGTCCGCCAATGGCTGGCGCAAGGAGCGGCAATGGGCCCTCGATATGGGGTTACCCGGCTCCGACAGCCTGACCGACCGCGAGATCCCGACCTTTGCCAGGGGCGAGTTGCCGCATTTCGCGGGGATTAACACCTTCATGAAGGCCCCCTATGTCGAGAACGTGCGGGATGTCGGCAAATACGACGCCGCGGTGATCGGCATCCCCTTCGATTCCGGCACCACCTATCGACCCGGCACCCGGTTCGGACCGCAAGGCATCCGGCGGATTTCAGCGCTTTATACGCCCTATAATTACGAACTGGGGGTCGACCTGCGCGAGCAGATGACGCTGTGCGATGCCGGCGACGTCTTTACGATTCCCGCCAACCTGGAAAAAAGCTTCGACCAGATATCGCGCGGCGTCGCCCATGTGTTCTCCTCCGGCGCGCTGCCGATCATGCTAGGCGGCGACCACTCGATCGGCTTTCCCTGCGTGCGCGGCATCGCCCAATGCACCGACAAGAAGATCGGCATCATCCATTTCGACCGCCACATCGACATCCAGGAGAAAGACCTCGACGAGCGCATGCATACGACGCCGTGGTTCTGGGCTACCAACCTGCCCAACGTCCCGGCCACCAACCTGGTGCAGCTCGGGATCGGCGGCTGGCAGGTGCCGCGCGAGGGCGTGCAGGTGGCGCGCCAGCGTAACACCAACGTGCTGACGATTGCCGATATCGAAAAGATCGGACTGGAGAAGACCGCCGAGATTGCGCTCGAACTGGCATGGAAGGATGCCGACGCGGTCTATATTTCCTTCGACGTCGACTCCATCGATTGCGGTTTTGTGCCCGGTACCGGCTGGCCGGAGCCGGGCGGCTTCCTGCCGCGCGAAGCCTTGAAGCTTCTCGGACTGGTCGCCGCCCAAGGGCTGTGCGGCTTCGAAGTGGTCGAAGTATCTCCGCCCTATGATACCTCCGACATCACGGCGCTGATTGGCGTGCGCGTCGTGGTGGAGGCGCTGGGCTCGATGGTGGCGCATGGCAAGCTCGGCAGCCACCGCAGCATCATCAACAAGCCTGTCAGCTATTGAGGTCCGGCCATGAACTGGCGTGGCGCCCACCCTTCCCATCACCATCATGGTCACGATCACCAACATGATCATCACCATCATGGCGACCACGATCATCACCATGCCCACGGGCACTCCCACGATCATGGGCATTCGCACGATCATGGCGGGCCAGGCCACAATGGCGCACCGCGCCGCTCGGCCGTGCAATGGCAGACGCCGCACGATCCGAACGCCCGGCCGGTCACGCCGGCCGAACCTGATCTCGACAAGGTGGAGGCCGCCTTCATTGAAGGCTTCATGAACGCGCCGGACCCGGTGAGCTTTCTCAGGCTAGGGCGAATTCCGTTCGACTTGACGGCAGCCGATGGCGTCGAACTCCGCCTGCTGCGCGTCGAGATCGAGGCACTGGCCGATGTCGGCAGCCTGACCCCGCATCTCGGTGGCGGCTCTTTCCGCTATGATCCGCTGCCTTCGAGCCTGGTGTCGCAGCGGCGACGGTTGCGTTTCATCTATTTCGATGGCGAAGGCTTGCGGCCGCTGACCTTCACCGAGGTACGGGCTGTCTGAGGCAGAGGTCTGCGCATGTCAGGTTGCGAACCGCACCTGCAGCTTGCCGGACCGGGAATTGGCATAGAGTCCGACAATCGCCTCCGGCAGGTTTTCGAAGCCTTCCGCGACATTGTTGATCGGCTTT
>Ga0207647_10003679_pt1 | contig 11471 bp, 12 predicted proteins | sample KBSCornC2_FD_184295 | JGI IMG/M metagenome (GOLD analysis project Ga0207647, IMG submission 184295) | Corn rhizosphere microbial communities from Kellogg Biological Station, Michigan, USA - C2 (SPAdes) (version 2) | ecosystem: Host-associated > Plants > Roots > Rhizosphere ...
CTAACGCCGTCACTTCTTGAACGTTTTAGCTCAAACCACGGGCGGCCACGGAGGGCCGCCCCTACAGTACGTTCAATCGTGTCTTGAGGGATAAGCGTTCGGCGGGCCAGATACTCCAGAGGAGCAGGCCTGATAGCCAGAGCGTGAGAACTGTCACAGCGGTGAGAACCAGCCAGAACAACCAATAGGAGTGAAACGTTCGATCCCATCCAGGTTGCACCGCGTGCGCGAGATTTACATTCAGTGCCGGCGCCGTGAGGAAACGCGACAACAACTGGATCACGAGATACCACCCAAACGCCCAGCGCCACGCCATTCGATCCATTCCAACCTGACTCAGCGCCACTAACGCCACCGCAAGTCCACCGACGTGCGCGAGTGTCGAAGACCAAAACACACCCCACATGAGCACGACGTAAAGAATCCAGATAATCAGACCCGGGATCGTCCAGATCGCCGCGAGCCTGATCACGAGTGGCTTCTCTAAAAACAGTCCGAGCGCCAATATCAGATTGCCGACATTGCACATCCAGAACAGGTTTCCGAGCTCGTTGATCGGCCAGTAATGCTTTACCTGGGCGAGAAAAAAGATCAGCGGGAAGATCCCGAGCAGCCGGAGTCTTGTGCGGGGGGAGATGTTCATCCGCGCTTTAGAATAACAGCTATTTGAAAAAAACACTGCGTGTGCTTTTGTCTCTGCGTGCGTTTGTGATAAGAAATCCACGCAGAGTTTTTCGCGGCGTGACTTCACTGATGACTTCACTCGAAGACCTCCTCAAAAAATCGATCCCGGAACTGAGCGACCTGTTCGTGCGCCGTGAAAGGCGAGTACCTAAAGGTTTACTTGAAGCTCTGGAAGTAGACCGCCGTCAGGGCGCACATCAACTCGCGAAGCGCATTCGCGAACGATACCGCGAGAACCGTTCTGAAGGTCAGCGGCTGCACTTTCTCCTGCGCTTCGAGATCGAACTCTGGTCGCAAGGCTACGGGATGGTGGCGGGCGTCGATGAAGCAGGCATGGCGCCACTCGCCGGACCCGTGGTTGCCGGCGCCGTGATACTCCCGCAAAACTACAAGCTCCGCGGTCTAAACGATTCCAAGAAGATCCTCGATCCTGAGAAACGAGATGAGCTCGCGCAACAGATCAAACAGGATGCGCTGTGCTGGTCGGTCGGAGTCGCAGAGGTCGAAGAGATCGACAAGATAAACATCTATCACGCCGGCCTGCTTGCGATGCAGCGTGCGGTGCACGGTCTCAACTCACAACCTGATTTCATTCTCGTCGACGCGCGAAAGATTCCCAATTGCCAGACGCCGCAACGCGGCATCATTCGTGGCGATGCACTTTCCGCCAGCATTGCCGCCGCTTCGATCATCGCGAAGACAACACGCGATGCCCACATGCGCGAGATGGACCAGATGTATTCCGGGTACGGCCTGGCAGTTCACAAGGGTTATCCCACACCTGAGCACTGTCGCGCGCTGAAAGAGCTCGGCGCGTTGCCCATTCATCGCCGCAGCTTCGCGCGCGTCAGAGAAGCCTTGGGCCTCGACCCGATCCAGGCTGAGCTGTTCGAGCCAGAAGAAGAAATCGCGCAGGCTGCAGTTCAATAGGTCCCATAGGACCTATTCTCAATATTTCCTCTACACTTAAAGAATCACTTTAGGCTTAAACTTCCAGCATGGCCTCCTTAGCCGAGTACAAGAAGAAGCGGAAGTTCGACAAGACTCCCGAACCCGGTCCAACAAAGAAGCGCACTCGCTCTGGTCGAATGTTCGTGATCCAGAAACATCGTGCCACTCAACTCCACTACGACTTCCGTCTCGAAGTAGACGGCGTGCTGAAGTCGTGGGCCGTTCCGAAAGGACCATCACTCGATCCCAGCGTGAAGCGATTCGCAATGCAGGTCGAAGATCATCCGGTTGACTACGCGAAGTTCGAAGGCGTTATACCCGAAGGCGAGTACGGCGGCGGTACTGTGATGGTTTGGGACTATGGAACGTACAAGCCGGAAGGCACCGATGATCCTGAAGCCGCGCTACGCAAAGGCGATTTCAAGTTCACACTCGAGGGAGAGAAGTTAAAGGGCTCGTGGGTTTTGGTACGAACGCGTGAACGGCAGTGGCTGCTGATCAAGCATCGCGATTACTACACGACGGAAGAGGACGTCACGGAAATAGCGCCCGTGTCGATTCTGACGCGACGTTCGCTCGCGGAGATCGCGGAAGATGAAGGCGGCAACGTCGAGAAAGCCGCGACTGGCGATCCGAAGAAGATTCCACGTCGCACGGGAGTGAAGCGCCGCAAGAAAGGTGCGAAGGCCAAAGTGTGGCACTCCAACCGGAGCCACGGATAAAACGGATCATCGAACCAGATTTACGCGGATCGATCCGTGGTAAATAAAGTGACGGGATGTTCTTGTGTCTTATTTTGATCGAGAATGTGGATGACGTCATGGCCTTCTGTTTTCAAATAATCAGAGATCAATCTTCGATGACAGCGCCACCAGAGGGCTTCGGCACACATGACTGCCGTCCGGCCGTTCTCGGCGAGTTCAAGTAAATCCTTAATCCCCTTCCTGAACTCTTCGGTTTCCATGTGATCTGCATACGCTCTAAACGATGCATTCTTCCACGCGGTATTGTGCGAGTCGGGACGTGGCTTTCTGCGGCCTCCAAGTCTTGGCTCGTGCTTGTACTCAATTCCAATCTGCTGCAACCACTCGGCGAGGGCGGCTCGATTGAACTGCGGATAACGCCTCGAGCCGGGAAAGCTGCGCACATCAACTAATACCTGAATTCCATGCGCGAGGAGAATCTGCCCAAACTCCTCTGCGCTGCGAGTCGAATGTCCTACTGTCCAAACCGTACCCATAATGCTGAAGTTTAAGTGTAGGCGGGCCGACTGTTAAAGGTAAGCTTCAAGTCGAAAGCGACCCTTTGTCTCCGTGAGCGGCTTCCATAAGTCCCCAAGCTTGCGAACACGCGCGGGCACGTTGTCGATCCGGAAGTCCTCAATCGAGATTCCACGCTCGAGTTCTTTCCACGTAACGGGTGTAGAAACCGATGGCAGTCTGCTTGGTCTGACTGAATAGACCGAAGCCAGCGTGCGCCCCCACGCATTCTGGTTGTAGTCGACCAGCACCCTTCCCTTCGGCCGTTTCGAAACCTGGTAGACCGCGGTCAAGAGTTTCGGCGCCTGCGACGCAACTGCATGTGCAAACTCTTTCGCAAACATCCACACCTGTTTCTGTGTTGGGCCATACTTGATGGGAATATAGATGTGAATGCCTTTTGAGCCGGTCGTTTTCACATAGCTGGGTATCTTGAGTGAGTCGAGGGCGAGCTTAAGAAAGAGCGCGGCTTCACATACCTTTTCAAACGAAGCCTTCGGGACCGGATCGAGATCGAAGTGCAAATAATCGGGTCGATCGACGTCGTCACAGCGCGCATACCATTGGTTCAGATCTATGCAGCCAAGATTTATTACCCACATCAATGAGGCGACGTCCTGAATCATCGGAAAGTTGATGATGTTCCCTGACTCGTGTTCGATGTTGCAGATATCAATCCACTCAGGCCGCGGTGAAGGCGCGCGCTTCATGAAAAAGAATTCACCACCGGCTCCATTCGGGTAACGCTTCATCACCATCGCACGATCGAAGACGTGAGGTAGCAACACCGGCGCGACGTCGAGGTAGTACTGGATAAGATCGCGCTTGGTGACACGCAGCTTTGGCCAAAAGGGTTTGTTGAGGTTCGTGAGCTTCACTACCCGGTCGCCAATCTCTACGTCGAGGTTGTTTTTTTCTGTGGGTAGTTTGATCCTTGGGATTGGAGACTTGCGACGTTTCGTTGAGCTTCGCTGAACGGTGGCAGGGTGAAAGTCAGTCGTTGGGAACACGGGCTTAAAGTAAAACCTTAGACACTAAACTTTAACTAAATCACCGTGCCATCCGCTATCACGGCGTTCTTCGGCACGATGATGATGCTGTCGCGAATGAAGTACGAACCACCAGCTCCATCAGCCTCGGTCACGCCGGCTTCATTCAACAACCTCGCGTTCTTCCCGATGCGTGCGTTCTTGTCGATGATGGCACGCTTGATTGCGGTTCCCTCCCCTATCCCGACGCGCGGCATTCCTTTGGCGAGATCACTGCGCATCTCCTCGAACGTCTGATAGAAGTCGGCGCCCATCAAAAAAGACGAATCGAACTGAACACCTTTCGAGATCCTGCTGCGCACCCCGACGACAGAGTTCGTAATCTTCGCGCCGTTGATAATGCAGCCGTCACTGACAATCGAATCGTTAATCTCGGTCTCTTCGATCTTCGAAGGCGGCAGGTAGCGCGCGCGCGTGAAGACTGGAGCTTCGGCGTCAAACAAATTGAACTGCGGAATCTTCGTCGTCAGATCGAGATTCGCACGATAGAAAGCACCAATCGTTCCGATGTCTTCCCAGTAGCCGTCGAACATGTAAGCCTGCACTTTGCGCGATTTGATAGCTGCCGGAATAATGTGCTTACCAAAATCAATCCCCGACAGATCCTCGGCAAGTAACTGCTCCAGCTGATCGTACTTGAAAACGTAGATCCCCATCGACGCGAGAAACGGGCGTCGCTGCGCTTCGTTTGCGTCGAGCCCGAGCGTCGTCGTGTCGACGCGCATCGCGTTCAGATCGTCACCCTTAGGTTTCTCTTTAAACTCGACAATGCGCCCGGTTTCGTCAGTCTTCAACAAACCAAACTCGCTCGCCGAACGCGCCTCACACGGAATGACAGACACTGTGACATCAGCATTCGTTTGATAATGGCGTTCGAGAAACTCGCGATAGTCCATGCGATACAGATGATCACCGGAGAGAATAAGAAGCGTGTCGATGCCCCAATTGCGAATGTGTGGCAAGACCTGTCGCACGGCATCTGCCGTTCCCTGAAACCACTGCGGGCTCTCGGGCGTCTGCTCGGCTGCGATTATCTCTACGAATCCGTTTGAGAAAGGCGAGAAGCGATAAGTCTGCGCGACGTGACGATTGAGTGAAGCAGAGTTGTACTGCGTCAGCACAAACGTCCGCAGGATATCGGAGTTGATGCAGTTTGAAAGCGCGATATCGACAAGCCGGTATTTGCCACCGAGTGGAACTGCAGGCTTCGAACGTTGTTGCGTGAGCGGAAAGAGACGATTACCGGCGCCTCCGCCGAGAATGACTGCCAACAGTCTGGGATTTGCAGGCATTTGTGATCACCGTCCTAGTAAGCGGAGGACCCAACCGTGGCAGGGGTTTTACCCGCGGCTTCCTGTGCGATCTTTACACCAACACTCGCGCCGATGCGTGTAGCGCCGGCTTCAACCATCTTGCGCGCGTCTTCGAGACCTTTCACACCGCCTGACGCCTTGACGCCGAGCTCCGATCCAACAGTACGTCGCATCAGAGCGACATCCGCCACCGTTGCGCCGCCTTTCGAGAACCCAGTCGAGGTCTTCACAAAATCAGCGCCGGCTTTCTTCGCGGCGTGACAAGCACGCACCTTTTCATCGTCGGTCAATAACGCCGTCTCGATGATCACTTTGCAAATCACGTCATACTCATGTGCAACTTGAGCAACTGAACGAATGTCGTGTTCAACGAGACAGTCGTCGCCACTCTTGAGGGCGCCGACGTTGATCACCATGTCCACTTCCCTTGCCCCGTCGAGGATCGCGCGACGCGCTTCGTAGGCTTTAACGTCAGGCAGAGTCGCGCCGAGCGGAAATCCGATGACGGTGCAAACCGGAACGCCGCTACCGAGCAGATTGCACGCCGCGACACGCACCCACGTCGGGTTCACACAGACTGATGCGAAGTGATAGGTTGCAGCTTCCTGGCAGAGTTTCTTGATGTCGTCGTCAGTTGCTTCGGGTTTGAGGAGCGTGTGGTCTATCAGGCTGGCCCATTCCCTCGCCGATCCCGTTTGGCCCAACACGAGGCCGATACGCGCAGCGCCTGCGTCGACGATGCGGTGCATCCGCTCCGGACAGCGATGGAAGCACTCCGACGTGCAACCACACATCTGCGCCTGCTCGACGCCGTCGCCATTGAGGCGAGCAACAATGGCGTCCGTAATCTGATCAATTAAAGCTTCGTAATCACCGTTGCTGGAAAAAGGCATGACCGGAGCATTCTAGACTATCCATCCACAGATTACACCGATTGGTTGAGAGAATCTGCGTAATCTGTGGATTAACGCTGGTATTGTCGCTGGATGGCGTCGATCTTGGCGACGCGTTTGCGATGGCGGTCTTCGGTGATCTCGGTGGAAAGCCACGTCGTGACGATGTCGCGCATTTGCTTGCTGTTGATCGTCTTGCTGCCCAGCGTCAAGACATTCGCGTCATTGTGCTCGCGGGAATTGCGCGCCACGTCGACCGAATAACACGCAGCCGCACGAACGCCGGGAACCTTGTTCGCCGTTATCGCACTGCCAACGCCGGCGCCATCAATCATGATTCCGAGATCCGAACTTCCATCGGCGACTGCGCGCGCAACCGCGTGCGCAAAGTCAGGATAATCAACCGCGTCTTCAGAATACGCGCCGAAGTCCTGCACCCGGTGGCCCAACTCGGCCAACACCGCCTTGAGTTCTTCCTTCATTTTGAATCCGCCGTGATCTGCACCGATTGCGATCAGCTTTGAAGCCTTCGAACCACGCCGCGACGCGCGCCGGACGATCTCGATCTTTCTCTCGTTGACGATGTCCGCCGCCAACGGCGTCAGCCGCGCGTCTTCACCGATTCTGAGCACTGCACCGGTTTCCAAACCGCGCACGTCATCCTCCGTGATGACGCTCTTCGCTGACTCGTCACGCGTGACTGCGGGTTGCGTGCTGCTTTCTGAAACTGTGTTTACGAAGCGACTGGGAGTTGGCTTGGATTCGGTGTTTTCGGTGCTTTCAGGCGCGGCCTTCGCCAGCACCTCACGCACGAGCGCGCGGACACGATCGCGGGCGGCATCGTCCTCCATCAAACGCTCCTCAGATCCAGCAACTGCGCTTTGAAGGACGCCACCTTGCCGGCGCGGAAAGTGAAGTCAACCCGGCCGAGATGAATTCCACTCTTGCCGACTTGAAAGATCATGGTTTTATTGCCGCATGGTTGAGTCTGAAACACAGGCTCTTTCATGAACGTGTGGGTATGGCCGCTGGCGATGAAGTCGATCCCGTCAACCTGTGCTGCAACCATCGAATCGCCTCGTTTGCCGTCTTCGTAATAACCCAGATGCGACATACCGACGATGAGGGCACAACGTTCTTCGTCGCGCAACTTCTTCACTACCTCGCGAGCAGCAACAACGGGATCAATGTAAGTCACGCCTTTGAAGTTGTCGGGCGTGATCAGTCCCACCGGACTGACACCCAAGCCAAACAAACCGATCTTTATCCCGCCGACTGTCTTGACGACGTAACGCTTCACACGCTGCTCCAGCACGGTGCCTTTGACATCGTAGTTCGACGACACGATATCGAAGTTTGCAAACTTCAGCGCGTCCGCAAGTTTTTCCACTCCGTTATCGAACTCGTGATTGCCGAGTGTGCCGACGTCGTAACCAATCGCAGACATCGCTTTGTATTCAACTTCGCCTTTGTAGAAGTTGAAATAAGGCGTTCCCTGAAGGACGTCACCCGCATCAACGAGCAAAGTGTTCGGATTTTCTTTTCTGATTCGTTTGACGAGCGTCGCACGGCGCGCAACACCGCCCTTGCCTGCGTTGACATCATTCGCGGGCAGCGGATCGATCTGCGAGTGGGTGTCGTTTGTGTGAAGAATGGTGATGACGGTATCGGCGGCGTTTGCCTTCAACAAATCTCGGGGAAAGGCGGCGATAGTCGCGCCAAAGGCTGCTGAAGTAGTTAAGAAGGTGCGTCGATTGATCATCGCGGCGCCTCCGCATTCTTTGGCCCTGGGCCAACTTGCACGAAGCGCTTATCGACGACGCCGCGAACGGCGCGTCCTGCAGCAGTTTCACTCTTGACGTAATTCATCACCGCATCGCGCAGCGTTATGTTCAGCGGCGTCGGGTTCTTTGCTTCCTGCAAGATAGCGTAGGCGCCGCTCTTGAGACTCAGCAGATAATCGATCGTGAGAATCGAGTAAGTCTGATTCGGATCGATCTCGTATTCTTTTCCATTCGCGTCTACAAGTTTGCCGCTGATGAATTCGGGGCGGTCTCGATCGTTATACTTAAACTGAATGCGCGCGCCCGATTGCGCGTCGCGAGTCACGACCTGAAGTATCTGCGCGAGCTGAACACCGGTAACATCGACGGCGACGAGCGCGTTTTCAAACGGCAACAACTCGAAGATGTCGCTGGCGCGTAGTTCACCGGCAGCGATTTCATTCTTTCGCAGACCACCGTTATTCATCATCGCCAGCACGATAGGCTTTCCGAGTTTCGATTGTCCCTGCGCTCTGACGGCGTCCGTCACAAAATTTCCGAGCGAGCCGCCGCCGACACCGGTTTTGCTGAGTCCGCCTTCCAATCGGCCGATCACTTTGCTGAGCTCGCGAACCTTGTCTTCATACGGCGCGATGATCTTCACGACTTCCGGATCGTCCGGAATACTCGAGTCGACAGTTAACAAGCGCGCGCGTGTTTGCGGGCGGGCCTGAGTAGTTCGGGGCTTAACTGTCGCGGGTGTCGCCGGACAGGGTTCAATCACCGCTCCCTGCCCAAACACAGGGACAGCAAGAACGATGAGAGCGATAACGTAAAGAAAAATCTTGATTGGTTTGTTAATCATTTGACCTGAAGGAAGAGCTTGCATAGTATGTCGCACCACGCAGCACATAAGCAAACTTATCCACAGATTACACAGAGGAGAAATCAGTGGCTATTTCTTCAGCGCAATCTTCAGCGGAGATAAACTCGGAGTTTAATAATCCGAATATTGCCAGGACTCTGTTCTCAGAAGAACAGATTCGTGAACGCATAAAAATCTTAGGCGCAGAAATCGCAGCCGACTACGCCGGGCTCAACCCACTGCTGATCGGGGTTCTGAAAGGCGCGTGCTTTTTTCTGAGCGATCTGCTGCGCGCGATCGACACCCGTGTGAGCATCGAGTTCATGGCGATTTCAAGCTATGGGTCCTCGACGCGAACCTCAGGCGAAGTCCGTATCGTGAAGGATCTCGACGTCGCCATCGAAGGACGCCACATACTCGTCGTCGAGGACATCGTCGACACCGGATTGACGCTCTCGTATCTGCTCGCGAACCTCGCCTCGCGCGGCGCAGCGAGCGTAAAACTCGCAGCACTGCTCGACAAGCACGAGCGCCGCCAGAGAGAAGTGAAGATCGATTATCTCGGTTTTCAGATTCCGGATGAGTTTGTGGTTGGTTATGGGTTGGACTTTGCCGAACGTTATCGCAATTTGCCGTTTATCGCTGTGTTGAAGAATCCAGAAGCCTAGGAGGCTGAAATCACCGTGAAAGTGTTTCTTTTACTAATCGTTTCGCTGTTCTTTGCTGTGAGCGCGTCAGCGCAGACTGACTTTTCCAAAGTGCAAATGAAAGCCACGAAGGTGGCCGGCAACGTGTACATGCTCGAAGGTGCTGGTGGAAACATCGGCGTGTCGGTTGGCGATGATGGCCTGCTGATTGTCGACGATCAGTTTGCGCCGCTGGCTGACAAGATCAGAGCGGCGTTGAAAGGAATCGCCGATAAGAAACTGCACTTCATTCTCAACACACACTGGCACGGCGATCATACCGGCGGCAACGTTGCTTTTGGACCCGAGGCCACGATCATCGCACACGACAACGTGCGCAAGCGTCTTTCTACCGAGCAGAAGTCGGCAGTGTTCAATAGCACGACTCCACCATCTCCAAAAGAAGCGCTTCCTGTCATCACATTCGATCAGACGTTGACGGTTCACTTCAACGGTGAAGACATTCGCGCGATTCACTACCCGCACGGTCACACTGACGGCGACAGCGTCATCTTCTTCAGCGCATCAAATGTGATTCACCTTGGTGACGACTTCTTCGCCGGACGTTTTCCTTTCGTGGATCTGGAGAGCGGCGGGAGTGTTGAAGGATTGATCAAAAACATCGGCGAACTTATCACCAAGATCCCCAACGACGCCAAACTGATTCCCGGTCATGGTCCGATCTCCACGCTTGATGATCTGAAGAGCTATCACCGCATGCTCCAACAGACTACGGAAATCGTCCGCGGGAAAATCAAAGCAGGTAAAACCCTGGATCAGATCAAGAGTGAAGGTCTGCCGGCCGAGTGGGCTCCCTGGGGCACCGGCTTCATCAAGACCGACCGCTGGGTAGAGACGATCTACCGGAGCCTCACCGCCAAGAATTGAACGGCTTGATTGGACAGGATTAACAGGATTTCAAGTTGTAGAAATGCAATCCCGTGAATACCCCACAGCTACAAATGGCCTTGCATAAATCCCACCCACGGCAGTGGGCGGATTGTTCAAATCCTTTCTACAAATCCTTAACCGAAACCAGCTAGTAATCCCGCCCACGACAGTGGGCGGATATTTCAGGTCCGACCTATTTATCCCAAATCCCAAAAGTCGAATCTGACAATTGATAGATCTTCGTGAACAGTTTGGGCTTGAACGATCCGCCAACTTCCGTTGGCGGGATTCATATGCTCACAATTACTTTCAATTAGAAAGGACTTGAACAATCCGCCCACTGCCGTGGGCGGGATTAGGACTCTTTGTGCAAAGCTGCTGCAAATCTTGTTACTCCTGTCCCAACGATCTCAAGTTCCGAATTCGTTGAAGGAGTCTAGCCTTCACAATTTCCCACGGCACCGTTTCGACGGCGCCGGAATCCAATTCTGCGACACGGCGTTCTATCTCTGCTCGCCACGCCTCTTCGACGTCCGGATCGTCTTCTGATTCTCGGCTCACGTCTAGCTCCTGCTAATCGAAATCACGAGTTCTTGAGCTCCGATAAAAAGCTCACGCCCGCTGTTAGCTGCAAGCCGAAGTTCGCTGCAATCGTCTGCCCGATGTCGGCGAGTGAGTTACGTGTGCCGAGGTTGATGCCGGGGAGGGAGTTTTTGCCGTAGACGAGTAGCGGTGCGTACTCGCGGGTGTGATCGGAGCCGTGGAAGGTTGGGTCGTTGCCGTGATCGGCCGTGATCATCATTACATCGCCGGCGCGCATTGCGGCTTCAATTTCAGGTAGACGTGAATCGAAGTGTTCGAGGGCTTTGGCGTAGCCTTCAGTGTCGCGACGGTGACCGTAGAGCATGTCGAAGTCGACCAGGTTCGAGAAGATCAGGCCGCGAGTCGAGTCGTTGAGTGCCTTGATAGTTTGGTCGATCGACTGTTCGTTATTCTTGGCCGTCAGGTCCTGCGTTACTCCAAGCGAGTCGTAAATCGAAGCGATCTTTCCGATACAAACCACGTCGAGATCTTCGTCAGCGAGCGCCGGGAGCAGATTCTCGCGCGGCGGCGGAAC